>OGJT01000080.1_pt1:25000-32500 | contig 62522 bp, 61 predicted proteins | sample 1572331 | NCBI WGS metagenome assembly OGJT01 (sample SAMEA2582094, study PRJEB24529) | metagenome | biome: Human gut stool | place: China | collected 2011
TTTCCTCACGAATCGACTTCCCGGAACGTCGAACTGAACGCTTTCACTGAACCTCTTCTCTGACGGCACCTTTCGGTGATCTCTCCTGGAATGGGAGGTGAAGTCCAACTAGGGAATGACCCTCTTTTGTGTGTTTCAACTGACTCTTAAACAAGACTAAACGTGGAACAGGAAGAAAAAGAGTGAAAATCCAAAGTCCCAGAACCATAACAACGTTTCGAATTCCGCATCTAAGAAAGAGGATATCTTTGGCGCTTGCCCTGTTCCCAGAACAAGAGAGGCACTATTTAAGCCTAGTGCCCGCAAAAGCACGGAAAGTGGTTTCGCCCGGAAGGCCTGAAGAGGGGAGGATTTCCACGAACACCTGACAAAAACGGAAAACAATCGAGAGTTCGGAAAGCAAGCGGAGTTTCATAAGGCTGTTCAAGGGTTCCAATTTGAATAAATCGAAGAACCTAATGGATCGAACGAATATAGCCTTGGCTTCCGGCTTTGGGCTTCTCATTCCTGACATAGCTATTCCACTAGCAGAACAGCAAGCAGCTTAATATTAAGAAAGGCAGATCGTCTGCTTACTTATCTATGTAATTGAATGGCGTTCTAAGGAATAGAGTAGAGAACGATAGCGAGAGGGACGTAGCAGTGGTTCCGGGTGTAAAGCATCTCATGGCTTCCTCATCAACCTTTGACTTGCATGTGTAAAGCATATAGCTAGCGTCATATTCATAGAGATAGGTACCGATTTATGTGTTATTTATCAATTCTTACTTTCCGGCTTTCTTTACTAATAAGATAAGGTGCCTTAGCCTATCTATAGGTTGAGGCCCTTTCTTGTTGGGCTGGGAAGCTGCGAGCCATTTCCCGAAAGCTAGGAAATGAAATGTGTCATTCAAGCGCAGCAATCTTCCTTCGTTCTAGCGCTGTTTCCGAAGTAGGTTGTTCCCGAAGTAGTAGGCTGTTGAGAGTGAGTACGAGGAGGATCGGATAGGGAGAGGAAGAGCACCCATTAGACGCTATAGGTGCGAATCCTACTCTTTTTTATTCCAAGCAAGACTACCCAATGAACTAGTAAGCGTGAGTGCGCGCAGTTCCTATTCGAATCTTGCTTGGTTGTTTGAGCTCCTTCGGTGCTGGAGAAAGCATCCATTCTTTCTTCTGAGAGTGAGTCTGTTCGTAACCCTAGAAGGCGGTACTTCCTTACAAAGACTTTCTCTTTGCAGCAGCCCTAGCAGCAGGAGATCCAATAAATACTCTGCCCAGCTACAACTCTACTAGCTACTCGGCTTTACGTTTAGCTCTATATCAGCGGTAAAAGTGCCCTTATCAGACCGGAAATACCAGCAGCAGTCCAGGCCTAGCAGGAGGAGCGACTAAAAATAAGAAAGTCGAGCTGGTAACTATACTAAAGCTCCTTGCCTGAGTTGCCTGAAGTCTGACTCCTTTGTCAGGGTCTCACTCCCTTTCTCTTTTGACACTGAGGACTTAGCGCACCGGTCAGTCAGCGAGAACTTCCTGGCTTAGCTTCCTAAATAAAAGAAAGGCTCCTTTCCTCGGCTTACACTAGACTGAGTCTCACTCCTTGCCTAAGAGGTCATTTTTTATTACGAAATAAGCACTGGAACTTTCCCTTAAGATGAGAACAAGACGGGTGAGCTTCCCTTGAAAGAATTTCCTGTGCCCGGTTCACTCCCGGTTGATTGGCTTGTTCAAGGCAAGGTACCAAATGAGAAGCAGCACTTCCACTGCAAGGACTCTTCACACAAGACGGTCGGGCTGACCCAAGGGATCAATCAACTGGGACTTCCCCCTCTCAGGCTAAAGAGTAAAGATAGCCCTTGCCCTCTAATACATGTCACATTGGATTTGCTAGTATTCCTACGGGGCTTAGTATTCCGAAGAGTCATCCTAATCCATGTTGCTAATGTTCCGGTCTTCAAACAAGAACTAGGGGGCTCGTTCGACCTGACGCTGGTTCGACATGAGGTCGAACATGTCCCGCTTCGCCCTCTGGCACTAACCTTAGTGTCCATATATTGTCGCGGGAAAAAGGCGCTCAGATGCGCTTACAGTCTTATTACTGTATCCTACCAGGAGGCAATCTCGTAAAAAGATGTTACCCGGATACAGGTCCGAAGGCTTCCTCAACAAGGACTTATTCGTCGTTGAGTACGAATGGAACCGTCCTATCAGCGACAAGTCCGATCAAGAAGTGCCTCTACAAGCCCTCCCATACGGCCTGCCTCCTGGCAGCCCCCTCTTCACAAAGAATGGAATAGGGGTGGAGTGGTCGAAGAACCGAATGCAACAGTACGATGATGTATGGGATATTTCTAAGTGCCAAGGGCTGGGCGGAAACCGCACGGACACACGTGGTCTCGGCTACCCCGAGTACATTCGAGATATGCAGACAAAACTGGTCAGAAGCTACCTCAAGAAAGACCGAACGACTTGGGTTGCTGAAACATGCGTGGTCTCGATCCATTCGTACACGTCCGGTTCGGACGATGACGGGGACAGTTCACCATGCAGTTTCCCTGCTAGGATACCCACCTACCAGGTCGAAACACCTACCTATATCCGGATCGTCAGATATACCTGTGGTCGAAACAACGGAGAACGAAGATAGTGACACCTCCTCAGTATCAGATCCGGTCATGGCTCTCTTCGAGCAAAACCTTGCCCCAGACTGGGAAGTTATGCTAGCCCCGTTTAAACAAGAAACAGCATATGCCGAAGAAGGGTCAGAAGCAGATAACTGCTCAGACAAAGAGTCCTCCGATGATGAGACTCTTATAGAGGAGCAACCGGCACCTAGGGAATTGGAGGAAGGCACACAGGCCACTTGTGACGTATCTTATTGGTCCAACCCCTACTTTAATTTAATAGGAAAGCACAAATCCCCTTTTCGTTTAGCCGATATCTCTTGAAGTATTGGTTTTGAAAAGCCTGCGGTCGTCAGGCCTTTGATATATCATTTATCTAGTGATCGAGAAATGCAACTCGATCAGGGTCGAGCCAATTATTGTAATGCTTTACTCACAGCTACAAGACTTTATTGGTCCGGTTCGAATCCCATTCCCTTCTTGTGAAGCTTCGCTCGTGTGAAGCTTGGTCTCAATGCATGTTTATATTACACCAACCATGATAGAAAGAATAATTTCTCTATTTCTTGAGATGGATGTCCCTGGTAGTCAAAACTTGTTTGTTTTCATTTCCTTAGCACAAGCGCTAAGCGATAAGAATTCCTTTGAGATCTGGAAAGGTTAAAGTATAAGAGATAGAAAGGATTACAATAGCTAGCTTTTTGCTAGCCTTGAACATCCACCCTTGCTCTTATGGGGTCGGAATGACTTGGATTGAGTGGGGTCTTGTTACGCCCATAAGTCACTCCCTTAGCCAAGTTCCACTAGAAAGCTCCACCCAAAACTCTTACTCCTTGTATTGGGCCTGTCGATCCTCTCCTACGCTAGAGCCCGCCGGCTCCCTGTGGACGGTCCCAATAGAAAAAAGACGAGCTGCTAACATGGAACGAGCCTCTCTTCCCTTGCTAGCTGGATAAGGTGGGTTGCTTTCTCATAGTCTCCATTTCGAGATGGTGGATCAGGCTAATCAGACTTGAGCTCTCTCGTCTGGAATGGAGGGACGTTTAAGAATTCCTTTGGTAGTAGGTATGGGGCACGCTTCTTTCAGGAGACAACTGAGGCAAGTAGCTAGTTGACTGTAGGTTTAGAGCACGCTAGGATAGATTCTAACTAATTCTCTCTCTCCGGTCTTGCTCTTCCTCTTGCTAGGCGAATGGGCTTTGGTGGATCCGATCCTCCAAGCAAGGTTTTCATTCCTGCTCTGGGGGTTGTCGTAGATCACTAGGAGAGATAAGAATGTATTAGCTGTTAGCTCTTCTTGCCTAGTAGCGCTAGCATTATCACAGTGCAGGCTTCTCTTTGTAGTTGGGAGAGCTGGATGGCACAAGGGGTCTTTCTTTAGGAATTCTTAAACCGCGGGCTCCATCTCCATAAGTTCTTGCCGAGGACTCGTCAGAACAGCACAGGAAGGAAGGGAAGAAGGGTCCGAAGGAGAGCGCCTTTCCTTTGAAAGACTGAGCTTAAGAGTTAGCCTTCTGAGTCCGTTGGTTCTTTAAGTCGAGTTTAAGGAAGGTACCCTCTCTTTATAGGTGCTTTAAGTGATAGGGGTTATACGCTTTAGTACTAGAAGCCTTAAGGGGTGCCATTAGAAAGCACACGACTGGTAAGCCTTCGTATGGACCTTTGGCACTCTGACAGGTGATTAAGGAGACTATTTATGTAATGTAAATGAATCGCTATCCAGATTGAGCTTGATACCAGCATCAGATCAGAATCCATTGAAGTTGACCCATCGGCATCGGCAGAGGTTGAGGTACCATATGCTTTAGATCTACCATCCTAGGCATCAGAGGTATAGGTGGTTTCCGCCGTTCCAGTTCCAATTAGTGCATAAGCATCACCCGCATCAGTAGAGGTAGCAAAGGCATACACATAGCCTCCAGCCCAGTCGTTTATGTTGGTTCATATCTCGGTCCTAACTAGAGCCTATAGCAGCATACCAAAGAGCACCAGTACCTTGCGTTGAAGCATCCTTTACAGTCCCTGGTTTCTACCCAGCATAAGTAGTTAAGGCCCTTATGAGTTCATATCCCATGCCAGTTTACCCAGTAGCTTATGCTTATACAGTTTCACCCTCAACTCCTAGGTAAGATCGAGACCCAGAGACGGATGATCATTAATGGGATAAAGCGACCTAAAAAAAGGTCAACATTGCCGACAGCCGCCCAGTCGGACAAAGCTAGCCACCTCACCTAGTGTACCTTCTTTCTCTCTGTTAGGGATCGAGATAGCCTCGTGAGCGTGATTCTGAGTCTCGTGGTTGAGATCCGTGAGCGAGACCCAAGCAGGAGAAGCATGGGTAGAAGGAGCAGAGGCAGCAGCACCTATTTCTCCGCTATATCAAGATGATCTATAGCATCATAGATAGAGACAAAGGCAGCTTTCCTTCACGTAGTTCCACCAGCTTCAGTAACATATCGATACCCGGGCTAGTAAATACATACCAAGCAAAGCAGTCGATCCAGCGGGAACGCTATATGTTACCTTTGACTCTGCTGTCTCCACCTCTGCTTGCTCTGATGCGGGCAAGTAGCAAGACGCCATATCAAGCGCTACGATGCTGTTGAAACTGGTGCTCCTCCCACGTCCTGGAACCTTTGCCTTTCATACCTTAGCTGGTTCACGCACGGGTGGGTCAACGGGTTATGAATCACATCATCAAATGGGAATCAAGCGCTTCAACTGGTAAACTGGAGCTGGAGAACTAGCACTATGAGTGCCTCTGCTAGCTATGGCTCTTCAACCCTTGCCGGTTTGTTGAAGTAAGTGGAAAGCGAATGCACAGCGCTTCTACTCACATGCCAGAACACATAAAAGTAATAAAGCGAAGACCGGAACAAGGACAGACGCTTGTGCACACAAAATCAACATTTGCTTATCCACACTACCTAGAGTAAGCTAATGCCTTCACTCCATTTCTTGGAACAAATCCAACGGGGCATCACAAACGAACAATGGCAGATATCGATCAATTGGGAATGAAAGAACATCGCTTCTAAGAACTAATGGCAACGTACACTTACTTATACAGAACAGAATTAGTAAGAGACCTTTTCCCAAATGCTGACAGCTGCGATGCATGCGTGCGTGCGTGAGTGGCCTCATGCCTCGGGTGATAATAGATAACAGGCCTACGCCCAGCAACGGATAAACCAGTATAGGTCGTAGGAGTAGCAAGGTACATTCGAAAGCCAGATGTTGATCTCATTGACCGAGCATTCGAAGAATCTCCAACCTAACACCAGCAGCGGTAGATCAAGGGGTGTAGTTTCTCAGTCGATTGCCCTCCAATAAGACGGCTTCATGATAGAACAGGATGAATCTACTACCAGGCCGCTTTCCAACTACTGAAATGGGATCAACCGCAACCACTGCTACCTTCGCTGGCATACTTAACACTTGAATCATAACATGCGCTATAAACGTAATCTCATTGATCACGTTAGGCCCCATAAATCAATAATGAATGAATAAGAAAGAGAAAGAAAGGACTTGGACGCAAATATATACAATTGGTGAGGATGCCAGTGGTTATTGGTATGGATCCGCGCGAGATGATGGCTTTATCGGGTTTTTGAACGGTTGCTGGCTTGTTGATTTGCTTTGCCTCTGGGTAACGGGAAACTCGCGAAGGTCTTATTACCTTTTCTTCCGTACACCTTTGCCGGTTCCGGTACCTCCTATCATGGGCACTCTAGATAGATTGGGGTGGGGGGATCTTTGATATACCATACAAAGATGCCAAACACCGATGTTTTGGTTCCCCTCCCTTCAAATATGAAAGCATCGAACACCCTACGCCGCGCTAGCTAGCTGGCGGTCTCATTCTCACTCATTCACTCATTGTAGAAATCAATACAAATGTGGTTACTGAGAAAGCAACAAAAGGATCTGAAATTGATCGACTGGGGCGGTCAACTCGGTCTCGATCTGCGCTGGGATCTATCGCGAATGGCGCTCTAACTAGGCGGGATGGTGGTGGGGAAGCCGCCTCTGGGACCGTACGAGCTGGAAGGAATGATGCTTGCATAGGTGGGGGGGGCTGCCTCTACTTCTACATGTGGTGCTACCTTCGCTGCTTTCACTAGTTATGGTTCTTCAAAAGTCGTGGGATTGGACTTAGCGCTTATCCCGCACCGGGAATTCTCCCTGTTGTTGCTTTTAGAGAGTGCGGGGGCCTTTGTCTCTAACTGAACTGTGGTGCCGTAGCTTCTTATGCTGCAGCCCATACCATCCTAGCTTCCCATACCGTTTCCACCGCTAATATGACTAGTGCCCACACAGCCTATGTCTTTGCTTCTTATGCCTTTGTTGCCCCTATCCCACCCGCTTATAGCTTAGATTCTGCTGACTCAGATGCTGGTGGTCTAACTTGAATGGAATCTGCTCGATCTCGATATGGAACAACTAGAAAGTTCATGCATAAACTCCTCTGCCGGCTCGGTCCGCTGAATTAATCCAATCAATTGCTTTCACTCGGGTTGGAAGGTTGCTAGGACACTAATAGGGACATTGGGGAATGTCGGACCTACCCGCGAAACGAAAGACGCACATCTGCAAATTCGCTAGCTATATGAACGTCGTACAGGTGGCTGCTTGCTTTACTTCTTCCTATGATGCCTTCGCTGTATATGGTCCAGGTGCCTTTGCCTATAGTGCCTAAGTGTCTCTACCAGCAAGTTTCTCCATTAGAAGCAGTAGCAGTTTCAGCTATTGATCCAGTTGTTCGAGCCTCCCGTCCCCACAGAGAAGAGAACAATCACTGGAGAGTGGAGGGTACTGATCAATTCTCAGAATGAACCTGGTTCGATCTTATGATGAATAGGCATTGCGTTCTAGTAGTTGTCTATCCCTTTCT
>OGJT01000080.1_pt1:42500-47500 | contig 62522 bp, 61 predicted proteins | sample 1572331 | NCBI WGS metagenome assembly OGJT01 (sample SAMEA2582094, study PRJEB24529) | metagenome | biome: Human gut stool | place: China | collected 2011
CCTGCGCAGTTAAGAGAGAAATTGTCCCCAAGGCAACCACTTCTGTCTTTCTTGGATATGCTCAGTCCGGGTATAGATGCCATGACGTGAAATCCAAGAGACTCGATGTATCCTTGAATGTTTTCTTTAATGGGGTCGCCTCATATTTTCCTTAACCTAATTAAGAAGCCCCGGGGGAGAATGGTGATGGAGATGTATTGCGGCCTTCTCCTGTTCATCAACTCGAACCTCATTCTTCTGCAGTTGATGTTACGGATCAGCCTCACTCTTCAGGCCAGCAGCTTTGCTCAGCATCTTCTGCCGATTGTCAGCCTGTTCAGCTGACCTCAGAGGATTCCAGTCACCCGGCACAGCATGTTTCTTCTCGGCGGCGATTACAGTCTGTTTCCCAGGGTCAGACTACTCCAGAAGATCCGCAGTGACGCCCAGTCGCTTTACAAAAAATGGGAGGATATTTCCAGGGGGTCGTATGAAGGGAAATTTGAAAAGTCCAAAGAGCGCAGACTAGCCACGGAGCTTGGATACGGTTTCCCGATCGGAGATCCATGGATCACAGACGTCCCCATGGCCTTTCCTTCGAAAGGAGACCATGGAAAGAAAGAGCTATGCGAAAGCCTACGAATGAGATCAAAAACGCTCTGCCGAGGCTAGAGTAGAAGAAGAGGTAATTGGTGCGATAGCTACTGGACTCAGGCAAAAAGAAAGAAAAGAGATGTCGCCACGGAAAAGGTGAAGGTAGGGAGAACTCTTAGAAACTCAAGTTTAAATGGATGGATTATGGACTTCGTTAAACCTTTCGAGAAAACCAGAACCGAGTACTACTTACAGCGGAACTGGGACCAGTACTTTTCACATTGAAGCATAAATCTGGGAAGTGTCGAATGAAAGTAGGGGCTGTCAGGTAATGGGGTGGAGCGGTCGATCAAGAAGGCAGCTAGTGCAATGCCATGGATTTGAAGATCGTCAATGAAACTTACCCGAAATTGTCGGCCTACGAAGTTCCATTTTATCTGTAGATTGTGTCTTTGAGGTCGTGGACTTCAGGCCATCGTACCATATGTGACTGGGAAGGCCTTGGATCCACACGAACAAAGTAGTGCCGTCTTCCTACCATCAGTGTCACAAATATTAGCCGAGAGAAGGGGTCCAGCACTTCATCATCGCCTTAAGAAATCCGTTTTTGGAGACAAGTCTTTTTTGCCAAAGAAAAGTACTGATAAAGGGGGGAAATGGATTGGTGAGTCCGGTCCCTACGTACCTCCCCCGCCGTCTGCTTGGTTATCCAGTGCTGGACTTGGTTTATTTTGCCCTTTGATACCTTCGGCGGAAAATTCTCTTCATCTGAACCCATTTCAATGTCTTGCTTTTTTGAGTATGGAAGAGCCTTGAACGGACGTCATCGATACGCCTTTCTTCCTTTGTACCAAATCTGGATATCCTCCTCTTCTTCATCAAGAGGCTCCAGGTGTAAATCCGTTCGGTTTGTTTTGTTTGGACCTTGTTCACTCATTGCTTTAGTTTCTTTCTTCTCGTTTGCTTCGGTCACCCGAATCATAGCACAGATAACATGTTGGATTTCTTCATCCCCCTCTTCATCGTCTTTATGAGAGATGAGTTTTTTGGGCATGTACTCTCTTAGAGTAATCGGCAACGGTGGGACTTGTTTCAATAAGTCATTCATCACCTTCTGGCCAGTCTTTTTATTTTTGCCTTTTTGGGGTGGGGGGACGAACGCCGTAGATCCATGCTGACGGGGCGTGATGTCTGAGCAATGCAATCTCTTTTTTTGCCTTGTTTTCTTAGCGCTCCTTGTGACATGCATCTGCCATTCCTCTTCGATTCACTCTTCGTCTAAACGTCGGACTTCGAATTCATCGGTGCAAAGATTGGAGTCATCCTCCATTTCTCAAGAAAAATGCACCTCTTCATCAAAGCCCACGAACACCGGTGCAGCTGTTGTGGTCTCTTCTTCTGAGTCATGTAGAGTAACCTCATTGTTCTTAATCATTTCTTGCCTTGAACACGAAGCACTCTTTTTAAAAGGTGTGACCAAAAGTGCTTTCTTTGGTATTTGCAGAACTTTTGGCCATTTGTCTTGTCTGCCTGCTCCGGTCCTACTTATGCCTGATCCGGATAAGAGAACTAATCCGTCTCGTAAACACACCTAAACCACTTTGTTGAAGTTTAATCAAAGTGGAATGTTAGCACGATGTTGTTGAGCAAAGTCTTCCGTGACGCTCAACCATTTCGTTCGAAGATTCAGAGAAGAGTACAAATGGACTGGCATTCTAAGATCCCGGGCTCTCGTCAAATGTTGAGAAATGGTAGGTGCCGCTCCGCTTTTTTGGATCTTCCTTTTCAGCCTTTGTTTGATTCATCAATTGTTCTCTTTCAAAGGTCTGGTTCCGAAGGCAATTCTGTTGATTACCAAATGACCCCTCTTTCTTCATCCAAAGTTCTGTTTGAAAAGCCTGTCTCCGAGGCTTTCAAACCTTTTGACAGTAAATGACAAGTTGATCTTCCACGGTGCAGCTATGAGGAACCCTGATCGAGGTCCGACCCGGTCAAAGGCTCCCAGTTGATTCGAGAAGCCCGGCGATGAGGGAGAAAAGGTTTTTGCCCCAACAGACGGGCTGTCATCCAACGTTGCATTTTCTTAATCGGGATAAGAAGGAACATCGACTGACGCCGAAAGAGACGGTAAAAAGGCTAAAAGTGAATCTTCAGTGGTACCGTCTCGAGATAGAGAGAAAAGTCAGCGATAATGATGTTATACTACTTCTGATTGATTGAAGGATGGATGGGCAGTTGAATAGAGAACATCTCTTTGAGTTCAAATTGATTGAATAATGGTTTCTTGTTGGGCACACCAGCTCCTTAGCCCTATTAGGCTCGTTTTGAGTTGAAGCGCGGCTAGCGAAGGGACGAATAGAAGTGATCGACGGCCAAAAAGACAGGCTTTGATCAATTGGACCGTTTTCAAGGTCAGTCCCCGAAGGCCTTGCTTCAAACCGGTGAAAGGCTGGAAGTTTCTTATTAGAAGTCTCATCACTGGAGTGGATTTTTCGCATAACCGCGGGACGTTTGGTCTCCTGTTTGTACCCCTAATTTCCACTAACTGAATGCTTCGTAGGTGTGTAGAATGAAAATCCCTTCGGCCCTTGCTCGACACAGTCCTGAGTATGATGCCGATCTCTTAGGATGGACCGGTTTATTAGAAAGCTCGCATCTCCTCAGAGACTCCGCGCTATTGGCTCGTAGCTTTCTCGATCAACTAGGTCACTCCTCCAGTTCGAAAGAAAGAACAACATGCAATTGAACTGAGCATTCTATGAATCTTCGAGTTTCACATTCAGCCAAGTTTTCATTCTTTCTCTTCTTCATAAGTTCTTGAGTCTCTTAGCCACGCCGGTTGCCGACTTACAAAGAAGTACCTGGGCCGTAGGTTTATCAATACTCAAGAAAGGTTTTGAATAAAGAAAGAACTCTACTCTATATATCAAATTCTTAGTGTAAAGTCTGAAGTGAAGAATCTTGTTGAGATGAGAGCAAGGTAGTTAGCGAAGAGAAGAGATGGCTTGAAGACCGGTTAGGGAGCTAGGCAGGCAGGAGGGCGGATCGGGCTTGGAGCATCCGGAAGTCTCGCACGCACTCCTACAGCATCAAATGGAGAAATACCTTATCAGCTCCTCGACCTAGAGAGGCGAAGTTGAAGGTCCTAGGCCGAAGAGCATGTGCAGAAAGAGATTTCCGGCCTTCTAGATAGAGGTGCATAGTTGGTAGTCCTAGAGCCAAAGCTAAAGCTGTATAATACTGCAGGGGACTCCCTGATAATAGAGAATAAGGTTCCTTCCAGGAGACAGAACCGAAGGATCCGAAGAGAGGCTCGCCCTAATCGAATAAGGTAAGGAGAGAGGACAAGGAGGCTTACGTGAAGCGTGAGGAAGCTTGGCTCATTAAAGATTCGAAGGAGGGCACAGAAAGAGAAGTGCTTTTTCTACGATCGATCGGCTTGATTGAGTACCGTAACTACAATACAATAGCTTTCTTGAGCTTGAGTAGACCGTTCGCTTTAAGCTATTGCATCGTTTGCCCCAATGATGGCGTCTCTGATCTCATCCGTATTCCGATCGAGTAAAAGTGTTGATTTTCATTCTGACCACTATCCATTTAAAGCGGATAGTTCACAGTGCTCATTCTAGATATATATATAGAATAAACCAAGAAAGATGGATATGGATTTATTCGAGCTGCTGCGTAATATAATAAACCCAGCTCAAGAGGCACCGCCGCAAGCGCCAGAACCGGCGGAAGTTCCCCACGCCGATCCCCAACGGGAGGGACTTCGAAATGAAGTTCACGCTCTACTGAGGGAGAGAGTTCGTGAGCATTGTGAGAGGGGAAAAGGGCGGATAATGAAGTCGAGCCATATGTATTGATAGAGGGGGGGCACCCTTTTTCGAGAGACATGGGTCAAACGCGCTTTACCAGCGCAATAAGGAGTCATTGGCTTTCCCTATAGAGCGATAGACAGAACCAAGGCGAATCCAATCCCTCTGTCGAGCCTTCACCCCCAAGGATGTTGAAGAAGTTGTCTTTAGCTCAAATTCGGATAAAGCCCCGGGGCCTGACGGTTTTAACGCCCATTTTTTCAAGGCATGCTGGCCTATAATTGGCAGTGAAGAGGACCCCAAATTAGTCCGGATCGGCTCGTCCTTGTGCCCGACGGAGAAAGGAAGCCTGATTGAGTTCGTTCAGGCATACAGGGATGTCTTTGCCTGGTCCTACGAGGATATTCCAGGACTAGACAGAGATTTGCTTGTTCATAGATTGCCTTTTATCCCAGGAATGAAAGCGGTGAAAGAAAAGTGAAGGAGATTACGACCCGAGTGGGAAGATCAAAGAGGAGGTCGTAAAAGAATATGAAGCCTATTCTTTATCTCGCATTATCCCGAGTGGCTAGCTAATCTCCTCCCGGTTCCGAAGAAAGATGGGAAGGT
>OGJT01000080.1_pt1:52500-62522 | contig 62522 bp, 61 predicted proteins | sample 1572331 | NCBI WGS metagenome assembly OGJT01 (sample SAMEA2582094, study PRJEB24529) | metagenome | biome: Human gut stool | place: China | collected 2011
CTGGAGGAAGTCGAGCCGGATCTGGTCTATCATAAGGGATTTGCCTTTTATATTGATTCCTACGGATTGGATCAAAATAAATTCGTCGAATGATGAGCCAGGGATGAATCGAAAAAAAATCTTTATCGGGTTTACCTCCTATTTTCTTTATGAAGAGAATCTTTTGATAGAAGGAAGGATCAGAAAGAAAAACGAAATTTGAAAAGAAAAAGCAGGCTGGGCGGAACGATCAGCTGATGCGTAGCGTCAGGATGGGCTATGAGAGGCGGGAATGATTTGGAAGATCAGGACAGGTAGTAAGGAACCCTAGATCCACCTATGAAACAAAACACTATCACAAGCTGTAGGGGAAGGACATCCTCCGCCAAAGGCCACTCACAATGTGACCGCAGCAGGATATCGCCAGATCCCTCCCTATGACTTAGAAGCAAACATTTGGTCTATTAACGCCCTTTAATCTTAGAACTTCTTAAGACCTCTCCAAAACACGCCGAACTATTCTATACCCTTCTTAGATAAGCACAAATCCCTAGGGAGACACCCGCAGAAGAACTGCAGTCTATCTTTTCCCAGATCATAGCACCTCAACCAATAGCATTCTCGGGTGAGGCTATAGATGCTAGTAGACACCCACACCTGGATGCTGTCTACATTACCGCCTACGTAGGAGACTGCAGGATTAGACGAAGAATGGTTGACAATGGGGCAGGAATCAACGTCTGCACCCTATAAATCGCAGAAGTCCGCGGGATAAGCGAAGAAGACTTTTCCCTTTTAAGTTAGTATTCCAAATGGTTGGTCAAGGGAGCAGAGCGATAGGATTCCCGGGTGCCCGAGCGGGAGCAGTTGACGTTGAGCTTCAAGAGCAAGCGATATAAATCTTCTTTGCCTAAAAAAAAAGACAAGAAAGAAAGCCGCAAGAGTCGGCCAAAAAGCCGTATCGCGCGAGGCGCTCACGTTTTTTTTGGCTGGTTGCGATCAGATGTAGGAGAGAAGTTCGTTTAGGAGCCACCGCATATGTTGACTCTTGAATTGATTCGTGAGATTTGCGATCGCTCTTTCCTCCCGCCTCGCAGGTCCTCAAAATCCCCTAGAGTATTCAATGAAAAATGGTTTGATCATTCAATGGATCAAGCAAGGTGTTGATTTTTCAACCAGAAAGCTAAGTTTTCAGGAACCTAGGTAATAAAATGAATAGTATCCCGATCAAACAAGAGACTTTTCTTACTGACCTTACTAAGGAATGCACTTTTGGTCTCTCATTTTCTCTTTTTAGGATTGTTCGGGAGACATGGTCCAAGCCCGGTGAGAGGAATTGCAATACGACTTCCTACTTCCTACTACAATCGTCGCAGCTTGCGACTAACACCAGCTCCTAGATCGGATCAGAACTTTCATTCTCGGCAGACCTAGCAGCTTCCTTATTTAAACGCGTAAGAAGGCTTAGGTTCTTGAAGAACTTATGAGTTTTCTGTCTTTCCAGCCCTGCTTTGTAGTGAGGGAAGCCGATTAGTCTTTGCGAGAGGGCGTGGGCTTCCGTCCTTCCTTGCCTTGCAGATCTTTCCCTGCTGCTATACGTAACTGCGACGGTATTCTCTGTCTTTTCTTTGTTTGTTGTAGGCTCGACCGATAGGGACATTTATGGATTCATTCCTGGGGTCTTTATTTGAAGTTCAGCAAACCCGTAGAGAGAGCGGGCTACACCTAGCTTAGCCTATCTTGATGAACCAGACAGATCCGCCCCAGATAATGACCTTCATTCAATTGTTGTTTCTATCCGCAGCCCCTTGTATAGGGTTCCAAACCTTAACAAGCTATCAAACTGACTAGAGGTGTATAGATACCGATATGCAACTGAAATACCTTAAACGGGGTATCAATATGGGCAAGGTGCTTCTTTTTCGACTCGGTTGACCAAATCTCTCACCGGAGATAGTTCAACTACAACCTGGTCGTTCTGGGTCATCAAGGGTAGTTTCAATTCAATTCTCAGGTGGGACGAGATCCTAATCTGTGATTGGCTTTGCTCCCCGATTTGGATCTGCTGTTCGAACCAAGTGAATCGCTTTTGTGGTTTAAATGCTGCTAGCCCCAATGCTGCTCGCTTTTCTTTTTGATTCCGGTGGATCAATGGGTTGCCGCACCGGCCTCAGATCTCGACCCGGGTGAGATACTGCCTTCTATGTATGCCTTTGTGGGTGATGCTAATGATCCTACAGCTCGTATAGTATAGAAAGAGTTTCAATAACAGAGGCTGGTAGCGGTCCAACCAATGAATGCTCTTATTTTTTCCTCTTCTCCATAGGGGAATCGATGAGAGATGCGAACAAAGGCTGCGTAGGCACGAGTATCAAAGCTTCAGTCCCAGCGTAAACGCCCCTTATGGTTTCGATACTAGTACCAGCAGCTTCCCTACCACCACCTCGCCCAAGATCTATTCCGGTTCCAGTCGAAGAACCACCGGGCCGGCCACCCGAGGAAATATATAAGATTGAATTCATACATTCAATTCCTTATCAAACATGTCTTTCCGGGCCTAGTATCTGGCTCTAGTTATTCCTTCTGGTACTTGTACCTGTAAATCAACTCGACTCTTTCCGGCACCCGTTTCTGGCCAATCCTATCTTTCTTCTTCGCTGCCTTCTGGCTCGTCTAGTTCGGAATGGGATGTGGAGGGGATTGTGGTCGGATCGATTCCTTCTGACTCTACTCACTCTCTTTCCGTCACTCGTTCAGGTCAATGTCTTTCAGGGCATCGATGCATGTTTTTCGTGTACTCCTTTCTGTCAATAAATCTTGTTATTCATTCCTGGTCCTTCTTTCTTTCACTAGTCATTCTTGATGACACTTGTTTTTCAGCAAAGTCATTTTCCCTCGAAAAGTGGTACTTGAATCTCACATCTTAAAAAAACCCCGTATTTTGAGATAGCAGCACTGCCGGATGCGTAACAGATTCCTTCTCCTAGCCAGGAACTAGAACCATCTTCCGTCTTAGCCCGATTAGACCTCTTGATAGATTAGTTGGCAAGATGGTATCTTACTCTTACGACTTGAAGTCGGCTACCGACAGGTGGCCTATTCTATTATTGTTTGAGATAATGTGCTCGATAGGTCATTTGCTTCGGCAATAGTAAACTCTGCCTTTGCTTGTAACATATTTGATGTCCCGTTTGTAAATAAGAAAGGGTCATCAGTGTGTTTTGTCGCAGGGCAACCTCTCGGATACTATTCGTCGTGGCCCCTGTTTGCACTATCACACCATTTCGTAGTGTGGTGGTGTGCGAACAGAGTGTACCCAGCTTTACAGAGTACGCTGTCCTCGGTAATGACGTGCTTATAGCCGATGAGGCTGTAGCCTTGGTGTATCACGATCTTCTCCTTGGACTCGGGGTTAAAATCAGTAAACAAAAGTCCCTGATTTCGAGGTCTTCCTAGTAGGAACCGGGATCATGAACCAGTTGTTCAATTTCTCCCCTCTTGCAGCGAGGCAGATAGTACTCTCATCTGGAATGTCAAACTTTCGAGTGACTGTGGCACTGAGTTCTTCTTGTTGTTCAAAGAACCAGGGCATGATCTCTGGTGGTAGATCATCATAATAAAAGACTTCTCGCAGATCTTTGTGGATTGCCCCCTTGCTTGTAGGAGGATTCAGACTCATCATTGGAGGTATTGGTTTAATGACCTCGTAGACTTTTGATAGAGGAATGGACCCTGACTGATTGGAATACTCGTCAAGGCTCTTTCGTCGATGGTCTTCAATGGCCTTTTGCCTATCTCGGCGAGTAGGAGTGAACCCTATGCCAAATGTGTGATCGGCTTTCGGAAGCTCGATCGGATTAAGCCTGCCTTGGAGGTCAGTGCCCATCCCTTTGTCAGGTTGGAAGCCATTCTCTCTCAGAACTTTGGCTATCATGTGACTGCTGCCAGATATCGCAGGTTCAGTCGGAGTGGCGTTCTCGGGAACGAAGGTAGTGGGGACAATTTCAGACGTGTGATAAAACTAGGCCTGATTTTGTCTTCCACATCTGAGCTTGGGAAGTCAGAGGGATGGATCTTGGCCAAATCCTCTGCTGCCTTAATTGTCACCAAGTATCCGTTGAGGATATACTTCAAGCATTGGTGAAGTGATGATGCGACTGCTCCAGTTGAGTGGACCCAAGGGCGTCCGAGCAGGAAGTTCTAAACTGCCGGGAGTTCAAGAACTTGGAAGGTTACACTGAAGATCTCCGGGCCAATTTTCATGTCCAAGTTGATTTCTCCAAGAACTGTGCTTGGGGTACCGTCAAAGGATCGAACGATGGTTCGGCAGGGGCGCAAAGCAGATCGACTTATCCCTAATCTGTTGAGGGTAAGCATAGGACATATGTTCAGTGCGAATCCGTTGTGAATTAGGACCCGTGATATTCTATTATCCTATCTCTGCAATTGACCGTTATGTGGAGAGGATCGTTGTGTCCGGTTCCTTCAGGATTCTTAAACGTCGGTGAAGGAAATGATATTGGTGGATAGGACTTGCCCTACCAGGTTCTGGAAGCTTTCTGTAGAGATACTAGAGGGTACATGGGCTTGATTGAGCACCTTGAGTAAGGTCTTGCGATGTACTTCCGAAGATGCGAGTAGACTCATAATTGAGATCTGGGCGGGCATTCTGCTAAGTTGCTCAACTATGCTGTACTCGCTGTTCTGAATGAGTTTCAGGAACTCTTCGATGTCCCCTTTTGTAACCTGTCTGTCAACTTCCGCAGGTTCAGTTTCTTTACCCTTTGCTTTCCTCCTTCTGAGCTCTAGTTCCTCTGGAGTGTAACTTCGACCAGAGCGAGTCATTTTACCTATCTCGGCGACCTCAGTCCCTGTGACTGCTTCGTCAGCCTAGTTCCATGGAACCTTATCATTGAGAGTGTAGGGCTTCTTTGGGGGATACCTGATGATGATTGGTTCCTTCGGCCCTACGTAAGGAAATGTAATGGGTGGCAGACTTACATTTGCTGAGACTGTAATTGCTGGGAATGGCCTTTTGATGACCATTGGCTGTAAGTGAGAAGTGACTGCTGCGACACTTGCGTCGGGGGAAACGACAAAGGGTTTCCCAGTTGACACTTCCTGAATGCAGTTGACAGTTGCTTCTTGTATTAAACTGATCTTCCGGGTAGTCGTCCGAGGTGTAATGATGGTCTCCTCTTCGAGAGGATCCTCCCATTGCGGGGCCTGGATAACGGGCCTGAGTTGATGCTGCTCAATGTTGCACAGGTCATATGACACTATTCCATGGTCAAAGTTGAACTTGATCACCCCCGAATCGATGAGATCTTGAATTCGATGTCTTAGACCGAGACATCTGTCAGTTCGGTGACCGATGGCTCCCAGGTGGAAGTCACATTTTTCTTCTTGATTGAACCAGACGGCTTTGGCGTCGATAGTTCTTGGTAGCATTGGTACTAATTGGTACTACAAGCCCTGTTTTGATCAACTCTGGTAGCATGACCATAGGTGGGATAGGCAAGTGATCGAACTCCCTTTTAGACTTGGGTGGTACCGGGGTCTTTGGAGCACGTCTTTCTTTTATGGGAATCCTGACAGTGATCCTCTTCTCAGCCTTGTCTTTTATTAGAGATGGTATGAGCTTGGTGAGCATGTCAACCTGCCTTTTTGTCTTTTTCAGTTCCTCGGAGATGAATTGGACTTCTCTTCTCTCTTTAGTCGCTGGAATTCCAAGGCGTCTTCGAGCATCTTTTCTTTGTCACTGAGCAATGCTGAGTTCATTTTTGATCGGCTGATCATTGCAATGTGAGGCGGCTCCTTGCCTTTTTTGATTCTGACTTTCACCTTCTCGTCAAGGCGAGCTATGAGTTGGGACGGATCTTCCACATAATTCTCCAGGATATGCTGCCGATACCCTTCAGGAGTGGTCGGTATTTCCAACCATGCGCTGACCTGGCTATTGAGGTATTGAGTGGGTACCTGCCTTTGGACTGAGGTTGCTGCACTTATCAAGTCGTTCCACCCCATAGTATTCATTAAATCAAAGGTTTCGGAGATGTCCTGATCCATTAGAGCTTGGATTCTTTCCTCAGCTATCTGATTGTGCTGAACTTGTTCCCACGTCTGAGTTGTCATGGGATGATAACTTTCAGAAGGGCTAGCTGAGTCATCAACGATGTACCATTGATCTTTGCTACTTCCCCTTTTGACTATTTGAAAGGATTCATATATGCCATATGATATACTTCATCATCCTCGTTTGGTGCATCAGATTCCTCATCCCAGGGACTTCCCCAAGAGGGCTTGGCAGTTCCAAACGGGGCTGGTGGTGCGCTATAAGTAACCAGAAATGGTCTTGAAGATTCTCCGAGATCCCCGATCGTAGGGTCTACCGCTTCAAGTCTTGTGGCAAAAGGATCCTTTTTCTTCCTTGGAGTTGGAGTCCCTGGAGGAGAAGGACAGTGATCACAGTGACATGGTTTGTCATAGCAGAGAATTTCAAAGTAGGGGTCATTGTCACTGACATGGAACCCTATGACCGGGTAGTCGGTTTCTTTTGCTGGATTGAGGAATCCGTCCCTAATGAGAGGTACAAAGGCTGCACGATTATAAACCTCTTGAGAGATAGGTCTTTTATCGTGAGTGTAAGCAATGATGGGAAAGTCTTCTGGTTTTGCAGCCAAAAGTTCTCCGGATTGAATCCTTTACAGGATATAAAAATAATTATCCGCAGGCCTGGAAGGTGTTGCAAACTCTGAGCTGTATACCATGTTGATGGTCCCTTCTGGTTTCTTATCATTTGGACATTCAATCATCTGAGAAGGGTCAATCACCCTTTTCCAAGTCATGGTAGGAGCTTGGCCTTGTCTTCCTTTGTTGGAAGAACCAAGGTCTTCTATGGTCAGCGAGTGCATGCTTGACTGTACTTCGTCGAGCAGGTGATAGGGTAAGTCATTAGACTTGAAGTCTTGGCGGATTCCCCGTTTCCCCTTTTTCCTCTTTGTGAGCTTATTCTCAGTTCGGCTTGCCTGTCGAGCCAAGTCGCCAAAAGGGTCTTTCCCTTAGGTTTCTCCAGAAGGATTCCGGGTGACAGATGTTGCAGTAGCAGTATTCAGATTTGACATGGCAAGTATCCCAGTCGCCTTCTTGAAAAGGCTTCCCATCAGGGGCTCGTGTTATGATTCGACCTTCATAAGGTGTTGGGCTCAAAATCCCTTCTTCGAAATAGGGTTGAAGTGCCTCAAGATCTATTCTTGCTTGATAAATAGGCCAACCACTTTCCTCCAGGATACCGATTAAAGGGAATGCTTCTGGGAGCACTTCTTGAACTTGTCCTTCCTCGATACCCTTTCTGTTCTGACATTTTCAAAGGACCAACTGGTGATGGGGGCATCCACCCCAGGGCGAAATCTCCGTGTATGATACACCATGCAGACCATGGGTGCTTCGACTTCGTTTCTGAAGACGAATTTCATTTTCTTGCCAGGCTCTGAGATCAGACAGGATGGATCCAGAGTTCTTCCCCCTTTCTGTACCATGTTGACAGCTGGTCCTGCCGGGTTGGCATTTCCATGTGCTGGTAATGGATTCTGAGTGATGTTAGGCTTCACTTCTGGTTTGTCCTCAAAAATCAAGAGCTTTTGATCAATGAGGTCTTGGACACGGTGCTTGAGTGCAAAGCATCGGTCGGTCCAATGTCCTGGTGATTTGGAGTGATATTCACAGATGGCATTGGCATCGTGCCAACGTGGAGGTGGATTCGGGACCACTTGAGGACTGATAGGAGTAACATATCCACCGGCGATCAGTTGAGGTAATAACTGTGAGATTGGCATTGGAAGAGGAGTGAACTTTCGGGGTTCCTTCTTGAAACCTGATGATGCTGCCTGGGCATTTGGAGCCTGGGTTTGGACAACGGAAGCATTTGTCGGCTGCTTGTTGTTTACAGGCCGTATGTACATGGCCTTCCTTGGCAGGGGTCCGTCGGACACAGAAAGATTTTGCACATCCCTAGTCTTCATCCCTGTTTCAGCTTTCCGTGGATTCATTTTCCGAACATTGGTGTTTGCAGGAGGTTGATCAAGCAATGCTTGCAAGGCTCGCTGATCAAGCAATTTGCCACTTCTGAGGCCTTCTTCGACTCGTTCCCCGATTGCCACTATCTGTGAGAATGGGGACTTATTGCTGACAAGCATGTGACTGAAGTAAGGCGCCTTCAAAGTGTTGAGGAAGGTTTCCACTAACTCGGTGGCTGTCAAGGGCGGTTGGACTTGAGCGGCCGCTTGTCGCCATCTTTTAGCATAACTCCGGAAACTTTCTTGAGAGTTTTTGTTCATGTGTTGCAGATTATACCGATTTGGTGCCAATTCAGTGTTGAAGGAGTACTCTTTCATGAACGACGAAGACAAATCGGCCCAGGTTCGGATTTTAGAAAGATCCAAATTGACGAACCATGTCAGGGCAGCTCCTGAGAGACTTCTTTGGAACTGTTGCATTAAGAAAGGTTCATCATCTCCATATGCGCTCATTTCTACTCTGAAGACCCGTAGATGAGCTGTGGGACACCCTGAACCACTGTACTTGGTCAGATCTGGGGGTCTGAACTTGGTTGGCGACTTCAGGTTCGGGAAGAGACATAGGCTGGCAAGACTCGTGCTACCATATTCATGATCCCCCTGAAGGTTTCGAACTATTTCTTCAAGACTGTCGAATCTGGCTTTTTCTTCCTCCCTTCTGACAGCTTCAGGTGCGTTATTGACTGCATCGATAACTGGAATAGGGACGACAGGTACCACATTCCCGACCGCTGCTTCGGCTGGTTGTGGATTCACTGGTGCTTGTTGTACTGCAGGCATAACAGGTGCTTGAGCTGCTGTCATTGCTGCAATCATTGCTCGGAGTTGAGCTATTTCAGTTATGAGTAGCCCTGTATCTGCTGCTCTTACTTGTTCATTACCAATCTCTCCGAATTCCTCCATTCTTTGGACGAATCTTCGGGTTCTAACAGGGCTTCGAGTGTGTGCCCTTCTCGGCAATCTGGGTGGCCTCTCCCTTCTGGCGGGAGTGTTGTCTTCCAGCTTTTAGCAACAGCTCTTTCTGCACCTTGTTTCGCTATGTTAAGGAACAAGGGGAAAGGTTAGCAATCATTTAATCGCTCAGAATGACATTTGCCTGATATGATGATATGATATAATATGATTATGATGTGAGATAATGCACAAGAATGAACTTATTATATATGAGACTTTGAGTCTAAACGAGGAAACAATGTGTCAGTCTATTTAAGGACTTATCTTTATTAAAGCTGGGAAAACCCCTAGGGTCAATAACGGAAGAGAGGCCGATCGGAGCAAAGGAGAGCTTCTTATCTTATTACACAAAAAATAGGTAGTCCCTTACTCACAAACAACAGCTAGGCAAAGAAGGAAAGAGACATAACAGATCTGTCCTTCATTCTCCAACGCCTAGGAGAAAAGGGAGATAATAAGTATGCACGAGCGGTCGTAGTGACCAGGGTTGGCTTTAAGGCGCTTGGGAACTTGATTGGTGTGGTGGAGTGACTCGAGTTGTGAAGTCCCGGCATAAGTATGGTAGCAAAGCCGATACCGAGAAGGATGAAGGAATTCAATTGTAAACCGCTCATGTGTAATGATTCGCCCCACCCGGCCCCTTACTCCATAGGCGGAGGCAGCACCTCTTCCTCTGTTGGAAAGGAGGTCCTCCCTCAAGTAATGGGTTCGAAGGGCAAGTGTCAGGTGCTTAAAAGAGAAAAAGGGGAGCGGAAGGGATAGCTTGATTAATGGTTCGGAACAAGAAGGAAGAGCTCCCAAGCCGAGTCAGTACTGGTTCGTGTCGGAACTAGATTAGTGGAACAGGTTTAGGGTTTAGGTAGGGAGAATCTTTTCCTCCGGCTACCTTCGCGTTGTTAGCGCAGGGAAGTCGCTGCTATCTGCGACCGAGGTTTGCCCTCGCTCGATCTCAGTAATCGTAAAATGAAGAAGTTGAAGCAGCCTCCGAGCAGCTCTCATTTATTATATTATCCT
>OGJT01000087.1_pt1 | contig 60302 bp, 59 predicted proteins | sample 1572331 | NCBI WGS metagenome assembly OGJT01 (sample SAMEA2582094, study PRJEB24529) | metagenome | biome: Human gut stool | place: China | collected 2011
AAGGATGTGAGTTTGCCCTCACTACGAAGTGAGGCTAGTACGCTTACGCGCACGGCAGTTTAGCAAACTGCTGGTTTCAGCCACTCACCCATCCTTCCTAAAAAGTATGTTAGCTGAATTACTTAACACCAACTCAAATGCGGGTGCAAAGGTAATGCTTTAATTTGATTTCTCAAAATTTTATCATGTTATTTTTCGTTTCCTTATAAAAAACATGGTTTCTCTTTTCTTCTTCCTTACCCTCTTCTCTGATAGTTCCAACTTGTTTCCTTTAATTCACGATTCATTATTTACAACTCAAAGTTATGATTAGATTTCGGTTGACGAATGGATGAGTTGGCTGGTTACCAAGTTATTAGTTCTATTGAATGTAGTGCCACAAGTAGGGACAGACTCCCTCGTCTGTCCGCATATTGTTATGCTTTTCTTTAAAAGTAAGTCATTGAAACAATATGTCTTTGGGGTACCTTTTCTCTTTGCATATCCTCCGGTTCTCCAGTACCTATGTTCTATCAGTCCCGTGTTTGCGCTCATCACGCCCCGTGTCTGGCACCAACACTGGAGGAGTGGAGGCTAACTTGAAACGTATTCTTATTCTGTCTGTCTCTGAAGTCTTTCCTGTTAAGCCCTCACTCTCTACGTGAAGAGGGAGGAGTGAAGCCATTTTTGTTTTTACTGTCACTACTGTCATCTTATTGTTGTGTACAAGTGGTTGATAATAAGAGATATAACTCAAATGTTAAAAGTGACAGCAACTAAAATTAAAACTATATTAGTGAACGATCAACTCATTCGATCGTCAATTTTAAACTAATCACAATTTTGAATCATGAATTATGACAATCCATCAGATGATATCGACCTTTTTGATACGTTTTTGGGCTAAGTCCAAAAGAATAAGAATGTTATCATACCTCGCTCTGTTCCTTTCTTGTATTAATGAAATGATATGTATTCCTTTTGCTGGAGCATATATTCCTTTTGTCTGGTTTGCTGGGTGAGAGATATAATAATATTTATAAAGATTGACCAAAACGAAGATTCCGTCTTGATTGGTATATGCTAAATATTGTCTGAAATAATTATCTATATTCAAGTGTATTGCTTTGAGGGACTGCTCTTTCGGTATCTGATTATTTAAGATAGACTTTATTTCCGCCAAATCATTCTCGGAGAGTTCATAATACTGCCTTCCCTTCCCGTAAAAAGGAGTTCCGTTATTATATGTAGCAGTGGCTATCATCGGAATATCCAAGTTCTCTTTCGGGACTTCTGTAGCACATATCTTTTCGTATAATGCGCTGTCTGCGTTTATCTTTTGTACCTTTTTGTGAGTGCATCCTGTGTATATAACAGCAAAGACAACCAATAAAATATAATTCAATTTATACATTGCTTTCTTTTCTATTTTGCCTTTGTGGAATTGATTTTGTATATAGTAATTCGTTGATAGCGATATATGGACATTTATAAAATAAGTAACTTATCATCATTATCCATTCATTGAATGTTCGTTTCTTTCGCCATGATAGTGTTTGATATAGAATCTTAATCCGAGTATTGCGAGCAAGCCTAAAGAGAGAATCCCCAGTCTGACGTAATTATCTCCAGCTTCATCATAAATGAGCGTGTCATTCCATTTGTTATAATATATAGGTCTTTGTAGCTTCCCTTCATTTATCTCTTTCCTACTTACAGTGATGGTATATTCTTTCCCCAAATAACGTATGATGTTATATGATGTTACGTTTATTGCTCCATTATGTCTGGATACTATTTTATATGTCCTGATGGGACCATTCTTTATGGCTTCTCTTTCATAATAGATGGCAATGATGCTATAAAAGAAATATATACCACATCCCACGGTAATTAGTAAAAGGTATTTACGTGCCTGCTTATATTCTATTTTATTTATCGTCATAATCTTTTGATTGAAATTACTTGTACCTCCTTTTATTTTATCTCTATATTTGAAACGTTGATCTTAATAGATGTTTGCGATCTGTTCTTATATCGAAAGCAAATATACGACTTTATTCGTAATGAGTTGTTAGCTGATACGGAGAAAATCGAATGTATTTCATTGGTAAAGAGTTTTCCCAAAATTGATAAATATTTTATGTGAATACCTGCATGGGAATCTGAATTCGTTTGTGATAAGGTTAGCGAAGTGTTTAATTTGCTCAAGTCTCTGATCCACTTTATTGCATCTTATCCCTGTTATGGGCTGAGGAGTCGGGCGAAGAACTAAATCAATTTTGCTGTCATAAGTGTCATGCGTTTAATGATGATAAGTAGTTGATGATAAAGATGTTAGCAAAAGTGTTAAAAATGACAGCAACTTAAATCATAAATTAAATAGGTGTTTCAGTAAGAATATTCGTTATTTCCAACCACTCAAGTCCTTTCATTTTAGGGATGGGGTGGGGGAGTACTCTATTATTCATGCTATCGTTTATTACTTTCTTCCCCAATTTATAACTTATTAAGCCGATTCTTCGCTCTTAAAAGCACTTTTCTTGAAAAAAAGATCTAATTATTTTGCAGTTAAAGAATTTATTCCTATCTTTGCACTCGCTTTCCATAAGGAAGCAGGTTGACTACAAAGTAACTTTCTGGAGAGATGGTAGAGTGGTCGATTACAACGGTCTTGAAAACCGTCGTACCGAGAGGTACCGGGGGTTCGAATCCCTCTCTCTCCGCATCGCACAGCGAGTTAAGTCCCTAAGTTACAACAACTTAGGGACTTTTTATTTATCTATACTAAAAAGTTGCCCCACTTTTTGCCCCACTTTTTGCCCCACTTTTTACCCCACTTTTTTCTCCGAAAATTTGTTCAATCCTGAAAAACGCTTTTTCATGTAAATATTTTTCAGCATTTGTAATTACCTGTTTTTCAATGAATAACAGAAGTCATAAAAAGTAGGAATCGAACCTTTTATATCAGATTATATCAAACGTTTCATTTATCGGATTTTTCGCCACTTGCAAATCACTTTCCCTTGCGGTTCGTTTTTGTCCTAATCAACTCCGAAGCTCGAATGATGGCTTTCTTGTTTAAAACCACTCCTCCCTTGCTTAGCCCTACTCTTTCCAACGAACGTCGTTTGATGCCGATATCTTCTGCCGTCAATACGCTATAAATTGCAGGTATAGAACCGAAGTAATAGTTCTTCCTCCCTTCCATCAGTTGCACATGTATTACCTTTACCATAGCCTTTATTGTCTTAGATTACTCCAAAGTTACAAAATAAGCCCTATATACGATATTTTGAGTGATAAATCTTCAAAATATCTATCTTGATTAGTTTTCAACTATTCTACAGTAGACATATCTGGCTTTAATTTTCCTTTGCAAAGGTAAGCAAGGTCGTAAGAACACAAAGTACCGCTACGCTATTTAAGGATATTCTCACGGCAGCCTTCCGCAAATCAAAGATTTGGGTTTTCCATGAGAATATCCTTAAATTACTTTGCTTATCTTCCTGATGACCTTACTACCTTATTTGCACGTAAAATTTGAAAGCTCGATAGTCTCCTGCTGTAAAAAGTAGAGAACTAAAGGGAAAAGTATTCACTTTAAAATAGCACATATGGAAAAATTAAAGTTACAGAGAGTAGGAAGAAACTACAGTGGGCAGATTGCTTATAAGGATGAGAAAGGTAATTTTTACCTTGACCTAAATACAGCTACCAACGCAATTCCAACGGAGTTATATCATTGTCTTCCATCTAATGATATGGACGGAGAACCAGGGTGTCCTTTGCAGTGTGATTTTGAAGTCATAAACCCTATCACAGATAGAGAAGTTAGAGAGTACCATTGCAGAGGAAGGTATATGATGTTATCGAAGATATACAATGACTTGACAGCATATTTTGGAGAGACAGGCGAGGAAGAACTTGATAAACAAGACTTTCATTATCACAATGACAAATATGGTCTTTGGGGTGATACCATTGCGGAAACTATAGACGAACTAAAGAGACGTTGGCACGAAATACCCGAAGACTTAAAACCTGAATGGTGTTCATGGGAGGATATTGTGAAGTTGGAGCGTAAAGCAGAATTAAGCAACTTCCAATAATACGTTGTATATGGTTACACTGCATAAGTAATTTTTATATCTATTTCCCTACTTGTAGTTTACATACAATAGGGAAATTATTAAATTTACAAACAAATAAAACTAAAAGCTATGTTTACAATCGAGAAATTCAGAAACGAGTGTGCTAATGTTTCAACAGAAACCGAACTAAGAGAGAAAATAAAGAGGAGTGTGCAAGATACTTCGGGTATGAAGTTCGTCAGCGTGGTGCTAATCTAAGCGACTACTTCCCTTATGGCGATGTAGAAGAGGAGTATGTAGGACACTTCTTTGTTGAGCTAAAGAATGGAAACTACTTGTTAGCAGACAATGCTACAATAGCAGAAGTTGAGCCAAGAAAAGTAAAGTTCTATGCTAATTATGATGACCCAGGAAGTAATGATTACGTTTATACTTTTGAAATCGTATAAATTCACTTTTGGTTTAGTGTAATCCTTTTGTAAGAATAAGTGTATATATCATCTTAGATGCTGGTTTTCCTTAAAGATTGCCAGCTTCTTTTTTGTGCTGCGCCAGATGGTCGCAGCACACATCAATCATAGCCCTATCAAAACGTGCTATCGCAAGTTTTTCTCTTTCTTGCTTTTCCCTAATGCTTTCTACTTTATCCCCACAGCTTCGCCAGTATTCCGCTAAGCATCAGGAACGCACTTATCTCATATACATGAGCATGCTTTTCCTTTCTGCTTTACAAAACACAGGCTACGCTGATCCCCTTAAAACAGCCTGTGCTATTTTAATCCCATGAAAACCACTGTCTCATGTTCTACGAAGCATTTCGACAAAGGTTTTCAAGGGACTTTGGGAGAGCGGTTATGACAGTATCTTGTTTTAAAGCCTACGGCAACTTTGCTATTCTTTACCCTTTAGTTTAGGGCATAGCCCTGTGTTCGTTGTAGTCGTTTACACTCCTTGCATACACGATCTGGCTTTAATTTTCCTTTGCAAAGGTAAGCAAGGTCGTAAGAACACAAAGTACCGCTACGCTATTTAAGGATATTCTCACGGCAGCCTTCCGCAAATCAAAGATTTGGGTTTTCCATGAGAATATCCTTAAATTACTTTGCTTATCTTCCTAATGACCTTACTACATCATTTGCACGTAAAATTTGAAAGCCCGACCGTGATGCTGCAAAAGCAGTTGAACGAGAGGGAAATGTATCACTTATTAACAACAAGAATTATGACAAACAACTATGCTATCTTGCTATCGTTAGGCTTCTGTAAGGAAGACTATAAGTTTGAGAACTTCAAATCTAATTTTGGTTACGATTGGACAAGTGAAGATTTAGACAATGCTATTGAGAGTGCAGGTTTTGACATACGAAATGTAAGAAACTGCTTGATGGATATACTTTGGTTTAAAGTTGTGTATGAATATGTTGATAATAAAGGCTGTGATAGAGAAGACTTTGCTTGCTATGTGAACGGCTCACTTGACACCCACTTCTACTTCAAGGAGACCGAGGTAAATTCAACAGAAGACATAGAAGAACTTCTTGAAAGGGAAAATGAAATATCACATCGTCAAGTTTTTAATGCTTGACGATGTTTTACATAAACAAATAACAATCTCATCAATATGGAAAATCTATTTGAGACTTTAGTTGAGAAACTTCGCAAAGGCATTGTTTCTTTCGTGTATCGTAAGAAAGACGGCACAGAACGTCATGCGTGTGGTACGCTATATGGTATAGGACACACCATTAAGGGCAACAGCATTCATCACCATAGCAAATTTACACTTGCTTACTATGATGTAGATTGTAAGGGTTGGAGGTCGTTTCTCATTGACAATCTCATTGAGGTAGGCGAACTTCGTAAAGGGACGATAGCAGAACATCATGATATTTGTCTTGCACTTGTTGTGAAGCTGAAAGAGAAGATGAAGAAAGACGGAGTTACGGCTTTCGCTTATCGTAAAGTTGATGGTTCTGTGAGATATGCACACGGCATTCTTTCGGATAACATAGGCATTACGGGACAATACTTTGTCTATTATGACACTGATAAGCAGGAAGAACGTAAGTTTCGCATTGACTCTTTCATTGGTTTTGGTGAGCCATCAAACATTGAGGTAAGCAACATCTTCACAAGTAATGAAGAGCAACAAGTGACAAGTAGTAAGTCTTATAATGACTTTAGTCAGCTTGATATTAAGACCATTCTTGCAAAGAAAGGTATAGATATTGAAGACACCGAGAACTTCATGGTTATAGACTTATTGCCGAAGCTGAATAAGGAACAGCTAAAAGACCTAATCATAAAGGCAACAACGAGACTTGCAGAGTTATAAAAGGTAACGGAGGGGCTAACCACTCCTCCACAAATTTAAATGTTTATGAAACAAGCAAACCCTAAGAAGAGAACGCACCGATATTGTACTAAATGTAATCATGAAGTGCAGTATGAACGAGTATTGAACTATCCTTTTTATTGTCCGCAGTGTGATGAAAATATGTATAACTTTGAAACGTATAGAAGAAAATGAGGTATCCAAGAGTAGATGTATTCAAGCGCACGAAGTATAGTCCTATTTACCAAGAGGTTTATCAAGTAGATACTATGCGCCCTAACCGACCAATATGCAGCAAGGCAAGTATGACTAAGCAACAAGCGAATGCTTATGCAAGACGTGAACTTGCTTTTTTAAAGAAAGAGGGATATGAGAAAGTTGTTTATAATTCTATGATGATAGACTTATCAAAGTTTATCCGTTAGAAGAAAGTCCGTGGTTTGTCGCCACGGATTTTTGCTGTGTGCTGCTCCTAATAGTCGCAGCACAGATCTATCATAGCCCTCTTTCATTTTACAAGCCCTTGATTATATATACAAAACCTCCCTTTTGCCCTATCAAAACACACTATCGCAAGTTTTTCATTCTTGTTTTCCTTCATGATTTCTGCTTTATCCCCACAGCTTCGCCAGTGCCCTGTAAAGCTTCAGGAACGCACTTATCTCATATACATGAGCGTGCTTATCCTTTCTGCTTTACAGAACACAGGCTACGCTGAAACCCTTAAAACAGACAGTGCTGTTTTAATCCCTTGAAAACCACAGTCTCATGTTCTACGAAGCATTTCGACAGAGGTTTTCAAGGGACTCTGGGAGAGCGGTTATGACAGTATCTCATTTTAAAGCCTACGGTAAAGTTGCTATTCTTTACCCTTAAGTCTAAGATAAGCCCTATATTCTTTGTTGTCGTTTACACTCCTTGCATACACTTGTCTGGCTTTAATTTTTCTTTGCAAAGGTAAGTAAGGTCGTAAGAACACAAAGTACCGCTACGCTATTTAAGGATATTCTCACGGCAGCCTTCCGCAAATCAAAGATTTGGGCTTTCCATGAGAATATCCTTAAATTACTTTGCTTATCTTCCTAATGACCTTGCTACCTTATTTGCACGTAAAATTTGAAAGCCCGACAGTGATGCTGCAATAGCTGTTGAACGAAAGGGAAATGTATCACTTTTAACAACAAGATTATGATAAAGGTAGCAGATAGTATTTATCCATCAGGGCGAAAAGGCTTTTTTGAGGTGGAGGTTACAGAGGGGTTGATAACCGTAAATGGAGTAAAAATGAAAATAGTATATGACAAGAGATATACATTTTGCTTAGAGAATTTCACGTGCGTAAAAACACGTAGTAATCAGGCATTAAAGCGTATATTGATACGACCAAATTTACATAACTTAGCAATAGAGATTTGTGAGCATGTAATAATGTATGGAAAATAAATAACTAAAAGATATAGAATATGGCAAATTGGGCAAGTACAAGCTATGCTATCAAGGGAAACAAAAGCGATTTAGAGAGTGTGTTTAATGTGATTAATGATTTTGTTAAAAGCAATGTTAAGCCTGTCGAAGCGAACGCCTCTAAAGAATGGGAAGGCAATATCGTTAAGGCTTTAGGAGCAACAGACGAGCAGATGAAGAACAACTATTTACGTGGTTTTATTCAAACGTATGAAATCATAGATGGTGTTCTTCACTTGGAGGCAGAAGAAGCATGGGGAGCAACGGATTTTCGTCATCTTTTGGTAAAGCTCATGCCCGAGCTAACCATCTACTATATCGTTGAGGAGTGTGGTTGTGAAGTCTATGCAACTAATGACTGTGATGGCAAGTATTTCACAGATACCTACTATGTAGATGCTTGCATCGACGGAGACTACTTTAGTGACTACTTCAATACGGAGGAGCAAGTTTTGTCTTACGTGGCTCAACTATTAAAGAGAGAAGCAATAACAATGGAAGAAATCGACGAATGGAATGAGGTACAAGATGATAGCAAAAACTACATCAATGTTCATGAGTTCAAGTATGTAGCTTAAAGAAGGTAACGGAGGGGATTAACCACCCCTCCACAAACAAGACAATGAAATGAACATACCAACTTCAATTAAGGTTTTAACAGTCGTAGCACCAGACGCAGTTGTTATTTATCAGCAAGTGTATGTAAACAATGACGACGCTGCTACTGCTGACCGAGATAGACAGGTAAAGTGTCACAGAGAATTACTCCTTAATGGAGGTATGATTTGCTTAAAGCAGTTTTAAGACAGAAAAGTAATAGATAACGGAGGGAGTAATCGTCCCTCCACAAACAACAATATGCAAAACCAAAATTTTTATCACCAATATACTTCTATCCAGGAAGAAGAAATAAGAGTTCTAAACGAAGCATTACGCAATAGAACCGACAAGGAGTTTCATTGGTATGCTGACTTCCCTTATGTTATTGCTGAGCTTTCCACTTGTGATAGTCATGTAGATGCAAAGGTCATGGCAGTAAAGTATCCTATCACTCCTTCAAGCGGTATCCTCATAATACCCGATGAGGACAACGAGATAACCTGAATTATTGCATTAATCAGTCTATATGTTTCAAAGTAACATATCGAGTCGTTAACCATAACGAGTAGACAAGTTATCAGTAACGAGTAGACAAGTAATTTGTAACAGCTCGAGTTGTTTCGTTACTTATAAGTACAAATATAATATTTGTTTTGGTACTTTACACTGTGAACATGAATACGGAAAATCAAATAACCGATTTGGGGTTAAGTTTTGCAAAAAGTAACTGACCTATTGGTTTGACCCCAACAATGAAGTCCTGTCCCATATTAAACCCAAATCGGTCATTAGACCACAATATGTAGATTTCTTATTTCTATGGTATTGTTTCCTAACATCTTTTATTTTTTATCGGCATCTTGTCTGACTTTGTAACTTGACGTAACCTGCTACGCCTGCGTTGCAAAGCCAAACCATCTGCTCGATAATAAAACAAAATATGTTTAGGCTCTAATAACCAACTTGGGTTTAATCATAAGGTAAATCCTTCTGCCAAAGATAGCTCTTTCACATGCTTAGTATCTTGTATTTCTATCTTGATTGGATAAGGAAAGTTCCATTTCCGAATAGGGATGTGTCTATAATTTGGAATTCTATGATTGGATACCATATTTTTCTTGTTCAATAAATCCCCAGATTCCTTTATGTTATACAAAGTAACTAAATGTTTATTCCAAAGGAAATATCCATTACATTGCAAAGAATCATAGGATATGCTTGGACGAAAAATAACATACTGCTTACCTGCCTTTTGCTTAAAACGAACCTCATACAAAACAGCTGGTCTATTCTCCATATAATCGTAAAGGTAATTCTTTAGTTTTGAATTTCTTATTACATTAGTATCAATATATCCCCTTTTAGATAATAGGGCGAAGCCTTTAGGAAACTGGGTTATTTTATTACCATGGGTGATAAGAAAAACACATTGAGTGGGCTCCGTTATACTCTCTTCCTTCAGGACATTAACATAGCCATTTATTTCCCCACTATATTTTTCCATTTTTTTAACGTCGATCAACGATCTTCTATCTATACTATCCGTTTGAAAATATGTTATCAATTTTCCGTTATATATATCATATCCATCAATCATATCAGGATCATAGGCATTTAATCCTGTAATAAACAACAAGTTATAATTGTTGATTTTAGATACTTGTATTTGTATCACTTTATATTCAGGATTCTGAATAGAAAATTTGTTAATGGTAGATTGTAATGACTTCGAGAAGGGATTCTTCTCTATTGAACAACTCGAAACTATAAAAAATAGCATTGAGCAAACTCCTATTTTTATCATCTTATTTATGGACATAGCTTCTTATTTTCTGATAACTTGGATTAAACACTGGTCGAAGTTTTGAATATTGCAAGTCATATTGATATACTTGCTTTGCTTGTTTAGTATCACCAGCATAATATATAAATGCTTTGGGATATTGAGGTAATTGTTGATTAGGATGATATTGTTGATATTCACCATAAATTTTATCTAAAGTCCATACGTCACCAGATCTATAGACACCTTCAACAAGCTCACCGGAGGGTGTTCTTTTGTATTCCTTATAATTGCCAGAGGCCCTTGTAAATCCCTCATTGCTTCCCCAGGGATGGCTATGCAACATGAATATTAGATTTTTTTCATTTATATATCTAACCTTGGCTTCTTTTTCGCTAAAATCAGAATTTAGTTTAAAAGTGACACCATTCTTATTCTTTTCTCCTATAAGATTCCACTCTACATTAGTATTATCTGCTACGAATTTAAAGAATTTAAAAGCATCATCAGACTTATTAGTTAATGCAATTGTTCCATTTCGTGTCTGATTTTTGACTAACTGAGAAGCAAGTCCTTTATTTACGAGAATATTGTTTTTACCAGAAAAGATCCTATCTGTAGTTTTAGCATTTGTCCTTCTCCAAAAAGATATCTGCCCATTTTTATTTAGTTTATAATCATCTTTCCCATCAGGATCTATCATATTAATAGGGTTCCCATGACAATAAACATACGCCCCTATATTCGGAAACTTTTCCGCCAACGGATCCACCCCATACCACAGACTCGTGACGGGATTCATATACCTTGCACCGTAATAGTATAGACCAGTCTCATCATCGAACTGCTTGCCATTGAACTTATATGGCAGGTCTTCACTGCTGCTATGTTCGTCAACCAACAGTTCACCGTATGGTAAGTAAGCATCATACTGCGTGATGTTGGCTTTATCGTCTGTGATGTAGGACGTACTGCCGAGGTGGTCACTGTGATAGAAGAAGGTCTCTTCACGTGTCGTGTCGTTTGGAATATAACCATATCCGGCCTGAGGGTCATCGGGGTCGCTCGGATCGTTCCAGGAGACAGGTGGACCAGGGTTGGTGTCCGGCGTGGTGTTGGGGCGTGGTGTCTGTACCCAGCCCTGCGGCACATCGTGGTTGCCGAGTGTGTCAATGATAGAGTTATATCCTCGTTTTGTATTCTCAGGATCACCATACGCACCCTTCATTGTAGGTACACCAGGGGCAATGCCCTGCTGCTTGTAATACGCTTCCTTCTGACGTTGGATTTGGTTCATACGTTCAGCATAATCCTGCTGACCAGCAGTAACGTAAGAGCCGTTACGTCCATAGACGTTATTGAACAGACCCGTTCCTATCCTTGAAGCAACTCGTTTGTCACCAAGGAAGTAATGCTTTGTGAAGCGGTTCTTGTTGATGCTGATTATCGAAGCAGGATAAAGCGTGAAGTTGTCCGTCTCGTGGAAGGTGATGCCCTGCGGAGCACCGTTGATGTACACACCCTCCATCGTGCCGTAGCTCTTCATGATACGTTCACCGGCTGCATTATACGTATAGCGTGAGGTTTTGCCATTATCGCTTAAAACCATGAGACGGTTGTCCTCATCCCAGTACATCTCCCTCGTGGTGTTGGTGCTGTCATTTGTCACCAGCACAGGATTACCGTTGGCATCATAGGTGTAATGGTCGTGGCCTATCTGCGTTGGAGCCGTCGGGTGGTTACTGTCCTCATACTTATAAGCGAAGTCATAAGACTTAGCAGTTGTCGTTGAGTCCACTTTCTGAACCTTTGTGAGCGGTTCACTCATCCGTCCGAACGACATCACCATGTCATACGATGCACGCTTGGCCCTGCCGCTTGCGTGGACAAGACGGTTCAGCTCATCGTACTCATACGTATGCGCACTCCTTCCTCCCAGCTTCGCCCTGTTGAGCTTCGTCAGCGACGTCGGGTCGGCGGCATTCGTGATGCCGAGGATGTTGTCCACGGCATCATAACGATACCTGTTCTCCATCACAGTCTGACCGTCCGCTGCAAGGCGCATCGCCTGCAGACGTTCACGCTGCTTGTCGTAGGTATAGGTAGTCTCCGTGCCATTACCAAGTTTCGTATAGACCGTATGACCTTCCTTGTCGTAACCTATCCTATCTACTATAACGCTCTGACGTCCCTGTTTATTGCTCGTAAGACGCTCAACCTGTCCAGCAGCATTGTAGTGATAGGTCACCACTTCACCATCAGGATAAGTCATCGTCTGCACACGGTTCCAGCTGTCATACGTAGCACCATAGACATAAGTCCTGATATCCGCCACGCTCGCCATGACCGTACGGACGGTCTTCGTCACCTCACCCTGACAACCATAGTAATAGGCTTCACCGCCACTCGCATCCTCAACGAGGGCAAGACGACCGGCGCGGTTATACTTATCGCCAGCTTTACCATAGGTATAAGTAACACGATTAAAGAGGTTTTCTGGATAAAGTACCTCATGGAGTCGTTCGAAGTCGTAAGTGTAAGAGATGTAACCCTTATCAGATATCGACTTCCTAAGCTCTGCCGTGAGCTTCGTCAGGAGGTTGCCCGCCGCATCATAAGTCATATCCGTCTCACCTGCATCAGGATGATTCACCATCAGTTTGCGACCAAGCAAGTCGTAGGCATACTTCGTCTCCCTGCCGTTAGGATGCTGAACCGTCATCACCTGTCCGACAGGGTCATAGCTGTACTTCACCGTGATATCCTCACCACGAGCATGCTGCACCGTTTCACGGTTGCGCCCCTTGGCATCCGTATAGCTCTCCGCATGTCGTCCCAGTGCATCCGTGACCGTTGTATGGAGCATTGGTTCACCGTCATGGCTACCGATACTGTAGGCTGTGCGTGTCACACTGCCATCAGCAAGCGTAACACTCGTGGTACGGTCGTGTGCATCATACTCCGTCTTTGTCTGCAAATCACCTGTAGCATGGTTGTAAGTGCCGATGTTACCATAGCTCTCCGTCATTGGATAATAAGCCGCAATATTACGTCCAAAGGCATCGACAACAGCCCTTCCACTGACGATGGAGACTTTCTGATTGCTGCCACCAGACCACACCACACCTGTCTGCTTCGTCTGGACGGCACGCATCAGCGAGTCGGCAAAGGTATAGGTATCTATGTTGCCTTCCTTAGAATAATGAATGGTATGTGCCTTGCGTTCTGCAGGGAAGTACTCAAAGCGGATAGTAAACGGCTGACCGCTCTCTATCTCATACGGAGCACGGATTGTCTGTTGTCTGCCCAGTGCATCGTAGGTGTATTCCATCTTCTGCCCGTTAAGGTCGGTCGTTACAGACGGAGCATTCCAAAGACCATCATAAGCCGTACTGGAGCTATAGCCGTAGGCATCCTTGACACTTGTCACAAGACTATGATAGAGGTCGTCATACGTATAAGCATAGAACATACGCTGATGGTTATAGTTCTCCGGCTTCGTCATGCGTGTGATGTTACCATAGCCATCGTAAGTCATGTTATAGACAGAAGGCCTGTCACCATTATGGAGCACGATCTCCGTTATCTCACCATTACCGTCCACCTTCGTGCTGCGTTCACGATAAGTCTTACCGCCACTGCTGACAGTGATATGGCTCGGAACACTGACAATATACTTGTCGGCTATCTTATGATAGTTGATATCTGCCTCTAAGCTATAGCCCGTTGTAGTCTCCTTATATCCCTGTAGGTTACCATAGTCATCGTAAGTATTGCTGACAGCAACCGAAAGACTGTCCCCACTGGCTTCATCAAAGTTACTTTGAACGAGTGTCTTTAGGGCAGGGAAGACAACAGCATCTGTCGTATTATTACCAACGGCGAGTGTCTTCAGGTCGTAGTCATAGACAGCGCCCTGCAGTTTTTTTCCATCAGCGGTATAGAGATATTCACTCGTAACAAGTCCATGCGCATAGTAATCCCTGTTCTTACAATAAGTCTGTACGGAGTAACGATAGAGTCTATCACCATTCTCAGTGTCTATCTGATTGGTACGTACCTGCTTGAAACCATAGAAGTCACGCTCACGGCGGTCACGATAGCCCCCGCTATATTCGAAGGTATTCCTGCTTCGTATTGCTCCGTTCTCCTTGTATCCACCCGTAGTCTCAACCGATGACATCACCCAGCGACGTCCCGGCAAATCGTAACTTGGAGTTGTCTGCTCATACCCGATATTGATATGTCCGCCAAAAGGAAGTGTCACAGAGCGCAGCAGGTTCGTTCTACCCGTAAGGTTGCGGTAGACTATGAGCTGCTTTGCCCCGTCAGATATGATAAGGTCGGGACGTCCGTCACCATCAATATCTCTCAAGGCTGCACTTGTGAAACTAACACCACTTGACCAAGATTTAGTAGCCTTAGCTGTAAACCTCAGTTTTAAAAACAGAATGTGTATTGGAATGGAAACTGAGAAATTACCATATTGAGAAACGGACGTTGCCAATGACTCATTGAAACGACCTTGTTGCTCTTCGGAATAAGGAATAAAACCAGAACCCGTATTCAACATTATAGTGAACTTCTCACCACTGCGAGTTATCTTATCAGGTAAGCCATCGCCATTAATATCTATAAAAGATACATTATATTTTGTTGTCGTCTTTGTTCCGTTGACACCGAAAGAAATATCAGCATTACCAAGTACCCCAATGGATGTACCAAGTCCTGCACCCCATGTGCTATTTTCAGAAGACTCCAACGAAGTTACACCACTACTCTCCTCATTTGTAAAGTTATATCCAAGACCAAACTTCACCTTGTCGCCCAAGAGCATATCAGGTAGTCCGTCACCATTGAGATCTATCCAATCACTCTCTGTATGAGACGTTCCTGATGTAAAGTTTCCGCTAGCGCTCACTGACACACTGGAGATAGCATTACCATTGGATGAATTCTTCGTATCACTACCGCCTGGTGTTTCATCGTCTTGTGGTTTAGGATTGATACTAATAGCTAAAGCGTTCTTTGCCGAAGCTTGTTTTGATAGACTTCCATTTGCTCCGACAGTAGAAGAGCTTGCTTTGAATCTTGGTCGACTGACATTTAATTTCATGCGATCTTCACCAAGTGTACCCGTTGCTTTTGTGTATTGAGTAACAATACTGCCATCCACTTCCTCTAACCAATCAGGGTAACCATTACCATTGATATCCATTAGAGCTACCTTGCTATAAGAAGTCTGTGTACTCTTGCTGCCACTGAGTCCTGCATAGGAGATTCCACCGCTTACACCATAGCCATTACTCTTTGACTCACTCATGAGCACAGGGGCAGACAATTCACCTGCATTCTTAGCATAATGGACACTGTCTATTATGATAGCATCCTCACCGATACGAGAGCTACAAATTGTATCTAAAGAGATAAAAACATGTTCTGACCCACCAATATACATCCTCTTGTTTGTGTCATAGCCCATCACAAAGAAACGCTGCTCATTGACAGGAGTAAGACTCTTTGCAAGTTGATTGCCATCGTGCGTGGATTTATAATGCTCGGCTATATCCTTATATTTATCCCTGTCAATGGTCAGTGCTGATACTTCTATTGGCTGGGAGGCATAGGCTTTATTGCCGTTATAAGCAAATTGTCCCCATCCTCGGTAGAGCCTCCCATAATCAATAGAGTTATACCCAGAGAAAACACAAGCCTCTAATGTATCAACAAGTACACGTTGTTCACCTGTTACTACCATTGATGTTGCACTCTGATAAGAAAGACTGTCTCGAAGGAAGTTTACTTTAGCCTGTCTCACACTTGCCAATTCATTCTCTATGGCAAAGGTTGCAGTTATCTTGTCTAAACTCAATCGTTTGATCAGTGTGGTATCCGTAATAGTGATGGTATCTGTCTTGAGCGTATTGGATGCGTTCAACCTACAGGTATGATGCAACACTGGAATTCCATCCTTATTGTGTAAGGTCAGATAGACAGTAGCTGTATCTATGTCATTTCTATTGTCCTTGCGTACGACAGAGAGCATAGGAACAATAGAAAGCGTTGGTCTATACTTTCTACTCCGTACCGTTACATCCTGTTTTAGGTCTTTACGCTCTGCGATGCGGACAGGCTTATTAAACATCCTACGAGATGCCACAAAACGTACACGGTCTTGGTCCGTCTCATAAAAATAGTTACCTACCCATTGTACCTTAGTCCAATCGAGGGGAGAAGTGGTCTTGATTTCGAAGAAGAAAGAAACAGAATCTTTCTCATCTATGTTACCGGTATAGTCATAGGAACCATTGACGATACTGTCAGCAGGAAGTTCAAGTCGTTTTACAATCGTTTCACCATGATGATCCAAGCGTGTGACGATAAGTGTAACATCATCAGTAGTCTTTGCTTTCCTATAAGGGGCGTGGAGCGTAACCTTACCAGTACGATTAAAGATAGCTACATTGTTTTCACCTTCTATATAATCAGCTTTGCTGCTATATGTTTTTAAGTCTTCCGACAGATACCTATCCTTGCCGACAGGCAAAGAGGTATAAGTAATTATAGGATTCCAAAGAACCCTGTCGTCCTCACCATTATATCGAGACTGAAGACGGAAGAAGATACGGTCGCCTACCTTTACATTACAATTAAGATTGTTGGTTTTGCTACCAGCTTGTAATAAAGAGTCGCGGACCATGAATCCATCACTCTCATGTTGAATGCTGTAGATGATGCCATCACCTTGATTGCTAAGTTTTTTTATAGTACTTTGTATGTTGACCCTGCCAGCAAAAGGTGCGTACCACATACGGACGGCATCATTCAGTGGATATTCCTTTTCCAAGGAGTCACGAATAACCTTATAGTCTGGAATAAAATGTTTATCAATAGAAGCCCCTTCACCAATAATAGGATTGGCAGTCACACTACTTGCCGGACTAAATACAGGTTTCCCGTCTACAACATGATTGAAATATACCTGACCATTGACGGCTATATCTGTAAGTCCATCACTGTTGAAATCATAAAGATAGGTAGTTGTCTTGTCCTGATCCTTTGAATGGGTATAGGAAATTCCAACAGAAGCACCAAGTTTATTTGTAATACCAACTTCAACAGCAGCATCTGCATTAAGAGAACGACTGATACTATTACCTTCAGAGAAAGAGTTTACTCCTGGTATCAGTAACACTTTACCAAAGAGTAAAGCCTTTCCATCTGCACTCATATTTTTACGATAGAAAAGTTTGTTACCTCGTTTGAAAAGCTTATCAGGCAGTCCATCACCATCAATATCTACGAAAGCAACTTTACCTGTATTTGAACTTTTGCTATTAGAGAAAGATGGACCGACGTTTACTGTTCCACCAGTGAAACCTACACCTATCATTGTTCCCCTACCTGTAGTACGGCTTTTCGAAGCTCCACCACCAAGGAGACTAAGATAGTCATCACACCCATGAACCGAATGGCTGAGGAATGACTCATAGTCGTCAGATTGGGCCTTCCACAGTTCTGCCTTAGAAGAAAAAAGACCATTTTTGAGGTCATTGTAATAGTCAAAGGATTGTGTAGCAACCTTACCATCCCTACTATCGTTCTGATCAATGCTCTTTAGCAGCATTTTGCCAAACTGTCCTTCTTCATAGTTTAAGCTATAGCTGCGGAGCTGCTGACCATTATTCTTCACTGTAACCTTGCGGAGTAGCCCTTTGTCCTTTTGCATAATGCCAAGTCTTCCGCTACTCGTCACATCTTTTCGGTCTGTGGCTATAGAGTCAATATTGAATTCAATACTATACAGTCCTTCCGTCTCCCCGAATCCTGTCCATGTATAACGTTCAGGATAAAGGTTATTGCCAGATTTTATGTAATGGAATGCGGCAAAGTTCCCGTGAACATCGGTAACACGGTCAAGTGCCCATTTGATACGGTTACCATTGGTGTCAGTAAGAGAAGTTGCATCACTGACATGACCACCATGACCACCATAACTGTAGACTGTACCATCCTTGCCAGTCACTTCCCAGTAATAGTTCTTCGGGCTGTTACCCTTTCGGATAATCCTACTGAAACCACCTTCAGTCATTGGATAGAACTGCTTGTCAGCTTGTCTTGCCAGAGAGTCAGTCCTACGATAGAGTCGGTCATTGAGCTGCTGTCCCATGAGGAGATAGCTCTCACTCTCATACTGATCATTGAAACGTGGTACACCCCATCGGGTCTCTATGTCAATGCTCTGCACAGGAAGACTCCATCCATAGCCTACAAAGCTACTGCCTCCCTCACTGCTGTACTGTAAGCCGGCACTTACACCAATATCATTACGCCCTGCAGGAACTTCAAAAGGATAGGACAGTGTTGCCGTACCATTCTGATTAGCTGATGGGGCTTCGATCTGTTGAATACCCGCTGCTGGGTCAGCAGCCTTCAGTTCACTGATCCCTGTAGGGACATAATTCTGTGTTTCGGGACTCTCAGGAACTTTGATGATACCATTGATGACATCCGTAAAGTGAGAAGTCTCCGCCATTGCAACCTCACGTTTAGTATCAATACCTTTTGACTGGAGCATTGTCCAACGTTGGTGCAGTTCATCATAATAATAGGTGTGGATATCATCTACGGTATAGCCTTTCGGTATCAACGTGCTGTCGTAGGGGACAGAAATACTTGCCAGATGATGGACGAAATGATTGCCATGAGGTAAGAAGCGATAACCTGACACCGTATCTGTTCTTGCCATCAATGTATCACAGCCACCTGTAACGTTCACCATACCAGTAGGCAAGGTTGGTAGTTCACCTTTTCTAAGTGGTGTAATACTGAGAACTTTACCCTTTGCCATAGCCTCACGTGGTACGGCAAGCTGGGCTCGTCCAACATTGAGCGTATCGCTGTCGGAGTTAGCAAAGAACTTGCTGACGGTACGTTTGCCTAAGTCTGCAAAAAGTCTCGCAGATTTCCTGTTCGCCTTGTGAGTTTCTACACGATTCAACTTTTGATTTCTTACAACTTCTTTGGAGAATCTCTTCACAGGTAAGTTCTGTACACTGTCCTTAACTTGTGTTCGTAAGGAAGTAGCCTTTCGGGAAGTGCTATCTTTTTGTACAGAAGAGACTGTATCACTGGATGTAGAATCACTGATTACAGTTTCTTTAGCAGAACGATTACTTCCACCATTACAGGAGTTTAGTATGATTCCTGCCAGCAACAGGAACGGAAGGAGGAGTGAATGTGTAGAATACTTCATTATTCTTGCTATTTTGTTTTAGGCCTAAAGGTCCTTAGTATATATACTTGCGTTGGAAAATTTATAAAGGATAAAAAGAGAATTACTTTCTCACCAGTTTAAATGTCTTTTCTTTGCTACCACTTTGCAGTGTCAATAAGTAAACACCTGTCTGTGGCAGATAAACTTTAGTGGAGAAATATGTATCTGGCATATTCGCCTGACGACTGACAAGAGCTCCACCCGCCGTATAGAGTGCCATGTCCAATGGAGCAGCTTCGCTCAGTTCCACCTGCACACCGACATATCCATTCGCCGTTGGATTAGGACTTACACTTACATTTGCAAAGAAGTCACTATTTCCGTCAGAAGGGTTTATGGAAGGAATCTCTGTGATACCTGTCTTCGATATCTGAAACTCATTCTCAGCCTTGTTGCCCACATGGTCTGTCGTCGTAAGAAGGTATTTCCCTTCTATGAGTCCGTCAGCAGACTGTATGCTGTCACTTGTGGTACGATTAAAAACAGACATGTGTTCTCTCTGTAGAGTCATCTTATAAGGGGCGATACCACCTGTTACTCTGACAGAAAGTGTTCCTGTACTGCCGCTCTTCTCCGTTGGCTGCTTTACTTCTATTGTTGTAAACATATCTTTGGCGGCTCGTAGCGTGAATACATCACGTTTACCTAACGGTATATTCTTAAAGACAATACTGTCACCAACAGTCGTATTTGCCTTATGATAGCTTAGAGTTTTGACAGGAAAGCTACCCGTTCCTGTAGGGTCAACGGCAAGATAGTAGCTCTCACCTTCTGCAAGAGGCTGTATCTGGCGTAGCTGCTTACCATCAGCTACAATATCAACATTAGGCTTGTCAACCCGTGTCGCTGTATCCATCCATTTTCTACCGAGCCACTTGCCGTAAGCCCTGCTCTGGCGGAAAGAAAGCTTGCCATTGTTGTCACCCCAAAGAAGGCTCTCACCATCTTCAAAAGGCTTGCTCATACTGATTGTAAGGAAACCGTCTTCCTCACAGCTCCTGGCTCTTGTCTTATGCAGGGCAGAGGCTTTGTCTGAGATAAGACCAGCTATACGGTGACTATAGGCTTTGTTGGTATAACCATTCCAAATGACCTCGCTTCTTGAATTAAGGTAACTACTGCGAAGACTCACGTCATATTTCAAAGCAAGATAGCTTTCCACACGGCACCGTTCAGTATCAGAAAGGCGGCGATCGAAGACGGTATACTCAACAGTTCTACCATCAAGGTTCTTTACAGGCAACTTAGCGTTCCCATTCCGACCGATATGCAAAGTCTGACCATTACCCATATTGGAAGAGGTCGTATAGCTATAAAGTCGCATTTCAGGCAATGAGTCCTTGGCATAATTCATGAAAGTACCATCGCCAAGGTTAGCAGCACGTTCAGTTGTCTGCATACGAGTAATAGCTTTTCCGCTTCCAAGAGACCATATTGCCTGTTCTTTTTCACCATATACCTTACTTACGCCTATATAGGTAAGTCCAGCACCTGCAGAGACACGGATAGAGGCAGAATCGTGTGACCAGGCCATTGGCTTATCTACACCACCAGGGGTCTGAGCTGTAGCAGAAAGAGTGGATATAAAGAAGAAAACTACTGTGAGGTATTTATGTTTCATATAGAGACTGTTTTAATATGATTCGAGGATGCTGCTTATTTAGCTTTGCCAAGTGGAAGACTGTAGCCAATAGTAAGGCTGACAGTCTGAAGATTATTCATACGCTCCTGATACCCATAGTCATTGGCACTGGTGCGGAGGATATCATTAAATCCGAAACCGTATTCCAGTCCTGCCTCCAGACCATTCTTTACATCAACATAGCCAATCTTAATGGTAGGAATGAATGCTACTCGTGCCTTAACAGATTCTCTTAGATGATCCTGAGTACGTTCTGCCTGCTGTCGATATACCTCTCCAATGCGGTCATTAGTAAAATCGATATTACGGCTGCCAAACGGAATAGCAGCACTAATTCCTGCTCCCATATAGAACTTTGGGAAAGCATAGAAACGAAGCAAGATTTGTGGAGTAATGAAATTATAATGAAATCGTGTAGTCTCGGTTATCTTTTCAGGTTTCTTGTACTCCGTCAGCTTGCTGGAGATACGAGTATAATCAATGCCCACTTCAGCACCTAACCTGCGATATTGCCATGTTCCAAAGATTCCAATACGAGGATTTATACCACCACGTTCACTCATTGTGAAAGTAGGACGTATATCATAGTTCTCAATAATACTGCTTAATCCTGTTATCTTTGAGTAACCGATGCCCGTACGAAGTCCTATGCGAAACAAGTGTTTGTAAGGATAAGAATATCTTGGGGCGTTCGAAAGATTTCGTTCTTCATTGGAAGAACTCGTTGAAATATTGCTTTCTGTTTTATCTCTGGCAATATTATCCTCTCCCTTAATCACAGATTGTTGGGCTGATTCAGTTTTTTTATTTTGCTGATTGTTTATATTATTTGTTCCGTCTGATGCAGGAACTGATGAAGAAACGCTTTGCCCCTTAGTACGTGATATCGTTTTAGTATACTTTGTTTTTCGCAGTGAATGACGTTTATAACTTCTTTTCGTATTTTTCTTCATGGTATAATGTGTCCGACTCTTTACCTTATTATAGGTATGCTTGGCGACATTCTGTTCAGATAAAAGAGGTTGATCATCTTTGATAATAGGTGGAGGTAAGGGCGTAGAATGGTTGCTTTTAATTGGTTGCTGAACTTCCTGTACCTCTTCTGGTTTGTCATTTTTGCAACCTATTACAACGAAAGTGATTGCAAATATAACAAATATGATATAAAAAAGATGGTAGTTTTGTTTGTTAAATCTGTTATTCATAAGGCATTACAATGATTTACAGATTGAAAAGATAACTCACACTGAGTTCTATATTCTGACTATGAGTTGAGTGCTCTGCCCAGTTATAGTCATTATGCTCTGTCTTGATAGTAGAGTTCAAACCATAAAAATAACGTAGGTCCACAATCCAATGATGGTCTATTTCATATCCGAAGCCACCGCCAACGGCAATGTCTGGCTGCCCCGTCAGTTTCTCCTTCATCAAACGTTCCGTCTCAGCTACAGTAGCAAAATGATAGTTTGCAAACTTACTTTCTTCTTGATTACTCTCGTAAGATATGCCCTTGCCATTAAGGTTTGCCCCCGCACGTCCACCGATTGAGATATTGAAGCCTTTGCGCCAAGGATAAATCTTCAGCAGAGCAGATACGCCAATGTAATTATAACGAGGTGTAACCTTATAGTTTAACTCCTTATCATCATTATAGACAAGCTGTGATGCCTGCTGCCAATAGCTAAATCCACCTTCAACCCCAATGATGGAACCATCGATATGATACTGAGTAAATACACCAACTGTTGGAGTCATCTGCCACTTGTCTTTGAAAGCATAATTGGAATAATAGCCTTCTGGTACAAGAATCTTATCCATGCCCTTATTCACAGATACGCCATACCCCAAACGAATTCCAAGTCTAAAAGAGGTGTTTTGTGCTGGGAGATGAGTACTTACTAAGAGTATAATAGCTAGAATAGCGTTTTTAGAAATCATATTCATTGCAATAGTTATTTTATGTGAGCAAAAATACATAAAAATTAAACGATCGCATAATATTTACACTAATTTAACTTTTATGAGCAGGGGGAGCAAGGAAATTACGCAAAGATTCAGCAACTTGTTGGCTTATAATTTCCTGATTATCTACTGTATGCTGTCAAGTGTGAGGATAGCCGTAAAAAACTTATCTTTAGGAATATGACAATAGTAAATGATTAGTTACATGTTCTGCTATTGCGGAATAATTATCATTAAAATGAAGAGGGATAAGTTTCCCTTTTTATAGTTCTAACCATCTTGAGAATATGCTTTTATATCCCATCCATATTCCTGCAGATTTTTAGTAAAGACAAAGTTAATAAGACATTTGCGTTGATATGATTTATTTGCATTTTTAAACTTAGGTTGTTTTTGCTTCTCATAAATAACCTGGATTACCTGAGAGTAACTTTCCTTACATCGTAGCTGTTCTTTATCTATTTTTTCCATGTAATAATCTACTTCATCTTTATCTAAATAGCTGTTAAGTTGTTGTAATATGGTATCTCTTTGAAAAGTTTCATCAAGTTGAAGCCAGTTGGTTTGCTTGATTTGTTTTCTTTTAGCAGGACGTTTAATTTTATTTTCTTCATAGGGAAAAAGATACTCCCCTTCTTTGCATGGACGGTCTAATTCTGGGTCTTTAGATTTAGGGTGTTCACGTGTGTAGATATAAAAGCGTAAAGACTTTGGAGAGCCATTACGCCCACGTCCATAGCGTTCTGCAACCTCATAATCAAACCATACATCTGAACGTTTTTCTCTATATAACTTATAAAGTTCCTGTTGTGCAGGAATAATAACCTTCTCGACCATCGTTTTAAATCGAGTATATTTCTCTTTCTCCAGCAACTCACCAGTTTTTGGGTCATGCAGCTCGGAAAGTCCAAAAGTAAAACGAAATGCTTCAACAGACATCTTGAAAACTCGTTTTTTATATGTTTCGTTCGGGGTAGATGGGTCTACAAAACGAAAATCACCTGAGTACTGACAACAGAACTCATAGAATTTCTGTGAATACTTTGATTCGAGTAAGATGGCAGTGTGAAGATTTAGAACTGTAAATGATTTAGTTAGGCAGATAACATAATCATATAGCTCTGGTGAAACACGCACGGTATAGTCATTAGTTGCTGTATTCCAACGAAAGGCATCTATCCAATGAAAATAGTCAATGACAAGTTGATCGTTCTCATTATTATGAAATTGAATGATTGCTTTTTGAGCAAGTGAACGAACGGTTTTATAAGTTCTAACAACATTGGTATTGCCTCCTATCGATGATAAATCCTTATCTGTCATATTAAAGACAAGATTTTCCCAGTTTTCACGCATTTTCAAACCCATTTCCTCATAGCGCATTTTGATTGCTTCTGACAACTTATAAAGAAATCGTCGTTCCATCATGGTATAGCGTAATGGAGAACGCATCAATAGATTGCTGAAACTGAAAGGACTTCCTTTCGTTCCTCCATTCTCAATCAAAGTAAAAATCCGCTTTGTCATTTTTAAACCCTTTAATAACTTTTCTTTTGGATAAATCCTTATAAGGTCGAAGCGAAAAATATATTAAAGGGTACTGGAGGCGACAACTGTCTACTATACCAGCAATTGTATTAAAGTGTCTCGAAACGACAATACAAAGATATTTATTTTCTTTCATATACGCAAAGAAACTTCATCTTTTCATAGTGAAATCTAAGTTGTACTAACAAGCAAAAAGAAGGTGTTATTCATTCTCAAAAGGTTACATAATGGTTCTCAAAAGGTTACTTATTCATTCTCAAAAGGTTACATAATGGTTCTCAAAAGGTTACATAATAACAAATAAACAAAATGATAATCAGGGAGTTACATGCCTCTAAAATAAAGCTTATAAATAAAATATATAAATAAAGCTTATAATGTGCGTGCGCAAGGAAACTTTAACTAAAGGGACAAGAACATTAAGGTTTACATTTCCTTTATCTATGTATATCGAGCAAAAACAAAGATGAACCTGATAAAATAAGAATTTGAGACATTCTTAATAATAAGATTTGCTCTACCATCTCTTACCTTTTTATCTTTTATCCATATATTGACACTTTAATATTACAACACATTTTCTATATCGTTTCTGGTTGAATTTCTGCACACGGAAGGCATAACTATGACTTCCCCTTTAGTTTTTCTCAAAAGGTTACATGAATATCATCCTTTTTCCCTATAATGTTTTGTTATATCTATAATAAAGAAATAACATCATATTTTATTATAGTTATTGTATATTATAGTAATTATATAATTGTGTTATGAAAGCATAAAATATGCTTACTTTATAGATGTATTTTATTATTGTCATATTTTAATAGTGTGATAAAGGAATAAATTCATAAAGGTATATTATAAAAGTGTAATATAGCTATTTATAGAATATCGGATAATAGGTATAAAGTAATAATAGAATAAAGCTATATAATAATATTAGCATAGTTTATTATTATCACATTATAATCATAAACTACTTATCATTTTAGTATATTAGTATAATGTAATACAATTATACTGATAATAAATATTATTATCATGATGTTAAATAGAAAAGAAAAATCATTTAAATGGTTTATTAGTATGGTTTATACTTGGTAAAAGTGTTGATTTCAATCGGAAGCAAGTTGTACCTTTATGCACCTATTTTTCAAATTGGAGCATAAAGGTTACTTGCCCACAGAAGTGGGAAAATATACTGTCGCAACTCCAGTATAAGAACAAAGAGGAATAAGAATTTTATAGTTTGAGCAATTTTTTAAAGATTGCTGATTGCTGTTTTTTCACATCATTTGTTAGCTCCTGCAATACTTTTACTTGAGGGAGAAATACATTTTCATAATAATCCTTGTCTAATTCGCCAATATAAATAAGTTCATTTGCACGCTTAGTTATTTGATTTAAGTTACCTCCTTGCTTAGAAAGTTCAGTAGAAAATTTGGATATAAGTATAGATAATTCGGTCAAAGATTTAATCCATCCTTTTGTTTTTGTGTCATCTAATTGAGATACGGCAGCTCTAATCATTGCAGACATATTGCTATAATTAGTGGCTTTCTTCTTAAATAATTCTAACTCACTATCATTTAGATTGAGAGGGATTCTGTTTATTCTTTTATCTTTCTTCATTGTTATTTCTTTGATAATTACATAAGTAAAGATACAAAATCCCATCCAAATTAAATTATTTTCTTTACCTTTGTATCATCACTTCAAGAGGCTTTAATATAATTACTGATATAGCTGACAGTAGTCTTCACAGTATCCTTTAACATATATCTTTAAGTGAGTATAAGTATAATTAAAGGGTAAGTATGATTGCAACTATTTTAAGGTCAAGCTCAAATTTTAATGCAGTAGAATATAATGAGGCAAAAGTCTCAAAGGGTGTGGCAGAACTGGTTGAAATTAAGAATTTCGACCTTCTTCAAAATACAGGTAATGTTACAGCTTCTAACTTGCAAGAGTTTCTCATCAACTATTCTTCTCAAAATGACAATATTAAGAAACCACAGTTTCATCTTGCTATCTCATGTAAGAAAGATGAATATGATTATAATGAGCTTGTCAAAATAGCACATCAATATCTCAAAGAGATGGGTTATGGAGAAGATGGACAACCTCTTTTAATATATGCACATCATGATACAAGTAATCATCATATTCACATTGTAACAAGCAGAATTAATCCACAAGGGAAAAAAATCGACCATGATAATGAAAGATTACGATCACAGGCTGTTATAAATAAAATAATGGGGGTCAAGCCCAAACAAGATGTGAAAAACATAGTGCAAAAGTCTCTAAGCTATTCATACGAGACCCTGGGACAGTTCCAGGCAATTCTTGAATCAAGTGGATACGAAAGTTATATAGAAGGAGACAATCTGAATATAAAGAAGGGAGGTACTGTACTCGAAAATATATTAATTGCAGAGATAGAGAAACATACACAAAAACGTTCTAAAGAGGAAACGCAAAAGAAGCGTATGCAATTAAAAGCTATATTGCTTAAATATAGAGATATTGCGTCAAATAAGGAAGAACTCAACGAAGTTCTTAAGAAGAAGTTTGGTGTTAGTTTAGTTTTCATGGGAAAGAAGGATACACCATACGGATATATCATAGTAGACCATAAAGAAAAAGCCACCTACAAAGGAAAAGACGTGTTAGGCATAAAGGAATTACTTCACTTTAATAAAGAGGCTGTAACAGAAAAGAACAAGGACGAAATAGCAGTTTTCATACACAATCTTCTGGAGGAAAATAAGAAACAAACAATAGGTGAACTGAATGAGAAATTATGGAGAAAATATAATGTTAATGTTTATCATGATGGCTTTGTGCGAGATAGACATTACAAGATGTTTTCACAAGTAAATACTAAAGACTTTGATATTCTAAGATATAATTTTAAAGTGCAATGGATTCAGTCGTTTAATCCTTCAAGCGAGGAAGAACGATCTATTCTATGTAAGTTCGGGCATATTGAAGATGTAAATGACATCATAATAAATGAAAATAATGATGTGAATAAGATAAATTCGACAATCAATAATATCAAGAGTATCGTAGATTCAGAGGGAACTGGTTCTATATACAAGGAACTTAATAGGGCAAAGATTGTTATTATCAGAAAAGAAGAAACTTTATATGCAATTGATATGGGAGCATCTACTATCATAAATCTAAATGAAACAGATATTGATATAACTAAACTTAAACAACATAGTTCTGTTGGAGCAAATGCTTCTAATGGTATTGTAGCAAATAAAGATAATATGCAACCGCAGATAACGAAAGTTGAGAGCTTGTTAAACTCAAAAGATACTGGACATCATTCTAATAGAGAGTGGGAAGTTGGTGGTTTTGATAATTGGGACGATATAGATGATGAAAGGAAATTACGTCGATAAGTTATTACCAGGTAGTAATTTTTTGTTCATTCTCTATCGGTTTGAAATAATTTTCTAAATATGAATATGACAATTCCTTTTCATCAAGGAAAGAAATAGATATGGTACCATTACTTGATATACCCATAACTATTTCCATACCATTTGACAGCCACTTTGCCCTTGGAAGGAAAGCCCCTGAACTACACAAGGAAATCCATTGTGCATTATACTTTTGAGACATATTATTTTGCTTTTGAGAGAGTGCCTTAATTTCGTATTCTTCAATTGGTTTCCCATATTTTCCAGAGAGATATATAACCAATTTGTTTGCTTGATTTATGAGCTTATTATGGAGAGCAGCATTTGATATATCAAATACAGTATGATTTTTAGGTAAATCCATAGAAGAAAGAAAATTAGGCATATAGCACATCATACTCTCTTCCGATGGTAGAGATTTAATAGTTATAGACACTAATTTACCATCAAGAAAATATGAATCTCCAGTAAAGAAAATAGGAGAGGTATTACTGCTGTATTGCTCGAAATCCATTGTACCAATATCATGACAAGATGAAACATCTGTACAATCCATATCGAACTTAACGCCATTAATTAATATTAAGTGTCGAGCAATTCCAATAGAGTCTGTCATAGCACACTCTTCTTTCATCTTGCTTGCCTGGTTATAGTGACCATCATAGGTCATACCTAACCTATAATATCCTAAAATAGGATATTGAGAGGGGATAGTATCTGTTTCCTGGGAATGTACAGATAAGGCTATAAATAATGAGAATACTATAAATAGACAACGCATATTCTTTATATTTTATGGTTTATTTAGTAATAACGTCATGATAAACATTTTATTACCCACAATCAATTATTTCACTATTTTATTTACGATACACTTAGTCTACCTTTGTACTACTATTACTTTTGTATCCTGTATAAATAGAAATTATACATATTAGTATAAACATGCAATATAGACAAATTAGTCCAAATAAATATAGTCTTTTCATCTACTCTTTAAGTAAGTTGATATATTATATCATCATATGTTTGATGAACGATAGCAGATAAAACCGCTTCTTTTTCTTCACAAGAAGGCAATCTGAAATAATAGCCACCAACAACACTTGATATTTGTTGTTCAGGAAGTGAATAACCATTAAAAACAGCAGAAATTGTAAAATCCCCATTCATATGTTTGCGTATTATAGTATCTATATACGATATTTCTTTCTTATATCTAATATTTAGAAAACTTTCTTTAAGTCCCAGACTATACAATGGAACGCCTTCCGAATAAGAGATAATAGAAATATTATTTTGTTGCTTACAGAGTTCGATAATTTGTGTTGGATTAATTATCACACATATATTTCCTCTCACTCCTAATGTCTTTATATCATACAGATAGGCATTGTTTAATAAGTTATGTACAGCAATTGCATCATCATCGAACGTCAAGTAATAATCCGTGCATTTCACGCAGACTATATTCCCGTTATGATTTTCAGACTTCTTTTTTAAAAATAAATTATGCAATATTGAATTTTTTGACTGCTGAGTTTTCACGGCAATATTATAATGTTGTACCATATATAGAATATATGTATATTGCTCTTGAAATAAAACCTTTAAAGATTCCAATATGGTTTTCCCAGTTTTACTAAAATTCCATTCATATTCATTTGCTAAGGTGACTGTCTCACAATTATCTATTAATACAGAAATATTATTCCTATCTATGTGGAGTGAAGAAAGGCGAAGTGTCCTTATAAAGCTCATGCCCTCCACAGAAAGCTTTTTAGCAACAATAGGGTAGTCTATACTCATCTCTTTGGAATTAATTCGCAAATAGTCCAACGATTGTTGTAACTCGGCAATTGTTGAAAGTATATCATTATGATAGATAATACTATCATATTTCACTATGTTATATTTCATGGACTCCAATACCTTTATACCATACTGATTAATAATCATAAAGGAATATATAGTATTATCGTCCTCGAAGTCAATTAACTCCCAACCCATCTTTATATACAACATGTCAGCCTCATTATTGATAGCGACACAGCATACACCAATATTAAAAAGCACAAGTGCCTTCTGCTCTTTAATCAGATTAGAATGGCACTTGTATAAACTTTTAATAAGATTTGTAATATCTTTCTTTAACTCCATTATGGCAAAGGTATCTCAAAAGTTTTAATTACATTCTTACCATCTTTATCAAAAAAGACCCATCGTTCAGCACGATATTTTAGTCCGTCTTTATCGACGCATTCATAATCAATTTTGACCTTCCACCCTGACCATTGTCCTTTTGGTACATTCTTGAAAATCATGTTTTGCACTTCTGTTGCAGCATTCATTTGGCGACGCATTAATCCAACAGTATATGCATCACTATTAGAAATATCACTAATATCTTTTGTCTTAGCCATAAGTTGTTTAGTAACAACAGCCATAACCTTCAGCATACCAGTAATTTCATTGCGAGTGAAATAGGTAACTCCAAAAGCAGAGTCTGGTTGTGAGTGGGCAATTATCTTTAATTGCTTTGGATAATCAAGCGATGCTTCAAGATTCTCTTTGGCTCTGTGTGTCATTTCGGACTTAGAAGACCGACACGAAGCAATCATCAATGCAGCCAGAAAGATAAAAATTATTGGTAACTTTCTCATTGAAATTAGTATTTTATGTGATATAAAAAAATGTTCTTAGAGGGCTTAAAACGAACTATCTGATGCTTTGGAACGATAACAGGTGTATTGTGTGGAGGAGGAGGAGTAACAGTACGTTCCTCTATTGTTCTTACACAAAAACTACCGAAATTATCTAAAGATACTCTTTTACCTTCATCTAATGCTTCACTTGTTGCTCCTAAAAGCGCTTGTAAACTCTTTCGTAAAGTTTCTTGTGATAAACCTGAACGTGTCTTTGCAAGACGAATAAGTTCATTTAATGTAATAGTTCTTTCTTCCATGTCTTATCTTTATTTATTTGAAACTATTTGTATCTCGTTGTGACTTCCCAACTGTAAATTAAGTGCAAGAATGTGACCATACTTATCAAAAGCCGTGAAAGGCTTTTGTAAGTGACCATTGGAGAGAAGTTCTTTTGCATCTTGCAAATTAACTTTGTGTCCATAATAATGCTTCCATATTTTGAAGTTACAACCATGTTTATAGTTTGAACAGTTGAAAGCAGTTGTACCAACAAGAATATCACCTCCACATTCTGGACACTTGCCAACAAATGATGTCAGTTCAACCTCTCCATGTGAGCCTCTCGACAAATAGGCACAAAACCACTTTCCTTGCTTATTATAAAACCCATCAAGTATGTCTCCTCTTCCATTGCAGAAGGCTTCTGCTTCGTCTGGAGATATAAATCTATTACAGATGAAATTTGAAATATGAAAGGTACAAGTCGGATTTACATTAATACTATTCTCACACGCATATCCAAAGCGAGTTAATACAATCTTACCACCACAGTCAGGACACACAGCATTGAGTGTTATCTTTTTTGTTTCTACACTATATCCTTTATCCTTAACAATAGTAAGGTGTCCCCTATATGAAAAACCTCTTTGATCAGATAATGTCAGTTCCTCTGTTCTACCATTCTGTATCAGTTGGTGTATTATCGAATCTGTAATTTCGACACCATGCAAATGTAATGGCAGCGAAAAGCGACAAGATTTTCCATTACCTGATGGCTTTAGTTTGTTCGTACACACATAATCCTTGTTAGTCTTAATAATATGTCCTTTACCACACACAGGACACAATCCTAAACCTCTTTCTATTTTTTCCATTTAAAGTACCATTAAATAGGATATGATTATTCTAAATTGAAATTATATTTTCGCAAGTTGTAGTTCCAATCAGAAACGACACCTTCTACAATGTTTTTTCCTGACATTACAGCAGCCCATCCTTCTGGGTCAAGTTTGAAAAACAAATCTCTCCAACGCATAGTTTGGATTTCCCATGCAAGAAGATATAGCGATGTGTTGATATTTTCTAACTTGCTTAATACAGTATTACAGATGTAATAGCGTTCTGCTGAGTTAAGTAGGTTTACCTTATGTTTCTTATCTATTATATTTCCATTCTCATCAAACTCTTTAGTATTGTACGTACCACTGGTAACGAGCTGCTCTAAGAAAGGATATAAACTCATCATTTCTGTTGTCATGTTAGTAAGTTCACTACCAACCACAGTAGAAAGGAAAGTTCCTTGAAAGCCACCAATGCGAATAGCCTTACGAACATTCCCAATATTAGCAGGAATATCTTTCGCTACTAATTCACCAGCTCGTTTGATTTGGTAAAGGTTTTGAAAAGCTCCTTGTACATTTGCCATATATCCAAGTACTTTATCTTCTACCTTATGCATTTTGTCTAATGCTACTGTCACAGCTGCTTCTGCTGCTATAATCTTCTTTTGAGTTTTATCACGTTTAGAATAAATACTTTGAAGAGTTGTCATTTGAAGGGTTATAGCACTTGTTAAAGCTGGATCTACTTGTATTACAGAAGCAGATATAGTTGTTCTATTGAGACATAGAAAAATAGCAATAATAGCTATTGTTTTATTGATTTGTAATTTCATATATTCTTTTGTCTTGTTTACATTTTTCTACTCGATTACGAATTATCTGTACCAAAGGGAGAGTAGTCTTTACTCCATATATGCTCATTAAACTATCAGTTTTGTCTGTTGAGATTATGCTGATAGTCTTAACTTTCCATATCTTTTGCCAGAAAGTTTGTGACTCTCTATAATCCACAACACGGTAAAGCTCAATATAGTCCGTATGTCGTGAGAAAACACCTTGAATACGGCTCAAAGTAGAACTACCAACAATCCATATAACAGCTGTAAGCATAATGTATCTGACTATGAGAACAACTGCCAATATCAAAGAACAAAAAGAAATACCTATTTGTATATATTGGCTATCTATTGCCCTTGATACAGGCATAGCAACAATACTTATGAAGAAAAGACAGCTTATTCCTAAGTTTTCAGCAAGAAACTCTCTATAGTTTGGCTTTATTGATATATCCATAATACATTTACATCTTAATTCCTCCAGTCCTTCTTTCACGAAGATTTTCGTCTCGCTCATACTTATTTTTTGAAAGTATCATAGTGGAGGGCTTATTCTGAATAACATCATTCCAGTCTTTGAAGGCTGCAGGAGCCTTTTCTATTCCGTATTCTCGTTTGAAAGGAATAATAGAGCGCAAACTATGTAAGTTGGCAGTTTCTGCATCAAGGATATGAGTTACTCCATTATAGTTTACATCTATCATTTTATCATGCTGATTGATTAAAAGAGGTACTTTCTCAACAACACCAACCATTCGCATTCCATAAATACGACCGGGAATGTCATTGTCAAAGCAATCTACAGCACGGGCATGTGAATAATAGTTCATTATTCCTGCAACCTGTTGATTAGAGAATGTTCCACCAATAGATACAAATACAGACTTGTCTAATTCGCCCTGTAGTTTTGCTTTGTTTGCTTGATAGAAAGCCATGATATCATAAGCACTTTCTGCAAAAAATACGTGCTTTATATCTTGTGGATTGTTGTTTTTGGAGAAATCAACAATCCATGCAGCCGTAGTAGAGTTTGTTCCAGTTGCTTTTCGTTTAAAACTCCCATAACCACGTATCTCATAGCCTTCAATTTTATCACTTCCTGGTTGTTTATAAGGAAAACCTATATTGAAAAAATCTTTCTCAATTCGATTGTCCTTAATCTGCTGAATCCAAGGAGCAAATGTTTCTACAGTTTCTCGCTTTATACTTCGTTGTTTGAAGATGTATTGAGTCTTATCAAGATTCTGCATGATAGGTTCTGTCTGATAAAGTTTAGGGTCAAATTTCTTACTATCATTACTTAATTGTGCATAAGGACGAGGGACTCTTTCTTCAATAGGCTCGTTTGCAAACTTTGCCATTACCTTACTGATTAAATCCCAGTTGTTACGTCCCGATATGCCAAAAGAACCAGCATTCTCTTGAATGAAATTAATTACATCGCCACGTTGCCCATTACGACGAAAGAATGTTTGTTGTGCCTTGTCATTTAAATGACTAACAATAATCGTATCTTTCTTTCCGCCAGTACCATCAGGAAGAACAAACTCTACATATCTTCCGAGTCCAGCCTTCCTATCCACTTGATAACCTAAGCTGTAAGCTACGTCATCAATTCCAACCTTTGACTTCAAAGCTTTGAAGTCTACTTGATATTCCTTCATAAGCTTATCATATCTTTAATCCTTGTGAAACATGCTGTGATACTCTTGGCATGGATAATTCTTCTCCATAATGCTTTTTTACAATATCAGAAAGCATCTTATCTTTTTGAGAATTATCATCGATTTTGAGGTAGGTAACAGCTGTTTTGTTATCTATAGGCTTAGGCTCTAATTCTTGACCATCTACAGATGCACGAACGACATAATTACCTGCTGGTTGCTTATATATCCCTGCTGTAATTGAAGATTTTTCGGAATTGCTACGATCTATATGCTGTGAGTTGATATCAGCATAGACGAGTGAAGCTATAAGATCAACATTTTCACCTTTATGCAGTATACTTGGATAACCATTGTTGCGTAAAGTTTCTTTTTCCGTTGAAACATTACTTAACCATGTTTGCAAGGTAGCAGGAATATCCTTTTGGTTCAATTCGCTCATTTTATCATTATTCTTGAAAAGAAAACGATACCCATTTTCGTCCTCTAATATGCGAGCATCAGTAATGTGGGAAGTTAATTTAGAGGCAGCCTCATGTAGACGCTCAGTATATGCTTTTACGTCTTTATCTGTGTATGCTCTATCTGTTTCCATAATATTCCACTTGGGAATTATGGATTCAGTGGGAACCTGCTCTAACTGCTTTTCTTCTTGCTTATTATTCAATATAGGTTTTTCGCCTAAGGCAAGTTTTTGCTCATCAATTTTTTCAAGAATAAGATTTGAAGCCTTATTCACGTCTGCCATCACAGACATGATAAATCGAGGCTCTTCACGAAGTGTATGAAGCCAACCGTCAATATAAGCTGCACTATTATCAGTAATTCGTTTATCAAAGCCCATAGTATTACCAACCATTGCCGCTGACAGCTCTGCAACAAGCTCTTCTTTTGCATATTTAGGATCTCCATAGCGTCCTTCCATATTTCTATTCAGACGCTCAGCTGTTCCTGTAGAGTGTGTCATTTCATGCAAAGCAGTAGAGTAATACTCCATACCATCCTTGTAAATATCACTTTCTGTTTTTCCTATCTTGAATTGCTCTTTTTGTGGAATTACAATAAAATCATGAGTGGGGTTAAAGAAAGCTCCAGCTGATGGTTTATCGCAGTGAATTTTACATAACCATTCCTGATGCTCAAACATTCTATCAAGTGCAGCATTCTTATACATTCCTTGTGTGTCTGCAACTTTAGGGGACTGGAACTGTGCGACAAGTTTATCGTATTTTTCTTTATTGACCTCTTTCATGTTAGTTTGGTCAATATTGTAGACACGGAAGGAGCGAAGGAAGGGACGAGCTTCGCAGTGCTCTCGTTCTTCTTTCGACATACTTCTATAATCAGTCAAAGAGACTTTCTTCCCTTCTGCATCTTTGATATTCCAGTCCCAATACACTACAGGCATAGCTTTCGCACCTTTATTAAGGCGCAAACCTTCTTTTTCTTTCTGTAGAAAAGTAAGATATATAGGAGCTGCATAGTTATTCATTGCGGTGTGCATGAATAGGAATAAAGAATTTGTACCCGAATAAGTTCTACCATTCATATTCTGTGGCATTCCTTGGTATCCATTTCCTCCAATCCACCCTTTCTTCCATTCACTTGCCTTAACTTCTTCAAGACGAGAGATAATCATTGCTGCAAATGCTTCTACAGCCTTATCACTGGAGCTTTGCGAATTGCTTTTATTGTATTGGTATGCCATAGTCCTTACATAAGAAATTCTTGATTATCAAAGAAAGAGGCATCTGTTTGTTCAAGGAATAACTCTGCATTATCCTCATCAGCTTCTGCACCTCTGTCATTAAGCCAAAGCTTGTAGCTCTCTCCATACTCACTTTGCAGGAGAAACTCTACCCATCCTATTCGTCCTTCCTGCTTAAGCTGTTCTAACTCTTCAAAAGATTTTATTTCCATATTGTTTATTGTAATTTTGAAGTTTGTCACACCTCACTTTGTAGTGAGGTTGTGGCAATTTGATTTTAAGTTTCTTTGCGATTGCTTACGTTTATATTTTTAAGCCTTGTGATCGTTCTAAGGGCTTACTTCGAGACAAGTCCTTAATATCCTCGGTCAAATACTTTGCTGCCAGTTGTTCTCTTGTAGCTGTCTTAGACTTAAAGAGGGAGTAGAGGTCATTACTTGAAACTTTACGTTCAGGAGTCTGTCCTTTATCTCCTAAACTGGCAGAAATTAGCCAGTCGCCTTCAGGAACTTTCCGAACACGAACTTCTTGTACTGGTATGTTTTCTGGTAATTTGTATTTCTCATACGCAGACTTTAGATGAAGCTGTTCACCAATTACCTTTTCTGCTATTTGTCCTTTACTTTGTGTTCTATCAAAGTAGGCATCTAATTGGTCATGACTTAAAGGTGTAGCATGGAAACACTTATTACCCATTTCGGCATACAAGAGGTATTCTCCGAAATGTGATTTTTCCTCATTACGTTGTTTATATACTCTGAACTTGGTTAATTCATTTCCATCTGAAAGTTTGAGACTATCAAAGTCTTCTTTATCCAACTGTTTTGCCATCTTAGTTGGGTAATATTTTTCAAACATATCCTTAACGGATAGTTCTTGTTTCATGAAGGCTTCTACGTCCTGTGGCTTAACAGCCTTTGGATGTAAGCCTACACCATCGAGGCGAGCATAGAAGAAATATTTTCCTTCCTGTTTTGGTGATTCATAAAGATTTGCAGATGTAACTTTTTGACCATTCTCAGTAATAAGCTGTGGAGCAACAGCTTTCTTTACTTCGTTAACAAGATAGTCATAAAATTCAGGACGTATATTTTCGGGATGATAGTATCTACGCTTTTGAGCATCATCACCTGGAACTGAACCTGCAAAAGAAATGTTGTCATTCCAAGCATATACACGACTTAGAGATATACCCTTATCTTCTCCAGTACCTGCAACAACACCCTTTTGAGTTCCAAAATCAGGAAGAACCACCATTCTTGTGGTGCCCATAGCAGCTTTAATATCATCTATAAATTTTTGTTGCTGAGCCGATGTCGCACTTATTGTATCTGATACTTTTTGAGAACTTTGTTGTCTATCAAGCTTTATATCTTCCTCATGTCTTTTACTTGGATTTTCTTGCTTTCTCTGTACCATTTCTAAATGATCGACAATTGCAACACGTTCACCAGCTTTAATCAACATTGGAAGATATTTATCGAGGGCATTGTTAGGGAAGCCTATTACTTGTGTTCCATTTTTCTGCATTGTTAAGTCAATGCCAAGGTATTTCGAGGCTTTCACTGCATCTTCTTTGTATGATTCATAAAAATCACCAACTCGGAAAAGAAGTAAAGCGTCTGGGTGTTGCTCTTTCAGTGAATTATACTGCTTTATGATAGGTGACACCGAGGCGTTATCAGATAGCTTTTGTGCATGATGTTCATTTGACTGATAGAGTAGTTTTACATCATTGGTTGCGTTTTCGGGCAATCCATGACGTTCTATGTTTTTCTTTACTTCCTGTTCTTGAACTTTTCGGAAAACCTCATAAGAACCTCCTTCTGTGTTGTTGTACACAACTGCATATTTTTTATTTTCACGCAAAAGCTCGTCTCCTTTTTTCTGTAATGGAGACTTAAAGATGTTATCTAATGTTATGGCATTGCCTTGGTCATAACTTGTAACTGTAGTAAGCAGTTTGTTTAAATGACCTCTTTTGTGCATTGCACTGATGTCCTTCGCATCCTCTCCAGCTTGTAGATGTACAACCGAGGAATAAAAGACTTCTGATTTCTTTGCAGTCTTTTTATCAGAAAGACTCTTTGAATCTCTCCGAACGGCTTTTTCCTGCTCCACCAACGGTTTTACTTTTTCTTCCATAAGAATGATTGTTTATTATGTGTAGTTGAAAGAATCCTCCATTCGCAGCGCACAAGCATATCTATCATATCCTGCCAGTTCAGCCACGATGTGGACATATTCTTCCCATTCTGTTTCTTTGAAATTTTGAAAAGCCCAGTATTAGAATCATAACTTTCAATAGAAAGCAAATAGTTGCCGTTTTGAATATTTACATTAGCATACAAATTACCAACAAGTGCTTGTAAACCACTATCAGGTCTTAACTTATAATTACGGCACTGTGCTGGAGAAAGTAAATGATCGAAAACGACTTGCCCAAATATAGTTCCTGAGTCTTGATGACGTACGAAACCAAATTCGGGCTGTGTATCTCTACCATATGGACGTGCCATAAGGGTATAGATATATTCTTGCTTATCAGAAATACCTTTAAACTTCTGATAAGACTTTAATTTATATAATGATTGTTCCCCTGCGACAGGAGATAAGTCTTCTCTGGGCATAAAACAAAATCTTATGCTCCTTGAACAACAGTCTTTAAAACTGGGGAAATATATTAAAGACTACCGAGAAGACTACTGTCAGCTAATTCGGTAATTGTATTAAAGTGTCCCTATCAAGGGTGAATTAATTATTATCTTAATCCTTAATAAAATATAGGACTATACTTGTGTTAGTAACAGGATATTTAGTGCTAAATCTTAATACCTGCTGGCTTTTTTTGTCCTTCTTTGATTTCCAACTTATTTTCTTTATGTTGGAGTTTATCAACAACCTTTTGATATTCCCATCGGTTTTGATCGGTGAGAACATAACCCATAAAGCCCTCATTCGCCATATCGTATTTAATCTTTTGTTGGCGTTCCCATTCCGTCATGTCTCCTTTTACAATTTTGAAACCTTGTGGTTCTTTCAAATCGACACCAACGGAGACTTTCTCATGACCAATCTCCAGTTCGATAGGCTTCCCCTCTTTAATGGCATTTTTCTGATTCTGACCAAGCTGAATATCATTAATCTTCTCCATTTGTGCAATCTGCTCAGGAAGGCGTAAATTACTCACATTCCGTTTAATAAGGGATTTTGTCTCATTATCCATTTGAATGAATTGCATTCGACGAACTCCATTCTCCTTTATCTCCTTGCGAATGGTATCACCCTGTTGCAGTCTCTCTCTCTCATTTTCAGAAAGAGAAATATCACTCATTAAACTCTTTCTGACAGGGTAAGTCATCAAATCTATCTTTCCCTCTCGATCTCTTATAAGTTGCAGTTTAAGTGGAACTTCATAAGTTATTCCACTTTCTGAACGAACATGAGCTTGAACGAGGGGAGTAACTTTACCACTCATCAAACTCTCTAATAAATCTTTTGGCATAGATAAAGTCTTTTCTCTATCAATACCAAGATTGGCTAATTTGCCGTATGGAATGTCTTTTTCCAAAAAACGATTTACCATTGCCATATCCATATATTTGTATTAATTTTGATTCAAAATTAAAAAAAACATTGTAAGATGAAAGTAAAATCGTTGATAATTGGTACGACCTCTTTAGTGCTATTTCCATTAACAATGAAAGCACAATTCTACACTATCATGAGGGAAAAAGAAATTAAAATTACTAATAACACTGCTACGAAAAAGAAAGCTGTACGTGGTAGTCATGAAGAGTATTTCTATGCTTATCAAGACTCTATGAAATCAGTAAAAGCATCTACGAAAGAAGATGATTATCTAATCGACTTCTTTTCGACTACAGAAGGGCATGAAATCTCTATAGAAAAAGATGTTCCAGTATTTGTCAATGTTAAAGATAGCCTATTATTTGGTTTGATAAAGCAACGTATGGACGTCTGTCTTCCTTTAGATTTTATTAGTGTTACGTCTAAATATGGCTATAGAAAAGACCCTTTTAAAAAGTGTTCTGCCTTCCACGATGGAATAGACCTTGAATGTAATATGAAACATGTTTATTCAATGCTTCCTGGTAGAGTTTTAAAGGTTGTGTATAGTAAAAAAGGATATGGTAATCACGTTATCCTTGATTATGGACATATACAATGCCTCTATGGGCATCTATCTGTAATAGCGGTAAGACAGGGAGACGAAGTATATGCAGGAACTATTGTAGGAATATCAGGAAGTACAGGATGCTCTACGGGACCTCATTTACATATTAAGATTTCCTCTAATGGTAAAAGCCTTAATCCTGCTCCTTTCATAGCATATTTAAATAAATATATTACAAGTTTACGTGATAAAATTGCATATGTTAGATTTGGAACAAAGCCACCTAAAGAACTCAATATCAATAATTTATATCAGATATTAGATAAATATGGCATCCTATATCCGAAGATTGTAGTAGCACAGGCTTTACTTGAAACAGGGTACTTTACTTCTAATGTATGTCTTAATTATAATAACTTGTTTGGTTTACGTCGCCCATCAGATGGCTCTTATTATAGATTTAATAACTGGGAAGAATCTGTAAAAGCATATAGGGATTATGTTCAGTATAAATATAAGGGTGGAGATTACTTCGGTTTTCTTAATAGAATAGGCTATGCTTCTGACCCAAATTATTTGTCTAAAGTAAGAAGTATCAGTAACTCATTATAAGAGGTTTTAGTTGTTGTCATAAATAAGTGATGGGAAGTAGTTTTTTATGCTACTTCCCATCTTTTTTACCTTAAAAAAATATACCTATCATGTCCACAAAATGAACTTGATTATAACAATATCTACTTATTGACCTTTTTAAACTACCATATTATTGAGGGCTAAAAGATCTAACTTCATTTGCTCTAATCTTATTTTTCTGATAGTATTCGTAAACCTTACTATATATAAATCTTATTATACGAAAAGCAATCTTACTTATAGCCAAAACGCTTTTTAATAGCATTTTTGCTATAGAAACTAACAATAGTATCATAAAAACAATGACTTGGACGATGAATTTACCAAGACAAAAACCAACTATACAAGCAAGAAGAACTATCATAATATTCTTTTTTTAAGTGCAACGATTGGCTTTTAGAGCCAAGATGTGATATATTTGTATATCAAATATACAAATATATTTCAGTAAATACTACTGTTTCCCCTTAAAGTAAATTAGCTGTTTCTGTGAGCTTCTGTATATATTCAGACTTTAACTTAGATAATTCCTTTTCAAATTCTTCTCTTATCACTTCTATTTTTGCTTTAACAATAGTGTTTAAGGAAAAAGATTTAGTATAATTATCAGCATCTGCAACATTGAAATCTTTTGCAAATAGAAAATCCGCTGATATGTAATTAGAGTAAAAAAGTAGTAAACGCAGGAATGAGTCTGAATTAACTACCTTATCGTGTTCTATCTTAGATATTGTGATAACAGATATATCAGTTTGTTCAGCAACTTCCTGCTGCGTCATCATTAAATACCTGCGCACATTCTTTAAACGATTACCTAATTTCTCTTGCAGCAAATCACTTACATTTTGTGTCATATGTTTCTTCATTATTTTACAGGTTTACCAGGCGGTAAAAGTTCATTAATCATGTTTTCTATTTCAGACTCTATTCTATTAAAGTTACGACTAAGTATAACTTTCATATTTCGGTCAGAGCCAAAGTCATAAATAGGTGGAATCTCCTCATATTTTTCTTCCTCTGTCTTTATCCTCTTCATGTCGAAGTCTGTCTTACAGAAATACTTTGAAGTTTTAAACTCTTCTGAGTTTTCTATCTCAAAAGTGTTCATAGCTCCATTAGGAGTAGGGGTAAAATCTCGAGCAACTTGCCCTGCCAACCACCCAGTAGCTATATCTGCTATTTTTGCAGCAGGAAGTAAGTGATCCATTTTTTCAGATATAGAAGTAGAAACCTTTTGGTCATTAATAGAAATTGATTTACTTGTCTGTTTTACTTTTCCAAACACATCATTCTGTGCCCATTCAAGTGTCTCTTTGTTGCGTGCAGCACCCATAAATATATTACCACATGTAGCTATGATAGTTTGCATACCATTCTTTCCATAATCAGCTTCGAGTTGAGGTAGTTCCTGGAAGCCGAGTGTAACAGATACTTTGTTACTTCGTGCTGTACCTATTAATCGATCTATCTTATGAAAATAAAGTGTTGGCAACTCATCTATTATCAGACTACAGGGATAGTTGTTCTTACTATTAATCTTAACCACAAGGCGGTTTAGAATTAAAGCATTTAATGAACCTATAACCTGTTCCTTTTCAGGGTCATTAGCAATGACAAGATAACTTGGATTTGTCTTATCTGATATTTTTAAGTCAAAGTCATCACCTGTAAAAACCCAGTAGGCTTCCTCTGTAGCAAGGCGACCAGCAGCAACACGAAGTGTTCCTACCATACCTTCCAACTGATCCATAGCTTTATTTTTAAAAGCTGATTCAAAAGGAGCCATGAGGGGCTTGATAGCATTATCGCTCATCAATATCTTGAACACACTATCATATGATTTATTTAGGAATTGAAGCACGTGAGCCATATCAGAATATTCTCCTGTTATAGTGTCAGGCGTAACTCTATTCCCTTTACTATCTTCATACCATGCTTCAGTAATGGTAACAAGACAATTATCACTGTCTTTGTAAGAAAATCCCTCAAGTTCTACGAAGATTCCATCTTTGTCTAATGACATATTGACAAACTCTTCATTGTTAAAATCAAGTATAACTTCTCCCTTTTCGTTAATACCAGCATAATCCGTCCATTGTTTATACACAAGTTGCAATGTACCTTCTTCAACTTGGTCAATATTGATTATTCGTGTATAGTGGAAGAATCGTTTTAGCTTTTTTCCTTTCAGATAACCTGTAGGATGAAAATTAACAAAGAAGTATATGATAGCTGCAAGAAAGTTTTCAGAAGCATTCTTAAAGAAAGCCTCTGAACCACCTTTTTTATCTCCACCTCCTTTGTTGAGAGACTCTAAAAGCGTTGCTGCTGTTTCTGATGCTGCTGCAATATCAGGTATGTATTTCTTTTGAATAGGATTGATACGATTTGAATATCTTACATTTGCAAAATTGATGATGCGGAATCCACAATTCTCAGGTAAATGACCATACTTCTTGTTCTTACAGTACTGATATAGTAGGTTCTTTGCAAGAGTTGGAAATTTGTAATCATATACCATCATTGTAAACCCTTTAGCTGAATGTTGACGAATAAAGGGGTCTATGATTCCAAATGACTTACCTGATCCAGGAGTTCCTAATACAAGAGTTGCACGAAAGGGGTTAATAATATTTATCCAACCATGGCGCATACGCTTCTTAAAGTAGAAAATCATTGGTATGTTTACAGAATATGGATTATCAACCTTATTCTCCATCTGTTGAAAGCTCTCATTTTCAAAGTTGAAACGGTCATCTCCAAGTTTGTGATTGAAGTACTTACTTATAGCATCCAATCCCTGATGAACAAGCATGATACCAATGACAGAACAAAAGGCATATATTATCCTATTGGTAGGTAAACCTAACATTGTTCCACCCCAGTTATCCTTATGTACCAATACACTTGTTAGAAGGAGATAAAAGCCAATACCTAATGGTATGACTACCATTGTCTTCATATTGAATTTCAACTCCTTCTTTGCCCTTGTTCCTGTACACGTAACTGCTATGCATACCAATTCCATAAACTTACAGCCAATAACACTATTAAAGAGCTTTAGCTTGTATAAGAAGGATAAAAGAAATTTTGTTATCGGATCACCTGTAAGAATTGGTAAATTCATAACAAGTTCAAGGATAAGGATAATATAGATACAACTTCTAAAAATATTGTATATCTGCTGCTGTTCCTTAGTTTCTTCTATTGCCATAGGTTAAAGTGTGTGTTTATTTATCTTACTTTTATTCTCAACACTGGACGTATTTGTGCCGCATCTGTTTTAAGGATAGACGAAACATAACCTGATTGAAGTGTTATACACTTTGCGTATAATTCTTCTGTCTGCGAAGAAGATCCGTCTGGTGTAGAACTTAAATAAGGAGAAGTTGAGAAAACATCTCCTTTGATAGTCTGCATAGATTTTCTAATAGTCTCTAAATTAGCTGATAACATTTTAAGTTCACCGATAGATGGTAACGACCATCCTGTAATAGTAGAAGAATAAGACATTACTACATTAACAGCAGGGCTTTTTCTTCCTGACTTAAGGATTGCAGCAGTATTCTCTAAACCACACAAAAGCGTTTCATTTGAAAAAAACATCAGAGACTGTACTTAATGTATCAAGATAAGAAAATCGTCCTAATTCCTTAGTATTGACAACCCATACTGTATCTTGCCTTGTTCCGATAACAACACCTACAGCATTCATTTTTGTTGTGTCGAAGGACTTTTCTGAAATAATCTGATTGTTTGATAGTAAAATACAACCAGGTGTTATGTTACCATGCCATTCATCATCTATATGTTCTGAACATGAAGATAATTGAAAGGTTAGTAGCATTACGACTACAAGCCATATCATTGATTTTGTTTTCATACTCTTTTTCTAATTTTATCGATAATATACTTTTGTAATACATTACTATCTCCATCTTTTCGCTGACAAAGGAAGTGAATATGAGGTACACTGTTCCTTATAAGAATATTGAAATTATAATCAGGTATATGATGATGAAGTCTAATTAAGCCCTCTCTTGTAATAAATAGATAGGCTTCAAAAGAACTAAGATTTTCTCCCAAAGGGTAACCTGATAGAGGTTCGATAATCATACTCATCTTTCTTACAAAGGAATTTTAATTCCTACAGTTAGTCCATTTCGGAAGGTATCTCCATGCATGAAGCATACATTGTTTTTCTGTTTGAGAACGAGTTTTACTCCACTACGTAAAGTGTAGCTATATTCAAAACTACCTTCTGCACCAAAGAAATAATCACCACGTACAGCTCCTGCTATGGGACCGACATTGAGACGCAATGTTGAATTACGCCAACGGACGAGACTTTTCTTATAAACTATGCCACCATTCCAGTAGTAGTTTTTCCAAAAAGACTTACTACACACCTTACCACATTCGGGGTCTCTTTCCCAACGGTTTCCAGCTTCACCAAATATCTCGAAGGCGTTGTCATAACTCAATTCTTTTTCATAGCCAAAACTGGCGTTCAGAGTGTTTCTAAACATAATACCAGTGTTTAATGTAAAGAACTGGTCTCCATCACCTGCATAGGTATTTAATGTTACGGTGAGTAGTAACATTAGGGGTAATAGTATTTTTTTCATGTTCATATATTTTTCTCCTAAATTATCTATTACGTGAAAGACTCTTCATTAGATGTTCGTCAAACCCATCAGCATGTAATATATCTGAATATTCTATTGGAATATACAATACACGCCCTGATATTTGATTTTCAGAAATTTCCAAATTGAGTATCTTTTCATCAGGGAAAGTTAGCTTGTTCAACACAATAACATTACGATACCCTTTTTTGAAAGAAGTTGCTTTGTTAAGTTCATATACAGGAGTTAGCTCTATAGTTTGAGTATTAGTAGCTTTACTTTCTTTCTTATCTGTTAGCTTAACTCTTATCTCATCAATATCAAACTTAATGTTAGTGTTATTATACAAAGAGAAGTCTATGAAGAAATAATCATCTATAGAGTAGATATTATTAACAACAGCCTTTATCCCATATTTTTTATAATGGATATTATGGAAACGAGCAGATGTCCCATAGATAGCCCATGCAAGACGTGCCATATCAGCCTCTGGCATCATCACATCGGGATTAGTGTAGCGTTTAGTATCATATAAATCTATATTATAGATAGAATTTGCAAGTGCCGGACCTTTCACATAGACAATATTTAATTGTGCAATATGACGTTCGCCTATCACTGTCATTGTACCTGCCAGTTCATAGTTATACATTTTTCCTGCTGGCTTAATTCTCACAATATTATCTGCACATTGGTTGCCAATAATATTATTTGTTGATATATCTACGAGCTTAACATTTTCGGGCATGATAATGTGGGTTGTAACCTGCTCATTTACGTATACAGTATTTTTTTGAAGATCGCTATCAAAGATGTAAGCATCTTCTACACTTCCACGTTGGATATAATGTACCTTTGCGGTATCAGGTACAATTTCTTTATATCTCTTTTGTGCCCATGCTGTTATTGTACAAAGGCACACTAATGATAATAGCATTAATTTTCTCATTACTTTTTCTTTTAATAAGTTATTCTTCATTTGATGTATTGATGAGATAAACGATAGTATTGTACTTAATCCGTGCTTTGTTCTTACGCATATTGGAAGAAAGAGCACTGCTTGCCGACTGATAAATGTTCTGTAGGGCTTGTAGAGCTACAGATTCACCACTTACGGTACTTCCTGTATTATTACTAAATTGCATATTCTGTTGAATAGCCTGTGCACCTGCTTCTTTCATCATATCTCTAAATGCAGATTCTGGAACATAAAATCCTTCCATACCATCATTGTCATATACTGATAAATTCACTTTAATGAATTTATTACCTACAAGAACACTTGTGATGCTTGCAAGTACACGTTGCTGACCAAAGCCTGTAACAAGTCCATACAAATATGTACCTTTTTTTAAAAGGATTTTATTAATCGTTACATCATCAAGGAGTTTGAAACGTAATCGAGTTCCCTCATGTGCTTTAGTAGTCTTATCTATCATTGCTTTGATTAGAGGGGTATCTATACTTTTATTCGCAGTCACAGTATTGAACTTATCTGCATTTTGGCTCTGCACCTTTTCTACTGTTTGTGGCTTCTCCTCTTTCTTCGTTTTTTTACTCTTTGAAGGACGAGAAGAACGTTGCAATTGCCCATTTCTATATCCATAGTTTGGAACATCGTAATCATCATAGCTACCTCCGTTATAACCATTATCTTCTCTAAAGTTATCCTCTACGGCTTTTTGAGCAGCACGACTTCGTTTCTGAATATATTCAAGTTCCTTAGCATAATCATCTAATTCATCTTGACGGCTGCGAGTGTTATTCCTGCTTGATATTCTTCCTCCTCCATTATAACTATTATACCCTCCATTAGCATAAGAGTTAATATGTTTACGAGATTCTGCAAGACTACGCTCCATCTCTTCCTGAGCTTTCTGTTGTGCTTGTCGTTCTGCATTGTCTTTGTCGATCTGATTCATTTCGTCCTCAGAATAGGCATTGCCAAGAGAATCTTTCCTCTCTTCATCTTCTCCAAATCCTCCAATTGCGGAATAGCCGTCGGCACCCATGTTCAAATCTTCCATACCAGCCATCTTATTTTTCATCTCACTATTCTCTGCATCAGGAAGAGCCATGTTTAGAGAATCGGTAGCAACTTTCCCTGTTGTTGTATTTCCTCCATCAAATACTGATGAAATTTCATAGGCAAAGAACGTTAAAGGGAGAAATATTACCAGAGGAAAAATATACTTAGGCTGTTTTAAATTTAGCTTTCTCATTATTTTCCTTTCTTTAAAAAATTGACAATACGTTGTAACTGGCGATAATCCTGTACGATACGCACAGAATCTTCATGACTTTTATCTTTAATCGCCAAAAGAGAATCAAGTTCTCGATGAATAGATACTCCTTTATCAGTAACTTGCTTAAACTCTAATTTGGTTGTCTTCTTTGCTTCTTCAATCTGTCTAAGCCCATTCATCATAGGAGATATATCTTCGATAGAGTTCTCTTGCTTACTCATTTTCATCTCTATATTATCAGAAGACTTATCTCTTGTCATATCATAGACAATAGAAATAGCAGTTGTCACAAAAGCAAAACTAAGAGTACCTACAACTAAGGCAAAGAAGGTCTTGCGATTTTCTAATGCCCATTGATTTCCTTTGTCAATTCTATCTCGCAGCTTCCAGCCATTGGACGCTTGCCTGCAAAGATACCGCAGCTGACGTTTGTATCTTGGCATATTCTTTTCGTTTTCTTTTCCTGTCATAGCTTTAATATTCAAGATCTGTATTTTTTAAAGTTCTCCAATGTGTTATGAGTAGTCCATGTGGATTATTCTGAGTGCGTGGTACAGTTTCTATATCACCTGTAGTAATGAGCGAACGTCTTATACTCTTTGTACGTCTCTTGATATTTTGGGTTCCATAATATGTGAATCTTCGTGTTCTTTCATCCAATTTTATACTATCACACATAATTGTACAGGTCGCAGAGGAAGATACAATATCAGAGAAGAAACCATTTTCTTCCATAGCTTGCTTCTGCTTCATAGCTGTGCCATCAGCCATATACATTGCTTTCCCTAATGTCCATTTGATGTAGTCATCATCAGGGGGGAGCGTGAAGAAATATTGGTGAAAGAGCTGTATATGGGCTTTTGCTTCCATAACGAAATTAGCTTCCTGTTTACTACGTTCAGCAAGGAATGGTATATCGCCATCAAGCACATATACTTGATTACGTTCATCTGACAAGACCTTAGCTCCATATATAATAAGCATACCGCAGATAACTACGTTGCCGACAATAGTCAGCAACACAGTCATCAAGGCAAGTTTTGTCTTCTTTTCTAAACTTTGTATTAACATATTCAATTTATAATTCTATTTTTTCTGTCCACTATTATTAAGTTTCTCAGCTCGCTCTGACCCTGAAATGAAACTCTTTCCAATGCTTGAATTACTAATTGCACTATTGACAAGAGAACCTGTAACAGAACCGCCATTTGAACGACTTTGGTTATAGGTACCTGCTATACTTGCAGCAGTACTTGCACCACCTGTTGCAGCTCCAACAGCGACACCAACTGCAGCACCAGCAGCACCAGCAGCTCCAGCTGATGTACCAGCAGCCATAGAACCAGCACCAGAAGAAACACCTCCAGGAATGAGCCAAGAACATACCTCAGGTACCATACTTAGAATCTTTGCACCTGCTAACATTCCGACAACATACATGCAAGTTGTACCAATAGCTTGCATACCAAGTGCACCAATATTATTCCAGTTAGCAGCATTATGAAGAAGTTGATTATACGCTGTTAAATCTGACTTTAGATAGTACATTATTAGGAAGTCTATATAATAGACTATCAAATAAACAAGAAATCCCCATAGAGAAATTGTTAGATACTTTGAAATCCATTGTGACCATGCGCTCCTCCAGGGTGGAACTATTGAAAGTGCAAACATAACAGGGCAGAAAAGTTTTAATACACTAAGAAATATTCGTTGTCCAACCAACATTCCATAGTAAGTCATTTGGAATATTATTTCTCCAATAAATCGAATAATATCATTTACCCATTCACTGATTTTGGTTTCCAACAATACTGCTGCTTGTTTTGCAAAGTTCTGTATGCTTATACCAATATTTTCTACTCCATGCTGAATTTTATCCCAAATCCCATCTTCTGTTGCAGCATCTTGGGCAGCCTTTTGCTCCTCTTGCTTTGACATTTGACTTCGAAGAGAATCCATGTATTCTTGTTGTTTTGTTGCAACAGCTCTTTCTAAAGTTGCAACCTGCTTATTTGCAGCTTTTGCCATTCCTTGTGTTCTACTTTCAAGCCAATTGCCTGGGACATCTAAAGCACTACAAATCAAAGGAGAAAATTGGATACAAATAGCAAGACCTAAAATACGGAGTATCTTTAGTACGTCCATAGCACGTCTTCCAAGAATCATCACCCAGCATTCGTATGAGCCAACGCACAAAGCAAGAGTTATTCCTAAGCCTCTTGCCATACTTTGCATTTCTCCAAACAATCCATTTGGCGGAGCAGACTTCATAACACTCATAAGTTCAGCCAAACTTTCATCTATGACAGGTAAGCCCATTGTTAGAAGCTGATTAACAAAGGCTGTCATCATCATATTTATGCTCAATAATTGGTCTATCATAATCATCATTCTTATGAATTAATAAAAAGCTTTTGCGAGACGTGCAAGAGTTGTTACCTTCTTTACAAGTTCTTCCATATCTTTCTTTGCTTTAGCAAACCCTCTTTCTCTTTTTGCATTTTCAAGTTCATATCCAACTCCTGTTTTGCGAAGGTAGGCTATGTTTGAAGTTATCACTTCATTTCTATCTGTGAGTTCTTTAATACTTCCAGCCATCTTACCTTTACTTTTTATCATACAATAAGTCAATCCTTCTGTAATGGACGATTGCATATCCGTGAATAACTCCTTATATTTCCCATATACCAGGTCAGAGTTTCGGTCAGCTGCACGTGCTATTTCTTCATTATTGAGTTCTTCTATCTTTTTACGTTCTTTTTCTATAATTTGTTGTTTTAAAGCTTGAACAGCGACCTGCTTTTCTCGACGTGGGGCAACAGTTTTAACGTTAGAATCACTTTCCTTGAAGACAACACGCCAGCCTGATTTAAAGCCTTTCCATTTCCATTTTTTGCTTGCGCCACTATAATTTTTATGGAAAAGAAGGTACCACCAATCGGGAGAGAAATCCCAATGTCCTTGTTCCATAGAGCGAATCTGATGCTCTTTCTGTGAATCATGAACAGGCTGCTGAGCTGTTACAGTTAAAGTCACAGTTAAGAAGATTATAAAGAAAAGTATTCTTTTCATATCTCTGTAAGATTTTTATTCCATGAGTTTATTATATCGTTTGCTATGCCTGTATAGACTTCGCTGTTGAGAATGTCCCATATATAATCGTATTTAAATCCTCCAATGGCAACACAACGACTCCAAAAAAGTGCTTGGTTGATAATACCACGTATGATTGCTACCTGCTCCTGAATATTAAAGATAATCTCCATACGCTCATCCATTGATGCTTTAAGAATGTTTGTTTCAGAAGCAACGAGTAAAGCTACAGATTTTTTTAAGAGCGACACTCTCTTACTTACATTGTAGTTCGCCTCTGCAAAATACCATGCTACCTGTGGTTTACGTAGTAGATTCTTTCCCATTAATTTTGTGAATTGTATATATTCCTTTACTGTACTTCCTACATCAAGTGTTGTCTTTGACATAGCAGCAGCAAGAACTATCCATTGATGTGCATTATTGAGCTTTGTATTTAGGGTGGTTCTAACATCATTAAACTTAGTAGCATTATCTGTTACAAGTTGCTGTTCTATATAACTTGTGTTCACTTGATTTACAGAAGCATCCTCGGCTTTAGCCATTTTCTTATGTAGATTTATAAGTGCTGTTATTGTAGGCATATCAGCAGGAAACTCGATTCCAGCATGACTATATGAGAAGGAACCAACTATAAAAAGTAGTATAAGCAAAATCTTTTTCATTCTTTACAGGATAAAATTAGAGTGATATACTTAATTAACCTTGCATTTCATATTTCCAATCATTGATAACACCTTGAACCATGTTTGCTCCCTGAAAATATGTAGCCCAAGTCAAAGGGTCTATATTGTACATGAAATTACTGAATGTACGACAATATTCGCATATGTAGACAATTTGGTTAAGCCGTGTGTTAATATCTACGATATGGGCTAACAATTCATTAGCTAATGTAAGCCGTTGATACCGATCAAGGAAGTTATATCCATCTCCTTTCCCTAAGTGGGCATTCTGTAACAGAGTGGATAGCTTATCATTACTTTTCCCACTTGTAAATGCGGAAAAATCAACTTTACCATTATTTACTATGTCTACAAATTTTTCTACTAAACCAACTACATCTATCTGAATATTAACAATTTCATTTAAACTATTGATATAATTAATACCAGGACAACGATTAATAGCCTTTACAGCTCTTGCTGTGTTACCAGGCACTTGTAAGAAGTTATCAACCATTTGTCTATAATAGGCTGATTCCTCTCCAAATCCACTAATATTCTGCATTGACATGCGATAAAGTTCTTTTATGGACTCCATCGAAGCTGTATAGGACATAATCTTTTCTTGCTTCTTACGTATTTCCTCCAATGTCTTGTTATGAACAATTTCTATGGAACTTTGAATAGCAGTATTAGCCGTTACTGCTGCTACACTTTTCTTATCAATTACTAATCGCACTACAGTAGCATTACTTGAAGTGCAGTATAATAATAAGACAATTAAACTCAATAATATTTTTTTTATTAATTCCATAAGCTCATAATATTTTGATGTTTATTAACGAGGACTGCAAAGTCAAAGTATCTTCCTATTTGCATCTTCTTTCTATCTGCTTCTATATGAGCAATTGCTTGTTCTATATCATCATTGAAAGCTCTCTCATAGACTTTTAAAGCCTCTTTCTCAACACGTTCTGTGGTAAAAGCCCAGTACCATTCTGGCGGTACTTCTACAGAGTACACATCAGAGTATTGTCCACGGCTTATCCAAACTTCTTTATGATAAGGAATACCTTCTTTTAGAGGTAAAGCATTTACCGTAAATATCTGTTGTCGTTGGACATCTGTTAATCCAAGGATTGCTGAAATATCCTCATATCTATCCTTAAATTTACTTTGATCCAAAAGTATTTTTACATCAGAGTTATTGATGATTGCCTCCTTAACAATAGGAGAGTCTATCACGTCATTAAGTTCCTGTGTAACGACACCTGCAATACCATTGAACTTACGAACTGTTTTGTAGAGATACTTAATATATCCTGCCATCGTAGGGGAAGATATAGCTTTCCACGCTTCTTCTATGATAAGAGCCTTTCGACCTTTTTTTAAACGCATTTTCTGTAAAAATACATCCATAATGATCAAGACGACAATAGGGAAAAGAATAGGGTCATCTTTTATTTTATCAATTTCAAAGACAATAAACTTTTCATCAAAAAGAGACTTATCAAGGTCATTATTAAGAGTATGCTCTAATTCTCCACCTTTATAGAATTGTTCCAAGATAGCTGCAAAGTCATCTATATCGAAATCAATTTTCTTTTCAGCCATTATTTGAGGTATACGTTCTAAAGCAAATTCATAATATGTATTGAATGATAGATTGGTGACGTGTCGTTTACGACGTTTCTTTTCCATTCTGTCAATCTTTTTTTCAATACGCATCAGGTATTTTCCCTCTATAAGCTCTGGCATAAGACGAATTAGTTGCTTATTGGCATTCTGTTTTTCACCATCAGATGCAGCCTTGTCATTAACTATATTGCGCAGCTTATTAACTTGACGTTCTACTTTTGCATGATGATTTTTCTCTTCCGTAGTAAAATCAAAGTCTTCAGTGTTATTTTCAGAATTAACTTCTTCTGAAATTTTATCATTATATTCTTCTTCTATATTTCCCTCCAGTTCATCTATACGATAGTCATCGCCATACTTTTCTTCTAATTTCTGCTCATACTTTTCATATTCTCCATTCTTTTTTTCCTCAAGCAAAAGACGTTCACGAAGACGTTCCCTGTCTTTCTCGGAGAACTTTTCAAATGGGTGAAAGTATTCTTCATAATACTCTACAAGAGTTTGATTGATGATTTTATCTTCAATCTTTGTTGGTTCTTCGTTTCCTTTGAATATAAGGAATATTAGAGATTTTAAGAACTGCTTTTTCTCACCAAAATTTAGATTATACTCATCAGTTGTAATACTGAATGGGTTCATTGATATTGGTCTCTCTTTACTATAAGTGATATAAGTACCATGGAAATAATGGCTTATCCCCTCATAACTATCTCCAGTATCAATCATAACGACATCAGTATCTTGCATGAGAAGCTGTGCTACAACTGAATTCATATGGAAACTCTTTCCACTTCCACTCGGACCCAGGCAGAAAAAGTTAGCATTGTCTGTCATCTTAATCTTTCCTTCCTTTCCTGTTATATCTATAGAAACAGGTATTCCTTGTCTATCTGTATAATAGACATTCAGCTGAGACTCTTCGCTATGTTTCATATGTTCTTTATAGAACAAACATATTGCTGCATCTGCAAGGGTAAGAAATAAATCATACTCCTTATTGAGAGAATAGGACATGCCAGGGAAAGAGTTGGTAAACAACTCTAACTGGTTATAACAAGCCTTTGATGGCATAATACCACAATCATATAGTTTTGTCTCTAAAAATGAACTTACGTCGTTTATTTTGGCAAGCGGACAAGATGTTATAATATTAAAGTTACAATATACAAGCAGCTTGCTTTCTTTAGCAAGTAGGTCAAGAACGAGGTCTATATCTGCTTTTGCAATCTTGTTACTTGGGTCAGGCATCGAATCATGACGTTTTGCCTTACTTTGTAACTTGCGCATTAGTGGACGCTGTTGGGGTATCTGTATAACCTGATTATAGATAACACAGTCAGTAGATGGTATATCTGCAAGAAATGATAGTAGGTCAGTTGCTATATTAAAGCCATTGACAGGCATTGTATTAAACGGACGAATGAATGTAGGTAAATCTATAGTGTCTATATTAACCAAAGAAAAAGATTTGATGGCTCTTTCTCCTGATTTAATATATTCATCAGTTACATTCATATTATTCAAAGAGAAAGGCTGTGGTTTAAAATCGAAAGCAAGAAAACGGTGTACATATTCTGCAACCTCCTTTTTATTGAGTTTGTAGTGTGGTATGTTTTTTTCGGATAAGATATTAATGACCTTACCGACTTTTGAATGAAAATCAAGCCATGCTTTAGGGTCGTACTTCACGAAGGAACTCTGCTTGAATTCCTGTGTAATGATTAGGAATGTGCGAATATTAGTATATTCACGTCCCTTGAAGTAATTAAAATATGATTTATAGAGAAAGCTCATGTCATCAGTGATAGCATGATTATATCCCTGCTTGCAGAAAACATCTTGCTTTTGTATACAATAGCCTTCTCCTAATGTTTGGATTATGTTGCTTAATATATCAGCATAGCTATAATAAAGCTCAGCATCCGTACAATATTGTTGGATGGGGTTCTCTATCTCGATAATAACAGACCAATTACCATTCTTTGAAAAAAGAACGGTATTCATGACTTCTCCACGTGCATCCTTGATTTCTTCAAGTTCTGCATACAGCTTATCAAATGGTCTCTCTTTTTTCTTTGCCATAGCTAATAATCAAATAATCCTGTGTAATGTACAATTCCTTTATAACGTTTCTTTGCGTGTAATCCAAGTTTTTGCTTGATAAAGATGATGATAATTCCAGTACCAGCAATAACTGCAAGGGCAATAGTACCGACAAAGAAATTAATTATAATGTTAAATACAAGAAAGCCAATAAAACCTAATAAGAATGTACCAGCAGCATAATAAATAAACTTTCCACGAATTCCCATCAACTCTAATGGCTTTTGTAGCCCCTTAAAGACAGGATAACTATTGAACTCTTCCATATCAAACAAATAAATATAGATTGATGAGATATACACCGATATAGCTTAATAATTTCTATATCGGGTATATCCTGCTCAACCTATTTGAAGAACATTGGGAGTGCTGTAGCCATAGCTACCATAGCAACACAACCTCCAATAGTCATCATAATGGTCTTCTTCACATCTTGGTCACCATTCTGCATCTTAAAGTAGACATTAAACGCACCTACCAAAACAATGACAGCAGAGATGGCATACATCAGCTTTTTCACGGGGTCAGCATAGCTACTGATCTCTGTAGTAGCTGACGTAAAACCACCAGCACCTCTACTCTGTGCAAAAGCTTGTACACCGCCCATGAAGCCGAGCATGAAAAGGGCGAATCCACGATTGAGAGAACTCTTTGATTTTCCTGCCATCTTTTTGGCAGATTTAAAATAATGCTTTAATTGAAACATTTAAATTATATTTTTTGATATTTCGAATTAAAGTACCGAAAAAAGAAGCCTTTTAACAATTACCACATGGTGATAAATCGTCTGGACGGCTTAGAACCTATTATGTATTTTAAATGAAGATACTATATTGTGGAGGGTGTCATCGCCTTTGCAACAATGTCGAAATCAGACCCTTCCTCTTTGTTCTCTAACGAAGTTATCAGAGTAGAGAGGGTCTCAGCTTTAATACCTCCTGACATTGCAAAGGTAGTCTCACCTTCATCATTATTAGTATTTTCTGTAGCTTGTTCTACAGTCTTACCCTGAATGATATTTGAAGGAGAAGTCAATACAGACTTATCTTCTTCACCCCTATCTTCATCAGCATTAAACTGGGTGAAGTCTCCTAATTCATCTTTAATATCTACTTCCTGCTCATCAACAGCAGCAGTGGTCACCACTTCACCTGACTTGTCGAAGTAGAGGTCATAAACGATATTGTAACCATAATAGCCAATATAGCCAATTATGATAATGGTCATGGATGTACCAAACATAAATTTAAATCTTTTAAATTTCTTCGTTTTCTACAAAATTTTAAAGTTCAGGTGAAGTGCTTTGCAGAAACTTTCACAAAAGTATAGCTTAATTTACAACTACACGTTTCCCAATGAAAAATACAACAATGAGGGAAATGAATTAGCTATAAAATAACATTTCACATAGTTTAGAATGTAATAATAACCACTTATAGATACAAAAGAAAAACGGACTACCTTTCAGTAGTCCGCTTAAATTAATTAACCATCTGGTTATTGCTGCTCCTTGACAACTTCCCATGGACGATTAGAGGGATAATAGTTACCACTCTTTTCTGTAGAACGCGCTGTATATTTTACAGTCACGACATCACCAACATGTACGTCGAACTTACTAATATTTTCTTCTCCAAAGGTTTCAAGTACCCAATGCTCGGGATACTGTTGCCCCTGTTCTTCAACAACCCATTGTTGAGAAGACCATTTCCCTCTCTGACTCTCACCAGTTTTTACTTCACCGATGGCAATTACCTTTCCATTACATTGTGACATAATTTTCTATATTTAAAGTGTTTATTGATAAAGTTAGTTCCTTATAAGCTCTTCTGCTATTTGATTTTCAGCCTCTCCATTCTCAAAAACAAAATCTATAGGATAGTATTCTTTGATTGGAGTAATGATATTGAAACCCAGCTTTTGAGCTTCATTTTCAATGTTATCGTGGCGACGTGTTTCGTCATCTATATAGACATTGATATCATTTCTTTCTACATCATATCTACATCGCTTTAAGCGGTCACGCATACGATATTTCTGTTTATTAGGGAATACTTTTAAGTTTGTCTTAGGGTTTAAACCAAAGACTGCACGAGCACGTTCCTTCTTGATAAGACGAATACGAGCTTCTGACATTATTTTTTTTGTTGCTTCCTTGCTACGTTTCTTATAGCCCTTACTGGTCGCTTTGTTAATAATACTCTTTACTGATGACAATGATATATCCAATTTATCTGCAATGGATCTATAAGAGTTTAGTTCAGACATTTTAAGTACATTTGCTTCCAAAGCAGAATGTATCTTGCGTTTGGCACACACTTTCTTTAATCCTAACTCGTAAGCCTTCTTTTTCACCGAGGGAACTGAAATACCGAGGTGCTTTGCTAAATTTCCATTAGTTTTAAAAGCATAGTTCTCTTTCAAGAACTGTTCCTTCTCTTCATTCCATATTGTTGTAGTCTTACTCATTTTTCTTCTTTCTCAATTATGTTTATGATAGAACTGTCACTATTCTCTTGATAAAACATGGTAGAAGGACTTGGGGCTTTTTCCTCATTATAGAATAGCTTTCCCTGTTCATAAAGTTGCTCTCCTCTTTTGTACATAGACGGTGAAATGGCTACAACCCATGTCACACTAGCAACTAATAGTACTAAAATGTATTTTGCCATTTTTGATACTATCTTTGTTCCATATTTTTGAAAATAGTTCTTAATCATAGAACGTACATTTATAGCAATGATTTTTCTGACTTCCTATACTCGTTAAAATTCTTCTTATAATGAAGTATAAAACTTCGAAGAATAGCATTAACTACTGTCTGAGTTGTATAGCCTCCAACTACGTACTTCTTGAAAGTTGCAAGAATATCTTTGTCTACTTTGCAGAAACTTACATTTCCATCTTTCCCTACAGTTTTAGGCTGTTGGCTCTCTGTGGCACATTGTTCCCAAAAGGCTGTCCATAAGGCATCACCATTAACTATTTTTGGTTGCTCAAGCACCTTGGCTGATGTCTTGGAACTGTTCTTTTTTTTAGCTTCTGTAGGGGATGTTGATGATGCAATAGAAGGAACTGCTGCTGGTGATACTTCTACTTGACCATGAATGTCATGTAACATTCCCTCGAGTGTTCCCGGAAGTTCCATCATTGAAGATGCTGCTGCTGCGATATCTGTTTTATACTTAGTCATTGTCGTTTACTTTATAAATGGTTTTAAAGATAAAATCAAAGCACTGTTTTGTGAGTTTATCAGCTTTATCACTATTACTGATAGTATTGTAGCGTTCCAAATCGGCATAATTACCAATGCGAGGAGCAAGAATACCATATTTTTTGAAAAACTCATCTACAATCTTCCATGCTTGTAATTCACTTCCTTTACCTACTCGTACATCATACTTATTGCATACAAAGATAAATTGTGCTTTAATCTGTGGATAAGCTTGTTTTAAACGCAAGACTGCAAGAATAAATGCACGTGTCGAATCTATCGTATTCAAGTCATAGTGATAAGGACAAACAATATAATCCGCATTAGCAAGTAATTCTTTCATTCCCTCCTGTGTCAAACTTCCTGGGGTGTCTATGATAGTTGTTCCTGCTAATCCTCTTAAAGTTAGCATGATGTTTCGTGTGCTGGAAGGGTCTTTTATCGTAACAGACTGTACTTTATAAGGTATATCTTTCTGTCTACGACTATCATCTTTACGACGACTGGCAAAAGTTTGCTGGGGATCTGCATCAATGACAAGTAGAGACACGTTGCGTGTGTCTGATAGATAATTAGAAAACAAACCACATATAGTAGTCTTACCAACTCCGCCTTTTTGATTGGCAAAGAGGATAATCTTATTATCTCTGATTTGATTAGAATTGTCTATTTCCATATCAATTCCTCCTATTTTACTTTTGTAAAGCCATTCTCTGGGATAAAGCTGACACTAACGATATTATCTGTTGGCTTTATACTAATGTTAAGAGTTTCGTTTCGGATTAACTTATCATCCTTGAAAACCTTTGCATGAACAGATACCTCTCCACTTTCTTCCATTGAATTAGTGAGAACAAGTGCTGCTGAGAATGATGAATACGCACCCTTTATTTGAGCTGATGCATACGAAAAAGGAGTATTCTCATAGACTTGCTTCCAAATCATATTTACGTCCTGTCCAGTAGAGGTGTGCATAGTCATGCCTTTCCCCTTTAAGTCCCATACATGAAACTCAAGAACTGGATTAAACTTAGCATAGTCGCCCGATAAAGACAATTCCATTTTCATGACAGAATTGCTGTTGTTGATAACTTCCTGCTCATCGTCTGATTTTGAACTACACGATGTTAGAGCTATTGGCAAAGATGTACATACTACCAACGCTGCAATAATAAAATAAGATTTCTTCATTTTTATCATATTTAAAATACACATTACTTTACTATGAGTTCTTAAAGAACTTGATTGTTGCGGTTTTAATGAAAAACCTGCTAAAACAACAATCTCCATAGTTTGGTAGGTCACTTGAACAAATGTTCAGAGGAGCGGGACCCCATAACATGTAATTCGCTGACAACAGTACAAGTCTGCCTTTACACCTTAACAATAGGGGTCAGCAATGAAATATGATACTGCAAATATAGGTATAATATATGAAACTTGCAAGAGATTACACGATTATTTTATGATTGAATTAAATTATTATGTTTTTATGAATATTCTATTATACTGCCATATTATTATAACATCATCAAGGCATATTATAATTGTTTATGACTTGATGATGATTGTAATTTCTACTATCTTTTAAAGCCAACTCTGCCAGTATTAAGGTCTTCTTTTGTCTGTCGCTTATTTCCTTCCATAATACTGTAACCATATTCTTTAAGTTTTGCAAGAGGTAACTGACCTATTGGTTTGACCTCATCGATGAAGTCCTGCTCCATATTGAAATTCCATACCTTGTTCAAAACGATTTGTAAAGTGTATAATTTCTCGTCGGGAAAGTCCTATATTCTCTGCCATATTCTCCCAATACTTCATGTTTCTTGTTACGTCC
>OGJT01000088.1_pt1:0-5000 | contig 60202 bp, 37 predicted proteins | sample 1572331 | NCBI WGS metagenome assembly OGJT01 (sample SAMEA2582094, study PRJEB24529) | metagenome | biome: Human gut stool | place: China | collected 2011
GTCGTATTCTTGAATTTGGAATGAAAAGAGGAGTAATGCTTCCTAGCACGGGACATAGAATAAGACCACTTAGATCAGAATAGCATTCACAGAAATGTTCTAACATAGAGTTAAATCGAACATTGAAGAGATTAGTTGACAACAGTAAAAAGATGGGCGCCTAATTCCAATACAATAGGGGTCTATCGGTGCAAGTCAGCTGAACACCATGATTGATGAGTAGGTAGGTGGGTTAGGTGCACCTCTCGCCCGGTGGGAAGTAATGAGGCTAGTCCCCCCCTGAATGAAGAAGTAGTGGGGCCCCCTTCCCGCATATGCGCCTTTAATTTAGATTATTTCCATCCATTTTTTTTTTTTATTTATCCAATGGAGAATCTTTCAATCAAAATAAGAGAACAAAGAAACCCCTCAAAAATTAAAGTTAGATAAAGAAGTTTCCGTAAGAACTAGCGCTAGACTTCTTCCCCCCTTTCTACTTTTCCTCTCTCCCTTTGTTTGTGCTTCTACCCGGGCTTTTCATTCTGTTTTATAGAGACCCGAGGAAATAAAAAAGAATTTGTAGAAGGCTGAGGCACTTTCCCCGGCGTACGGAAACAAAAATCCAGGATGACGGCTTTCAAAAAACGAGTAAGGGACGGGGAGGCCCTCGAAACCAAACGAGACTAAAAGGAACATGGGAATTAGCACCATTCCTATGATTTGTCTCGAAAAGCCAACGAGCAGCCCTCTCTCTATCTCGGTCTCGATTTAGCATCATATATCAATCTGGAGAACATTTTTATTGGTTGTAGTGCGGATTAAGGAGCCGCTCCCCCATGCTGCGGCTGCGGAGGTGGGGGCTGCCGCCTCCCTTGGTTTTTTGGGGGAAGTATCCCAATTCTTTTTTACGGGCCTGCCGAATCCTGAAAAAGGGTTCTTGGGGAAGCGTGGTATGGGAAGGTAGGGGCTGTCGCCGCCTGATAGAGGCAGAAGCCGGGGCCACGGGAGCTATCTGTGTGGAGTGTGTCGATTGAAAGAGGAGGGGAGACAACTCAAATGCCGGCGCAAAAATAGAAAGAGTCATGCCGTTCAAAATTGAATTCTTCTAAGATCCATTGCTCGATTTTGCATGCTCTGCTCCCAAAATGCAGAGAGACTCGCGAGGGGTTGGTTGGTCCGCAAAATCATGGGAGAGGCAGGCTAAGTGAAATAAAATAATATACTGGTGTTACTATATAATCTTATGAATCACGCGCGGCACACTTTCTATATCTCCTCCGTCTACAAGGTGAACAGCTTAGCTTACAGCACATCGTGTTCGCCACCACACCGGCTGGCTGGTGCATTGGCCTTACCCTAATAGGACCGAGACGAGAAGTATGACCCTTCGATTAGAACGCCCCATATCTCGTGACACGCGGAGCGTGGCATTTACTTTTATAAAGTCCGTATAACTTCTAAAAAAAAGATTCATTCTTTATGAATAAAGTACCATTCAAAGAGTGCATTGCCCCCTTGAGTGAAGAAGAGAACGGCTTTGTATAGAAACCCTTGAGCCGTGTTCGTCGCCCTACTAGGCTCACCATTATTTCATTCTATTTATGAATTCAAGCTCAAAAGAACATATATATGGAGCTATGTCAACTTGCGTACGTCTTGTTGACCAAATGATCAGGTATACCACGCCACGTATCATCCTCTCTTTCTATAGAGGAGAGATAAAGAAAAAGAAAAGATATAGTGATCGTGCCGTAAGACCCTGTTCGTTTCTATTTGACGTTATTTTTCCTCGGTTTTTATTACATAAGGTAGCTTGCTTACTTAGCGCTTTCGCTAAGGATCTAATCAGAGTCAAACTTGGATTTGAAAAAAAGCCTTCCCTTATTAGCCGGAGTAGAAGTGTACTCCTTGATCTTTAGTAAAGACGGATTAAGCCAAAAAACATTTTTTTTTTTTCGAAAAGTCTCAACGTCCTCGTTGAGGGTCGCTCTGCGGGACGCCCGGCAGTCTCTGACTTGGTCTTCGAATCGTAAGTTTAAGCCCGTTCCCAGCTTTTGCCTCGCTCTCAGGTTGGCCCTTCTACTTGACTAAGTAGTATTCCACTCGTGCAGTGGGTGTACGGGCTAGCCCATGGTGCGGTCAGCTATGATATACTCAACTTCTTCTTTAAAAAGGTTATCTAAAACATCTGGTGGTGCCCTCGTGGGTCCTCCCTAGGGCGGTCTGGTCTAATCGAAGTCAACTGACTCACATGGAATACGGGGTGAGTTTTCACCGAGCCGATCGCTTGAGTCTATAGGCTACCCCTCCTATCCGCTTCTCTACAAGGTCTACTTTCTTCTTCCTTCAGACCGGGCCAAGCCATTGGGTTGTTTAAGTAGGTTGGGCTAGGTTTGGCTTTTGGAGTTATCTCCAAGAAGGGTCGTCGCTCCCTTCATACGCCTTGCTGCTTCATCTAAGTAGGTTTGGGCTAGATCGTTGCGCTCCTGCCACCTCTTGGCAAAGTAGGCTGATGGGCAAGCCCCCTCCTGCCGCAATGGTGTGGGGCGTCAGAGGCTGTTACTCCGTGGCCAACTCAAAGGGGCTGAAGTTCGACGCAGAGCTTTTTGGTTGTTAAGTTATAGCAGCACTGAGCAACATCCAACAGCCCCATTCTGGTTTGCACTAAAGTGCCTTAAGTAGCCCCCGAAGAGTCCGTTTATTCTCTCCGTCTGAGCTTTCAAAGATATACCGACCATAGGTATCTTACCATCAGATACCGACAGTCGTCTTCTAACATTACCGACCTTTAAATATCGGGTTTTCATCAATTTCACATAACATAAAAAAAGCTCTTTTCATCATCAGAAAAAACCCGGTTTCCGAGACCTCTTTTGCATTGCATTACCATAACGAAAAGAAAAAAAAAGAGAGAAATTTTTCTTGTGATTTGGAATGAACCTTTCTCGGTGGAAGAAAAGGAATAGCGATGGATTTCTATGGAGCATCCAGGAACAAGAAGGTTCAATCGGACGACGAATTCTTACGTGGTCCAAGGAAATCAAAGGCCCGCTTCCACGATTTCATCTATATCGAATCTTAATATCAGAATAGCTTATATAGTCATGATTCAATTCAGATCCACTGCACTTACTTTTGATTGATTTCTCATTTTTCGGATCTGATTGGAACCGATGACTTACGCCTATTTCTTAGGGCGTTTAAAGAGCGCGACTCTACCGCTTAGTTAAAAAGGTCCATTTGATTCAATTCATGAATTAGCCCACTATGAGTTTACTGCATTTGCATTTATAAATATATTAAATTATAGATTTTTTATGATAATTATTTATATAATAAATAATAATATAGTATATCATTCGTGTCTCTGTTACAACACGGCGAAACAAAAAGGTTCGAATGAAATCCAATGAGAAAAAATAATAAGAATTTTTAGGCTGTATACCTAATTTTCCTGGGATTGTAGTTCAATCGGTCAGAGCACCGCCCTGTCAAGGCGGAAGCTGCGGGTTCGAGCCCCGTCAGTCCCGACCTAGGATCCGATGAATCGATCAATTCATCTCTCCATTATCTGTGAAAGGGGGCAAAGAGTAGGATATAATTCCCAGCAGGAGAATCCTTCTTTCGTTTCGCATTTCTCATCGGACAAATCAAGTCAAGGAATCAAAATAAGAATAACGAGTACCGATTGATGGGGGAGAGTTACTATTACACAAGAAGACTGATAAGATCTAATCTATTAAATATCTATATAATGCTTTTAATGCTCATCCCTTAGCGCAAACACTAAGCAAGTAAACTACTTTCCTTTAAAGCTTTCGTTTCAGCGATTTATTCCACCAAGATACCCTCCTAATTTTGAAGAAGCCCTCAATCAGGGAAGAAAGCTATGATAGAAGAAATAGAGGCTCTAAAGAAGAACGACACTTGGGAACTGATCACGTTACCAAGAGGCAAACGTACGGTTGGCTGCAGGTGGGTCCCTGAAACACAAAGCTGATGGCTCCATCGAGAGGGCTCGTATTGTGGCGAAAGGTTTCACACAAACCTATAGCATCGATTATCTCGAGACGTTTGCTCTTGTGGCCAAACTAAACTCAATTCCATACGAGTCATTCTGTCAGTTGCAGCTAACAGATCTTGGCCACTGCATCAGCTCGATGTCAAAAGGGCCTTTCTTCATGGAGACCTCCACCAGGTTTTCGAGCTCAGGGGGAGGAAGGGAAAGTTTTCAGGTGAAAAAAGGCGATATATGGTCTCAAGCAGTCTCCTCGGGCTTGGTTCGAGATATGAAGTTTGGTTATGACGAAGATCGATGGGTTTCCAGAGAAGCAATGCTGATCATTCCGTGTTCATAAAAAGGAGAAAAGAGGAAACTACTGTTCTCCTAGTGTACTCAGTTTAGAACTCTAAATTAACTAAATTTATATATTAGTAAGAACTGCAGCTAGTAAGCAAGTCGAGTAATACAGCTATTATTAAGTCGAGCGAGCTTTCGCTAATACTAATCAAAGACGAAAAGCTAAGGTCAGAATTCGCATAGAGATGATAGGCGCTTATCGTGGAGCGCGGTAGTCTCCCTTAAAACCGCTACCGATTCTTGAACAGAAAGCGGTATGCTTGCGAAGACCATTTCTGGTCTATCCGTGTTAATGAAATCCATCCCGTGAAACAAAGGAGAGTTCATTCGTGGGATAAATAAAGAGAGACTAGCCATATCAGACAGCTTTCAATGGCCTTAGCGAAAGAGAAGAACTAGAGGGAATAGAATAGGAGGTGGGATTGGCATGGCTGGTCTACGAACCTGGGCTTTGGAAAGACTGAGGATAGGCAGAAATTGAGGAGAAGTCCCCCTCGAAAAAGAATAAGAATCCCGTGAACAACTCATAAAGAGAATCATAACAACTCTTAGTAGCGGAAAGCCCCTTTGAGTAAGCTTAAGCTACTGCCCTCTTGCCTCCCTTTATTTAATATAAAAATGGTTGGAGCTCTTTCTTTGCTTGTTTTCTTTTAGTCAGTCA
>OGJT01000090.1_pt1 | contig 58970 bp, 51 predicted proteins | sample 1572331 | NCBI WGS metagenome assembly OGJT01 (sample SAMEA2582094, study PRJEB24529) | metagenome | biome: Human gut stool | place: China | collected 2011
AATTTTTCCTTACAACAACAAAGGTAAAAATTAATCGAGCTTAAAGAGAATTTCTGCTCTTTTTCTTTCACTGCAAAGATAAAGAGGGGCTTGGGGAGGCTTTTAGTAGAATTAAGGAAACGCCCTCTTCCAATCGAAGGGGGCGTTTCTTCGTATTGAAGAGAGGCTTTCCTTATAATGAAGAAAGGCTCTCTTTGTTTTTACCAGTTATCTATCTCTATTAAAGATGGTGCTACAACGTAGAGACAGACGCCCTCGTCTGTCTGCCATAATACAGCCAATAAAAGCCTCCCAAAGCCCCTCAAAAGGTGGGAATGTCGCCTAACGGGATGCCATATAAGGGTAAATAAGTGGACAGACGAGGGCGTCTGTCCCTACTTTGAGGCAATCGTCTCCACCTCATATAACGTATGGGGAGGAGAATAGATAGTACCATTAACGCCAGAACAAGTAACTATTTTACCTCTTTATTCTTTACTATTTTACTTTATCTAATCACTCGTCTACTTGTCAACCAGTCAACTCGTCAATTCTACCTAATCATAATTTTGAATTATGAATTATGAATTTTGAATTAATAGAAGTACCTTTTACCTTATATAAGTCTTACCTTCTTCTTTCTTCTTATCGGCTTTTTCTTTCTCTTCTTGGTATTTCTCAATTATCTCTTTGAGGTATTTTTTAGACTTAGTGGTGACACATATCACTCCACCCAAGCGTGGTGCAAACAGCTTCGTGACGCTTGGAGTCTTGATGACGGTGACACTTTGGATGTCATCTTTAGCTATATTGTCCATGTCACTGACCTCAACTCCATCCACCAGAATGACTGGTATGTTCAGAGAGTCTTGCTTCTCCGCCTCCTGCGCACTGATGTTTAGACTGAAGAGAAGGGCTGCTATAAAGATAAAAGATTGTTTCATACTCTGTTATAGTTTGCTGTTAATAATGTTGCAAATATACTCTTTTTCTCGAAATAGACCTCCTTTCTATCAGAAAATGTTTGCTATATGCTTGTAATTGATCAATTTTACATTGCCATTGAGGTTTTCATAATCCCCCGAATAGACAATAACTTTCTGTTTAATAGGTGTTTTTATCCACCCATCTAATTGTGAGATAACTTTCTCAAAAGATGAGCTATAAGTCATAGCAGACTTTATTTCGATGGCAGTAAGTTCACCCTCTTGTTTTATAAGAAGATCTACCTCGTTCTGATTAGAGTCCCGATAGAAGAATACACCACCCTCTTGTCCCTTGTTATAACGATGCTTGAGGGCTTCTGCAACAATCATATTCTCGAAGATGGCACCACGCATTTTATCCCGATCAAGCTGTTGCGGTGTCTCAATATCAAGTAAGTAGCAAGCCAATCCCGGGTCATTAAAATAGAGTTTAGGGCTTTTCACCAGTCGTTTTGATATATTCTCAAAGTAGGGCGGGAGAAGTGTTATGAGGTAAGAAGCCTGTAAGACGGATAGCCAATGACCGATGGTCTTGGAGCTAACTCCTACCTCCGCACCTAGTTCTGAAGCGTTAAAGATGGATCCAATACGGGCTGCGCACAACTTCATGAACTTGGTAAATAACAGTTGATCCTTTACTTGTAAGAGGTCTCGAACATCCTTTTCTAAATAAGTCCTAACGTATGAGGGATAGAAGAACTTGGCTATGTTTTTACCCGAGCAGATGGCTGGGTAGAATCCGTTATATAGGACGTTATTGAGGCTGCTAAAGTCTGTTTGTTCCGCAATTTCTGGTATTGACATAGGGAGAAGTTCAAAGACACCAGCCCTTCCAGCCAGCGACTCGGATAGATTATGCATCACTTCAAAGTTAGAACTACCTGATAGTAGGAAGCGTCTAGACGGGTCGTTGTCCACTATCCCTTGTATGTAATCAAGCAACTGAGGGCATTTTTGAATCTCATCTATAAACATTCCCTTGTCTGTCTGACTAAGGAATGCGATGGGATCATGCTCTGCATAATCTAATAAGTAGAGGTCTTTTAGACTGTACTTATCGTATAGTGGGAACAGTTGAGATAGTAGTGTGCTCTTTCCCGATTGCCTTGGTCCGGTCAAGGCAATGACTGAGAAGTATTGAGAAGCCTCTAGTATGGTTCCTTCCAATTGGCGGTGTATATACTTATCCATCGTTTTATGTAATCTTGAAGTACGACTTCAAAATTACATAAAATATACTGATAAGACAAGAGAAAAGGGTGTTTTTAAAGCGAAATCTATGTAAATTTGAAGTTGAACTCCAAATTTACATAGATTTTAAAAGGCTTTCTTTATCTATAATCGGGCTTTTTTACTAATCCTCTGAACGGATAATAGGGGTATAAAAGAAGATTGCGAAAGGTTATTCAAAGTAGAATGTGAGTGCAATCATCTTTGTTCGTGACTCGTTGACAGCGTTGGTGTACATGAGCATGTGCTTGTCTCTAAGGTTCTTGGAATGGTTTTTATCAAGACTATTAGTGAGACTGTACATGAATTTTAGCTCTGGTCTTAACTTAAAGTAAGGTAGATAAAAATCACAGCCGAGCCCTACCTCGAGGAAGAAATCACTCTTTTTAAGTTTTAGATAGTCGTTGTCTTTACCCGAGAGGTTCATCATTGGGTTAAGACCCAACATGACATAAGGGCGATGGTTATTGAATCTTGGAGCTGCAGCGATGAGGTCGAAGGCACAAGATACGTATGCGGTCTTCAGCTCCTGCACCTGTTCTGTAGGCTCTCCGAGGCTATTTAAGTCCGTAAGATTACGAAAGGTAAGGTGTCGAGTACCGAAGTACATGGCAGGAGCAATGCGTAGTTGGAGGGTCTGGTTGAGGCGTAGTTCGCCCAAGACACCGACAGTGAAGCCCGCATCCCATCGGTCTTGATCAGCGGAGATAGTCTTTTCCACAGGTCCAGCACCATCCTCTAAGTCGATCATTTGAGGTCCAACATTATTCAATTCAATATCTTGCAAGTGTGTACCAACAAGTACACCGAAGTGGAAATTACGCAAGTCTGTATAGGGACGGTTCTGTACTTTCCGTTCTTGGGCACCGCTTGTTAGGACAATGACAAGCAGAGTTAATGATAATATAATTCTCTTCATCTTGTCTTCTTAAACGTGTTTTACCTCCTTTTTATTGTCTGTCTACCTACTTACTTATAGGTATTCTGTGTTCTATGTAATTCTTAGATATATCTCATGGTGCAATCCCCTTCGTCTGTAGTGCAGGTTCGTTGGGGTGGAGAAAGTAGATGGGAATAATCAAGCTGATGATGTGTAATGTGTTATGATACAATATTCTATAATCCTTATAATCAGTGTAAGCATTGCTGTCAATCGGTTAATAGGCTCGTTGAAAAGCCCCCCTTTTCTATTTTTATGCCGTCTAAATATTTGTAATTTATCTCATAATCTTTAGGTATTAACGATTTTCTTTTTACCTTTGCACCATCAGAAGTAGGTATAGAAGCCTATTTATAGTACAAAAACATTATTAACATTAAAGACATTATATTATGGCTTACGTAATTGGCAACGATTGTATCGCATGTGGTACATGTATCGATGAGTGTCCAGTAGAGGCTATCTCTGAGGGCGATATCTACAAGATTGACGCAGACGCATGCACTGAGTGTGGTACTTGTGCATCAGTTTGTCCTAACGAGGCAATTAGTCTTCCAGAGTAAGGACACTACTGTTACTGATTAAATTCATAAGGCGAACCTTTCGAGGCTCGCCTTTTTTATTGTATTGATGATGGCTCCTCTCATAAGAGAGGAGCGATGAGAGAGGTGTTCATTTTATCTTCCATGCATAATACCAGTATCATTATCAGAGTTGGAAATACGTTTATTGATGCTTGATTTGCCTTTCCCATAATTCAAATTGAACGTGAAGTTAAGCAGAAATACTCGTACCAAATTCTTTGAGAAAGCCAGTTGCCGGTTAGGAGCGAGGCGTGACAAGTTATCCGTCTCATTTGAGTATTGCTTAGAGAAAGGTGATGCCATGATGAGATTTAACGCCCATTTGTCTTTGTTATAACCTACTGATATGACGTGATTCGCCTCTCCTTTGGTAAGTGTTTCACCCCATAATTCATTGTACCTGGTCTGTACTCCGGCTGCGAATACCCATTGTTTGTACATTACAAGTAGATTTCCATTCAGTCCCCAGTTCGAGAGTGTATGTGCGTAAGTATGCCCGTTACTGATGTACCGATTGAAGAATGGAGTAAGTTGTAACGATAACCAATCACCAAAGGGATGCAATCTTATGTCCATTTGGGTATGTAGTCTGTGGAAGTTCTTTTGGTTATCTATTGTCCTAACAAACTTTCCGTTGTCAATATAAGTCTCTTCCATGATAGGGTGGGAATCGTAACTATACCTTCCAAATAACGATAGATCGCACCATTTTGTGCCCCAGTTTAAGGACAACTCATTCGATACGAAGGTTACAGACTTTAGGTTAGGATTACCCTTTCTAAGCTGATATACGTCAATATCCTGTGACACATTGCTCATGTCGGATAGTGAAGGAGCATAAGCCGAAACGTATCCTTGATATTTTAAAGTTACATTGTTACAAGGTTGATAAGCGAGAGAGAGCTTCGGACGAAGGATGAATTTCGATAACTTCTTATCGTGCTGATGGTTGTAAATACGCATCCCTCCCAACCCGAGGGTATAGGTTAGCTTGCCCAGTTTTGACATCCATTCAGCGTAAGCGAAAGTCTCCGCTGTATTCATATTTACCTGACTTTGGATGTTTCCATCATACGTGTTATTAGTGTACATCTGCGTATGCTTCAACCCAAATGACAGTTTGCTATCCTTGAACATGCGCTCATAAATGCCCTCACCTATTATGGAGTACTTGTTACCATCAGTAATGGAAGCAATCGTCTGAGTAGGTTGTGTGGTTGATGATAAGGTGTATGTACGCTGGCTATGGCTATTGATATAAGTGCCAATTAGGTCGAAGTACAAGTGCTGGTTATGGGCAAGCTCGGTTTGAAAATACAAATCTAACGAGGGCGTGTTATCGTGTCCATGCCTAAAGTCGGTGATGTGGTAGACGTCAGTACCACGATAAAGCGTACTGATTCTATCCTCTGGTGAGTTAGATTCCTTATTGTAGTAATCACGGAAGATAGCACTAATACTGCTCTTCTTAAACGAATAGTTGTACCACAGAGAGAAGCTCATATTATCGAACTTAGCCTTTGTTGGCTCACCAATCTCTCTATTCTCTATGGTCTGATGAGGGTAGTGGTACTCCTCGTAGTTCTCTCTTTTCCACTTCAAATCACGCCTATTCCAATAGAAAGAAGACTTTATTTCGGATCTACCTTTGTGATAGTTGGCAGACAAAAGGTTCTCTCCATAGCCTAACATCGATAGTCCATCGGTGAGGTCACCATTGATGTTTCCGCCTTTATTCTTATACTTCACAATGAAGTCGAGGACGGCTGCTGCACCATTAAAACGTAGTCCGGGCATATCATGGTATTCAACCTTTACAATGTCTTGAGGGCGTAGGGCTTTAACTTCTTCTATCTTTGCTATGACACCATTAATGCGCAATTGGACTGCATCTCCAGTCGTCGTCGTGATGGTATTATCAATGGTGTTGACCCGAATACCAGCTAATTGCATGTTCTGTATGAGCATAACTCCGTTAGTAGAAGCCTTTAGCTGGAGTTTTGAAGGGGTGATAATACGCCGGTCAATCTTCTGTATTTCACGCCTCCCAATCACTTCTACACCTTTTAACTCTTGTGTGGAAGGAGTCAGTTGAATCTTTCCAAGATCGGTATTCCTTTGTGTGTTCTCCAGAGATACACGATAATCTGTATATCCAATATAGGTTATGATGAGTTCTTTGTGCCCATCGCTCTCCTCCATTGTAAGGTTAAATGAACCCTCATTGTTGGTTACTGTCTGCATAATTAACGTTGTTTGGGTGACCAACTTGACTACGGCACCAATGATTGGGGATGTTGTTTCGTCAGTAACTTGCCCTGTTATGACAACTTTTGCATGCAAGTTAACGTAAAAACTCAGTGCTGCTATGCACAGAAGAAATCTTTTCATTATGGTTATATATTATAGGTTATTAGATGGATAGAGGCTTTGGTTCTGCCCAGAGTGATTGTTGTTTCCTCTTTAACCACTATCTATTAAAAACTAAAACTCTGCGAAATTAAAAAAAAACAACGACATTACAAAGACTCTTCGCATGTTTTTTTTATATAATTGTAGATACTTTCTTGGATGCTTGTTGTTCGATGGGATCTTCTATATAAAAAGGTGAATTTGATACTCCCTAACCCGTATCTACGCTCGTACTCATCCTTACTTCAACAAAAAAAGAGTTACAGAACAATCTGTAACTCCCATCTTTGTAGCGGGGGTGGGACCCGAACCCACGACCTCCGGATTATGAATCCGACGCTCTAACCAGCTGAGCTATCCCGCCATCCAACGTGCCTTAGTGTTCTAAAGCGGTTGCAAAGGTATAGAAAAAAAATGATACTTACAAATGTTATTCAACTTTTTTATAACCCTGATAAGGTTTTTGTCTAATGCTAATGATCGATGAAGAAGAATGCTGATAGAGGTTGATAGAAGAAGTAAGTAGTAGCATTAGCAAACCAAGGGAGCGTTCCCTTGATTTGAAGAGGGCGTTTCCTTGCATTGAAGAGAGCCTCTCTTGACATCGAAGGAAGCCTCTCTTTGAATTGAAGAAACGCCTTCGTTAAATGAAGGCGATTGCTTCAAAGTAGGGACAGACACCCTCGTCTGGTAATTCATAATTCATAATTCAAGATTCAAAATTGTGATTACTTCTGTTTAAGGTGGTGCTAAGAGTAGGGACAGACGCCCTCGTCTGTCCGCTTATTTACCCTTATATGACATCCCGTTAGGCAACATTCCCTCTTCTTGAGGGCTTGGGGAGGCTTTTATTGGCTGTATTATGGCGGACAGACGGGGGCGTCTGTCCCTACTTTGAGACAATGTTTTTCATTCGTATTAATCAATACATTCAATGAAGTTAAGGCTATCATTGGATTAAGAGAAAGTATGTCTACCTACCTCCTTTTATACGTTCTTTTCTGTTGGAAAGGCTGGAGAAGATTTTAGAGGTGTACTCTCTTTTGTATAGAGAACTTTATTAAGGCAATGTTCTTATAGGTGAATAGCATTGTAAGGGATGGTCATGCGTATAATAAAATACGTGAGAGATGGGTTGAAATGACCGATTATGAAGACTCCGAGAAAAGAATAAAAATACTAAAAAAGACCTTTACTATGATATTTTTATGTACTTTTGCAAGGAAAATAAAAGCAGTAAACAATCCTAAGACAGTACATGTTTCGTATCAAGAAATTAGATATCTTCATCGCCAAACAGTTTGGTATGCTCTTCGCAGGAACGTTCTTTATCAGTTTGTTCGTGCTGATGATGCAGTTTTTGTGGCGTTATGTGGATGACTTGATAGGTAAGGGATTGTCGATGGAGGTGCTCGGACAGTTCTTCTGGTATATGAGTTTGATGATGGTTCCACAGGCTCTTCCACTTGCAATCCTCCTCTCTTCACTGATAGCATACGGTAACCTTGGTGAGAGTTCGGAGCTTACTGCGATCAAATCGGCAGGTATTTCGTTGATTCAATCATTCCGTGGTCTGATCGTGATAAGCGTTATCATCGCCGGGGCTTCATTCTATTTCCAAAACAATATAGGTCCTATGGCACAGAAGAATATGGCTCAACTGCTTATTTCTATGCGGCATAAAAGTCCTGAATTAGAGATCCCTGAGGGTGTTTTCTACGATGGTATCCCACAGACGAATCTATATGTTGAGCGAAAAGACATGAAGAGTGGACACCTTTATAATATAATGGTGTATCGCATGACAGATAGTTATGAGGATCAAGCAATCATCCTTGCAGACTCTGGGATGTTGCAGTCTACGGCTGAAAAGAAGCATCTCGTCTTGAACTTATGGAGTGGTGAATGGTTCGAGAATATGCGTTCGCAAGAGATGGGAAATAGTGCGAGTGTACCTTACCGAAGGGAAACTTTCGCCCATAAACATATAGTCTTAGATTTCGACGGAGACTTTAATTTGACTGATGCTACAGGTATTTCGAGTGATGCGCGAACGAAGAGTCTGGAGAAGATAAGCCATGACAAGGACTCGTTAGTGCATGTATATGACAGTGTAGGAAAGGCTTATTACAAAGATGCGCAATCGCTTTATTACCCTGCTCCCAAGCTATCTTCTGCGGATAAGAAGCAGGCTATTAAGATAGCAGATAACAAGAAGTTCGATATCGATTCATTATATAAGAGGCTTCCAGCTGATCAACGACGACTGGTCGTAGATCAGGCTTTGTCGACCGTTCAACAGGAGGTTAGCGACCTCGACTTCAAATCTATGATCACCAGCGATGGCGATAAGATGATACGACAACATGAGATAGAATTTATCAACAAGTTTACTATTTCGCTTATTTGTATCGTCTTCTTCTTCATCGGCGCACCATTGGGTGCTATCATCCGAAAGGGTGGCTTGGGAATACCAATTATAGTGAGTGTGTTGGTATTCATCGTTTATTACATCCTTGATAACACTGGTTACCGCATGTCCCGACAGGGAGATTGGGCTATATGGTTCGGTCGCGGGCTATCAATGGCAGTGTTAGTTCCGATGGCAGCATTCTTTACTTATAAAGCAAATAATGATTCGGCAGTATTCAATGCTGACGCTTATAGGAATGTTTTAAGGCGTATGTTAGGCTTACGTATTAAGCGTAGTATAGCCAGCAAGGAGGTTATTATCAATGATCCAGACTATATAAAGATAGCCGAGCAATTGAGGAGTATGAATGGAAAGATAGCCCGTTACTCTCAGTCGCGCAACCTTAAAGCACTGCCAAATGTGGTTAAAGTGTTCTTCCGTTACCATGCCGATCATACCATTGAGAATATAAATACAGAGTTGGAGGGCATTATTGAGGAATTAGGAAACACCCGAAACAGAGTAATCCTCACCTCTTTAAATAAGTATCCGATCCTTGCCGTTAAAGCACATACACGTCCGTTTGATCGCAGATGGATGAACATAACTTCGGCAATCATCGTCCCCGCAGGTATATTCTTCTATATAAGAATGTGGCGTTTTAGGCTCCGTCTCTATCATGATTTACGTACAATTACGACCTGTAATAACGAGATTATAGCAGAGATTGAAGCGCATGGAGGATGGGTGTTGAGAATAGAAAACAATAATAATCAGTAACAAGATATGGAAGAGTTTAAACTTAATAGCATCGAAGATGCACTAAAGGATTTCCGTGAAGGAAAGTTTGTTATAGTCGTAGATGATGAAGATCGCGAGAATGAAGGTGATCTTATCATGGCGGCAGAGATGATAACACCAGAGAAAGTAAACTTTATGTTGAAGAATGCTCGTGGTGTCTTATGTGTGCCAGTAACTCTTTCTCGGGCTGATGAGTTGGACTTGCCACATCAAGTATCTGATAATACATCTATGTTAGGAACGCCTTTCACGGTGACAGTGGATAAGTTAGAAGGATGCTCAACTGGCGTTTCTGCACATGATCGTGCTGCAACCATTAAGGCGTTGGCAGACCCTAATTCAACTCCTCAAACCTTTGGTCGTCCGGGGCATATAAACCCTCTTTACGCTCAAGACAATGGTGTCTTACGCCGTTCTGGACATACAGAAGCAGCTGTAGATCTCTGTAAACTCGCTGGTTGTTTCCCTGCTGGTGTATTGATGGAGATTATGAATGAAGATGGAACGATGGCTCGGATGCCTGATCTTCAGAAGCGTGCTAAGGAGTGGGGGATGAAGATTATCAGTATAAAAGACATCATTGCTTACCGATTGAAGAAGGAGTCTAGCATTGAAGTAGGCGATGAGGTGGTACTTCCGACACAGTATGGTACGTTCCGATTGATACCTTTCCGTCAGGCTAATGGGCTAGAAAACATGGCGCTGATAAAGGGCTCTTGGAAGGATGATGAGCCTATCCTTGTTCGTGTTCATTCATCATGTGCTACGGGTGATATCCTTGGTAGTAAGCGTTGTGATTGTGGCGAACAACTCCATAAAGCAATGGAAATGATAGAAAAAGAGGGCAAGGGGGTCATTATCTATATGCAACAAGAAGGGCGCGGTATCGGTCTGATGAATAAGATAGCAGCGTATAAATTGCAGGATGAAGGACTTGATACAGTTGAGGCGAATATACATCTTGGCTTCCGACCAGATGAGCGTGATTATGGTTGTGGGGCTCAGATGCTACGCCACCTCGGTGTTCATAAGATGCGATTGATGACGAATAACCCCACAAAACGTGTCGGTTTAGAGGCTTACGGACTTGAGATTACGGAGAACGTGCCCATCGAGATAGCTCCTAATAAGTTCGATTATCGTTATTTAAAGACGAAGCGTGACCGTATGGGGCATGACTTGCACCTATAAACCTTTATAATCGCTAAGAGATAAAAAAAGCTTCGGAAGCCTATAGCTTTCGAAGTTTTTTGTTTATCTGAGATTGTTCGTGGTGTTAACGAAGTAATATACCGAATGAGAGAGTTTTGAACTTTGGTCCATATCCGTTACGCATTAAGTCGCATGGACTATACTTCACATAGAAGTCAGGACCACCATTAAAGTTGACAGAACACATAAAGTCAATGGTCACAGGCTTCACGCGAACACCACTGTTTTCGTCTTCGATCTTATGTCCATCAAGGTTATAACGAGTCTTCAAACTGCTATATGTGTTGAGATTTATAACTGGTCCAAGCGTGAAACCGAAGTATTTCCCATCATACTCATAGGTAAGTGGGAAGTTAACACTAAAGACCTTAATGCGTGAGAACTTAGGACTACTATTTGTGGGATAGCTAGTAAGTGACACAACGTTGTTATCTTTTACAAATCGTTGGTTGCCCGTAATGCGATAGTTACGCCAGTCAACACCTACTCCTACTGAAAATTTATGATTGCTACGCCATGGCTTATATACCCAGTCAGCAATAATCCACCATATCTCCCATGACTTGAAAGGTTGTATATCTGCAGCATGAGGAATCCCAGGCGCACTGTTGAAACCGAAAGCTAATCGGGTAGCAAACTCTATTGTGCGGCTGCTATCCTTAGGCTTGTTAAACCCCGCAATAGAGAAATCCCATGATTTCTCATTGATTGACGAAGTGCTCACGTAGTTGCTATCCACCAATTGAATGGTGTTCACGTATCGGTAATTGGGATTATCCTTACTCCCCAGCACCTCGATATGTTGTAGAGAATCGTTTGTGATAATCTTTACCAGTCGTGGTTCCTCTACCGTTAGTGTGTCATTGATACTTACGGATGCGAGAGCAGATGAGCTGTAAGCTAGCAACATGCTAAGTAAGATAGTTTTCATAAGCTTTGATTTTTATTGTATTAATTTTTTAAGTTCTGTTATACTTGAAACCTTTCCTTCCATATAAACTAATGTGATAGTAAGTGTGCGCCCTCTTTGTTGTGCTAAATAACAGAGATATTTGTGTAATGCTCCTTGCGTAGGTAAGGCAAGGATGAGTGTGAAGGTTCCCTTCTTCATAGTTTGTTCTGCTCCAATAGCATTCTTATGGTCTCGTTCAACCAGTTCGAACACTGTTGCACGTTGCTGTTCAGAAGCTTTGAAGCGAATGCTATGATAGTAATCAAGTTTATACTTACTGATAGCTCTTCCTTTTGCTCTCACATCAATTAAATCACCATGAGGTACTATCTTCCCTTGAAAGAGAGGAGTAACATTCAAACCTTGCTGTGCATGAATGCAAAGTGAGGTAAACATCAGCAGTAATATCAAGCATAATCGTTGTTTCATAACGTTTACTTTATTAGTTTCTATTATTGATGAAAGATGTCGTGCAACTGATCATCTACGTTGGTAGCATCTTCTTGTTGCAAGTCCTGTAGTGTCCCACTAATCTCTTTTGTTACCTGTTGTGGATCAGTGATGTGTTTGCCATAGATGTATGCTTCGCAATAATCTTGCCGTTGAGCATGCCATACCATGCTTCCAACTGCCAATAAAATGATTATTGAAGCAGCTATACCTATCAGTTTTCTATGAAGGAGGATAAACGTTGCTTGTTTCTTTTGATGCACTTCCTTCTGTTTGGGTTCCATGAGCGTACTTATCGAACAAAACATTTCTTTCAGAGGAAGTAGCTCTGCTGCCACTTTCTCGTATCTAAAATAATCGTAGAGTCGTCTTTCCTCGTCAAGTGAAGTCTCCCCTTCCATGAAGCGACTTACCAGTTGTTTTATATCTTCGTATTTGTTCATTCTCGTTCAGTTCTTAGAAATTGATCCTTAATAGCATGGCGAGCGCGGCTTAGAGCTTTCCTTACCGCAGTCTCCTTACTGCCCGTGAGTTTGGCAATATCGTTAATCTCCATTCCCTCCATGTGCCGCAGTCGCATGATAGTTTGCTGCATTGTTGGTAGTGTGTCAATGAGAGCAATTACCTTTTCGTATCGTTCGTCGGCTTTTTCCTCCTCATTAGGAATAGTCTCATTCACTTCAGTTGTGTAGTGATGTCGGCGAAGAATGTCAATGCAACGGTTCTTCAACAGTACCGAAGCGAGAGGAGCCATCGGGAGACGTAGCGTGTCAATTAGTTGCCAAAGCTTCAGTAGTACGTCTTGCACAGCATCTTCTGCCTCATCATTGTCCTTTAGATAGTTACGGGCAATGGCGAGCATCTGTGGTCGTACCAGCTTCACCTCTTCTTTGTACTCGTTGATGGTCATGACTTCTTTCCGTCTTTGCTTATAATACGTAATAAGTAGTTTTTTGTGACATCAAAGGTTCAACTTTTTTCTCATTCTTACAAGTAAAGCGTAAAGAAAATATTTGTGCTATATATATAATAAAGTGTATATCCTCTTTACGTCTATCTTTTCAGTATGACTCTCAACTTGTATATAGCTTTCCAGTAGACATACAAAAAGGGTATCTACTGATTCAGCTAATATAACAAAAAGGTGTCTATCCAAATCTGGAAAAGTTAACGTGTCGTATTATACAGGTGTGTAGAATGAGTTATACAAACGTGTATAATCAATTATACAGGCGTGTATAATATCGGAACTAAAGTATCTAATGAGTTGGACTAATACTGGACTTCATTATCGAAGTACAATGTCAATGCTGTTTGAGACGTAGTTCTTTAAGATAAGAGTATGTTGAGAATTTAGGATTAGATAGTACTAATGAATCATTATACAGCGAGTCGCGCAGCGTAATTACACCTATCTTACGACTTTGCTGGACGTGTCGGAGGGCTATACTCCCTACTGCCTCCTCCCAGAAATAATCGTCTCCACCAACACTAATCATGGTTGTGTCATTGTAAGTTTGCAATAAAACCTGCTCCACATGAGGGTTCTTTCGTCTTATCAAAGCGTCCAATGCGGAGAGACGAACAACGGGCGAATAACGATGATGGGTATAAGTTAGGAGTTGAGAATCGGTGCAAAGGCTGTCTAACAAGTCTTGAACACGCGGACAGGGAACTGCCTTTCTACGCTTCATAAAGGCTGTGTCGACCTTAGCCAACAGGCTATCATAATTGTAAGAGCACCTTGCTGTCTTCGTTAGTGTATAGTCATCGAAGCCACCCGACCAATTCAATAGGAATAAGACCTTGCTTAATTGCCCTTGACGGCTATCTGTACAGGACAATAGCAAGGCACTGATTACGAAGATAAAGACTATTTTTCTCATTCCTGTTAAGTATTTAGAAGTGAAGAAACTAACGCAGAGCTATACCCGTATAAATGGTTCCGAAACCCTCTTTGAGGATTCGTGCCGAGAAGAAGTCATCGGCATTGTCGTAGGTACAAATAGCTGATTGAAGGATGTTCGAGGCTGGAACTCCCATCTCTTCAAGCTGTAGTTGGTTGCAAAGAGGGAGGTCTATATGCCACTTCTCGTGCCTCTTTGCAATACGATCCATAGGGAATTTCGCTGTGGCGAAGGCGTCATATACCTCCTGCCCTACCTCAAAGTTCTTCTCAGATATGCAGGGTCCAATAACTACTTTAAGCTCTGCTGGCTTCGTATCATATTGCTCCATCATGTGCTTCAAGGTGTGTTGTGCGATACGCTGCACCGTCCCTCTCCACCCTGCATGGGCTGCTCCAATGGCGTGATGAGTGGGGTCGTAGAAGAGAACAGGGACGCAATCGGCAGTGTGCACACCAATGCAAACATTACAACAATCGGTAATGACGGCATCTTTCCCCTCTTCCTTTTCTGCTTGTTGAGCCTTTGATAATTGGAAGAACTCGCTTGTTACGGTCAGACAATGGGTCTCGTGTATCTGATGAAGACGCACAAATCTATCCGCCTCAACCCCTATCTCGGTTGCTACAGCTTGTAAGTTTGTGGCAACGGCAGTAGGCTCATCCCCACGATAAGGGTTGATGTTCAGCGTGGCAAGCTGTCCCTTGCTGACACCACCATGCCGAGTTGTGCTGAAAGCAACAACCCCTTTGGCAATGTCATAATAGTGTAATACGGGCTTAATCATTGGTATATTCAAAGTCATCAAGGTCTTCCACCTCATCCAATTCATCGATACCAACCTCCTCAACATCGTCTATGTCGGCATCTTCAGCAGCCAATTCCGCAGAGAAACGACTCATATCTTTATCGCGATGAACGAGTGTATCCTCTGAAGTTATGTCTTGCAACTTATTGCTTTCAGCGTTTAGTTCCTTCCAAAGAACGTCCTTTAAATCATCAATACCTTGACCAGTTACAGCCGAAATGAATACTACAGGGAGATCATCGGGTAATGTTTCTTTGAGCATTTCGATGAGTTCCTCGTCTAGTAAGTCGCACTTCGTAACCGCCAAGACACGATGTTTATCGAGCATCTCAGGGTTGAATTGCCTTAGTTCATTGAGTAGAATCTCGTATTCCTTCTTGATATCATCCGTATCACCAGGCACCATAAAGAGCAAGAGAGAGTTGCGCTCAATATGACGAAGGAAGCGCAAACCGAGTCCCTTTCCTTCGCTAGCTCCCTCGATAATACCCGGTATGTCAGCCATCACGAAACTCTGATTATCACGATAGCTAACAATGCCCAACGATGGTTCCATTGTAGTGAAAGGGTAATTGGCAATCTTTGGTTTCGCACTTGAAAGCGATGATAACAAGGTCGACTTACCGGCATTGGGGAATCCAACAAGTCCCACATCGGCTAAGAGTTTAAGCTCAAGTATGACCGTCATCTCCTGCATTGGCTCACCCGGTTGGGCGTAACGTGGAGCCTGGTTTGTCGATGTTCTGAATTGGAAATTGCCCAATCCTCCTCGTCCACCTTTCAACAACATCACCGTCTGCCCATCGTGCATAACATCGCAGACATACTTTCCTGTCTCGGCATCATATACCACAGTACCACATGGGACATCGATATAAACATCCTTACCATCCGTTCCGTGGCACTTATCACGGCCTCCGTTGCCTCCATGTTCAGCGTAGACATGACGCTGATACTTCAAGTGAAGCAATGTCCAATAGTTATGGTTACCACGCAGATAAACGCTCCCGCCTTTACCTCCATCACCACCATCAGGACCGCCATTAGGGTTGTACTTCACATGACGAAGGTGCATAGAGCCTCTTCCACCCTTACCTGATCGACAGTAAATCTTTACATAGTCTACGAAGTTACTATCCATTGTATATATTTAAAGAGAAGCCTCCCCAAGCCCCTCCAAAGGAGGGGATGTCTGATTACCTCAAGTGGTAACTTAAACATCCCCTCCTTTGGAGGGGCTTGGGGAGGCATTATTATTATAGTTGTTCTATAACCTCTGCAATTCTATTGAATATCTCATCAACAGTACCTAAGCCTTCTACATGATGATGAATACCCTCACCCTCATACCATTCAATTAATGGTGAGGTCTGTGTGTGGTAAACATTAAGGCGCTTCTTGATTGTCTCTTCGTTGTCATCAGAACGACCACTTTGCTGGCCACGGAGTACCAAACGCTTCATTAACTCGTCCTCTGGTACGAACAACTCAATCATTGCAGCAACATTATGACCACGCTCTGCTAACATCTTCTTCAGTGCTTTGGCTTGTGGAATTGTACGTGGGAAACCATCAAAGATAACACCCTTGTGCTCTTTACCAAAACTATCATAAACACTTGCAAGGATATCTACCATCAATTCATCTGGTATAAGCTGACCATTGTCAATGTAGCCTTTTGCAGTCTTACCTAACTCTGTTCCGTTCTTGATTTCATTACGAAGTACATCCCCAGTAGAGATGTGTTCAAAACCATACTTCTCAATCATCTTGTCGCTCTGAGTACCCTTTCCAGCACCAGGCGCACCAAAAATAACAATATTCTTCATTATCCTTTAATCTTTTACAAGCGTATAAATATCTCTTAAATTACGACCCTCTTGGTCATAATCGAGTCCGTAACCTACGATAAAATCATTTGGTATCTCGAAGGCAGCATACTCTATATTCAATGGAACAGCGAGCTTTCCTGGCTTCAACAACAATGTACAAATATGAAGACCAGCAGGATTACGCGTACCTAAAGTTTCAAGCATACGCTTCATAGTTGCACCTGTATCGACAATATCCTCTACTATGATAACCTCACGACCACTGATATCATTGTTCAGACCAATCACCTCTTTGATTGCTCCAGTAGATGTTGTTCCCTCATAAGAAGCTAACTTCACGAATGATATCTCACATGGAATTGTGATGTTCTTCATTAAGTCCGACGCATACATGAACGAGCCGTTCAACACCGCAAGGAAGAGCGGAGTCTTTCCTTCAAAATCCTTATTAATACGATTAGCTACCTGCTTTACTCTCTCCAGAATCTCTGTTTCGGGAATAGAAGTCTCGAACGTTTTATCCTTAATAGTTACACGACTCATAATCATATAATTCTTTATTTTGCGCAAAATTACGAAAATTATGGCAAACAAACCTATCCGATTAGCATTAATTTCGTAAATTTGCCATCGGTATGAAGATATTTACTAGTGCCCAGATACACGAACTGGACAGATATACAATAGAACATGAACCCATTAGGTCGGTTGACTTAATGGAGCGAGCAGCTAAAGCCATCACTCATGCAATCACTGAGGAATGGACCACCCACACGCCAGTTGTGGTCTTTGCTGGTCCTGGCAACAATGGTGGAGACGCTCTTGCTGTGGCAAGATTACTAATAAATGAGGGATATAAAGTTAATACTTACTTATTCAATATCACGAATCATCTCTCTGATGATTGTGTAACGAATCGACAGCGTTTGCTTGATAGTAAGCATGCAAAAGACCTCATTGAAGTAACTGCCAAGTTTGATCCTCCAGAGCTTACAGCCGACATGCTTGTTGTCGATGGGCTCTTCGGTTCAGGATTAAACAAGCCTTTAGCTGGTGGATTTGCATCTTTGGTGAAGTACATCAATCAAAGTCCTGCAAAAGTTGTAAGTATAGATGTGCCATCTGGGTTGATGTCCGAGGACAATACTTATAACGTACGTGCGAATATCATCCATGCGTATCTTACACTTACACTACACGAACGGAAGTTGTCTTTCCTATTTGGAGATGCACAGCAGTTTATCGGTAAACTAAAAGTTCTCGATATACGCCTTAGTCCCGAATACATCCAAAAGACAGAAGCTCAATACCATGTCCTCGAAGAAAATGACATTCGTTCTCGCCTCCTTCATCGCGATGACTTCGCCCACAAAGGCAATATGGGTAATGCGCTTATCGTTGCTGGAAGCTATGGAATGGCAGGTGCCGCTGTCCTTGCCACACGTGCTTGCTTGCGTAGTGGAGTCGGTAAAGTAACTGTCCACACACCTAGGAAAAACTATGATATCATGCAGATATCTGTCCCCGAGGCAGTACTTCAGATGGATCATGAAGAAACCGCTTTCACAGAAGCAGTAGACACTGACGGCTTCGACGCATTAGGTATCGGACCTGGCTTGGGACGTCAGGAAACGACTGCAATAGCGATGATTGCACAGATTCGACGTGCACAGTGTCCTATCGTGGCGGACGCTGATGCCTTGAATATTCTTGCCAGTCATCGTGCATGGATGCAGCAGTTACCAAAGGGAATCATCATGACTCCACATCCAAAAGAGCTTGATCGACTAACGGGATCACCTGCTAATGCCGACTATGAACGTCTACATCGAACATGTGAACTCGCTAAGTCTTTGCAGGCTTATATCATATTAAAAGGTCACAATAGTGCACTTTGCTTACCCAACGGAAACGTATTCTTCAATCCAACGGGTAACAGTGGAATGGCAACAGCAGGTAGTGGTGATGTGCTCACAGGTATCATTACCGCCCTTCTTGCACGTGGTTATCATCAGCAGAATGCCTGCATGGTTGGTATGTATTTGCATGGTCTTGCTGGCGACCTTGCTGCTAAAGAACTTGGCAAAGAGAGTCTTGTTGCAAGTGACATTATCAATTATCTCCCCAAAGCATTCCAACATTTAGACGATTAAAAGTTACTATATAACAAGGTGAAAAGTCATCCCCATTTGGCAAGTCCAAGTGGGGATGAATATTTTAAAGGACTTTATAATCATCTCAAAGAGAATGAACAAACGTATAAAAGAATAGCGGTAGCACCCAACAAAGGGTACTACCGCTATCTTTTATGTGATCTCGTAGACCGATAACTAATGATTAGTCGCAGTTAACGAGCTTGTTATCAGAACCGAGAACATCAGTGATCTTATGCTTGTAAAGATCCTCCATGTACTCACGAGCCTTTCCGCAATACTGACGTGGGTCGAAGTACTCTGGGTGCTCATCGAATGTCTGGCGTACACCTGCAGTAAATGCAAGACGTGAGTCAGAGTCGATGTTGATCTTACATACAGCACTCTTAGCTGCCTGACGGAGCTGATCTTCAGGAATACCAACAGCGTTTGGCAACTTACCACCGTGCTCGTTGATGATGTCAACATACTCCTGTGGAACAGAAGAAGAGCCGTGAAGAACGATAGGGAAGCCTGGGAGCTGCTTCTCGATGGCTGCGAGAACGTCGAAAGCCAATGGAGGAGGAATCAAACGACCAGTCTTCGGGTCACGTGTACACTGCTCTGGAGTGAACTTGTAAGCACCATGAGAAGTACCAATAGAGATAGCCAATGAGTCACAACCAGTGCGAGTAGCGAAGTCAACAACCTCTTCTGGCTTTGTATAGTGAGATACCTCTGAAGCAACCTCATCCTCAACACCAGCGAGAACACCAAGTTCTGCCTCTACAGTTACGTCGAACTGATGTGCATACTCTACTACCTTCTTTGTCAAAGCGATATTCTCCTCGTATGGAAGAGCAGAACCATCAATCATTACAGAAGAGAATCCGAAGTCTACACAAGACTTACATGTCTCGAAGCTATCACCATGGTCTAGGTGAAGAACAATCTCTGGATGATGGCAACCCAACTCCTTTGCGTACTCTACAGCACCCTCTGCAAGGTAACGAAGTAAAGTCTGGTTAGCATACTTGCGAGCACCCTTAGATACCTGAAGGATAACTGGTGACTTTAATTCTGATGATGCCTTGATGATTGCCTGAAGCTGCTCAAGGTTATTGAAGTTGAATGCTGGGATAGCATAACCGCCTTTGATTGCTCTCTTGAACATCTCACGTGTGTTCACGAGACCTAATTTCTTGTAATCTACAACTGCCATAATCTTTATGTTTTAAATAATGAATAAGTCAATACCTATTGTTACTTGCAAAAGTACGACATTATTTTCTGATAGCCAAGATATGATAGCTATTAAATGAAGCGCAAGTGTTAAATTGCGTAATTAACTATTAGCTGGACTTGACTTATATGTACCTTTGCATACAAATGACTAATGATTAAGTGTAAAGGATATATGAAGTATAAGATGATTGTGCTCGATCTCGATGGCACACTGACGAATAATAAGAAGGAGATAACGCCTAAAACGAAGGAAGTTCTTATGCAAGCGCAGGCAAAGGGCGTACATATTGTATTGGCATCGGGGCGCCCCACTTACGGAATCAAACCTCTTGCTGAAGAGTTAGAACTAAAGACTCATGGCGGATTCATCCTCGCTTACAACGGAGGAAAGATCATTGACTGCGCTAATAATCGTGTTTTATTTGAACAGAAGTTGGATGAGAAGCTCGTTCCCATGCTCTATGAAGGGGCGAAGAAGGCTGGGCTACAGATTCTAACTTACCAAAGTGAGGGTATTGCAGCCACTCAAAAAGATGATAAATATGTACAGATTGAGGCGCACATCAATAAGATGCCAGTCGTTCAATACGATGACTTCCTCCGCCAACTGGTCTTTCCTATTAATAAATGTCTGATTGTTGGCGAACCAACTAAGCTCCATCAATTAGAGTTAAGTCTACTTGCTCAACTGAAAGGACAGATGGAACTCTATCGTTCAGCCGATTACTTCTTAGAGTGTGTGCCCTTAGGTATCGACAAAGCGCAGTCGCTCAATCGCTTAATCACTATACTCGGTATCTCCAAAGAGGAGGTTATCGCCTGTGGTGATGGCTATAATGACCTTAGTATGATACGCTTTGCAGGACTCGGTGTAGCCATGGCGAACGCAGCAAAAGACATACAATCCGAAGCTGATTATGTAACATTATCGAACGAAGAAGATGGTGTTGCACATGTCGTTGAGCAATTTATTCTTGCAGAGTAAAAGCCTCACCAAGCCCTTTCTAAAGCCTCACCCCCGCCCCCTCTCCGAATGTTAAAACCTCCCCCAACCCCTCCCAAGGAGGGGAGTGCCTAACGGAAGTTAGTTAGGAAAGGCTCTCTTGGATATGAAGAGAGGCTCTCTTGGATACGAAGGAACGCCCTCCTTGATTCAAGAAGGGCGTTTCCTTGTTTTCGCTCTGACTATTTCTGTTAACGAGGCACTGTCTCATTACACCCCGACCAAGCCATCTCCTAACTAGCTCCCGTTAGGCACTCCTCCCCTTGGGGGAGGTTGGGAGGGGTTCCGAGGACCTCTTCTTTCCTCCTTCTCCAGTATTCCCTTCAATAGAAACGTTGCGTTCTGATTGCGTGCCACACCCTTACTTATCTTGTAAGAGTAGGTGATTTGCTCCCCTAACTCTATCTCGAAGCAATAGTTATGGAAGCGTTCTGGCTCCTCATCTTCCATCTTTGACAACTCTAAGTCATGTGTGGCAATCACGCCCGTGACGTTTCGTGAGGCGATGTGTTGTAGGAATAGACGTGAACCATTTAGCTTATCCAAGGAGTTAGTGCCCTTTAGTATCTCGTCAAGTATGATGAGGTTCGGTGTAGACTCACGTAGAGAGCCTAACAGCTGATCGAGTCGTAAGAGCTCAGCATTGAAGTAGGAGATACCATGAGTGAGGTCATCTGTGGTGCGCATACTCGTGAATAAGTGGAAGACGGAGACCTTTAGTTGCTTGGCAAACACGGGTAATCCATTCATTGCCAACAGATAATTCACACCCAACGAACGCAGGAACGTACTCTTACCTGCCATGTTCGCACCTGTTACTATATAATATTCACGATCTTGAATGTCGAAGTCGTTTGCCACAGCATGCTCTCCTAAGAAAGGATGATAGAGCGCTTTTGCATTAAAGACAACCTGATTCTCTGCCACAACCTCAGCCTGCACCGCCTTGTTCTCATTGAGTTTGTAATTGCCCATAGATACCAGTGTGTCAAAGAGATTCAGCGTTTCTATCCATTCATCTGTGCGCTCTTCATACGCTCGTTGCCACTGTTGAAAGAGTCGGACAATGGTTATATCTATCAAAGCAAAGCAATTAAAGATGAATATACCAATCTCATTACTGCGGTTATCTATCTTCTGTAAGATGAGTGCTAACCGCTCTAATGACTCTTCCGCACCTGCTAATCGTCCTTTCAATGCCTGCAATTCTGACGCTTGAAAGTCGGTTTGATTGATGAGCCTCAGCACTTGTAAATAGCCGTCAACCGCTGTTTGCACCTTTGCTATCAGTTCGGATATAACACGAATGTGCTTATGCGAACATAAGAAAGCTAACAGGAAGTTGAAGATTCCCCACCATATTGGCAACAAGGAGGGCACGATGTCCATGAATGATAGTACGATACTGGCATAGAAACCCAGCAAGTTTGCAGAACAGAAAAGGCGGAAAAGTGGATGAGAGAAGTATTTGGGTAGCTGTTTCTGATGCACATCAGTCAGTGCCGTCAGCACATCCTTCGTTTGAATCTGCCCTTTTACACCAAACGACTTAAACCGAGTTAGAAACGCTTCTGCCTGTCCTAACTCTTGAATGGATGCCATTCTCTGATGGATTTGACCCACCTGTTCCCTCTGCTCTATACCTCCCCACTCCTTTGAAAGGCATTCTGCCAACTGGTCGCTGCCCCCTGTTGAGATGGTGCGGTTGATACGTTGGAACAGAGAACCAGCTCCGAACACATCTAAATCGTATGTGTATGGATGCTGCGGATTGATATACTGCGTGCCAGCATTAAGTTTGCTGAAGTCGCCATGATGATAGTTTATCTCATTCTCATAGGTCATCACCATTGCTTCTCCCTCCTTTATACGGCGGTCGTTACGCACATCTAACTTGCGAATGTATAGATATAAGAAGAGAGCTAACAGCCCACAAGCTAGTGTCCAGGCTGCATTAGCAAGCAAAGTATAGAGTACTACGAAGCCAATAGCAAGTAAGAAAGAGCTTACTTCAGCCAGAATAAAAGCCCGACTACGGTTGCGAAGCCTTGAGAGAAGGCTGTTCTCTTCTTCAACTTTCCGTTGATAATGAGTTGTTAGAACCTTATTCATGTTGAGAAATATACTATATTGAAAGCGTTTATTGCGTTATAACCTCTTTACGAACACGTCCATCGCTGTACTTCACAATGTTGATTCCCTTCTGTGGAGCCGTGATTCGCCGACCATCCAATGTATAACGTGTAGTCTCAATAGCGGTTTCCTTTCTATCAGAAACAGATGAGATAGAAGTTGTTTGAGCGTCAGCAATACTGCACTTAGCCGCATTCTCTATTTTACCTGTTTGTTTGTTTATCAGCAAAACACATACCTTCAGCTTTGCTTTATCACGTATGATTGGCTTGCTCGAAACATTCTTGAATACATAAGAGTGGCTCTGTGTCTGATCGGCTTTGATAGGAGCTTTGATATGCCCCATCAAAGGTTTCCCCACTCCTTCGGCTGCAATAGCAACAAAGTTGTTTACCAGATTACGGACATTAAAAGGTGCTCTTATAAACTCATCAAGCTCCTTTGATATACCAAGCTCATTCGTATCTTGTGAGAAATTATTGCTTTGTACCCAAGAAGGATCAGACATTCCGTCTTCTGTCAATACATAAGTAAAGCCGTAAGGAGCTTCTTCCTTATTCACACAGAAGGTCACACTGGGAGTCACTGTGATATTATTCTTCAGTTCATCCCATACCGCTGTGACATCAACATCCATGTCTGCTCCAGCCGATCTTTCGCTTTCGAATTCCTCTCTTGCTATATAATAAGCCAGCTTCCGGTTCCTGTTCATCCATAGAGATGGGCGATTTCTATCTTCATAGGCTTTAGCATCATAGTCTTGACAACGCAACGGATCGCTTGAATGAATGACTATTCCTATGAAGTCATCGGCGTAGGTGTTGGCAAGATTCTCTACTAACGCAATGCCACGCGGACAGTATCCACACCACATAGCAGTGTAATCCTCTACCACTACTCGTCGCTTAGGAATCTTGTTAACTGTCACTCTCGGCAACGTTGCATAGTTGAAGGTGGCATTGTTCCTATCCCCATTTACCTTTGTAATCGTAAAGATTAAGTTAGTTTCTGATAGTTCGGTGTGGGGTGGAACATCAATTTCTATCGTTGCACCATCATTGTGATTCAAGTCTTCAGGTAAGGTGTAATGCTTTGAGTCCAGTATATTCTCATTAAAAGAAAGCGTATAGTCGAAATCGTGAATAGCATTCCTACCATAATTAGAAACCATCAACTTTGCCTTTACACTCGTTGCTGTGATGGGCACATACACCTTCTGACCAGTAGAAGGGATAAGTGTATTGTCATCGGCCTTGATGTCAGTTGCATAACAACTGACCATAACCAATACAAGAAACTGTATATAAAACTTATGTAACATACAATATTTGAATGATTAAAGATAGGTATTTATTGCACAACTAACTTCTTAATTGCCTCCTTTGAGCCCGTCTGCTTCACGATGTAAAGCCCCTTAGGAAGATTCGACAAGGATGTAAGCTGCCTATATAATAATGTGCCTTGAGTATTGAAGACATCGTAAGTTTCGGCATAAGATGACGTCACAGAAACAACACCTGTTGGGTCTGTATCGAACTTAATTGTTAGTGTTGATCCCTGCTTTTCAGCCTCTGCTCCTTCTTCTTTTGTTGTTAGGTGCAAGGTTATCTCACATTTCTCATTTTGCTTAAAATTGTGTTCTACATCAATAACTTCCTTTTTTGTACTACTAAACAACGTCGGGGAACCTACCACGTATGAGCCTGGCTGATCACTAATACTACATTCTTTCAACGCACAAACCTTTACTTCGCCCTCTTCTATCTTCTTAATTGTACAGTGAAGGGTCACTATCAGAGTCTTTCCAGACCTATTCTGAACAAACAACTCCCTACCTATTTTCTTCCATCCAGGATTGAATATGTCATGATCCACATTGTTCAATACAATCGTTGTATTGTTGTTTATCACGTTGCCTTGCTCATCTACAAAGGCAACATCATTAGTACTTGTTTGCGCATGGGCACTGGTAAAGAAACAAGCAACCAATCCTACCAGTGCGAGTAAACGTAATTTCATATTGAATCTTTAATATTTATGGTTTTAATTTATAGTCATTTTATGAGAGAGAAACCCTTTGTTGCACTACTTGCAACACACCACTTTCATTATAAAAGAAGCCTATAACCCAGGCTCTATTGGGTTTAATATCCTCTGGAAGCGTATATAAGAACTTCTCTTTCATCGTATTAGAAAGCATTAATTCTGTGCCCCATTCACCATTAATTGCTGCTCGGAACACATGACGATGCACATATTCCTTCTCCAATTTATTGTTGGGGAAAAGCTGAGGAGCTACCACATTATCCTCCACCAACCATAGTTGTAGCTTCCCATTTACATTTCCTTTCAAGCTCTTCAAGTCTGTTTCAATATTCACTTGACGCTTATTAGCATTATACTGACATCTTAAGTCTATGCTAATAGTTGTTGTTTGAGCAAGTTCATCATAAACACGTCCTGCCCAAGCATCCTTAGATAGCACACCTCCATGACGATTGATAAGTGCTTTCGGAACGTTTGGAACAGCCCAATGCTTATAATACATATCACCCATATCAGTGCGCAAGCCTACTACACTTGACGTATTCTTTAGGGCGAGAGGACCTGCATGAAAGGCTACAGCAATCAATTTATCTGCTCCGTAAGAGTTCTGTAACTGTACAATTGCAGTAGCTGCTTCAGGACAGAAGATGCAACGTTGACCTGTAAACTCTTCTATCAACACGTTGTGCTGAACTGTAACTGCAGGGATTTCTACCAATCGTTCGTCACGACTGACAGGGTCACAACTAACCAAAAAGATTAATGAACTTAGGAGGAATAGATATATATTCTTCATCTCGTTTAGAAGTTATAATTATAAGAGAGGGTCAATCCCTTGGTCGCAGGGATATATCGGCATACACCGCCAGAGCAGTTGAATCCAGCGCGGGTACGACCATATCCCAGTTGTAATCGGTGTGCCCTACCACTATAGGTCACGTAGCCTTGATAGTAATGTACATGCGTGTTGCCCACATTATAAAGGTCGCTTACTGTAAACATCCAATGTGGTGCAAGCGACAACTCGCCTAATCCGAATGCCCAATCACGATCTCCATCCTTTGAAGTAAGGTATTGCGCCTCTACACGCAAGGTAGTTTTAGGTGACAATTTCTGCTTGACATCAGCTATAAAGATATGTGAGTTCAACATTCCCCCATGCCCTTCGAGTAGCAATTGATTGTAACGTTGAATCATATACATCATACTTAGCTTCGTTCCTCGATATAGTCGTCTCTCCAACTGGACGTCTATGTCTTGGTAATAAGTTGATGTTCCCCATGCCCAGAAAGGGCTTCCGTAACCATCTGTCCCTATTTCATTAGTTCCTTTTCTACGTATTGAATGAACGTGTGAGAGGTTCATTTTGATGGTTGTACCATACTTTCCACCTAACACAGAACCCTTAGGTAGCGTATAGGCAGCAGTTGCTTGATAAGCCCACTCACCCTCTGGGCGTGTGGCGTAAGGGTAGAGTGCAGCCAAAGTATAGGTATGTTCCACCGTGAAGGGCGGTAGATGATTGATGAAAGAGGAACTCCCTTCCATTCCTCTACGGCTTCGGAACCCCATATTCGTACTGCGTTTTGCTTGCAGCAATAGGCTTATTCCGCGCTTTGAATAGGAGCCAGAGAGCATTGCCACATAGCCATTACGATAGATATAACCATTATCATGCGATGGATCTTGCGACTTCATTGCCATTTCTGCCAGCACATTAAAGCCGTGATGCTGCACTCGCAAGCGTAAATCGAACGCATTGACATAACGAGGAAGACGCAACCGATGGGTGGGATCAACCATTATTACTTCGTCTTTCTCATACTTATTGAGGTAAGAAGCACCAAGGGTTATAAAGGTGTTATGCTGTTGGAGGGACTTAAACAACTCTTCAATGTTCCACTCAACATCTGCTCCTGTCATCCAACTCTTGTTATGTCCCCAGTATCTCCGCTGTCTTCCTGACAACAACTTCACTGAAACTCCATCCCAAGGGTGCATATTTAGGCGTACACCTTGTAGTGAATTATCAATTCCAAGACTGCGATCTTCATAAGAACGAAGGATGAATCCCGATCCAAACTGCTCATAAAAGCTACCTAAAGTAAGCTCGGCATTCTTATAATTAGCCTTTAGATACGCATAAGGAACGCCCCACCCTTTAAAATCTTGTTCGTATCCTGGAAGCGGATGCTTGAGATATTCCAGTCGAGCACCAGCCTCAATATAACGATTCGAGAGCTCTAAATCAACGTAAGTATTGGTCAGAAAGCGTCCACCAGCAGCCTCCGCACCTATTACGCTATCCTTCTCTGCCAATAAAATATCGCTTTGAATGCTTCCGGAAAGGCGCAACTTATCAGAAACTTCCTGCGCATATAGGCAGGTACTACTCATCCCAACGAGTAGAACCATTAGTATTCTTCGTCTCATAAGATTATTTGCCAGCCACTTCTTTTACCTTCTTATACAGCTCAAACTCAGCTCCGTCAGTATAGCCATTATGCTTATAAACGATCTTTCCGTTGCCATCAAGCAAGATAGTATAAGGTACGGATTGGATGCTTAAGGCTCTGCGAAGCTCCCCATTCGGGTCGAGTAGCACCTCATACCGCCAGCCATTTTGATCCACTAAAGGCTTTACCTTATTAATATTCTGCGCTTGATCAATGGAAACAGCAACGATGCGAACGCCTGTTTCACGCTGCCAATCATCATAAACCTCATCTATACTCTTGAGTTCGCGATCGCAAGGTTTGCACCAAGTTGCAAAGAATGCAACGATAAGAGGATTGCAGTTGTTAGCAATAGTGTCGGTTTGTACGGTCTTCCCTTCTATGTCTTTAAGAGTAACTTTGGGCAATCGCTCTTGTGCAGAAGCTACCCAACTTATCAACAACAAACAAAGGGACAAAAATAATTTATTCATCTCTTTTAGTTATAATTGGCTGCAAAAATACGAAAAAAAAGCGATACTACAAAGAGGAGGATTAGCTAACTCTAATAAGAGAGACGATTTGGAAGGAGTTTTTTAATACTACTCTCGATCATACCCAACAGCTATTAAGCTCCGATTCTATCCTCAAAAAGGTTCTTCATAATGATCGATTCTTGGTTTGAACTTGTTCCTTTTGCATATTCTTCCGCATCTATATCATTCTAAGAGACTTTGATGTTTGTAATAAAATACTACCGATTTCAGGGCTTATAACTGCGTTTTTCTGAAGAAGATGCGTACTTGTTCTCAAATAACTCAATTAGAGAGTAAAAAAGCTAAGTATTTATAACAATTTGATTAGCAGCATATTACATAAAACAAGGCATCGTTCTGAGCATAAATAAGCAACAAAATACATGAAAAGAAGGCTGTTTTTACTAAAAACGGAGGTACATTTTACCAAAAACGGAGGTACATTTCACTAAAAACGGAGGTACGTTTTACCAAAAACGGAGGTACGTTTTACCAAAAACGGAGGTACGTTTTACTAAAAACGGAGGTACGTTTTGCAAAAAAGCTAATATTGACTTCGATTTAAAGCTATAATGATTCTATTTGAAGCATAGCACAAGTACTCATAATGTAAAATACTTTCTTAGTATCTAATCGTTTGTTTTGAATTATCAAAAAGAAGGATACGCTAATTTAAGCGTACCCTCCTTTCTTATCTTACACTTAGTTTTGCTCGTTAAAAGTTAGCTTTCACCAAGATTCTACCAACAGACTAACTTTCGCTAATGCACATTATAAAAAAGTATATATCTGACGTGAGTTTTACTTACTCGTAATGCGCTTTTTCTTAGCACCTTTCAGCCACATATAACCCAACAATAGGATGAATGCACCCAAGATAAATAACAATGGGATGCGATATTCTTGTGGATGAACCCAGAACTCTTTGAAGAAGTTGATGCGTCCGAGTATCTCTACTGGCGTCCAAAAGACGATCACTGTCGCCACAGCCATTCGAATGTTTGCACCCCAAGCGGCGATATGGAGCTGTCGACGGAACATAAAGAGTGAACCAATGAAGCAGCTTATTCCGATGAGATAAGTTACTGGATGGTGGTCGCCAAGGAAGTTTTTATCATAACAGAACATCAACAACAGATAGAAAGCCCATAGTATCATGTTCAGTTCCATGAACGTGATTATAGACGTGTGGTGGGTCATTGGCTGCACAACGATCTTATTCTTATGCTTTCCGAAGAGCTTCTCTTGTATCCATGTAATGAAGTCGCAACCATTACGGGTACTAAAGATATACATCGTCATGACCATCATCCACAATCCAAAGGAAGCTGGCATAATAAGATATTCAGGCTTGGTAACGACTTTACCATGCTCTATCTCGGGTGGAACTCCATAACGGCGTGCATAATAGAGGAATAGGAACTCGACCCATCCCGTCCAAAACAATAAACCGCCAATAAGCCCCCATAAGGTTTGACGAGTATCTCCTTTGACAAAGACACCGACGATAACCATAATCAAGCCAACGAACCCCATGGTGAAACCAGCATAATGTACTGCCACGGGATCCATAAACTTCTCCATCAGTATCATTAGTGCATGACCTAACGGCATAGTGAATAGTACGAGGACAAAGGAGGCTATCGTGCGCCACCAATAAGTTTTCTTTTTCTCCATTATTATATATTAGAACTTAAATAGTTTATCCACATCAACAGACAAGCCAACCTGCAGGTTCATGCCATCTGTCAATGGGCAATTCAAATAGTAATACTCTGGTTTATAATTGAAGAGGTTATCCAAGGCAACACTCAACTTCACACTCTTGCTGAATCGTTGTACAACAGCGAGTTTAAAGAGCGCGTATGCAGGGTAATGAATGGTGCGGATTCCCTTCGAGATGTCGTAATAATCAACGAACTCTTGGTTGTCTACTGATGATAAGAAGCGACCATCGAGTCCTATATTCAGCCCATAGTTCTTCACAAACTGATGGTCCCAATCAATATGCCCCGTCATTGCGTGCTTGCGAGCAGGGATGTATTGGTTATTCACCGAGTTATTGTTCTTATCCTTTGGTAGGTGCTCATCGGTATAAGCGTAAGACAGACGTGCGGTGATACCATTCGACCATCTCGCTTGTGCCGTAGCCTCTCCTCCACTCACAGAGTAGTTTCCGAGGTTAAGATAAGGTAGATGAGGAATAAGGTCAGAAGCACGCTTGTAATAAGGAGCACCAGTAGCGAGTTTATCCTTAATCCTATTGTAGTAAGCCGTAAGAGTGTAGTTGTAATGCCCGTGTGTATAGTCAGTAGACAGGGAGAAGTTATGACTTACCTCTGGTTTCAAGGCTGGATTCCCTTCCACAATCCATATTCCTGCCATGTCAAAGTTATAGTATTTCTCCTTTAACGTTGGTGATCTGAAGCCCATACCATAGCTAAGACGGAGATTAAGATTGTGTATTGGCTGGTAACGAAGGCTTATCTTTGGTGTCACGCGAGAGATATGTCTATCCGAGAAGTAGTCGTAACGCAACGCACCAACAGCCTCCCATTGCTTGTTGATGTTCCAGTCATATTGCGTAAAAGCATCAAAGGAATCTTGCTTGCGGGTGCGTCCTTCAAGGTTCACATTCAATAAGTAGTCGTGCATATAATCGGCACCCACGGATAGAACATCGCCTCCTTTGAGGTTGTGATTATAGAGTAATCGGAAGCCATTCTGCACGTTGGAGTAGTCGCGCACATCGATCTTTGCGATTCGTTGATAGTCCGACTTGTCATATTGATCGAATGCGTATGTAAGCTCAAAGTTATCCGCTTCGGTCGGAGTCCATACTCCTCTAAGTCCGCCAGAGAAGTCTCTATATCGTTCTGGTGTCTCTGTTGTACGTACAAGCTGGCGATAGAAGTAACCCGCCCTACCTGTTATTGAGAACTTATCAGTAGGTGTATAAGACAGTTGCTCCTTAATGTTCCAAGTTGCATCTCCATATATCGTGGACACGACACGAGTAATAGGATGGTCGCCATTCTGCACATTGTAGTTATCAGCCTTGCCCCTGTTAATGGTCAGGAGGTTGCTCCATTTCCCTTGTTTCAACTGCGCATTTAATCCATAACGTTGCTCGTTATGCTTGCCCAAACGCATATTTAGGTTGAGAGAGAATGGGTGTATATTCTTTTTCGTAATGATATTGATGACCCCACCAGCCGCATTCGAGCCATAGAGCGCAGACGCTGCTCCAACGATTTCAATGTGATCTACATTGTCCATCAGTAGTCTTGTGAAGTCGACATCATCCATCGTCTCACCTGCAAGACGTTCACCATCAACAAGAATCAATACACTTTGTCCACCAAATCCCGACACGTTCATGTGTACTTGTTGGTTCATTGCATAGGAAAACTCAACACCTGGCATTACCTGTTGCAATAGGTCGCGCAGATTGGTAGCATCGGTCTTTGAAATATCATCTGATGTAATGATTTTCGTCAAGACAGGTGTGTTTGCGAGTAGCTTCGGTGTACGCGTACCCGTGACAACAACCTGCTCTAACTCATAAGACTTATAGATGGAGTCGTTCACCTCATCTGCCCATGACGCCGAAGAAAGCGTAACGAGCAAAACTGATAATAGAATGGTTTTTCGTTTCATAACCTATTATATAAGGTCTCATTGCCCCTCTCATTGCCACACAATAGTATGGGAAAGAGCGAATGTATTGCTTAATAAGGATATTTGTAATTGATGGTCAACCAACATTTAGTGCCTCCCGTATTCATATAATTCACCAACTGTAAGGCTGCATACTTCCCATTCTTCAAGCGGAGAATGTACACATTGCTCTTCATTGTAAAGGCTGGTGGCATAGGGGGGATATCGAGTCGAAGCCATGAAGATAACACCTTATTAATAGTTATCCCTTGGCATCCTATCAAACTCAGGAGCATTTGTGACTGATCGAACCAAACCTCATTTTCGCTCCACTCATCCGTTTGGAAGTTTGCACCGAGGAAGTCTATGCTGCTCTTCGGAAGCTCACTCATCGACTTATAGTTGGTTTCCAACACTGCACCCCCATTTGTTCTCACATTGTTACGATGGAAGGCAAGACTCCACGAAGACGGCTCTGGTTGTGCATCAGTAGCTTTAAACGAACGCTTCTCATTGACGGCTATCCCCTTTCCGAATACATCGAACCAATAAGTATAGATTCCTGTCTGCCCGTTTGAGGTGCCAGTAGACAAGGAGGAAGGAATATGATAAGGTGTAAAATGGCTCTGTGCCTTCAGCAATCCGACGGTATCTTTTTTCTCAATATACGCCTGTAACGAGTCAAAATCAACGTAATACCAGTCCTTCCAACTTGTGGCATCGACTAATAACTGCCCTTCCGTAATCGTTGGAGAAGCTGGCGCATCATCGTATATACCATCAAAAAGACCATTGCAGGCGGTCGCCGTCAACATGACGGCAACACCTGCAACCACATTATATATATGTCTACGGAGATTCATTGTGTCCCGTTTAAACTTATTGCTTAGCCCCAACAAAAGTGCCATAGATGGTCATTGGCATTGTTCCCATCTGATAGTTATTGCTGACTTTCAGCTTTCCATCAGCTTCTTTAGTGATTGTAACCTTGCAAACATCCTTATCAAAGGTGTACTCCTGATTCTTTGTAACATTACCAGATCCATCGATTACTTTAAAATGGAACTTGATATTGTCATCCTTATAAGCTTTCACAAAAGCCTTCTTAGTCGCATCATAAGGGATATTAGGGATAGTATAAGTTCCCAAATAGAGGTTTCCCATCATTGTATTCTTATATGTTACCGCAGGAACTATCAAGTTGATGGTACCATCTTCATTGTCTGTTATCTGATAAGTAACCTCTCCTTCTGTAGAATAACTAAATACAATGGCTACCGAGATTTTGTCTGTTCCTTTGTAACTACCGACGAACTGGTCAGCTACTGATGACGCTGGTGCAAACTGTACACTCTGTATCTCATCAGCTCTAAAAGTTACCTTTGAGCCATCTGTCTTATTGATTACTACCTTCTGTGCCTGTACTGCCACAGCACTTAAAAGTGATACGATTACTAAAGTAAAGAACTTCTTCATTGATTGATAAATTTAAATGTCTTGGTTAATGATTTTACTATAAACACACCCTTCTGACCATCGAAAGGAACCTCGGCAACGCCATTTTGATTCACAACAGCACTACCGACAAGCTGCCCATTAATGGTATAAACGCTCACACGAGTGCCCGCTTTCAACCCCTCACCTCGTACCGAGAAGTTGGTAAAAGAGAACACTGCATTAGACTGTTCAGCCCCAACTGTATTGATACCAGTAGGCTGATCGGTGAAAGTAAAGCTAAGGAAATCCGTTAAAGGATACTCCACAGTTTTGCTACCAGCCGTCAAGACAAGATGATCTGACGTGAAGGTAACCGTTGGTTTGTCTTTGAGAGCAAAGGTCGTAGCCTTTCCGTCTTTGTCTGTTACTGTCACATAATCAGCCGCGGAAGCAGAGACTGCTCCCCACGTAGCCAACAATGCGATAGCAAGTGACCTGCATAAAGTTTTAATTCTCATGTTATTGACATTGTTAATATTAGTTTCTAACTGGTTGCAAAGTTAGCTTATATATGTCAACAACACAATACCAACATATTATGATTTTTGTTAGTTCGCTTTAAGTTAGCACCTGCCTTTGTTTCATCTCCAAGTACTTATTAATAACATCTACGCTGAGACGCTCTGGAGTCGTTAGTATGCTATAGATGCCATGTTGGTGCAGTGTAGACACAATAAGGCGTTTCTCGTATGTAAACTTCTCTGCAATGACATGCTGATAATACTCTTCTATGGAGCGCTTAGGCGTTTGGATGTAATCATTCATCTCACTATCTTCAAAGAAGACTACGAGCACACGATGCCAACGACTTAGTAGTTTCAGGTAAGAGAGTTGCCTGTTAAGAGCTGTCATACTTGAGAAGTTCGTATAGATAATGAACAGACTTCGCTTGCTAACTTGCTTTCGCACGTTGACACAAAGGTTACTGAAGTCGCTCTCTCCAAAGTCGGTTTCTTGCATATAAAGCGCATCCAACAATCGTTGCATTTGTCCCGTGCGGCGCGAGGGAGCTACGAATGTGTCCATCTTATCGGTGAATGTAATCAGACCAGCCTTATCGTCGCGGTGCATAACGACGTAAGAAAGCACCAAGGCGGCATTTATGCTATAATCAAGTAAGGTCATTCCACGGAACGACTGCTGCATGACTCGCCCCTTATCAATGACGGAAAACACTTGTTGCGAACGTTCGTCACGATAGACATTCACCATGAGTTCATGCTTCCGAGCACTTGCTTTCCAGTTGATTGCACGATACTCATCGCCTTGCACATAATCTTTTATCTGTTCAAATTCGGTATTATTTCCGATACGTCGAATCCGCTTGATGCCCATCTCGGTAAGGTTATTGCTCATCGCAAGCAATTCGTATCGGTTCAACATCAGATAGGAAGGATAGACCTTCACGTCCTTTGCATTGCCCAAGCTATATCTGCGCTCCACAAGTCCTATGATGGTGCGTGCAAAACAACGAATCCGCCCAAAGGAATAAACTCCTCGCTTCACTGGAGTGAGCGTGTAACGAATTTCATCCTCGCCCTTTGCAGCAAGCTGGAGAGTGTATTGTATGTCTCGACGTTGGAACACTTTAGGAGCCTCATCAATGACAGTGAGCCATACAGGGAAAGTGTATTCGCTTGCTAAACGGAGTTTTATCACATTCTCATCGCCGTTAGAAAACCTATCCGCACAGCTCCGTTCCGCTGTTATCGCACGCCGATGATAGAGCATGAAAGCATCTATAAGGAGGGTAAAGACGAAGACGAACAACAGAATCTTAGCCACAGTGAAGAGGAAGGGATAGACATATCCCAACCCACAAAGCAGTGTCAAGCACGCAAAGATGATATAAAATCGCTTGGTAAGGAACATTTATTCTATCTATAAGAGGGTTATTTTGCTAAGGTGCGAAGCCTCCGCACCAATAGTGCGAGGTTGTGTAACCATTTGTGCGAAGCATTCGCACACATATAAGTCATTATATTTACTCATACGTATCAGCGTTCTGACCCGTATGGGTCAGCATTGTGACCCGTATAGGTCAGCATCGTGACCCGTATGGGTCAGCACTGCGAACCGTATGGGTGATTAGCCTTACACATAAAACAAGGCTCTCTCTATGTTGGGATCACTTAGGGACTTCCACCTTATCTATCAACTTCTGCGCTACTTTCAACGCTGTGTAGCCCTCCATTTCAGCCTCAGCGGTAAGGAGAAGACGGTGTTGAAGGATGTTAGGAGTAACGAATTTGATGTCTTCCGGCGTCACAAAGTCACGTCCGGAGAGCATGGCGTATGCCTTAGAAGCATTGAGCATCGCAACAGCAGCACGTGGACTGGCTCCGAGATAGACTGCCTTTGACATGCGTGTCTGCTGTACGATGGATGCAATATAGCGTAGGAGGCTATCTTCAATGTACACTTCTTGCAACTGCTGACGCATGTTTAGAAGCTCACGAACGCTTAACAAGGGTTGAATATCATCCAGTTTGACAAGCTTTCTATTCTCTTGATGATGCTGCAAGACGCTTACCTCTTCTTCAAGCGTGGGATAACTCATGCGAATCTTAAATAGGAAACGATCTAATTGAGCCTCTGGTAGACGGTAAGTTCCCTCTTGCTCCACCGGATTCTGCGTCGCTATGATCGTGTAAAGGTCGTTCATACGATGCGAAACACCATCGATTGTGACCTGTCTCTCCTCCATTACTTCGAAAAGAGCAGCCTGCGTCTTAGCTGGGGCACGGTTAATTTCGTCAACAAGTACCATCTCTGCGAACACAGGTCCTTGATGGAAGTCGAACTCGGAGGTCTTCATATTAAACACCGTCGTGCCTAATACATCACTTGGCATTAGGTCTGGCGTAAACTGAATACGGCTGAAACGCACGTCAATGAGGCGTGAGACTAATCGAGCTAACAAGGTTTTTGCCACTCCGGGGACGCCTTCAATCAGCACATGACCGTCTGCGAGGATGGCTGTTAACAGCAAGTCGACTGCCTCCTGCTGCCCAACAATCACATTGCCGATAGCCTTCTTTAATTGTGTAATCTTCTCACTGAAGTCCTGAAGATCAGTTCTCTCTGCTTTATTCTCTTCCATCTTGTTGGTGTATTGTTCGTTAGTTTTATTATTAATTAGTCCTTCCATAAAGATTAAAGGTTATTGATGATGGTGTCTAATCCGTCTATCGTCTCTTGCAATCGTCTATCGGGTAAGGTCGTATCTGCCTCTATGTAGCGTTTTACCTTATCCAGTATCATGCGCACTTCGGCTTCCGGCATACCTGTTCGGAGAGCTAATTGGGTTATATTCTCTCGTCTCGACTCTTCATCATCAACATCTATTAGCAGCTGCCGACGCACTATCTCTGCAAAATAACTATACTTCTTCTGTAACAAGTCATGGTTCTCATGCTTCTGATAATAGAGCGTTCCGATGAGTTTCACAAACTCCAACGACTTGTTTTCGGGCTGTTTTACCACAGGGATCACCCTTTGGCGACGTCGAGCATAGAACACGCAGAACAACAGCAAACCTAACAATGTGAGATAGACACACCATCTGAGTGGCGCATTTTGCAGCCAGTAACGGAGTGGACTCTCCTTGTTTATCTCGTTCTTAGGCGCATACGCATCTGTACGTGTTACTGGTAAGCCACGGAATTGGGACATCGCACGGAATAAGAGTCCGTTTATCTCGGGGTCAAGTACGCCATAGTTGGTCCATAGGAGTGGGTCACATGAGAGGAACAACTCGCCCTTTCCCCACTTAATTCGTATGAGTCGTGCCTGCCAATAACCGCCTATCTTGTCAGCATACTCATCATCATCTAAGTCGTAAGAAACGTCTGTTGTATCTACATCCCCATCAATAGAACGCTGGAAAGCACATAACAAGGTATCACATTGAACACCCTCATCTACCTCAATCCTATAGCCTGACATCGATGTATAGACCTGATAAGTATGAGGCGTATAAGGCTTCACTGCATTCCAATAGAGGGTATCCATCGGGATTTGATAGTCTAATAACGACTTCTTTACCCACTGGGGAAGGAAGGAATCTCTACCTGATACCGCCACACCAAAGTTTATTTTCGAGGAGTCACAAGCGAAGTCAGAGGTGACAATAAGCACTTTGTTTCCTGCTTTTAACAACCTACTCAACGCTCTTCTATCGGTTTCTGTTGGCTTAAACGCCAATGTTTGCACTAAAATAGCATGTGGTTTCTTACCATATCCATCGCGTTCTAACTGCGCAAAAGTCTTATTCGTCACATGGTAACCAGCTGGGATTGACTTCTCCATAAGCGTGTCGAAGACCGCACAACCAAAGGGTTGACTGTCGTAATGACCGAAGGTTGGTCTCCAAACAAACTTTGCCGGAGCATTAAACTCCATCACTAAGACAAAGAGGAGGAAGACTACTATACCTGATAAGAACTTCTTATTCATGCAAGCTGTCTCCTTTCTCAATCTCAACTTCTATATTGAGTAGCTCGCTGACAAGCTCTTCCGAAGCCTCATAATTACCATATCTCACACGCATGAAAGCATTAGTCATACGCTGGAAGTCGGTCGACAAGAACTCACGTGTGTATTGCGTTGGTGTCTTATAAAGCTGCCAATTAATCTTATGATGGTCTGCCAGCCAACGAAGTGTGCGCAGATACACCATTCGTACAGCCTTATAATAATCCTTTTGAGCCATCGCCTTGGTATATTCCGCATCGAAGTTGACACCATAGATATTGTCTTCTTCGGCATTAACACTGCTCACCTTTCCTGTACGATGGAATAGCTTCGCACGGTACCGATACATTAGAAAGGCGATGAAAGCCGCCACAACAATGGCTAAACCTATATAGATATAGAAACGAACATCGCCTTTCCCATTCGGAGAGAACAGCTCCGATATCCACTTCATCAGCTTATTCATCAGCCAATCCCATAGATCTAACTCTGGAGCTTGTAGCTCTTTCGCATAGTTATACGCCTCATCAACGCGGTATTGATGTAGTAAAGCTGTATCGCAAGAGAGCGTGTCGGACAAGGCTTGTAACATATCAAAAAGATTTAACTAACCGTATTATAGCTTATCAAAGTCGTCTATATCGGAATCTTTCTCTGCCAGTTGATCAAAGTTCTGAATACCTTCTTCAACCGAGACACCATCTACTTCCTCTGCAACACTACCATAGTGGAAGGCAAGCGCAACGACAGTTAATGACATTGCTAAATATGTTCCAAAGTTCATGATAACCGAGAAGATGTATTCGATGAAGTTGTAGATTGGAGAATTAACAACCGATGTTGCTCCTTCATTCGTTGCAGAGATAAAGACCTTAGCAAGGTACATGAAGTACCAAGGTAACGTCGTTACCATCTGGAGGAAATTCCCCACAATACCCATAAGAAGCAGCAATCCAATCAAAGACCAGAAGGAATGAACACCTAATCTCCACCCACGACGAATGGAGCTAAAGACGTTCTCATCATCTTCGAATATATATACAGGCCATGAGAGATAGGCTGGGACAAAGGCAACTAACAGTCCGATAATGACCAAAAAGAATAGTCCAATACCAATAAGGACATTAGGGAATTGGTCATTCGAGGTCACTTCAAAGAAGATAAAAGCAAAGAGTCCAAGGATGATGGTGATGACCACCCATGCAACCGCAAACACTAAGCCTAAGAGGAAGGAGCGTTTCATACTCTGAATGATGAGTGGCTTGAGCTCACGCAAGGTCACTCCTTGCAAGCGAGTGGGGCTTCCATTATAATACCTTATCAATGAGAAGCAGATTGAAGAGAGTAAGATAGAACCGAGAACAAGGCAGACTATCAATATAAGATAGGACAGACCCGTATTCACTAATAGGCTTCCTAAAGCTCCATCTGAATCTGCATTATCAACAGCAACAGCCAAATTGTTATCTACAGCAACAGAGATAAACCACTCTAAAGCGAATGCCTGAAGCAGACAAAGGGGTAAGACAAGATAAAAACAAGCCTTTAACCATAGCTTATAGTTCTCTTTTAAGAAATCGAAAGTTGCTGTGAACTTCTGTCCAAAGGTACGTACTCTATACAAGTCAACCTTGGGTCTCTCTACTTGAATGCGCATGTTTATTACGTTTATAAGGTAAGTATATAAAATAAAAGATTACGAATACGAATGAAAGGAGGATGATGCTCAACCGCACATAGTTGTTGATTTCGGTGTGCCGAGTGATGAAGCTCTCTATAAAACCAGCCACTATGAAGAGCGGAACAGTACCTACAATGATCTTCATACCACGCTTTGCACCTCGTTGGAAGCTCACTAAGCGTGAGTAAGTGCCAGGGAATAGCCATCCATTACCCATTGCCAAGCCTGCAGCACCAGCCACCACGATGGATGAGAGTTCTAAGGTTCCATGCATCATAGTGGTTAGTAAGCATTCAGATAACAATCCGTGCTGATAGAAGAAGGTATCGAAACAACCCACCATAACACCATTTTGAAACAAGGAATAGCCTGGCATGAAGCTCGTCAGTACGCCCATAGCAAATATATAGAACGATACCATGACGTTATTAAGCGTTATTCCGATGAACATAACACCCTCTTCTTCACTTCCATAAATGCCCATCGGCTTTCCTTGTGCTATGTTCTCGAGCGTCTGATCCATGTATCCATCACCGAGAATGAGCCTTGGGAAAGATTCATCTCCTAGTGTTGAGACGACTCCAATGAGCACACTTATCATGAAGATAGCGAATGACAGGAATAATAATCGGCGTTCTTTCCACATCACATCAGGTACCTCTTGCGTCCAAAAGGTGATCATTCGTTTCCATTTCTCACGCTTATTGCGATAGATCTCATTATGAAGTGCAGAGGAAAGGTTGTTTAGATAGATTGTAATTCGTGATGTTGGATAATGTGTTTGAGCAAAGGCAAGATCGGTTGTAAGGTCTGTGTAAGCATCAGCCAAGCGGTCAGGCATTACCGAGTTGATGTTATCCACCAACGCTTCTATTGCTTTCCACTTCTCAATGTTATTACGTATGAAAAGGATTTCCTTCATTATCTCTTTTATAGGTAATGGTGATTAATTCTACCAACTGCCCACAAAAGTAGAGTTTTTTTCCTATATTTGCAACTGAAATAACCAATTTGTTACGAAGAGAATGTCGGAATCCAACATCGTTACAGGGCAATATGTGCAAATCAACCAATCGCCAGCAAGCATTGGCGAACGCATGCTTGCACAGATGATTGACGCTTTTATCCTATTCGTTTACGCCTTTGGTATGGGGCTACTAATATATAATACAGACGACTATCTGAATAATAAACTACAAATATACTTGGCGTTCTTTGTTTTCTTGTCAGTGCTCTTCTATTCCTTTTATATGGAACTCTTCAACCATGGACAGAGCCTCGGAAAGATGATTATGCGCATCCGTGTGGTGAAGAAAGACGGTACGACACCTGGTATAGGCGACTTCTTCATGCGTTGGTTATTCCTAATTATTGACATAGGGTTCTCCTTCTTAGGTGTAGCAATTATCCTTTTGACCAAGAACTCACAGCGTTTAGGCGACTTAGCAGCCCACACTATGGTGATAAAAATCAATAATTACCATAAGATCCAAGTCTCTCTTGACGAGTTCTCGTACCTTGATCGCAACTATAAACCCGTCTATCCACAGGCAGAAGACCTATCGCTCAATCAGATAGAGGTTATTCAACGCACGCTCGATGCCGACTATGGATCTGATAGGGAGCGTCGAATTGCCACCTTAGCACCTAAAGTTCGGGAACACTTAGGCATCTCTGACACCAGAACGGGTAATGAGAAATTCCTTTATACCATTATCCGTGACTATCAACACTATAGTCTTGAGATGGTTTAAACACCTATTATAATAAGGTAAGAAATCGAATGATTCTTATACAGAATAGCGTTGGCTCTTAGAGACGAATAGAGATGAATGTACCCATGAGAGCATCTATCAGAAGCAAGTTAATGGCTATCAGCACTGCAATAGCTTATCCGCCAATCCGTTTAAAACGCCAAGTAGTGGCAAAGGAGATGCGTGGGAAGTGGGCAATCGTTACGGGTGCATCCCACGGGATAGGGCGTGCTCTGACAGAGAAATTAATCTCTTTGGGAGCAAACATCTTTCTTCTTGCACGCAGTGAAGCGGAGTTACAAATGCTCTGTGCGAAAGCTAAGGAGCAAGGGTGCCATGCCGATTATTGTGCGATAGACCTCCGTGATAGGGAGCAACTCAACCGTCTCTGTCAAAAGCTACGCAAGGATATGCCGCAAGTGGACTATCTTTTCTGCAATGCAGGCAAATCCATTCATCGCAATATCGCACTGGCAATAGACCGATTGCACGATTATGACCGCACAATGGACCTCAATTATCGATCGTTAGTGGCGTTATCACTCGCAGTTTTACCTGCCTTGCAAACAAATAAAGGGCATATCGTTTACTCATCCTCCGTAAGTTCTCTCTATCCAATGGCACCGGGTTGGTCGGCTTATCACGCCTCCAAAGTTGCTGCCAACGCATGGCTTGACACGGCAAGGATAGAATTGAAGAAGTTAGGGGTGCGTGTTCATGTGGCTTACCTGCCCTTGGTTCATACACAGATGTCGGATGTTAACGGGCAATATCGTAATCTTCCAGCTTACAATCCAGCTGATGCTGCTAAGATTCTCTTGCGCCTCTGCATAGGAAAGAAGTATTGTTACCAACCCTGGTGGGCTACTCTCTCTGTTCCCATTGCGCATGTCATTGCTCCTGTTATCCGTCTTTTCTATCAGAAACTATGAAGAGCAAAACATTAAAAAACCTCCTTCTCATTCTTTATCGACTACATATTCTTTCGCCAAAAGGATTATTCTACTGGGCAAAATACTTGCTTTCAGAAGGAATGAGTTTGATGGCTCTGCTCCGTTTCGCCGCTCACTTCTATCCAAATCGCTGTGCGGTAAAAGACGAGGAACAATCTCTAACGTATCAAGAAACATACGAGAAGGCAAAAACACTGGCTCAACTGTTCTATACACAATACCAACTACGCCCCAAGATGAACGTTGCTCTCTTAGGACGTAACAGCCTCATCCTGTCCTTACTGCTCCCTGCTCTCTCCCTAATAGGCGTTCATATCACTTTGTTAAACACTGACATACCACAAGATCAGCTTTTAGAATATCTGAGAAAACGTCATTATCAACTCTTCATATATGATAAAGAACTGATAGAAGAGCCTCAACTATTAGCATGCAAAGCCATAATAACAGAGGAACTCCACCACCTTATTATATATAGAGACCATCACGAAGAAAAACAAAAGCTCCCTCGTATGCGCCGCGGAAGGAACATTATCATTCATACGGGCGGTTCGAGTGGTAATTACAAGGCTGTGGCTCGGCGTCCAGCGATCACATCTTTCCTACCACCCCTCATCGCTCTGCTCCACAAAATAGGGATTGATCAATATGACAGTGTGCTCATCTCTTTACCTTTCTATCATGGTTTCGGACTTGCCACACTTATTGTTTCTATCTTAATGGGCAAGAAGATCTGTCTACAAAGGCGTTTCCTCGTGCAAGAAACACTATCCATTATTCAGAACGAACACATTGAAGTAATGCCCATCGTGCCTGCTATGCTTTCAAGACTATGGCAGATAGAAGGAGCAAAAAGCCAAATGGAAAGCCTAAAATGCCTCATCTGTGGGGGAGACAGACTTCCAAAGCAGCTCATCGAAACTACTCATCAACAACTGGGGGATGTTCTTTACAATCTCTATGGCACTTCTGAAGCGGGCTTCTTCTTACTTGCTACTCCGCAAGACCTTGCTGCTTTCGACGAAACAACGCTTGGGAAAGCAATATGGGGAGTAAGATGTAAGATTAAGGAGGCGAACGAGGAGCATGTTGGTGAACTATGGGTGCAATCGAGTTGGGCTATGGCTGGACGTAAGAACCAATGGCAAAGCACTGGAGACTTGGTCTTTCTGAATCCCGAAGGGTACTATTTTCATCGAGGAAGAACCGACCGAATGGTGGTATGTGGCGGTGAGAACGTCCACCCGGAACACATAGAACAGGTGTTACTCACCCACCCTTCCGTCATTGCTGCCCGTGCCTTTGCTGTCTCACATCCCCTCTTTGGCAATGTGATACAGGCTGAAGTTGAATGTGCCCCAGTCTCATCCATGACAGAGAAAGAGCTTCTCACATGGCTCAAACCCCAACTTTCACGTGCTGAAATGCCACATGGTATAACCTTCCAAACCATCGGAATGCTATCAACTGGTAAACAGAAAAGACGGAAAATATAATATCGTAATAATAAGAAAACAAAGACAAGATGATGAAACTAAAAGACTTTGATATAGTACAAGACGAGTTGTTAGGTAAAAAAGGTACTCCCGAACGAGATAAATTTGAGAAAGATGTAGCTGAAGCTGTGCAGGCTTATAGGCATAAAAAGGCTATCAAGATGGCAAAGAAGATATAGTCTCAAATGTAAGAAGTGCTCTTCTCATATCAAAGAGGGCGTTTCCTTAATGTGAAGAGAGCCTTTCCTCACATCAAGGAAACGCCCTCTTTAAATGGAGAAGAGCATCTCTTTAATTTAAACTAAGATTTCCCATACCTCTATGAAAGGTGGGAGTATCTCCTTATAACATCTTTAAAGTAGGGACAGACGCCCTCGTCTGTCCGCACAAATAGAATATTGAGACAACAAGGAAGATGTCATTACAACAATATGTCCTTAATCATTCTGTCTTAAAATCACGTTGTTTTGCGGACAGACGAGGGCGTCTGTCCCTACTTGTTGCTATGTCTTCCATCTTTAGAGGGGGCTGGGTGGGGTTTCAGGAAGCACCACCACACCCTCTTGTCGTTTACCATCCATCATGATCTTAAGTGGCTTTTGGAAACGAACATGGCGTACCCATTGTGTTTCCTCAACAGCTGGAAGAGCATCAAGAACGCTCCGTTGATAGAAACCATCAGCCTTATAAGGATTGATAGTGAAATAACCTACACCAAAGGAAGTAAGGTTTTGGAAGAAATGAGTACCTTGGCTCGGGTCAACGCGATAATGTTCTAATCCCTCTTCAACGATGATTCGAGCTGCAGAAATATGCGACCACTTCACTGGAATACCCAACCATGGATCACTCGAACCCCATCGGCCGGGACCAATAAGGATGTAGTTAAGGTGCTGATCAAGGAACTTCTGGTTGATTCGCTCAATATCATTAGCGATTAAAGGATTATCTTTCGCAGTGAAAGAAGCCCCCGTCTTGACATAAACAACATCCTTCACGTCATCCGATATACCATGTCCAAGGGAGTTATTACTACGTAAGAGACACTGTTCATCAGGTATAGAAGAGAGGTTCTCATCTAATCGTTGCTTTGAATCTACAATCGGTCTGATCTGAAGAAGATACAATTCTCCGGTCTTATCAGCATTTAGATTGACTGCAAACTCTATCTCTACAGGGCGTCGCATGGCATCAGCTCCATAACGCATAGCCATCTGTAACAACTCTGGTAATGGGAAAACTCCCTGTTGAAGAACACCACAGCAGGATATAATCTTCCGTCCTTCATAAAGCCCCTCATAGATGGTTTCGTCATCAACCGAATAAGTAGAAGCAATATAAAGGAGGCTTCCGTCAGACTCAGCATCTTTGAGATTGAGTTTGAGAATATTAAAACCATCATCCACTTTAAAGTCTTCCCCCACATGCTGCATATCGAGCGCATAGAATTGAGTTTGGGTCTCTCGGAGGGCTAACTTCAGTTCACTTAGCTGTAACACTTGGTGTGGATGATACGGACAAACACGTAAGGTTTGACCGCCATCAACGATATATTTGCCTAAACCTAAGGCTAAAGAGGCGATTCCCTCTTCGGCTTTCTCATCACCAATAGGATAATAGTTTAGGGAACGGAGAACGCCCGAAAGATTAGGATAGAATCGATTGTCATATTGCTTACCTACCACTTGCTGCAAGATAACCGCCATCTTCTCTTGATCGATGACATTACTTGTTGCGGTCATATAGGCTTTAGAGTCTCGATAATAAACAGAGGCATATACCGCCTTAATAGCGCATGCCAACATACGTAACATTTCGTATTTATCCTCTAAATAAGGTATCATATAAGTGGAATAAATACCTGCGAATGGTTGGTAATGGCTATCTTCCAACAACGAACTGGATCGAACAGCAATAGGCGAACGAGTCGCTTCGAAGAAGGCGAAGAAGTCACCTATAAACTCGTCAGGGAGCTGTGCCTGAAGGAAAGCATGGAGTATTTCGTCATCGTTGGCATCGCTTAGTGCAATTTGATAAAGGTTGTTTCTCTCCATAAAACTATCGAAGACATCCGTACAGAGAACGACAGTCTTGGGGATTTGAACCTTTGCATTCGGAAACTGGTTGAAGTCGGGATGACGCTTGATAACATTATCCAAGAAGGCTAAACCGCGCCCCTTGCCTCCTAACGAACCATCACCAATACGTGCAAAGTGAGCATATTGGTCGAATTTATGCCGATCGAAGAGGGCGACAACACCTTCATTTCGCATGCGCCGATAGGCTACTATGGCGTCAAAGATAATCTTTCGGTGCATATCAACATCTTGCAACTTATGCCAAGTGATGTCTTTTAAGAAGGAAGAAACGGGGAATATGGCACGAGCAGACAGCCAACGACTCACATGATTGCGTGAGATATGATAGAGCATGGAGTCTTTTGGTATCTTAAAGATGTTGTCTTGTAAGTCTTTTAGGTTACGGATGCGCATGACCTCAGCACGTGTTTCGGGATTACGGAAGATGAAGTCACCAAAACCCATGTGCTCTTCAAGGAGATGGCGGAGGTCAACACTCATCTTCTTAGAATTCTTATCAACAAAGCGGAAGCCTTCATTCTCTGCTTTCTCACGGTTATCACTCTCCGAACTCTCTATGATTAAGGGTAGATACTCATCTTCTTGATGAATGGCACGGAGCAACTTTAGTCCGGCTTCAGGGTCTTTGATGGTATGAATAGGCTGTCCCGTGGTTGACTGTATGCCCTCTTCTCCATCACTAAGAGGGAATCGCATGTCGGAAATAACACCTAAGCAATTATCCTTATAACGCTGATAAACATCCCAGGCTTCCTTATAATTGCGGGCAAGAACAACCTTCGGACGACCACGTTGACGCAAGGAAGCATCGTGCCGAGTCAATGCTTCGGTTGCAAAGTTTTGACTTTGAGTAAGGATATAACTATATAAGTTAGGTAGAATAGACGAATAGAAACGGATGGAATCTTCGACAAGTAAAATCATCTGAACGCCTACTTCACGAATATCATGCTCTATGTTCATCTTGTCCTCCATTAACTTAATGATGGAAAGAATTAGATTTGTATTACCTAACCAGCAGAACACATAATCAAAGATACTTAGGTCTTCATGTTCTATTCGCTTCGTTATGCCATGCGAGAAAGGCGTGAGAACAACACAATGGATGTCTGAAAACTCTGCTTTCACAGCTCTTGCCACATCGAAAGCATCGTTATCTGCATTACCAGGCATACATATTACAAGGTCGATATCTACTGTATTCAACACTCGAGAAGCCTCTTCAATAGTCGAAACTTGCGTAAACGTAGGCGGATAACGCAACCCCAGCTCCATATACTCATTATAGATCTTCTCTTCAACACGCCCATCATCCTCTAACATAAACGCATCGTAGGGGTTAGCCACAATCAGAACGTTGTAGATACGACGCATCATTAGGTTGACGAAACTTACATCTTTTAGGTAAAAGTTGCTCCACTGCACTGGTAGTTGCTCTTTCATCGACTGGAAACTTAATTTTCTACAAAAATACGAAATAAACACAAGCCATCCTATCTTTTAGTTACTTAATTGATATATTTTATATTACTTTGCACGCTCGACATGCCTTTGACTTCCCCACGGGGATGTCAAAAAGAAAGGAGCAAACAAAAGTTTTTCGATTTTCATTTGGTCGTTTGATAGAATTTGGATATATTTGCTGCACCATTCTAACCGAATGATACTAACTAACATAAACAAATAAAGTCAATTTACTATGGAAGTCGAAAAAATCATGCAAGCACTGGAACAGAAGCATCCAGGCGAGTCAGAGTATCTACAGGCAGTACGTGAAGTGCTCGTCTCAGTACAGGATGTTTACAACCAGCACCCAGAGTTTGAACGTGCAAGCATCATCGAACGTATCGTTGAGCCTGAGCGTATCATCACATTCCGCGTTCCTTGGGTAGATGATCAAGGTAAAGTGCAAGTGAACTTGGGTTATCGTGTTCAATTCAATGGTGCTATTGGACCTTATAAGGGTGGTCTACGTTTCCACGCATCAGTAAACCTTAGCATCTTGAAGTTCCTCGGTTTCGAGCAAACATTTAAGAATGCGCTCACCACATTACCTATGGGTGGTGGCAAAGGAGGTTCTGACTTCTCTCCACGAGGAAAGAGTGATGCCGAAATCATGCGCTTCTGCCAAGCTTTCATGAATGAGTTATATCGTCACATCGGCCCTGATGAGGATGTACCAGCTGGTGACATCGGTGTTGGTGGACGTGAGATTGGTTATCTCTTTGGGCAGTATCGTAAGTTAACCCACCAATTCCAAGGAATGCTCACAGGTAAGGGCAGAGAATGGGGTGGCTCTATCTTACGTCCAGAAGCAACTGGTTATGGTGCGCTCTACTTTGTTCATCAAATGATGGAAACACACGGACTTGACATCAAGGGTAAGACCGTTGCTCTTTCTGGATTTGGTAATGTGGCTTGGGGTGCCGCTAAGAAGGCAACAGAACTCGGTGCAAAGGTTATCACATTGAGTGGTCCTGATGGTTACATCTACGATCCAGATGGCATTAGTGGTGATAAGATTGAATACATGCTCGAGCTTCGCAACAGCGGTAACGATGTTTGTGAGCCATACGCAGAGAAGTATCCTGGAGCACAATTCTTCAAAGGTCGCAAGCCTTGGGAACAGAAGGCAGACATCTATTTGCCATGTGCTACACAGAACGAGCTAAATGGTGAAGACGCTGATAAGATCTTAGCTTATAAGCCATTGTGTGTTGCCGAAGTTTCAAACATGGGCTGTACTGCTGAAGCTGCTGATAAGTTCACCGAGGCTAAACAACTCTTTGCTCCTGGCAAGGCTGTTAATGCAGGTGGTGTGGCTACATCAGGTCTTGAGATGTCACAGAACTCTCTCCGTCTCTCTTGGAGTCCAGAAGAGGTTGATCAGAAGCTCCACTATATCATGAGCTCTATCCATGAGCAGTGTGTGAAGTATGGTAAGCAAGCTGATGGTCACATTGACTATATTAAGGGCGCAAATATTGCAGGCTTTATGAAAGTAGCGAAAGCTATGCTTGCACAAGGCGTCGTATAAATAAAACCAGTTATTCCTCCTCCTCTATTTCATCTTTATAGATGGGAGGGGGATACAAACTACTAAGAGAAGGCTGGTTTATTAATTGATTATTTATGAATAGATTCAGACTTTTCTTAGTAGTTCTTTTATCACTACTAAGTAGTATTAAGTTGGCAGCACAATCTTCGCTGCCAGATGGCAAAGCATCTTATTATAGTAACGGACTACATGGTCGCAGGATGAGTAATGGCGAACGCTATGATAAAAACGCCTTTACTTGTGCACACCGAACCTTACCTTTTGGAACAAGATTAAAGGTTACAAACCCAAGGAATGGTAGGTCGGTGATTGTAAGAGTTACCGACCGTGGTCCTTTCGTGCGTGGTCGAATTGTAGACTTATCCTATGCTGCAGCGCGTGAACTAGGCACTTTGGCTATGGGCGTGGCTTATGTTAAGGTAGAAGTTGTACCCAAAGAAACAGAAATACCATTCATGAAAGAGCCTAAAGGTATTGAGATGCCAGAAATAGAATATGGTACTGCGGGCGTTTGTTACGAGTTTATACCCGAATGGGAAAAGCAAGAAGAGGATAAGCCAAAGGATATTGAACGTAAAGTTGATACACGAATGGATCGTAAACACATCACACAACAGGTGAAAAACGAAAAGGCGCAGGGTGCAGAAGCACGTAAGAACGTTCAGACTTCAACGGGTCGTTCTACGGCACAAGAAGCAAAGCCAAAAGGAGGAAATCCTGCCGCTCGCACGACACAATCATCAAATAATCAACAGCAGACGATACAACAGAGGAAACCTAATGCACAACAAAATAAGCAGAACACACAAAACCAGAATACAAAGAATGGCTCTAGCAGTAGCTGGACAAACTTCTTTAAACGTATCAAAGATGGGGTAACAGGATTGTTTGAGTAAGCATTAGATTCTAAAAGAATTGATTTTTCTTATTTCAAAGAGGCAAATACCATAAAACAATAGAGCCAGATACCTTTACCCATCCGCTTCATATTGATAGAGGATTGATAAAAATCAACTGGGATAGACACTATCGCGCCTACCCCAGTACCTGTCGTTTCAAAGCTAATTATCAGGTGTTAGTCAAATATCACAATATATATATTCAATCAACCGTATGATCTATTTACTTGTCTTAATATTAAATTCCGTCACTTTGCTTATACTCTTCTGACCTTGTAAGACCGTTACTGCAAAAGTTGCCATACCTGCCTTAATCCGCTTATCGGCTTTCACAATCGCAGTGTAACGAACGCCCTTACCAGGAGCAATACTTTCTATATGAACTGAAGGACTAATGTAAATATGTCGATTACCGCTTGTCTCCAACACTGATGGCTGTACATCCGTGACAGGCTTATCACTGCGATTCATCACCTCAAAGATAATCTTACCAACTTCATTGCGTGATAAAACTCCATCCTGATTATCATCAACAAAACGAGCATTTACAACTTCAATGTTTGGAGCATATTGATAATTGCCAGCCAACCGCTCTACACTCGATTCTGAAGGAGCCTTGCTCTTTGGTTGAGCCGCACTATAATCTCCTGTGTAATCACTTCCTTGAAAATCATAGAGACGATCATCGCCAGAGTTAGAAGCATCAAACCCACTACTATCTACACGATTTGGAACAGCATAATCGTCAGTCTGGTTATAGTTCCCAGAAGTAGAACGTGCCTGTTTCTCACGTGCCTTACGCTGCTGAACCTTCTCATAATGATCATGAACATCATCTTTAGCACGCTGATCAGCCTTCTGCCCCATCGCAGCACCTATCACTGCTCCACCAGCCATACCAACAATTGTTCCTATATCTGAACCTCGACCGCCACCAGCAATTCCACCGATAGCACTTCCTAAAATACTACCTAACGAACCACCAGACATCGCCCCAGAACCAGCGTATGTTCCACAACTACTCAACAAGATGGCTGCAGAGATTGGGAGGATAAATAACTTCTTCATACTTGCCTGTTATTTTATGTTTGCAAAAGTAAGAATTACATTATAGTTCAACAAAGACATTTCCCTACTTGATGAGGGGAAAACCCTAAAAATTCTAAATAGTTTATCCATCCTTCTGATTGTCAAAACATAAGAGATACATTTTTTATTATGATTCTATTGGAAGATATAGCATCAGATGATCAAAAGCTATATAACGTTTACCAGCCCAAGTGATAATGCCTATAGCATCGTTCAATGTACAGTTTCTCAACTCTTCATGCTCAGAAACAGAAACTCTATATGACTTCCCATTCTCATCTTTTACAGAGATAAAATCTGGTGTTATAGCTTCCAATTCTTGATAGAAAGTATAGGAATAGGCTGCAAAATCATTTACTACCTCCATTCCCTTTTCAGTTGGAGCTATCCAATCATCTTTTGCACGTGTCAATTGCATCGGACGAAACCACGACACATCCATCATAAACGACTCAAAAGCTATCTTCGTTGGTTTTTCTCCTCCCCAAAAAACAAAGTGTGGATAAGTGATATCATCCTTTGACAACTTTTCATTGTTCAACCATTGCAACACTGAACGGGGGTGCTGCACACAGGCATAATCCTCACCATTACTATAGAAACTTACCGTAAACTCTTGCTGATGCAGTTTATCAACCTCACCTTCCTTCTGAAAATAATGACAGAACAGATAGCTTGTTGCCAATTCTTCCACCCGCCAATAGTCTGGACATTGCTCACAATGCTGCTCACTCAACCAATAACCATCAAGATCAGGATACAACTGGTCCCACTGAACATGCCGTCCATTCTCTGCAACTTGCTCTGCGCTGGCAAGAACTGATAGATTACAAAGTATGTCAGCCGTAAGTTTTACCAACCGAATACGCGTCAGTTTCTCTTCCGCTTCCTTTAAAACCTTATGAAAAAGTGCCATTCTTGGTGTCTGTACAAAAAGAATATTACGATGACATACGCGCAGAAAGAAGTTATAAACCTGCTCGTATTTTACCTTCATCTGCTTCGCATCCCCTTGTCGAGTATCAAAAGACGAAGGCAATACGCCAAGCAACATCAACAACAAAACCGCAAGGCAATAAGTATCCTCTTCCTGCAAACGCAGAAGAAGTTCCCTCATCTTCGCATCTTGCTTATCTGTTATCTCATCATCAAAAACACAAACATTGATGATTTGCTCACAATATTCTATCCTCACACCCTCTTCTTCATCCTCATGCAAAGGCTTATACCTCTCCATAAGCTTTGCTGCTTGTGCATAAGCATCTAACAACCCATTAAGAATAATGCCCGATTCGTCATACCATTCACGCTCCAACTCGTGATAAACAGCCTTACGCAAAAAGGCATCTTTCCCACCAACACGACCAAAAGAGTTGTTACCACCACCCGACTTTCCGATATGTTTCCATAGCTCTTTACCACTATTATATAATAGCCTAAGTCGAAACACAGCATTCAGCTTCTCCTTCATCACCTCGTCATCAGCATCAGCCTTAGATATTATTACCTGAACTTCATCCCGCTTATCTACCAACTTAACAGTCTTATCGTCTCTATTCATATCTTTCATCCTTTACACTATCATCTTATTAGACAGTAATAACCTATCTGACAGATCACCTCCTTTTCATCTTCAATAGTTTTTACAGCTACAAAGTTCAATCCTTAAAGAATGTCCCAACAAGACAATTCATACATATCCAAACTTCCTTTCTTCATATATTACTAATTGAAGCAATAAAGCTACTCTGTCGCAAAAATACAAATTAAATCTTTTGTGCCTCTCACAATTAAGCATTTATTTTGCAAACAGAAACAAAACAGTTGAAGAAAAATGAACAAAAAACAAACATTACTCGTAAGCAAATATATCTTGACAGACAAAAGATATCAATCAATTAGGACGTATTCTCAATGCTGCAAGACAACTCCTAACAACTAATTGTACCCTAACTCCACAACATCTTGTGACGTGCTCAGCCTCCGCACCATTGGTGCTAACCAACAGCACTACTCGTGCTAACCAACGGCACCACGTGTGATGAGCAACAAGACATCAGCAATAGAAGCTAAGAATAACGCTTTAAGGTCATTATATCATAATAAAATATTTATACTTTAAAATCACATCACTTATGATTAGAGGTCATATCACTTTCACATGCGACAACTGCAACAACACCTTTCGCGCATTAGACATTGAGTACAATGCAACAATATTCTCTGTCCCAATGCCTTGCCCAAAGTGTAACAGTCGACACACTTATATCCCAAGTCTAAGTATATTCGGCTTTTACCCTTTCGGCAACGACCGTGACATATATAAAAAGATTTGGGAAAAAATGGACAAAAATAAACTTAACGAAGTCTAACAAGTATATCTCGTTCTGTTGAATACAGGACAGATTTCCATACCCTTCAAATGATTCAACCTATATCAAGCAAGATTATAACTCCACTCTCTTCGGAGATGGCATTTTTGTTTTTCTTTACTTTATTTCGATATTATTTTGTTATGTCTAACAATTTCCTTATATTTGTGCCATATTTGGCGGATGACCTACAAATCACTCGCCATTCACTGCACAAAACTTGCAAACGAGGTTATTCGACCCGGTTAAATCTGGAAAATTCAACTAAGGAGTCGTCACTAATCGAGTTTAGGCAGGTTCTGTGCCCCTATCCTATATGGGGGCATGGACTGTCTTTACTTTATTTTGACTCTAAGGTGTTTTCCAGAACCGAACCGGATAAATAAAGATAAAGCGGGTCATGTCCCCTTTCTTCTTTTATCCTCGTCTAATACAAACAACTAAAAACAATACAACAACAATGGAAGACTTCACACATAGATTTGTTGAGCTATTTGACGAACATGGGGTTGTCATTTTCATCCTTTGGGCTATTAATTCCATTTGGATGTTTAGTGAAGATGACACTAAAGAACTTGCAGGATGTGGGTGTATAGTACCGATAATAGCATTTATACTTTATATCTTATTTAAAACTCACTAACAAAATTCAAACAGATAAGAGTCACATTATGTTTAGAGGAATTACAAGATTTAAGTGCAACGAGTGTTCTAAAAAGTTTTGGGGACTTGACGTTGAATGGAGAGGTACTGCGTTCACCGCACCATTACGATGTCCCCAATGCAAAAGTTTCCACACATACCCTGTTGGAATATTAGGCTTGGGGACAGGAAAGGCAAAACTTTATAAAGGAATATGGGAAGTATACGATAATCTACCTAACAAATAATAATCCTTGCTCAAACAAAAGAGACTTTTAGCTTGAACAAATAGAATATATGATATATTGCAAATAATAAAAAAGTAGTAAATAATAATGAATGATAAGAATAATCAACTACAAGAATGGGCTGAATTAGATTGCGATTCCATGAACTTTGATGAGCTCGAAAAAAAACTGAACTCTGAACTAGAAGAGCAGATGGCAGATTTAAAAGGATTGGAATTAGATAGAGAAAAAATCGGAAATCCTGACACTATCGGCCATACTGTGATGAATGTCGTTTGGGAACAGTTTATCAATCAAGTTGGAGTTATTGCTGGTGAAGACTTTATCAAAGAAAATCGTGGATTAACGCTTGATCTACGTGATTCGGCTCATATTCAAACTACTGAAAATTTTGAAAAGAATAAAATTGCCACTCACAATGACAAAATTGATTACCAGCAGAGATATAAGGATTGGCAAACAAATTTTCAACACGATAACGAGGGGAACATTATAACTCACCAGACCAGATCAGGCAAAGAAGAAGCAACCTTAGTTCCTGGTGCGAGAAAGGCATTCGATCAAGGGAGACCTGCTGGTTCAGTTGAACGCGGTACAGATATGGATCATACCGTCTCGGCTGGCGAAATAATCCGTAATCCAGAAGCAAATGCACACATGACGCAAAAAGAACAGATCAAATTTGCTAATAGTGATGCTAATTTAAATGAAATGGATTCAGGGCACAATCGTTCAAAAGGAGATAATCCTACAAAAGTTTGGCTTGATACCCCAAATAAAAATGGACAAAAGCCAGATGAGATATTTGATATATCTGAAGAGCAAAAGAAGAAATATATAGAAAAGGATGAAGAAGCACGAGCTGAATTTGAGAAACAGAAGAAAGAAGGAGAGCAACGTTCTATCGAAACAGGTAAACAATCTCAGAAAGAAGAAGCTATACGTATTGGTGGGAAAGCACTTCGAGCTGTCGTTATGAGACTTTTGGCATCTCTTATCAAAGACATTATTCGCAAATTAATTTCTTGGTTCCGTTCAGGAAGTAGAAAACTTAGTACCTTCATTGACAGCGTCAAAGCAGCTATAAAATCTTTTGTATCAAATTTAAAAGGACATTTGCTTAATGCTGCCAACACCTTTGTGACAACAATTGCCACTGCTATATTTGGACCTGTTATTGGCATGATTAAGAAAGCATGGATTCTCCTTAAACAAGGATATAAATCTGTAAAAGAAGCTATCGATTTTTTGAAAAAACCAGCTAACAAAAATATGCCACTTAGTCTTAAGATGATGGAAGTAGGCAAAATTGTTATTGTGGGATTGACAGCTGGAGGCGCAATTGTACTTAGTGAGGCTATTGAGAAAGGTCTAATGACTTTCCCTGTGTTTGCTTTCGAAATACCTGTAATAGGATCTCTTGCTAGTCTTATAGGAATGTTCTTAGGCTCGCTTGTTAGTGGTATTATTGGTACATTAGCATTAAATCAGATAGACAAACTTATCGCAAAGAAATTAAAAACAATCAATACTCAACAACAATTCCATAAAAAAAATGACATTATAGTAACGCAAGAACAACTAATTAAAGTTTATGAGAGTAAAGTTGTAAACACTCAAAACAAAACGATTGAAAGTATTAAGAAAAGACATACAGAATGTGCAGATCTTATGAAAGAATCAATCGAAAAGATTAAAAGTAACTCCGAAGATATATATGAAAACTCAATAGAAGAAGCAGAGATAATTGAGGATGAAGAAAATAATCAATCTGAAAACAGGGAGACTTTAGACAGCATTACCAATATTTTAAAACAAATAAATTGACATGACACACGATATAATAAAGTCCGAAAGATTTGAGAATGCGAAAAACGAAATTCATGAATTATCACAAAATGTGCCAAATATTTCCTTACCAAAATTTCAAACAGAGGGTTCTATATTCTCATGGAATGATCATAACATAACCGGGAGTGAAATAAATGAATCACTAATATCTCCATTACAAGACACATTGATCAAACAAAATGAGATATTTTCTAAGCTTTTCAAAATTTCAATAAAAGTCTATAATGCAATAGACTACTTAGACCACGATTATATACAAGGACTGAAAATAGCAGTGAAGTCAGCAGAAATTGCTAGTAATCAAGCTAAAGATGCAAGTCAACAAGCATTTGAAGCTTCAACAAAAGCAACAACTGCACAGGGTGATATATAAAAAAAACGATTAAAGCATTAGAGGTTACAGTTGCGACTTTAAAAGATTTTGTAGAAAAAGTAAATCAAACTACAGCCCATATTAATAGCAATATAGAAAACTGGAAGCAGTATCAAACCTTACTTGAGTCTTATCAGCATCTTAATGATATTGATAGCATCTGGACTGATGTTGAAAAACATAAAGAACACCTACTTGACTGGCATGAAAAGCTGGAGTTATTTATAAAACAAGGTAATACCAGACTTGAGAGAATTGAAAGGTTAATCCAACAGGCAGAAAATGATAACACACTTTTACATCAACAATATAACAAAAAACTTAAAATTGCATATTGGATTGGTGGGAGTGCAACTGGATTAATAATTGCGAACTATATCCTTCAAATTATAGGACTATTATGATAGAAAACAAATACGAAAAAAATTTGATTGACAATGCAATGTATTTAGATACTGTCACTCAAAGCAAAGGTAAGATTGTGGAATGTGCAAAAACAATTATTAAAAATAACAAAAACGAAGCAATACTTTTATGCAGATACATAAGTGACGCAACAAAGCACCAAAACGCACAAATTACAAAAATTGCTATATCAACAAAAGACGCACTTATTAGTTACTATGGCTATAAAGAATTAAAAAATATTTGTTCTAACAAAACAAATCAGGAAGAAGACTATAGTTTAGAAGAGTTAATGGCTCAATTGAACTCGTTGATTGGATTAGAGAAAGTAAAATCAAAAGTTAATGATCTTATTGCATTCCAGAAAGTACAACTATTAAGGAAGGCAGAAGGACTTCATACTGCTAAAAACACTATGCATTTAGCCTTTACCGGAAACGCAGGCACAGGTAAAACTACTGTTGCAAGAATCGTCGGGAGAATATATAAAAAAATTGGACTACTTTCAAAAGGGCACTTTATGGAAGTATCAAGAACAGACCTCATTGCTGGCTATCAAGGACAAACAGCGTTAAAGGTAAAAGAGGTAATAGATAAAGCCAAAGGAGGTGTATTATTTATTGATGAAGCATACAGCATAACAGAAAATGACCACAGTGATTCATACGGACGAGAATGTCTTACAGAACTAACAAAAGCATTAGAAGATTATCGTCAAGACCTTGTTGTTATAGTTGCAGGCTATCCAGAACCTATGGAAAAGTTCTTTGATTCTAATCCAGGACTGAAATCTAGATTCAACTCCTTTATTATGTTTGAAAACTATAATGACGAAGAACTTTTTAATATACTTCAAAATATTTGTGATAAAGAAGATTATTTTCTTTCAGATAATCTTAAGGTAGAAATAAAAAAACATCTCAGTAGAGAAACAATGCATGAGAAAAAGCAATTTTCAAATGGAAGATATATTCGTAACTTATTTGAAGAATTGATAATGCAACAAGCGAGAAGATTATCCTCTATCAAAACACCTACTATTGAAGAACTAAAAACTCTGTGCACAGATGATTTCAAAAAAAACGAAATTATCCTGAAAGATAGAGTTTGAAAAATATCAAACAATCAACATTACAACTATCTTTCCCGAATACAACTTAACCCCTCATACGCGAAGAATTAGCACGTTTATACGGAACATCGGTACAAGAAGCAGCAGACATCATAGGTAACCAACTTGATTGTGCCCCGCACGAAGACATCTCTGGCTATATATTTATGGTTCCTAATTGGGCACATAAATGGTTCCGTCACAAGGGCTATGTATCAAGAATGCTAAAGTAGAAAGCCTAATCTAATCGAGTAGGAGGTAAACGCTAATCATAGGTGTTTATCTCCTATTTTCACGTTTACCGACCTCTCACACCACCGTACATGCGGTTCAGCATACGGCGGTTCCTATTTTGAGTTCCATCCGAGATAGGCATCCAATAAGCAGACATAGCCCTGCTTGTGTAGCCGGTCGTTTGACATGGCTCTACTCAAGATGGGACTGCCTGCTATGCGCCAATAAGCCAGGCGAGTGTTCCCCCATTGGTAGGCTTGCCACTTGGCAATTCCGCACCTAATGAGATTGACAACTTTCGTCTTTGGCTTCTTCCAAGCTTTCCATATGCACATGCGTATGCGTCGCCTTAGCCATTCGTCGGTTTCAAGGCAAAACCGTTTCATATTGGCAAGGTGGTAGTAACCTACCCATCCCACAATATACTTTCTCAGTTTCTGCTTTCTCTTCACATATCCCCAACCATTGCTACGACTTGTCAACTCTTTGAGGGATGACTTCATCTTCGACTTAGATTTGGAGTGTACCGTGAGTTGGCATTTACCTCTGTGTACATAAAAGGAGTAGCCGAGGTACTTCACACCCTTGATATACGAAACAACCGTCTTTTCCTTGTTCACCTTAAGGAAGAGTTTTCCCTCGATAAACTTGGTTATGGACGACCTTACACGTTCTGCAGCCCTCTTGGACTTACAGAATATCATCGCATCATCGGCATAGCGGACAAAGGGGTGACCTCTACGTGCGAGTTCCTTGTCCAACTCGTTGAGCATGATGTTGCTCAAAAGTGGACTCAGAGGACCGCCTTGCGGAGTACCCTCCTCGCTCGCGTGCCAAAGACCTTTGGCTATCACACCGCTGCGCAGATATTTGTGTATAAGGCTAACCACTCTGCCATCCTTTATCGTACGGCTGAGTATCTCTATGAGTTTGCCGTGGTTAACTGTGTCGAAGAAGCGTTCGAGGTCGAGGTCAACTACATATGTATAGCCATCATCAACCGTCTTCTGCACTTCTCGCAGTGCGTTGTGGCATC
>OGJT01000095.1_pt1 | contig 58060 bp, 43 predicted proteins | sample 1572331 | NCBI WGS metagenome assembly OGJT01 (sample SAMEA2582094, study PRJEB24529) | metagenome | biome: Human gut stool | place: China | collected 2011
TTGTTTCTCAGGCACTTGGAGTTCTTACAAGAATTTATGCTGCGGAATTAAGGTTATTAATAGGTTGTACTTTGTTGTATTTTAAACGGAAAAAGTCTATAGTTTGCAATATAAGAAAGAATCGGTCCATTATCAAACTAATTATAAGTTTTAAAACCGTTTGCTGTCATTTTTAACATTTAGTGTAGTTGATTAATATTCAGTTGTTTATAAGCTGATGGCGGGTGACGGGAGTGACAGCAGACAAAAATAATTCGTGAAAAACTTGACAAGGGGTATCTTTGTGTTGTATCTTTGCAGGCAGATACCAGGAAGACCAACAGTACGCCGGACGTGCTTTATCTACAAACCGACAGGGTCTTCCAGTTTGATTTTTTCTTTTAAATCAATCTATTTATGTGTACAGTTTTTTCCAACGTGCCCAATGACTGGGCAGTGTGCTTTATGCACGATTGTATTCTCAAAGAACAGTGTCTGCGCCACCATGCGGGCAAGTCACTTCCTGTTAACCAGCATTCGGCATTGACGGTTCTCCCCTCTGCACGGACCGGGGACAGCTGTCAGGTGTTCCATGCCATGAAGACGGAACGGCTGGCATGGGGCTTCTCGCATCTCTTCGACGATGTGAAGCACAGTGACTACCGCCCTCTGCGCTGTGAGATGGAGGCGTATTTCGGAAGCCGCTTTGTGTACTATCGCTATCACCGGGGCTTCAATAAGCTGTGTGAGGAAGAGCAGCAATGGATAGACGGGCTTTTCCAGCGTTATGGCTATACTGCTCCACGTGTTTATGACAACTACCGGACGAGCTGGAAATATTAAGAGTTAAGGAGTGAAAGGGAGTGATAGGAGTTAAGGCATTAGCTTATTCTGAAAGAATGGAGAAGTTAACTTTAGCGTAAAGGAGTTGGGTTGACAGGCTGTTAAGGAGGTCTTGTTTCCTTGGTGTTAACGCTCCGCACGAATCGTGTTTGCTACTGACACACTTGGTGTTGGTATGCGTCTTAAAAATAATTTCTCCGTTTCTGTGTTCTCTGTGTTAGCCAAATACTGTGCAGATAAAGACAGAATGACAGACAGGATAAGAAAAGACATAGTAAAAGTTCAAATTTTTCCTACGGCCCTTTGCGCTCCTTAAACCTTTAGTTTTCTCTGTGCAGGTTCTGTCCTCCGTTTCTCTGTGCTCTCTGTGTGAGCCAAGATAAAGACAGAATGACAGGCAGGGTAAGAGAAAGGCAGAATAACAGTTTAACTTTTTTACTCTTTTTTCTATGAAAATTAAGAATCTTAAGAAAATCAAAGCTGAAAACCAGCGTAACCGACAGGCTGGAAAACTGAGCCATGACATCACCCGCCGCCTGCTCGACTATCTCGAGCGGAAGTATGAAATGCGGTATAACACCGCCTTGGGCTGTACGGAAATCCGAAAGGCAGGGAGTAACGAACCTTTTGTGCCAGCGGATGAACGCATGCGCAACACTATCGCCATCAAGGCACGCCTTGATGGTATTGATGTGTGGGACAAGGATATCCGACGATATACGGAGTCGGACTTTGTCAAGGTTTTTAATCCTGTGGACGACTTCCTCAATAGTCTGCGTGGGCGATGGGATGGGAAGGACCATATCAAGGCTTTGGCAGACTGTGTTCCCAATGACAATGCACGGTGGGCAGATTGGTTTCACACGTGGTTTCTTGCGATGGTGGCGCAATGGATGGGCTTGGATAATGCACATGGCAACAGTGTTGCACCGCTACTTATCTCACGACAGGGCTATCGGAAGTCTACCTTCTGCAAACGTCTTCTGCCTGATGCGTTGCAGTGGGGCTATAATGACAACCTTGTCATCAGTGAGAAACAGAATACGCTGCGGGCAATGACACAGTCGTTGCTGATAAACATTGATGAGTTTAATTCACTCTCAGCCAAGACGCAGGACGGTTTTTTGAAAAACGTCATGCAGCTTGCAAGTGTAAAACTTCGTCAACCTTACCGCCAACAGCAAGTTACGTTGCCACGTATAGCCTCTTTCATTGCGACAGCGAATATCTCGGATGTCTTTAGCGATCCCAGTGGCTGCCGTCGTTTCATTGCGGTTACGCTGACAGGACCTATCCGTCTGCCCGATCGCATCGACTACGAACAGCTTTATGCGCAGGCGGTTGCCGAACTTGAGGCTGGTAGACGTTACTGGTTTGATGAGGCTGACACCCAGGAGATTATGGCAAACAACGTGCAGTATCAGCAGCGCACACCTGCAGAGGCTCTCTTCTTCGAGTGCTTTTCCATTCCTAAGGACTTGACCAAGGGTGCCTATATGACAGCCGCCTCCATCTTCAGTCTTCTCCGTCAGCGATACGGCAGTCAACTACACCTGACAAGCCTCTCTCATTTCGGTCGTGTCCTTGCCAACATCCCCGACCTCCACAGCAAGCATTCTTTGCACGGCACAGAGTATTTGGTGGCGGTACGAGGCTGTACGAATCAGTCCGTCAATCCTAACTTAAAACATTAGTTGCTGTCTGAATAAACTTTCAAAGTTGCTGTCACTGCTGTCACGCTTCAATACGTTATAAGTAGCTTATAATCTGTTGGCTGCGTGAAGTGTTAAAAGTGACAGCAACTAAAAACAAAACTATGTTTGCTTTATTGATATTCAGCACGAAAAATATTCTTTATAAAAAGACTTCGTTATTATTCTTTATATAGATTTTTTTGCTACCTTTGTAAGACACTATCTTATAGGGGTAGTGACTAAGAACCCGCTTATGGAAGAACATAAAGAGCACAGTAAGAAATCGATTCGATTTTAATTCATAAATAGTATGATAACCGACTTTGAAGAGTATATCCGACAGAGCGAGCCGCATAAACGTGAAAAAGGTTATGCGTGGCAGACGGCTATTGGCTTGCAGGCTGTTGATGGCTTGAAGACTTCTGATTATTTGCGTGAGACTGCGCGCCAGCATATTGAGGGTGACATCACGATTGAGGAGGTGAAGCAGCTCGTCAATAGCTATTATGAGTCAAAGACTGCTCGTAAGGAGGTCGGGGATAGGACGGAAGAGGCTGATAAAGTTTCGGCTCGTATTACCGAATTGCTATCTGAACAGAGCTTTACGTTCTCGCCATTGGAATATATTTCAATTCATCGTCGTTTGTTTGAGGGCATCTATGAGCATGCAGGAAAGATAAGAGATTATAACATTACGAAAAAGGAATGGGTGTTGAATGGAGAAACGGTACTATATGCTGGTGCTGATAGTATCCGTGAAACGCTGGATTACGACTTTGCCCGTGAAAAAGAATACGATTATAAGCATCATGATATAGCAGAAGCTGTGAGCCATATCTCACAATTTGTTTCTGACCTTTGGCAAATTCATCCGTTCGGGGAGGGCAATACCCGTACAACGGCAGTTTTTACCATTAAGTATCTGCGTACATTTGGTTTCGACATCAGCAACGAAACCTTTGCTAACTATTCGTGGTATTTTCGTAACGCACTGGTTCGAGCCAACTATAACAATATGCCTAAAGGCGTCTTTGCTACAACGCAATACCTTGAAGCATTCTTTCGCAATTTGATATTAGGTGAGCAGAATGAGTTGAAGAATAGGCATCTCCATGTGTTGGCAGAAAGCCAAAGTGCAGCAGAGAATGTTCCAAAGAGCCATAATGGCACTTTGGATTGCACTTTGGAAGAAGTAGCACTTATAAAGTTTGTCAAGGAGAAACCACAAGCAACGCAAAAGGAAATTGCTGTGCATATAGGTAAGTCTGAGCGAACCGTAAAACGTATGACAACGCGTTTGTCAGAACGTGGCATTATTGAACGCAAAAATGGTAAGCGCAATGGTTATTGGGTAATAAAAAGTATTAAAACGAATAACTAAGTTCCCATTTATGGAAGAGAAGAAAGAGCAACATAAGAAATCGATTCGCTTCTTCAACGACCGTGAAGTAAGGGCGGTGTGGGACGAGGAACAAAACTGTTGGTGGTTCTCGGCTACGGATATTGTACGAGCCATTAACAACGAACCCGACTACACCAAAGCTGGTAATTATTGGCGTTGGCTAAAACGTAAGTTGAAGCAAGACGGCATTGAACCTGTGAGTGCCACTCACGGCTTTAAATTTGAAGCACCAGATGGCAAGTTGCGTGTTGCAGATGTTCTTGATAGTGAAGGAGTGGCTTTATTAGCAAAGCACTATCCCAACAATCGGGCTAATGAATTTCTCGATTGGTTTACATACAGCGATAATACATTGGATGGACAGAGTCGAAAAAAAGCATATCAGCTATATGAAAGTGGTTTGCTGAAAAGTCTTGAGCCGGGCAGTGTAAAGTGTCTGCAACAGATCCATGCTTATCTTTTTGGTGGATTATATGACTTTGCGGGACAAATTCGTACCAAGAATATATCCAAAGGAGGTTTTACTTTCGCTAATTGTATGCATTTCCCTGAAACCCTGCAAACAATAGAGCGAATGCTCGAAACTACTTTTGATGAGATAATGGACAAATATGTTGAAATGAATGTAGCGCATCCATTTATGGAAGGCAACGGTCGTAGCACTCGCATTTGGCTTGACCTCATGCTGAAGCGTTCTCTCAAACGGTGTGTGGATTGGAGTCAGATAGATAAGAACGAGTATCTGTCGGCAATGCGTGAGAGTGTATCTGATAGTACACATATCAAGACTTTGGTAAAGCCTGCACTCACCACCAAGATTTATGACCGAGAAATGTTTATGAAAGGTATTGATTATTCGTATTATTATGAACAAAATGATTGAAGAAACAAAATGAATCGATAACATACTTCAAAAGGAAAAAGAGGAATACTATAATGAAATATAAATTCTATCGTAACTTGAAGAGAGATAAGATGCTTAAGTACCTCTCTTATTTGTCCGTGTTGCAGGAAAATTCCCGTTTCTGCTATAGATTAGAAATGGCCTTGATCGAAGCATATTTGATGTGGAAACGAGGAAAGCATGACTGGCTCCACATAGATAGAATTCTTGAGTATGGCAATCCACATGAAGATCCACAGGAAAGGCTGTTTGTTGAAACTGTAAACACTCCGATTGGTTCTTACAAGGTATTCTCTGCGTTCTATTTGACTCATAAATATCTTCTCAGCCAATTATTGTTTTTGGCCCATAAGGAAAAGACAGATCAAAGTAAGTTGACAATTGTCTATGCAATTTTGGAAATATCCAATAAAATAGCAGATAGATTCAACTATGGCCGTAATATATGTGGTAAATACGATGCAGAATCAGTTTATACCTCAAACTACAAGGAATATGGCAAGTATCAATCATATAACTGTTTTAGCAAAGCTGAGGTAAACTCCATATTGGCAAAATACAAAGTTGAGGAAAAGTATCTGCAACCATTCTTGTTATGCATGAAAAGAAAAGAGTACAAAAAAGAATTATCTCAATTAGGTCATAGCGATACGTTTGAGTTGCATCCTTTCTTAAAACTTGACGGTGGAGATTTTTTGGTTCTTTTCCCGGCTAATCTCTTAAGGTTAGCTTACAGACTATGTTATGGTATTCTTGTAAAGGAACTGGGCGAGAAAACACTCCTATCGTTAATCGAAAAAGAGATGATCCAAGAAACTGGATTTTTCCTGCAAGGAGGTCATGGATCATTTATTGAACAGAAGAACTATCATGACACTTCTTTCCTATGGTTCCAATTTGATGAAGATAAGGTTGCCAATGTTACAATCGTTTTAGCAGATAAGAAAGCAAATCTGGAGCAAGCAGTTAAAGATTCAGAGACTGCTATAAAACAAGCGTTCCCATTCAAAAACATATTCACGTTTTTAGTTACTCAAGCGATGACAGAGGAAAGTCTGTTTATGACTTTCGGTCATGATGTGGCTCATTTCTCGTTAGAGGAACTGAATATTGTAATGGGGCAGGATAGAATGAATCTGGTGAATCTATACTATTACGATCAAGACAGGAGGATTCAAGGATTTTTACCTACAGTCCAAGAAATTGATAGATTTGCATACTATAGTTCCAACCATAATACATTCTATCGGGATGAAATGCCAGATATCATGGTCGTGGAAATAGGTTACGCTCTATCAATGCGTGAGAAATATTTGTGCGGCCAGGATGCGCATATAGTACAATATGCACCGAAAAGTAGCTATGTTATGGTCAAGCACTATGCTGACATACCAAAACAGATACCTATCTACGCCCCATACATGATGGTGAAGGGCCTTCTTATGCTTGAGTTGCAAAACTATAATTTATGGATTCATATAGTATGCAAAGAGGAGCATCGCATATTTGGTAGAGAGGCCACCATCGCCTTGATGAATTGGTTGTTTGCTATTGAGAAGAAACTATGGGTAAATACTATTGGCCAAAATCTCTATGTGGAATTATGCGTTATGCCGGGTGGTGTCTATGAGTGGAAAAAGGAAAATGACCAGTCTATGGTATTTTGCGTACCAGAAGAAATCATGAGTTCGGATGCTACTACTTTGGAGAGAGATTTAGTAGGCCAATTCCTCAAAGCAATTAAAGATTGTGGATTCTCTTCAAACGAGTCATTATTTGATACTGGTATGCAATTGCTTGATTCTGCACCAGGAAGATTTATTCAGGTTGGCGAGAGTGATAATATAACTATTATTGACGAGAAGGATGGTGTTGACTCATGCTATTATGTCAATTCCAGATATTGTGACAAGATTCTTTCCGAGATTGCTGATTTTCTGAATATTAAAGGTTCAGAACAGACTTTTGATTTTGCAGAGTCGAGGAAGATCATGATTCGGGTTTCTGATTATATCCTTGACGAAGTAAAAAAACTGTTGGCAGAGATGGATACCCAACTACTTCTTACAAGTCTACTTAACCTTCATCATGCCATGATTTATTGGTCGAAGCTTACTCAACGAAGGTACGAGTCTTTAAGCAAGGCATATTCTTTTTTGGATGCGACATTTGATAATCAACTTGATTATGTCAATGAATATTCGGAGATGAATACGTTGACACAAAGTATGATTGAAACCATTGTTCTGAATGGTATTCATAATACTGGTGGAAAGCCTGAATTGGAAAAGCTTGATCGCCTGTTTGCTCTGATGCACTTTAGTTTGAATATGGGTGTATATATGGATCAATTAGGTGAGAAGATAAAAGGTTCTGAATTGACAATACTAAAAAATGGAAGACTGGTAATGCCAAAGCCTATGATTGATAAACTAAACGCCTATTTTTATAGGCTAAGAAAGTTGTCCATGAGTAATCCAGAATTGTACACAAGATTACATAATCTGATGCCAACATCCTCCATCAATCCAAATGATGAAATATTTATAAAGGCTTATAAAGCGCAATTCGGTATTTCATTTGAGAAGTATTGTAAGGTACTCAAGGCATCCATTGATTATGCCAGCTATAATAAGAAACCAGTAATGGTATTACCGGAGAAAAAGTTCTTTGAGAAAATATGTGCCGGCATATTTGATGAAGAAGAGGCGAAAGTATTCATGGCGAACTTTGTCCTTACGAAGGATCTCAATAATGGTGATCTTAAGTTTAGTGACAGATGGGTTCAGAGATTTAATCGCCCAGTGCAAGTTACAGCACGGCCTTGGATACTCTTTGATGGCAACATCTATTATTCAACTAAAACACTTTATGAGAGTTGGATGATTCGAGTAGAACGATTGAATAATGGAACTGTGGTTAATACTACCCCAGAAATGCAGGCTCTTGTATCAAAGGTAAATATAGAAAAAGGTCGTGAGTTCACTACAAGTGTAAGGAGATTATATGAAAGTCTGCCTCTTGATTATTTATATGTGGATTCAGAGGTTAAGATTATGCCAGGCAAACACCTCAATTCCGACAAAGATCTTGGAGATATTGATATTCTTCTTATAAATAAAAAAACAAAGCAGATTGTTTGTATAGAGGCTAAGAATTTCTCGGAAAGTAGAACAGCATACGAATTAATACAGCAGAATAGAAAAATTGTGACTAAAGAACTTTCCCATGTGATTGACAGAGATTTGTGGTGCAAGGAAAATGTTGACAAGTTCATGTCTTACGTACCAGAAGTTGATGTTCAATTCTCTGTTAAGACAATATTCTTGACGTATCACGAGAATGCATATAAATACTTTGAACATAATCAAGAAAATGACATCACTTTCCTTTCTGCAGTAGAGATTGTGGAAAATCCAATGAGCCTATTTGAATGAAAGGAATATATTTATACCAAAGTAATTTGCAGAGCTGAAACAAATCTCAGTACTTTTGCAACCACGAAATGGAAATACAAAACAAAGGATAGATATTATCGGTATAATGAGAGCACGGATAGATCTCGATAATTATTGATTCCTATTGTTCATGATATTTACAACGCTCCTTATTTGTACCATGCTACTATAAATAACTGATAATCAGCGTAGGATATATTTGAGGAAGAACGATACTTACATATAAGCAAACCCGCAGCAACTGGATGGTTGCTGCGGGTTGTTTTTGGAAGTTTATAAGTTTAGAAGCCTACATCACAACGTCAACTCAACGATATAATCAATGTCAGTGGGGACAGTGTCGAGGTTGAGGGTGATGCCGTGGCCAGTCTTTGTGAAGTTGACACGCTTGTTGGTGCCAAAGACGGTGGCAGACTTGATTTTGTGGTTGCCAGTAGGAATGAAAAGGCTGGAGTCCATACAGTTTAGGATGTGGATATAGAGCTTGTTGCCCCGTTGCGTACTCACTCCCCAGTCGTGTGGGGCGATGATGCCGCCCCGTGTGCCGTAGATGGTTTCGCCGTATTGGTTCAGCCATTTACCGATAGCCTGAAGGCGGTCGAGGGCAAGGGAGGGTAGCGCGCCCCCCGGTTCTGGGCCGATGTTGAGCAGGAGGTTGGCATTCTTTCCGGCAGCACGGACGAGCATCTGGATCAGCTGCTTCGGCGATTTGTAGTTGCTGTCGGTAATCGAATAGCCCCAGTGGTCGTTGATGGTCTGGCACGACTCGAGCGGCAGACGGCTGATGCACTGTCCTGACAGTCCAGCCTTGTTTTCGCCCGGTAGGTCACGCTCGAAAATCTGAATATCCTCGCCGGCGTTGGGTGTCTGGTGGTGGTTGTTTCCGATGAGGCACTGTGGCTGCAGCCGGTGGATCATGGCATACTGCTCCGTCAGCTGCCAGTCGAACGGTTTTGCATCGCTGTCATGATCCCACCAGCCGTCAAACCATATTGCCCCGACAGGACCGTAGTTGGTTAACAGCTCCGTCAGCTGGGTATTCATGAAATGATAGTAGCTGTTCCAGTCGGCTTTCTCCTTGTCCCGGCCTGTTCCCAGTCCTGTACGTCCCTGCGGATAGTCCTCCCGTCCCCAGTCCAGGTGCGAGTAATACAGGTGCAGCTTGATGCCGTGCCGTCGGCAGGCATCGGCCAGCTCTTTGATGATGTCCCGTTTGAACGGTGTCCCGTCCACGGTGTTGTATGTACTGGCCGCCGTCTTGAAGAGCGAGAAGCCGTCGTGGTGACGTGTGGTGATGGTGATGTATTTTGCGCCGGCTGCCTTTATCGCCGATACCCATGCGTCGGCATCGAACTCGGAGGGGTAGAATGTCTTTGCCAGCTTGGGGTATTCCCGGTGGTTGATGTTCCAGTTTGTCATCACCCATTCGCCCGCACCCATCATCGAGTAGAGTCCCCAGTGCAGGAAGATGCCGAACTTCTCGTCCTGGAACTGTTCGCGTGCCTTGAGGTTCTCTGCTGTCGGCTTGTACGTTTCCTGTGCCATGCTGCAGAAGCCAGTCAGCAGGGCGGCAATCAATAGTAAGGTCTTCTTCATGTTACGAATTTATAATTTAGGTTTCTGCCGGCAAAGATAATAAAAGTCCGGCAGATATGTATGGGAAATTGGGTTAACTTTGAGGTTTGAGGTTTGAGATTTGAGGTTTTCCTCCAAGCCAGCTCAATCCGTCATTATGTCTTTCTAAAACATTTAGGTTTAAAACCAAGCCGTTTTTTATGATTTGGATAGATTTGTCCTGTTTCTCGGGTACAGTCCGACTGTGTGATTCGGTCTGAAAGAGCTTGATTCCACCGGAGTGGTGCAAATGTTCAGACAGCAAAACGCCCACACCGCTGTATAGAAGACAGGATGTGGGCAATATGCTTTTTATTGGGAAGATGCCCTAATCTTCCCAGGGACTGTAATGCTGTGACTGGTCTCCGTTCCCATAATCCGGGAAAGGATTTTCCTTTGCATTGAAGTCATCGTCACTTATTTCATCATCAGTAACTTTTGTGCTGGTCCATTCCATCACAGGCTCACCGTAGGCAGCCTCGATGATTTCGGTCTGTGGTTGTATATATGTTTTCTTCATAATTCTGCTTATTTGATAACGACTTTCTTGTTGTTGTGGATGTATATGCCGTGCTGTGGTTTCTCCACTTTGATGCCGTTCAGGTCATAGTAAGGTGCTTTGCCTGTCTCGGCTGCCGTATTGAGTTCCTGAATGTCAGTCGTATTGTTTTCATCTTCGAAGAGGAAGGCAATGCTTTTTGCACCGGCCGGGATGTCTGTATTTGGGATTTTCAGATAGGTTTTGAACCATGTGAGGTTGTTGCCTGCGGCTGCAATCTTCTTGAAGAGCCCCGACTTTGACAGTCCATAGAGTGTGTAGCCGTCTTTGTTCTCCAGATGGGTGTCCTCAACTGTTCCCAGCATATAGTCAGTGTATCCGGTCTTGTCGATGGCAGCGGCATTCTGTGTCTCTTTCATCTGACAGTAAGATTCGACGTTTGCACTCTGCTTGCTGACAAGGAGAACCGGCTGAAAGGCCGGAACGGTATAGTCGTCAATGCTGCGTGACCACACGAAAGCAGTACCATCCTGCAGATGTCTTGCGTTGAAGTTATTCGGGTCCAGACGTAGGGTAACATACGGTTTTACATCCTTTGTGTTGTCATAGACGACATCGAACGGATAGCAGGCTGTAGCACGACTGGCAAGCGTCTTGGCCGGAATCTGCCACTGGAAGCAGACACCATGTCCATCGACATTCCACTTATAACCGTAGTCGTTCTGTTTCGACTGCTTCACATAGACCGTCAGTCCTTCTTTGAACGGATACTTGTCGGGCAGGTTGTAGGCAGTAGAACTCAGCGTTGCCGGAACATCACCGACGAAGTAAAGTTCGTTCAGTGTCAGTGCTCTGAAAGCTTCTACGCCAATGTTGCTGATGTCAGCCAGTACGGTAACCATCTTCACGGAAGGTGTCGAAGCCTCGAAAGCAAAGTCGAGAATGGCACTTACATCGTAGGTCTTCTCGTTCCACTGTTTGTTGTACTTGTCAGTATATGCCTTCTCGGTAGCTGTCTTCTGGATGATGACAGACGTGCGCGGCTCGGCAAAGCTGACGACTCCGGCAGCGGTGTTGGATGTCGGGAAGAACTCCAGTCCACGGTCGTAGCCGCTTTCCACAATGAACGATGGGTGAACCTCCTTGAAGATACCGTTGTACGTCTCGACGGTTGCTTTGTTTGCATCGTTTTCATACCATGCTTTTCTGACGTAGATATATACGTTTCCAGGCTTTGGAGATGAATATATGATGTTTTCTGACAGCTCCGGGACATTGTCTTTCCCCATGAAACTGAGCGAGGAGAGGTTGTCACAGAGGGCAAATGCACGGGTGTCAATAGTCGTGACGGTACGCGGAATTGTAATGTTGGTGATGTTCTTGCTATTGTAAAAAGCATAGGCACCGATCTTCTCAAAGTAAGGCAGTGAAGTGTACCTGCTGTCAGCCTTTCCTGCCGGGAAGGTCTTGAGGGTTTTCTTGTCCTTGGAACAGAGTATGCCGTCCACGGAAGAATAGGTTTCGTTGTCAGGGGATACATCAAAGTTCTCCAGCTTCTCGCAGAAGTTGAAAGCACCTGTCTCTATATTGTTGACATTCTTTGGGATTCTGATGGTTTTCAGATTCTTGCAGTTGTCGAAAGCCTGTTCCTTGATTTCTTTTACACTTTCCGGCAGTGTGATGCTCTTGATACCACTGTTGCCGAAAGCACCTTTTCCAATGGAAGTGATAGTTGCCGGTTCTTTGAAAGTTACGGTCTCCAAGGATGGTGTGTTGATGAAAGCACTGTTGTCAATGGTCGTCACACCAGAGGGGATTTCAAATTTTTTCAGTTTAGAATCGCCATCGAATGCTCTTTCCCCAATAGACTCCAGGCTGTTCTCCCCATCAAATATGAACTGTTCCAATTCTCCCATATACATGAATCCGCCCCATGCAATTCGTTTCAGTTTTGATCCGGCTGCAATGTGAATACTGCTTATTTTCGTATAGTTGAACAGCTGGCCTTCAGCATCTTCTACAGTCGCAGGTATGGTGACGTTGCCCGTAAGGTCCTTACAATCGGAAAATGCTACGCTTCCAATATGTTTTAGATGGGAATTTTCTCCAAAATCAAGTTGTTCAAGATATGAGAAGCGGAAGCTCTCATTACCTATCGACTCCAGGGAAGATGGGAAATTTACTTTTTTCAGATGCGAATTATAGAAAGCCTTTTCCTCAACAGACTTTGTTCCTTCCGGGATGTCATACTCTCCCTCCTTCGCCGTAGGGCAGAGAATGAGTTTCTCCTGATTTTTGGAATAAATAATGTCGTCTTTTCCACTGTAGGTAACATTGTTCTCGTCTACAGTAAACCGCTTCAGAACTGGACAGCTGAGAAAAGCACCGCCCTTTATGTCGCTGACATATCGTCCGATGGTCACGGCCTCTAATCCGTTTGCCCAGTTGAAAGCTTCTTTCTCAAGGGTCTTGGTATTGCTGAGGTCTACCGCCTTAAGATAGTCTTCCGTCTGGCAGAAAGCCTCACTGCTTATGGTCTCGACGGATGCAGGAACAGTGTACTTTCCATCTGTAAGTTTTTCTTTCGCATAGTGTGCCGGGAATGTGACAAGTGTCTTTCCATCCTTCGAACAGAGTACACCGTTGATAGACTGGAAAGCCGGATTCGCTGTGCTGACTTCAAACCATGTTCCTACAGCAAAAAATGATGCGCTCAGGGTCTGGTCAATTTTGGTAAGTGTCGATGGCAGCGTTATCTTCTCCACCTTTTTACATACCATGAAGGCTGTCGGTGCCAGTGTGGTGATACATTCCGGTATGTTGACGTTGCCTTGCTTTCCGGATGGAAAAGACACCAGCGTCTTGGCATCCTTACTGATCAGCCACCCGTCAGCGTTATTGGAATAGGTGGAATTTCCATCAGCCACCTTGTATTCAACGAAAGCTGGACAGTTCTCAAAGCAATTCTTTCCTAAGGAGGTAAAGCTGGCTGGTAGTGTTACTTTTTTCAGGCTCTTGGCACACCGGTAGCAGCCGTCGTTCATTGTTGTATAGCCCTCTGAAAATGTCAGGCTGGTAATGTCATCACTGCAGCTCGTCCAGTTTGTAGATTCCTTTACCTTATAAACTTCATGATTTTCCGGATGTGTAACCGTTGATGGAACCGTAACGTCTCCCTTTCCGCCAATATGTGCAACTGAGACAAAGTTGTCTGAATGGTGTTGTAGGTCGTTCTTGGTAACGGTGTAGGTGATTTCTCCCACCTTAAAATCAGAGCCTACCGCCTGGGCGAAAGCTCCTGTGACGCTTATTGCAAACAATAAAAGCGTCATAAACTTTTTTCTGATTTGTGTCATATTCTTACTTGATAAATGATAATCTTCTCTCTTTGTCAATACCTGATAGTTGCCTGACAATTGAAGTTGTCGCTGTCTTTATTGGTTAATGGGACTGCAAAGATAGATAAAATATTGAATTCGTCAGTTTTCCCCAACATCATATAAGTTATCTCTACTGTCAGAGATGTTCTTTCTGGCTGGCAGGTATGTTCCCAACGGTCTTTTATGTTGCATAGAATGTTGGCAACTACATTGTAGTTTAGTTAATAAATATTAAAACGGGGGGGGTAAATTGTAATTTCGTACCTTTACATCCATCTGTTTTCGGGGGATCATCCGACACATTTAGTAAGGATGCCATGTTAAGATACTGCAGATATACATATTTTCAATTTTAAACATTCACTTACCCTCAAATAGTAAAATGACAAAGAGGTACTCGCTTGGCGACTTGAAAGAATTGATACGGTACAGTCCGAACGATGACGAAGGTCAGACCTATGTAGGCCGTGACTATGTAGTTTCTACGGGCTGTAGTCCGTTCTTCGTGTCAGAACTTGAAGAACACGGTTCCATGTGTATGCAGTTCGTCCGTATGGGGGTCGTCAAATCGGGCAGCTGTGAACCTGTCGTTCATTCTGCTCAGTATCTCTGCAGGGAAGGCGACTTGTTTTTTGCCGGATGGGGGACAGAGCTGACGGAAGATGCCGTCAGTCCCGGCACTTTTTTCGAGGGCATTCTCATGACGGAGGAGTATCTGAAGAAAATCTTCGGAGCTTATCTGCCTCAGGTGTTCCTTTCTCCATGCCAGCACTTCATGCTGCACCTGTCAGAGGCGGAACAGGATATGTGGCACGACTATCTCCGCATATTATATACTCTTGCCATCCATGAGTCATTTGACAGAAAGCCCTTGAATGCGCTTTTCATTTCTGTATTCCGCTTCGTACAGGCACTTTACGAATCACAGGGGGAAAGGGCACACGAGAACCTGTCGCGTAGCAGGCAGCTCGCCGAGTCATTTATACAGCTGGTCAACGAGTATGCTCGGGATCATCACGAGGTGTCGTTCTACGCCTCTCGGCTCTGCGTCACACCGCATTATCTGGGACTGGTGGTCAAGGACGAAACAGAAGAGACGGCACGCGAATGGATAGACAAGACGATAACAATCGGTATACAGGTGGAACTTCGCTACAGTAACAAGTCGCTCAAGGAATTGGCAGATAGATTCCACTTCGCTTCCAGTAGTTCGCTTTGTAAGTTCTTTAAACGCCGCATGGGCTGCACGCCCAATGAATATCGTAGGAACAAAGAAGTGTAGGCGGACTGTTGGGTAGTTCCATTGTTATGCTTACTCCAATCTGTTGTAGCTGCAGATTGTAACTGTCTGTGGCTTTTTCCTTGCCAAGAAAACGGCCCTATCCTGTTTTTTAACAGTTATTGTGTGGGAAATACGCAGAGAATGTGTAAATTTGCAAGCAATAAACTTAAAATGTGATAACCAAAACTTACTACAATGAATAGAAACAAGTTGTTTATTTTAATTCTTGCACTCGTAACGACTCTGTCTTTCACGTCCTGTCTGAGTGATGACTACGAAGACAAACAGATTCCACAGGCAGAGCTGAAAGCAGCTTTCCTGACCATTCAGGGGAACTATCAGGGATGGCTGTTCTCTCATACCAGTGACGGTAAAAGCGGCAAGATAGAGAAGAAAGACTCCCTGCGCACTACCTGGGAAATCAGGTCGGACTCTACGGTGCTGGTCAGGAATTTCCCCAGCAAGATGCTGGCCAACAACATCACCAATCTCGAGCTGAAGAAGGCCGTGGAGGCTCTGCCTGCCCGGGACATCAAGTGTGCTTTCAATATCTACAGTGTGAATCCGATTCTGTTTGATGTGGCACCGTTCCAGGTTGAACTGGGTAAACTGACCTATGGCGGCGAGACGCACAAAGTAGCCATCGGTTTCGCTTTCAGACGCAACCTGACGTTCGGCGGCTTCTATGCGCCAAAGAAACAGGTCGGTATACGCCTTATTGAGGGTGGCGTGATCATTGATGACAAGGTGCAGAGCGAATTTTACAAGGGGCTTGATTATTTCTATCTCCTGTCGGACGCAAAGTGACATTCCTTGCAGTGTGTGACTGACATAGGCAGGGGCGCACAGACGGTGTGTCCCTGCTTTTGATACCCTCTTCCTGTTCCAAAAATCAACCCATGAACCTGAAAACCTCCTTGCTGCCCGCTCTCTGTCTGCTGTTGTCTGTACCTGCCGTTTCACAGGATACCTTGCGCAGCCACAAGGTGATAACCAATGTACAGATGCTCGGTATCGGCACCTTAAACGTACTCGACACTTACCTCTCGCCAGAAGAATACCGTGGCACGGAGCTGCGGTATGTCTCCCACTCTGTACGTGAGAACGGTAGCCGATTGTCCCGTGAGCTGGTACACCAGGCCCAGCTGCTGTCGGTCCATAATCGGAAAGACAACAACAATGAACTTGGCGGTTTCTACAATTTCCAGTACAGCTGGCACTATGCCCTCGGGAGGTGGGAGCTCGGCAAAGGAGAACTGTGCCTGAAGGCAGGCGGCGGCATTGATACAAGGCTCGGCTTCCTTTACAACACCCGCAATTCCAACAATCCTGCACAGGCTTACGGACAGGTGAATGTTGCCCCCGATGCCGTCGCCGCTTATCGTTTCCACCTTTGGAACTGTCCTTTCCAGTTGCGTTATGAGTTGCAGGCACCGCTCCTCGGACTGATGTTCTCACCCAATTACGGACAGAGCTATTACGAGATCTTCACCCGTGGAAACTACGACCACAACCTCGTTGTCACGACACCTGTCTCTGCTCCCTCCCTCCGTCAGCTGCTGACATTCGACTTCATGCTTCGCCATACGATCCTCCGCATCGGCTATCTGGGCGATTACCAGCAGGCAAAAGTCAACGGTTTGCGCCAGCACGCATGGAGCAGCCTTGTCGTGCTGGGCATTGTACGTAAATTCTCCATCAACAAGATTATTCCATGAGAAAGCTGTTCCATACGGTTCTGAAAACATCTATCTCTGCACTTACCCTGCTCGGTACGGTCACCGGCTGTGTTACGAATGACGAACTTCCCGATGATCCGCAGGGGAACTTCGAGGCGTTGTGGCGTATCATGGACGAGCATTACTGCTTCTTCTCGCAGAAAGGTGTTGACTGGCAGGAGGTACACAGCCGTTATGCCCGGCAGTTCGATGCGTCCATGACGGCGAAGCAGCAGTTCGAGGTGATGACCAATATGCTCTCCGAACTGAAGGACGGACACGTCAATCTGTACACCTCTTTCAACCTCGGCCGCTATTGGGCCTGGCATGAGGATTACTCCAAGAACTATTCCGACTCACTTGAACGCAGGTATCTCAAGACCGACTATCTCATCGCAAGCGGGATGGACTATACCATCCTTGACGACAACATCGGATACCTGCGCTGTGAAAGTTTCCAAAACGGCATCGGTGCAGGCAATCTGGATGATATTCTCCTTCACCTGCAGCCCTGCCGGGGACTGATTGTGGATGTCCGCAACAATGGCGGAGGCAACGTGAACAATGCGGAGGAACTGGCAGCCCGCTTTACGAACGAGGAGCTGCTTGTGGGCTATATGCAGCACAAGACGGGGAAGGGGCATGACGACTTCTCTTCGTTGCGCCCGGAATATCTGAAACCGGGACGTGGGGTGCGTTGGCAGAAACCGGTTGTCGTACTGACCAACCGCAGCGTCTTCTCGGCTGCCAACGAGTTTGTGAAGTATATGAAGTGCTGCCCCGGTGTTACCGTTGTAGGCGACCGTACCGGCGGCGGTGCCGGTCTGCCTTTCTCTTCTGAACTTCCCAATGGCTGGGGTGTCCGCTTCTCCGCCTGCCCGATGTACGACCGTGACAGGAAGATGACCGAGTTCGGTATTGATCCCGATCATAAGGTAGACCTCACCTCCGAGGATTTCGCACGAGGCAGAGATACGATCATCGAGTTTGCAAGGGAGCTGCTGAAGACCTACCCAAACTCTTCCAAATGAGGAAGTGCCTCACGGAAGCCGGGCAGGACAGTTCTGTTACCGCTCATCCGGCCTGTTCCCCTTAAGGTTTGTCCCTTGCTTGTCGTCATCCCTTACTCATTGGCTGCCACGTACCCCTCCTCGGGAGCGAGTGGAGAAGTATAGACCCTTGTGGGAGATTCAGCTACTGCTGCTGACCCGAAACAGCTGGAAAAGATGTTCGCAAACATTTGGCTGTTTCTTAAACATTCCGTAACTTTGCAGCCGTTATGCGCCTGTGGCGGAATTGGTAGACGCGCTAGACTTAGGATCTAGTAACTTACGTTGTGCAGGTTCGAGTCCTGTCAGGCGCACAGCAAAATACCGGATGATTGCCAGACAATCATCCGGTATTTTGCTTATGGTAGTTTGGGAAGCACATAACCTCCTTTATATTATAGATGTTGTAGACCCATGCGGCAGCAGATTTACCAGCAGGCTTTTTTCATGGACATGGGGCGGTCGTACTGTCATGCTTCCACAGCTTGGCAGGACTGTTTTCAGTTTCTATCTCGTCAGGCTGAGCCGGAGACTTACACCGAAGTCGTGGGTGGTCGTCGGGTAACTGCCTGACGAGAGCAGGGGAGTGTTGATCTGCAGGTCGTAATAGAGGCTGGCCGTTACCAAACGGCTCAAGGTGTAGTCGCCCATGAAAGCGAACTTGAAGGCGGTGTTGCCGCTTGAGGCCGAAGAGGCGAGTGAGGCAATGTCGCGGGTGAGCGATGCCTGCCGCCGGTAACTCATGTCGAGACGGAGGTTGAGGTCGTGGTTCAGTCCGTTGTCCTGACGGGACGAGCTGTTGTCCTGCTGTGAAATTCCCATGTTCTTTTTCTTCTTTCTTGCTACATGGCGTGTCCCGTTGTTGAAGAGGTTGAAGTCGTTGATACGGTAACCGACACCTACGACCCAGTCTTTTGAGGAGGCCTCATTCAGCTGCACACTTGTCATGGACAGCGAGAGCACACGTGTCTGCCGGTATTCCAGGCGTGCCGTGAGGTTGTTCTGCAAGGTGAGGTCGATTCCGAGGAGCGGTGAGAATGCCTCGTTGATACTCACCTGTGAGATGTTGTACATCGAACTTGGAATGGGGTTGCCTGTCGTGGCATCAGCGATGAATCCGAGTCCGTTCATGTATTCCTGCCATGTGCTGTAGCTCTGGTAAGAGCCGATGGCGAAGATGCTGCGGTAGGCATGATTGATGTTGACGCTTTTGAAGAACTGCTCGAAGAAAGGCAGCCGTGACAGTCCGCTGTAACGGATTGTCCAGTTGGGCAGCAGACTGCGCAGGGCAGGGAAGATGTTGAGTCCGTTGCCGCCCATGCTTGTATAGGCATTGAGGAAAGCAGGCACCATCACGTCGGCACTGTATTTGTTGACGGCTCCCACTGTCGGGTCGAAGTGTCCGCCGCCGAAGGAGGCAGGGTAGGTGGCGTTGCGGTATTGCGTCTCCACACGGTCGCGGTAGCCGTCGAGCGACTGCACGAAGCGGTTGAATGCCGCACTGTGATAGCCGTTGTTGGCATCGCCCAGACTCTCGAAGGCCGTACCGAGTGACAGGGTGGTCATGGTAAATGATCCGCTCTGCGTGGTCGGGTTGCCGGCATACATGTACTGGATGCTCCGTGAGGTGGTCTTCATCCGGCTGGCGGTAAGGTCGATCTTGAAGTCCTTGAACGGTTCCAGCGTCATGCGTATCTGCAGGTCCTCGGTCTGATTGGTCGTAGCCGGTGTGGCTACGCTGTCGTTCATGAGCAGCCAGTTGTTGTCCCGTGCCTTGCCGATATAGTCGTCATCGATGAGGCCGAAGGCGAAGTCCAGTCCCGGCGACATTGCTCCCATTCCGCGTGTCTGTCCGAAGGCATCGCCTACAGTCGGCATGAATCCCGGCAGTGCCATGGCGTACTGGTTTCGGTAGGAGACACTTGCCGAGCGCACCGTCATCAGCGCACGTGCCACACACTGTGCCGTCTTGTACCAGCCCTTGTTGTCGAGGGGTTCCTTGGGGGTGACGGTCAGTTTCATGCGGATGGCAGAGTCGGTGCGGTTGAATACCTTTACCTGCGTATCGCCCACCTTGCGCCACTTTATCTTCAACGTCTTTCCCCGATCGTCCTTGGCAGAGACGATGAGTCTTTTCGTCTTCTTGCCGTGTGATACGAGGACGGCGGAATCGGCATTGATGGCAATCTCCTTTTCGAAGCTTCTCTGGTTGCGGGGCAGAGCCTTTTTCTTCTCTTCGTCTTTGTCTTTCGGCTTCTTCTCTTTCTTTTCCTTTTCGGCTTTTTTTTGTTCATCGGTCAGCTTGGGGCGTACAGGACGTGTGCGGTTGAATCGTTCGTTGGTCTTCTTGAGGAAAGGCACATGATTGTAGAACCGTTCGAGGTTGAACGAACCGTTGATGTTCAGCGAGCGGTTGGCCGTGATGGTGTTGCCGAGTGATGTCCCGTCTTCCAGTTTTGTTCCGCGTACCCAGGTATAGGCTGCTGTATAGTTGGCATCCGCATTCACCCAGTCGAAGACTGGCAGCAGGTTGATCGGCAGCTGGTAAGAGAGCGTGAAGTTCTGCTGGTAGTCGAGTGGTGTGCCGAAGTGCTTGATGCTCGTCCACACCGAGTCTTTCCATGCCTCGTATCGGTCGGGGTAGAGGTCTTTGTTGACCGGTGTGTAAGGCTCTTCTATCTCGGCGTGTGTCGCACTCTGGAAGTTCATGTGCAGGTTGCGTGTCAGATCCCAGCGCAGGGCGAAGTCACGGTTCCACAGGAACTGTTCGCTGAAGGTGAGCGGCAGCATATTGTTCTCTGTCGATTCCATGTCCCGTTCCTGCAGTTCGTAGTAGTTGCGCACCATCTCGGTATTGAATGTGATGTTCTGCGGCAGCCAGTTCAGTCCGAACCGCTTGAGGATGTCGAACCATTTGGACCGGCTCTTGATCAGCCGTCTGAACGGCTCCCAGGTCCTGTACACCGGTGTCCAGTTGTAGTTCAGTGCGCCCCGCCAGTTGTCCTCATTCTCATAGACGGTCGTCTCACCCGATGTATGAGAGTGGGAATGGCTGTAGGATAGGGCGAAGTTGGCCGGGTCGTACGGCATAGGGTGGTTTCTGGTCTGGATGCCTACACGCACGTTCGAGAGCGAGAAGTTCGTCGTCAGCCGTTTGGTGACGGCGATTGATTCAATGGAGTCCCGTTCCTGACGGCTGGCGGCACCGTCGAGTGCGTCCTTCAGTTCCATGTCCGTATCGAGGGGGTTGTACTTAGGCCGGCTTTCACTCTTCGTGACACTGTAATATAAAGGTGCGGACACCTTGGCCTTGTCGGGGAAGAACTTGCCCAGTTCAAGGCTCGTGGTGACCGACACATCCGTCTTCGTCTCCTGCTGCCGCTCGTTGACACCCTGTTCCAGACCGCCGAATCCGTCGGTGCTGTGGCTGGCATTGACATCCACCGTACCGAAGTCGGACAGCTGGAGATTGAGCTGTCCTCTTGCCGCCCAGCCGCCTTCGTTGTTGAATTCCAGCAGGCGAAGTTCGTTCACCCATACTTCACCGCTTTTCTGACTGCTGGAAAGGTTGCGTACACCGATGATCATCGTCTTCACTTCACCGAGTGTCGGATTACCCATCACCGTCATCTTGTTGGCAGGACGGTCGGTGTCGTAGACGGAGAAAGCCCGGTTGTAGCTTGCCGTTCCTGCACCCCGTGCCTGGTTGCGCTGTTTCTTCACGGAGGTGAGCAGCTTCAGCGGGATGTCAAGCATGTTCTCCTCGGGCCATACGATGCGGCGGTCATGGCCGGTGTACATATCATAATGTCCCGGAGCCGACAGCTTCAGCGGGATTTCATACTCGTAGTAGTTGTTCTTGTAATCCGATCCCAGACGGATGAACACAGCCAGCTGGTTGTCAGTCAGGTTGGTCGTGTTCTGTTCGAAGGCGTTGGCGTGTACGAACATCTGCAGCCGCTTGTACTGGCGCAGGTCGAGGGTAGTGTTCTTGTAGACAGCCTTCGACTCGCCTGTACCCAGGTTGTTGACGACCATAGAGAGTGCCTGCTCGTTCTCTTCGACAAGCTGTGGCTGGTTCGGATCCTGTCCACGGCGGATGCCCGGCGGCAGGATGTAGTTCACGGGCACCTTGTCGTTGTTCTCCTCAAGGCTCACGGCACTTACCGACATCGTACCTGTATTACTGGCAGAGTTGGTGAGGTTTTGCTGATACTGCCGCCACTTGCCGCTGACGAGGTCGAGCGTGCCGAACCGGAGGACGATGGGTTTCTCGAAACCTGTGAGGAACATACGCATGAAGCGGATGCTGGTGAAGTCGCTGATGTTGCCTACACGTTTCTGGAATTCCTCCAGCGGGATGCGGAACTGATACCACGTGACGGGTTCTGAACCGCCTTTGCGCAGTGAGGCAGAGGCTACTCGCTTGTCGACAATGTAGTTCCGGCCGACGACAAGATCCTGCGGACGGATGCTGACGTGGTACTGATAGTACTTCTCGTATTCGTTCAGTGTGTAGTCCTGGTTGATGTCCTCCACGTCGGGCGTCGTCTTGTACGAGGTGTCGTAACGCTCGTTGTTGTTGTCATTGTCCGGTGAGTTGCCCTGTGGGTTGTTGATGCGCTTGTAGCGTTCGAGAATGGAAGCCTGCTTCGCATCCCAGTCTGAACCACGGAAATAGTGGTAGTCATCGTTGGCCGGATCCGCCCAGATAGAATCGAAGACGGCCTGATTGGTGTTGGCACGGGCTGCGGTGAGGAAGTTCTGATAAGATGCGAACTGTCGTTCTTCTTCGTCCGTCAGACCGTTGAATCCCACGTCCTGCTTGGCACGGCTGCTCTTTGACGTGGCAAAGGCGTAGGTGACGGTGCTCTGCGTCGGAATCTTACCCCATTGTGTGGTCGTCCACGACGGGCTGCCGTCTACCGGCATACCGCTTTCATAGAACTTCTTGCCATCCTTCAGCACATCTTCTGACACTTCGCCGAGGTCGATGTAGAAGTCGCCGCCATACTGGCTGGCATTTGGCAGCCGGTTGGAATAGATGAACGGGTCGAGCAGCCAGAACTCGATGTATTCGATGTTGGCGGTCTGGAAGTCGTTGGTGTCGAGCTTGCGCATCATGCCTCCCCATGTACCGGCAGGATGGGTGAGGTGTCCGTTGATGTCTATATTCGGATTGAAGTTGTACGGTCCGCGTTCGGAAGGATAATAGGCGAGGTTCAGGATATTCAGGGTAGAGATGGAACCGCTGTAGTTCCGGTCACGGTTCGGGAACAGCTCGCTTACCGGAATCTCGCGTACATAATGGTTGGAGAGCTGGTCGAGGTCGCTCTTGATATGTCCCGGTGTCAGCGAACTGCTGCGCCGTGTGAAGAGCGGGTCGATGTTGTACCATGCCAGCAGACTGCGGTTGAATCCGCTGTTGAGGGTCGTCTTGTCCGTATGCTCGGGGAAGTCGGACGGTACGCTGGAGATGATCCACGATGTCGGCTGGCTTACGTCGATGGTCGTCTTCGCCCCTTCGAAGTCGTCCAGATAGGAGGCGTTGTCCTGTGTTCCTTTGCTCTGTCCGGCCAGAAGCTGTGCAAACTCGGCGGAGAATGTGATGTAGGAAGGCTGACTGACGTGCAGCAACGGAATCTTGTCGAGCATATTCGTCAGCCACTGGCTTTCCTTCTTCCAGTTGATGTTCAGTCCCCAGATGGTGTTATTGAGCGGTTCTGCCCCCATGTTCACCTTGGTTGTCAACGGCTGTTCGGACAGGTGCATGAACGTACCGCCGATCTGGAAGTCTTTGGAGAAGTCGTATTCCCAGTTCACGCCGATCATTGTCTTGCGTTCCTGCTGGTAGGCACTCTGGCTTTCCAGAGAGACATTGATGGCTGTTCCGGCGTCAATGATGCTCTGATTGAGGATGGTTACCTCCCCGGCACTGTAATCGACACTGTAGTCAGAGCCTTCATTCAGGGTCACACCGCCTGCCGTCACGACCACCGATCCCTGTGGTACGTTATAGGCCCCGAGGGAAATGACATTCGCCGCCGTACCCCGGTATTGCCCTGTGAGCATGAATTTGTCCTTCTCGGCAATCTGCTTGGCGATGGTCTTTGTGGAGTCATAAAGCTGTTCGAAGACATACTTGTCTGCAATGGCTGCTGTGACACCTCTGTCAGTCAGGGCTTTCCGAAGTCCCCTGCCGAACGGTTCCGCCATCGGGAGGAAGACACGTCCGTTGCTGACGGTGTGCCCCTCGACGTAATCGAAGTAGCCGTTGGGATGGGGATTGTTATTGTTGTCCAGCCGGTCGGCATTCAGGAGTTTGATGAGCGTCTGGCTTTTTACCTGCGGCTCCGGTATATAGGAAAGGTAGACACCAGTCGTATCGCTCTGGTATTTCACGTCAAGGCGGAACTTGTCACGCTCGATGTTTGAGGCAAGGTAATAGACGTTCTTCATCATCAGATCCCAGTTCCCCTGCCTGGGGTTGTTGCTGGTGTTCTTCAATGACTTGACGAAGAGGGCCTCGTTGATGTTCGTGTGGTCGCTGGCAAACTCTCCCACCTGGTAGGTCACGCCGCCGTAGGTGTATTCGTAGGCGATCGCCAGCACCTGGTCGGTCTGCAAGCCGCTTCTCAGCGAGATATATCCCAGGGCGGTGTTGACCGTATATTCCGAACTGCCAAGCAGGCGGGCATTGGCCAGTTTTTCGTAGTCGTTGCCTCCCACCAGTCCTGCACCGTCGAGGATGCCTGTCACTTGGTCGATGTCGCGGGCGGCAGGATAGGTCTGTGTAAGGGTGCTGTACTCAGTGTTGGCATTGTTCGTCGGGACGGGACCGGAGCCTGGTCCCCACAGGTCGGTGCGGCTCACTTTCCTGTTCTCGCCGAGGTCGGTCAGTGCTACGATGTTGCGGGTGTTGCTGGTCGTTCCTGTCTTGTTTGTCACCCATACTTCCACACGGTTGATGGTTATGCCTGTCTTGAGGTTCGGCAGCGATTTCATCGCCGCGTCATAGTTGTCGCGGAAGTACTGGGAGAGGAAGAAGTGGTGGTTCTCCTCATAATCGGCAGCGTCGATCTCGAACGGTGTAAGCTGTCTGCCGTCCCGCGAGCTGACACTCTTGTTGGAACTCTTCTTCTGCGAGAGTACCGTCTGCAGCTTCAGCTTGCCGAACTGCAGGTCTGTGCGGATGCCGAAGAGTGCCGATGCCCCCTGCACGAGCGAGTTGTTGGAAGGGAAGGAGACATTGCCGCCTTCAACGAGCTTGATGATCTCGTCTTCCTTGCCTTCATATCTCAGTTTGAAGTTCTGCGTATCGAAGTCGAATGTCGCATCGGTGTTGTAGTTCAGGTTCATGTTCACCTTGTCGCCCACCTTTCCGTTCACATTGACATTGATTTTCTCGTCGAAGTCCATCGCTGTCGTCTTGCGGTTGCGGATGGGCAGCGACGGGTTGTCTATGTTCTTGATGTTGGCGCCGAACTTCAGCTCTGCCGATCCCTGTGTCTTGATGCGTACGCCGCCCGGCCCGAAGATCTTTTCGGCCGGTCCGAGGGAGAAGTGCATGTCCGTGAAGTCGAACTTGTCCTTTCCTTTCTCCCTCAGTATCTCCTGGTTCTTCGATCGGTAATAATCGGCAAAGCTGCGTTTCTCCGTCCATCTGCGGTATTCTTCCGGTGTCATCATGATCGGTGCCATCACGTAGCTGTTGCCGATTTTGTTGCCGATGATATAGCGATCGAGCGAGTCGTTGTATTCTACGGTCTGCCGCATATTCTCCGGACGGATGAGATCGGTGGAGTTCTCTTTGAGGTCGTCGTAGGTAATAGGGGTAGTGCGTTGCACCTTCCATCGGGGATGAAGCAGCGAGTCGGGAATCTTCTCTTCGTCAATCTCCACATCGACCGCCTTTGCCTTCTTGACGGTGTCCGGGGGTGCAACGGATCTGACCGGCTTTGCGAATGGTGCAAAGTTGAGGGCTGGATGTCCCCACCCCAGCAGGCAGATACTGCCGAGAAGCATGATGACAAAGAGGGATATGTAATGCTTTTTTTTCAAGAGGACAGGTGATGGAAGGCCTCCTTAAGCCTCTCCGGAGGAGGGGATGTGTGGGCGGTAATAAGCGATGATAGACAGTAATGAGCAGTGATAAACGATGATGGGCTGGGGGGCTTACTTTATCATCTTCAACGCCAGCTTGACAACCTGTTCCACAGGAAGGTCGGGCTGGTCGGTGAGGATGCTTACGACGACTTTGGCCGATGGGGCAGGGGAGAAGCCCAGCATGGTCAGTGCGCTGACGGCCTCGTCCTTGATGGCAGTGTTGAGAGCCGGCGTACCGGGCTGGCTGCTGACGTGGAGTTCGTCGGCGATACCGCTCTGCATGATCTTGTCTTTCAGGTCGACGATGATGCGCTGTGCCGTGCGCAGTCCGATGCCCCTGACCGTCTTCAGCATCTTTTCATCCCCATTGGCAATGACGTTGCACAGTTCTGCAGGTGTCAGAGACGAGAGGATCATGCGTGCGGTGTTGGCTCCGACACCCGAGACGGTGATCAGCAGACGATAGAGTGACCGTTCCTGCCTGCTGGCAAAACCGTAGAGGGTGTAGCTGTCGTCGCGGCCGCCAGTCATGATCGCCTCGTGTACATAGAGTTTCACAGGTGTCCTGCCTTGTATGGCACTATAAGTGTTGAGCGAAATATTCAGTGCATAGCCTACCCCATGTGCCTCGACAACCGCCAAAGCAGGTGTCAGGTCAGCGAGTTCGCCCCTGATGTATTCTATCATAAATCCAATAAAAATATGCCCTTTGCCGTGGCAAGGCTTTTTGTATATACAGATTTAATAACGATGTGGTTTAGCTTTTATTGTATATGACAAATAAAAAGAGCAACCTCTCCCCGGCCTCACCCCCAGTCCTCCCCAGTGGAGCGGGGGAGCGACTATCGATGTTGGCTGAACAGAAAGTGTAAAGTGTTACTTGCTGGTTGAATAATATTTACACTCTATGGTGTAAAACGATACTTTCACCAAGTGTTATAACACCCTGAAAATAGGTAGTCAAGCAGTACTTGAATTGCAATCAAGCATCTTTTGGATTCCAATCAAGGCTTGATTGACTTGCAACAGGTGCCCTTTTGAAGCTTTACTAACGCCCTTTTGAAGTTCAATTAAGCACCTTTTTGTGCGGTCGTGTATGTGTTTGATTATAAGTGGCTTACCAATGGTGTTGAATGTGTGCTGGCTATGTTTTCATTTACCGCTTTCAATCTTGTCAACGGCTTTGTTTCCCATGACTATCTCGATGGATAAACAAGGTAAAGAATTAAGACAAAATGAAAGGTGCTTTACCTTTTCTTCTCGGTCTTCTGACGTAGTAGTTCGCAGAAGTGCTTATGGCTGGTACATACATTGGCTGATTCATTTTTGATAAATGCTACAAAGCACCAAACCCACATTTAATAGGCAAGACTATAAGTAGGATGTTTGGATGACGGCACAAATCCGCTTAAAGAATGTATGAAAATCAACGGATGATAGTTAGCTGAAAGTTTGGATATTATGTTTGCTTTATCATAAAATTTTGTACCTTTGTGGCATTACTAACCCTTAATTCTAAGCGATATGATAAAGTACGTTATTCAAGCAATGAAAAATCCTCTGAAGAAAGAAGAGGTGAAGTCTTATCCGCAGGCTGCACCGACTACTCAGGTTACGCAGGTCTCAAAGTTAAAAAATTTGATTTTACAACTCTTTGATAATCAATATCTGGTAAGTGGTAATAATTGTCTTATAAGATAATTTTAAGATGGTGTACTGTAAGATGGAATTAACTATAAGACTTTTAAGATAGTAGAAATAAGTGTAAATGAGTAGTAAATAGAGATTAACATTAAATTATAAGGTTGAAAAATGAACTGGATAAAAATAAACAATATACGCTGGAAGAAAATAGAAAATATACTCTTTGTAATAGCTATTCTATCATTAATAGGACTAACAATAGTGATTTTTTCAATGGAAAAATTAAAATTAGAAGGAACTTTAATAGTAGGAATACTTACAGCTTTTGTTAGCACAATGGAAATTTCCGCAACTATAAAACAATCAAGTAAAAATACTTTTATCAACACCATAACAATTGCTCGAAAGGAATATATGGCAGAACTTCGTAAAGCTGTTGAAGAGTTTTGTGTAACTGCTGAAAGAAGCGACAATGAAAAACTGAAAGAATTGTCGTATAAATTAAAATTGTTGATGAATCCTGCTGATAAGGATAATGAGCATTGGGATAGGAAAGCTATTGAAATGATTGATAAAATAGTCCAAGCAGAGAATAAAACAGAAGATATTGATAGTTTCATAACACTAATGCAATCATGGCTTGCTCTTGAATGGCATGGAATGAGAGAAGAAGCTAAAAAAGGAATAATGAGCAAAGAAGATAAAAAAACTTTGCTGGATACTGAATATAGTAAATATACAGAATGGATGGAGAAAAAAGACAATGGACAAGAATAGCATATTACAATATAAATCATCGTTCGATAGTATTGTCAGATACATTGAGAGCGACGATAGCGAAGAACAGGTAGAAGTTTGGTTTGCACGCGAACTGCAAACAATATTAGGCTATGCACGTTGGGAGAACTTTCTTGTTGCCATACGACGGGCAGTAGATTCGTGTAAAGCACAAGGAATCAATGTTGATGATCATTTTCGTGAGGTCACGAAAATGATAGAAATAGGCAAAGGCGGAAAACGAGAAGTATCCGACTTTATGCTTACTCGCTATGCCTGCTACCTTATCGCTCAAAACGGTGATCCAAAGAAAGAAGAAATTGCATTCGCCCAAAGCTACTTTGCTGTACAAACACGAAAAGCAGAGTTAATAGAAGAGCGACTGAACCTGTTGTCTCGTTTAGAAACCCGTGATAAATTGAGAATGGCAGAAAAACAATTGTCGCAGAACATATATCAGCGAGGAGTTGATGACAAAGGCTTCGGGCGCATACGTTCTAAAGGTGATACGGCACTTTTCGGAGGACACACCACAGAAGATATGAAGAACCGATTGGGGGTGAAATCCAACAGACCGCTGGCTGACTTTCTGCCCACCCTTACCATAGCTGCCAAGAACCTTGCTACGGAAATGACTAACTACAACGTAGAAAACAAAGACCTGCACGGAGAACTACCTATTACGTGCGAACACATACAGAACAACCAAAGCGTGCGTGATATGTTGGGACAGCGTGGCATCAAGCCTGAAGAGCTTCCACCCGCAGAAGATATTAAGAAACTGGAACGCAAGGTTGCACGAGATGAGAAAAAGATAGAACAAGCCTCACAAAAACTACCGAAGAATACAAATGGAGATTCATAATATATTAAACAAGATACTGCAAATAGAGCATGGCTTTCAGCACATCATTGATGGAGCCGATGAAATCCTTTCTACATACCCTAAGGAACAATGTTTTGAACTTGCTTTCGAACTATTCAAGAACAAAGCCTATCAAGTCCGAATGTTGGCAACAACGATATTGGGCAGATTGGCAACAGAGGATAATAATGCACTTTGTTTTTTGAAAGAACAAGTAAGCACCGATGAGAATTGGCGTGTGCAGGAAATGCTTGCAAAGGCTTTCGATGAAGTTTGCAAACACAGAGGATATGAAATGTCCTTACCGCTCATAGAAGAGTGGATAAATGACGATAATCCGAATGTTGTCCGTGCCGTAACAGAGGGATTGAGAATTTGGACAAGTCGACCGTTCTTCAAAGAAAATCCATCGGAGGCTATTGCTCTAATCAGTAAGCACAAAGCACATGAGAGTGAATATCTTCGGAAATCCGTGGGAAACGCTCTGAGGGATATAAGCAAGAAACATCGTGAATTGATACGGCAGGAAGTGCAGCAATGGGATCTATCCAATTCACGAGTTATGTTTACTTATAAACTTGTGTTAAGAAACAAATCCCTGCTGTCATTAATAGACGATAAAGAATAGATGATAAAACAGGCGCACTAGTAAACCCCTGTATTGTTTTATTTCCTCTGTCAAGCAACTCGCAATCCGACATCGTATTTCAAGCCCCCTCCTTTTGGGAGGGGTTGGGGCTGTCAGGTTTGCTGTCTTGCTGGGGACAAGGCTACTATATAATTGTGTTAAAAATATGCCGCAAGGCAATACTTTCTACAAAGAAAACATTACTTTTGCAGATGTATAAAGAGTACTAATTATAAAAGGTAAAAGGAATATGAAAAAGATCAGAGCAGCCGTTGTAGGCTATGGCAATATCGGTCAGTACAGTGTTCAGGCATTGGAAGCCGCAAGGGATTTCGAGATTGCAGGTATTGTACGCCGTCAGGGTGACAAGGACAAACCTCTGGAACTTACTCCGTATGAGGTGGTTGACGACATTAACAAGCTCAAGGATGTGGACGTAGCTATTCTTGCCACACCTACCCGCAAGTGTCCGGAATATTCCGAGAAAATCACGGCACTGGGTATCAACACCGTTGACTCGTTCGACATTCACGGTTCTATCCTCGACTACCGTACGAAGCAGATGGAGAACAACAAGCGCACGAATACCGTCAGTGTGATTTCAGCAGGCTGGGATCCGGGTTCTGATTCTATCGTACGTGTGCTGCTGGAAAGCCTTGCACCGGAAGGTCTTTCCTATACCAACTTCGGTCCGGGCCGTTCCATGGGACACTCTGTCGTTGCCCGCAGCAAGAAAGGGGTGAAGGACGCATTATCCATGACCATTCCTCTCGGCGAGGGAATCCACCGCCGTATGGTCTATGTGGAACTGGAAGAGGGGGCGACCCTCGAGGAGGTAACCAAGGAAATCAAGGCCGACGACTACTTCGCCCACGACGAGCTGCACGTGTTTGCCGTACCGAGCGTGGCTGCCCTGAACGATGTCGGGCATGGCGTTCACATGACACGCAAGGGCGTGAGCGGAAAGACGCACAATCAGCGTTTCTCATTCGACATGAGCATCAACAACCCGGCTCTTACGGCGCAGGTGCTCGTGAATGTGGCGCGTGCCAGCTTCCGCCTTGCACCGGGCTGCTACACAATGCCGGAGATACCGGTCATCGATATGCTGCCGGGCAGTCGTGAGGACGTTATCGCAACGCTGGTTTAGGATGATGGCTTATGGGCTGAGAAGCCTTGTTGATCTTATTGGTCTTATTCGCCTGACAAGGGCGATAAGGCCAATAATCTTTTGCGCAATATGAGAACTTTCCGACATAAAGTGACGATAAACGATGCAGGAGCCATCGTGGTGTTTGGCTTGGGATCCTTTTTCTGTCTGTGGAATAGGACGAACAGTCTGATGATTCTCCTCGGTGTCCTCCTTGTTGTCGTGACCATCCGGGCTGTGGACCGTGCCATCCATACGGAATATGTGCTGACTGATGACGGTGTGCTGCAGGTGAAGACAGGACGGGTCGGCCGGACAAGACGGATAGAACTGAAGAAGATAAAGAAGATAGGGAAACGTCCGTTTGCCTTCCGTTTAGGTGTCTACGCACTGATAGAACTGGAGGACGGAAGCGTTGTCAGCGTTCAGCCTGATAATATGGACGGTTTCCTGTCAGCCCTTGGAAAACGGATAGAAACGAAAGAGAAATGAGATTGAGACTCTTCCCGGCACTGCTTCTCGGTGTCGTGTTAAGCCTGCCGGTACAGGCGCAGGTCAGTTTAGACAGCACGATGGCTGCGGACACCGTCGTCTCGAAGGCTTTTGCAGTACAGCCGGAGAACGATGATTCCATCAGCGAGGAAGAAGATACGGACAGTATTATCCCGGCCTTCTCTACAGACAGCCTGCTCAGCTGGAAGGAGAATGCCGTGATGCGGCTGGACGGCATACTCCGCAGCCCGTTGCTGGAGACAATCCAGACGAGTGTGATGGTTTGGGACCTGACCGATGACGTACCTGTCTATCAGTTCTGTGAACGCCTCCATCTGCGCCCGGCATCCACGATGAAATGCGTCACTGCCATTGCGGCCTTGGACAGGCTCGGAGCCGACTACGATTTCCGGACACGTGTTTACTGCACTGGCGAAATGGACGATTCCACACTCGTTCTGCATGGCGACCTCTATTGCGTGGGCGGTATGGATCCGATGCTCTCGTCCTCGGACCTGGCGGAGATGGCACGTGTCATACGCAATCATGGCATCACGTGTGTAGAGGGCAATCTCTATACCGATTTCTCCTTTAAGGACCGCGACCGGCTGGGGAAAGGCTGGTGCTGGGACGACAAGAATCCAGTGCTCTCGCCGCTGCTTGTCGATCGCAAGGATGACTTCGCCGACCGTTTCCGCCGCCAATTGTCGGAGGCGGGCGTAACGGTGGACGGTATTACCGCCGACCGGCAGCTTCCTGACAGTGCCCGGCTGCTGACGATGCAGACGCACTCCGTCCGCCAGGTGCTCCGCCGCATGATGAAGGTGAGCGACAATCTCCATGCCGAGTCGCTGTTCTACCAGCTGGCTGCCAGTGGCGGTACACGGTGGGCGTCGGCACGCCAGGCACGGCAGTATGCGTATTCTCTCTTCAGCCGTATTGGGCTGAATCCCCGTGACTATTATGTTGCTGACGGGTCCGGTCTCTCCCTATATAATTACGTGAGTACCGAACTTGAGACAAGGCTGCTGCGGTATGCCTTCCAGCATCCGGAAATCTATGAAGCCCTGCATGAGGCTCTGCCGATAGCGGGAGTGGACGGAACCTTACGGAAACGGATGCGCGGCACGGCTGCGGCCGGCAATGTGCGGGCTAAGACGGGTACGGTGAAAGGTGTCAGTTCGCTGGCGGGTTACCTCACGGCTTCCAACGGTCATCTGCTCTGTTTCTCGGTCATCTGCAACGGCGGACTCTCCAACGGTCCTATGCGCAACCTGCAGAACAAGATCTGTGTGGCACTGTGCCAATAGCTTATGAAATTAGGATTTGTGAATGATGAATTTCAAATTAACACCTCCCCGTCATTTTGTCAACGATGCACTTGAAGAAATCAGGATCTTCGTAGAGAACATTATCCTTTCGTTGGGTGTACACGGCCATGCCGTACCCGTCGTGCGCCATGTGTTGCTGGCCGTGGTTGCCCTCCTGCTGGCATTCTTTGCCGAACGGCTTTGTAAGTACATATTCGTGCCGCTCATTCTCCGGCTGGTAAAGCGTACCGAGGCGCACTGGGATGATGTCGTCTTCGATCGTCAGGTACTGCGCACAGCCTGCCACATCGCACCGGCATTGGTAGTATGGCAGCTGATGCCGCTCGTCTTCTATCAGTTCCCCATGGTGCAGGAGGGGTTGCGTCGGCTCACGGCAGTCTATCTCACCATTGCCGCGACACGTCTGATTACTGGCATCATCGACCGGCTGCGTTATCTGAACACCCGCCCCGGCAGTTCCACGAGCCAGTATCTCAAGTCGTTCTGCGGCGTACTGAAGATTCTTGCTATCTTCATCGCTGTGGTTGTCGTCATCGGCATCCTCATCAACCGTAGTCCGATGGCATTGCTTGCCGGCCTGGGAGCGACTTCAGCTGTCCTCATGCTGGTGTTCAAGGACACCATCGACGGCCTCGTCGCCGGCATCCGGCTGACCAGCAACGAGATGATACACATCGGAGACCATATCACCGTACCCGGCGGATTCGTGGATGGAACGGTCATGGACATCACACTCACTACCGTAAAGGTGCGGCAGGCCGACAATACCATCACCACCGTACCCCCTCTGACACTCGTCAGCGGCATCTTCCAGAACTGGAAAGGGGTGCAGGATGTGGACGGACAGCGGGTGAAGAAGATGGTCTACTTCGACGTGCGCAGCATCCGTGTAGTGGATGACAGCCTCCGGAAGCAACTTCTGGAGCAGGGATTCGTGAAAGAGGAGGAGCTGAAGGGTGAGGTCGTCAACATGGCACTCTTCCGCCATTATATGGAGCATTACCTTGCCAAACGGGAAGATGTCAATGAGAAGATGACGCTCCTCGTGCGCCAGCTGGAGGCCACACAGGCGGGTGTACCGATCGAACTCTATTTCTTCCTACGCACAAAAGACTGGATTCCCTACGAGCATTCGATGGCCGATATTCTCGAGCACGTCTATGCGTATGCCAATGCCTTCGGCCTGAAAATCTACGAGCAGACCCCTGTACAGTAAGCACTTCCTCCTTATTCCCATCTCCTTTCGGGTGGGGAATAAGGAGGCCGCTTGCATCGTTCCTGCATCAGATAGCTTTTTTTATTACCGAAAAAGCTTCCGACTGGAAAAATAATAGTATATTTGCACTATACTTCTATCGGATTGACTAACTTTTAAACAGGAATGAACATGAAACAACTGAAAACAATCAAACGCCTGACGGCCTTCGGCCTGTTGGTACTGATGACCGCCTGCTCCACAGAGAATACCGTTATCGGAAATGTCGGAGTAAGTGATGTGAAGTCGTCAGGCTGCAAGGCCTTTGCCTCGCAGCTGGATTCCCGTCCTGAATACTATAACAATTTTGTAGGACAGAAGTCTGTGCTGCATCTTACGCTCGGTGCGGATAACATCGTCAATGCACGCTTTGCCGACTTTACGGACAACTGTGCCATCGAACTGTTCCATGTTGATGCAAGCAGTAGCGAAAGGAAAATCGTCCTCGTTCTGTACCCCGATAAGGATATGGCGACAAACTGCATTTGCCGGTATGATGTCGACTTCAAGATGCAGAACATCGTTCCCGGCAGCTATCAGCTGGAGGTGTACCATACTGCTGCTGACAAGCAGATCAGCAAGTACAATAGGGTTTATAGCGGCACTGTAAGCCTGGAGAAAGGGAAAGAGGTTGTGCTGACAATGAGCCGGTAGGAGGATAGTGTGGAAAGTATGGTCGTGTTACCCTTTTATTCAAGGGCAGCTTCCATACTTTCCACCCATGTTTTGAATCTTGGGCATTTCTCCAGCAGTTCAGACATCCCCACAGTATTGATAATATCTATTCCATGTAACACTTTATTATAACCGGGGATAAGTTTTTTCAATCGCACGGAAGGAGCCGTGTCGGGGTGGTTGTTAATGTCTTCGGGATTAGGATGTTGTTGGATGACATCTATTAATCCTTTGTAATCCATTTCGTTTCTTTCAAACAGGGAGTCTATCCCGTTGATGGAAGCAAACACCAAAGCCTCAAATTCATGAAGTTGAATATAGGGGATGAAGTTATCGAATTGATGTTTTCGAGTGTCTTCCAAGTCTTTCTTTATTCTTGTTTCGAGCAGATCTGCTTGTTCCTTGTGCGTTTGTGTTGTTGTCAGATCACTGAAACCGGGAAAGTCTGAAGGCAGACGGTAGAAATCTATCATCATTGATACGATTACATCTTTTTCATATATTGTGTTCAGAATGTCCTTTTTGATGTAAGAGTATTTGGAAATTCCCCCATGAGAGTGTTTTGTCTTGAAGCATTGTATGGTATTATACAGTCCTTTGGAACAGAAAAAAGGACGGAGTATATTATTGACGAAACTTTCTTCGGTTTCGCCTTCTACGATTATTACCAGTCTTTTCATAGCAATTTTGGTTGTCCGTTAATTATGCTTTTTGTCCATAATTCTCCTAAAGAGTAATCATTTAACCAGCTTTGCAGTGTGTCGTTGTTCAGTCTGTTGAAAGAGGATTGCCTGTCCTTGCGGTCTACAGTGATAATATCTTCAGCGTCAAAGTTGTTGATAAGGTTTACTGACTGTGTGGATATTATAACCTGACAGTCTCTGGAGGCAACAGATTTTATCATACCAGCCAGCTTGACGATAGCTGTTGGGTGTAGACCCAGTTCCGGTTCGTCAATGATAATGACTTTGGGCAAGACGGGTTGTTGCAGGAGTGTAGCAAGAGCGATGAATCGTATGCTGCCATCAGATAAATCATTGGCATCGAAATACTTATCGTTATTCTCCATATCATTCCACTGTAAGTTGATTTGGCTTTCATCAAGTAGAGATGGTGCCAAAGCGAAATTTCCAAAGTAAGGCATCACAGAACGAATAGTCAGTTCTATTCGTTTCAGAGTCTTGGGATATTTCTCTTGCAGCATATAGAGAAAGGCAGGAAGGTTACTTCCGTCTGTCTTGAGAAAGCGGTTGTCGTTGATATTTGCACTGCTTCTCAACGGTGCACCTTTACTTGTGTCATGGAAGTGGAAAATCTTGTAACTTTGAAGGTATTCTCTCAGCCATTTGTCTCTATAGGTCGTTGAGTCTTTAATATAGCTTTCATCTATATTAGACATACTGAAACAGCTTGATTGATAGTAGCTGTTTTCTTTGGCAATAAACAGACTTCCGTTGTAACGTGCCTGAAGTGTTACCCCATAGGCATTGTTACCAAACTTCAAATAACCTTTCAGTTCTTTGGTTTGCTTCAATCCATAATGGAATAGTCTTTCTGCACTGTTTTGCATCGTATAGTTGTGCAATCGTTGCTCATAGATGATGTTTATCAGTCTGAAGAAAGAAATGAAGTTAGTTTTGCCAACACCATTTGAACCAATCAATATATTGATCGGTCTCAACTCCAAATCAGCGTGATGGATAGACTTGTATCCATCTATGATAACTTTGTTTAGCATTATAAAAATCTCATTATAGAAGTATTGGACAATCCCGCTGCAAATATACGATAAATTTATTATCTTCACAACTATTTCTTTCTGATAGAGTGCTAAATGTTATTTCATAGTGATTGATTAAATGTATTGGTAGGTTAACTCTGCTCTTGAGGTAACTTAATGAATAAAGTCAAGCAACAATGTTTTGCACTGTAGCTTGACTTTAGTTTGTCAGGAAGTAGCAGTAAAACTTGTTACTGTGTCTGCATGATTCCGTCTTTGTTCACGCTTGTTACGCCTTTTACCTTCTTGAAGTCGGCAATGGCTTTGTCAACATCGTGCTTCTCATCAACCTTGACAGCTACTCCGCTGAACTCCTTGTATTTGTAAAGGAGGGTGCAGCCCTGCTTCTTGATGGCTTTCAGCAGGGGCTTGTTGCCGGTTTTCTTGTCGAAGAAGATGATCAATGTGTGGCTGACAGATGTCTTCTCCCTCTCACGTCTTTCCTTTTCCAGTCCTTTGCCCTCATCGTCACCATTCATAATCTGCTCTTTAATTGGGCATTGTGCCATTGCTGTGGTAGACTGAACCAATAGGAAGCCCACCAATAATAGGCTCGCTTTAATGTACCTCATCATATTCTTTTCTTTTAAATACGTGTTGCAAAGATATAGGTAATTCTGCATATCACCACAAAGTCGTATGTTTTATTCTGCTCTCAAAGTAATTGTATAAAATTGTCTGCCGTTGTACAATTCATTGTATATCGTCATACAATCCGTTGTATACCTATATACAATCGGTTGTATAAAGTCATACAATCCGTTATACACTGTCTTATTAAAGACCGAGGTGACAGTGTCGGGAGCGTAACCAACTATGCAAAACAACGTTGAAGAGTTATTTCTGGCGTGCTATTCGCATCAATGTCGGGTATTGCTCTTCGTATCTGTCGAACTCAATAAGGTTTCCGTCATACCCCATGTCAGTGATGGCAGAACGGATGCAGGACTGCTCCTTTTCTGTTATTGCGCGCCGTTGCTGTTTGATATGATAGTAGAGTGAAGTGCTGAAACAAGACATTACCTCCTGTTTGACACGATGAAGATCGGCCGCCCGCACATTGTCATAAATGTGGGAGATGCCCCATGCGAAGCGTTCTTTGCGGTCGGCATCATAGGCGGGACAGGGCTGCCTGCCGGTTATCACCTGTGGATTGGTAACGGTGAAATACTCCCGTGTGTTCGTATGGAGCAGGGTGTAGGCTGTGTGGCGCAGGCATTGATTGGCTTTCGGACAGTTCGTACCGGCACAGTGAGCGTAGTTGTAGTCCAATTGATTGTATTCTTCTTGGTTCATGATTCGGATTCCGTGATAGGGAAAAAGATGGGGAGGACGTGTTGACATCCTCCCCCCTCTTTAGATGTTTCTTGTGTATTGTTCGTTATGCTTCGGTAGGCTCGTCGTCTGTTGCCTTGAACTGCTCAAGGTCTTCCGGGTTGAAGGCTTTGATGTAAGCGGTGCTGCCGATCACCTCTTCTTCTGCCATACGGACGAAGACGTTGGCGGACTTCTTGAAGAGCTCCGGTGCCTTGGCAGCATCCTCGATGAGGAGGAGGGAACCGATGATGTCGGCAGTCATGTTGTACAGCCGGCGTGCGAGGAAGTCGTGGACATCCTGGTTCTCGCCTGCATTCACCTTCTCGACCGCCTCTTCATAGAGCTGGACGAGGCGGGCGACACAGTCGCGCAGCGTCTTCATGCAGTCGCAGGTGAGTTCATCCTCAAGCATCTCCTTCATGATAGAGAGGTAAGTGCCGTTGGTGATGTAGCGCACGGCAGCAACCACCTGCAGCTGCGTCGTTCCCTCATAGATGGAGAAGATACGTGCGTCACGGTACAGCTGCTGGCTCTTGTACTCCATGATGAAGCCGGAACCACCGTGGATAGAGATGGCATCGTAGGCGGTCTGGTTGGCGTATTCGGAGTTGATACCCTTTGCCAAGGGTGTGAACGCATCGGCCAGACGGGTATATTTCTTCATCTCCTGGCGTTCCTCCGGTGTGAGCTTCTGGTCACGCGCAATGTCTTCCAGTGCTTTGTAGAGGTCGACGTAGCGTGCCGTCTGATACAGAAGGGAACGGCCGGCATCGAGTTTCGCCTTCATACGGGAGAGCATATCGTAGACTGCCGGGAACGTGATGATCTTCTTTCCGAACTGTGCGCGCTCCTTGGCGTATGCCAGTCCTTCGTTGTAGGCCTCCTGCTCGACACCGACCGACTGTGCGGCGATGCCGAGACGTGCGCCGTTCATCAGTGCCATCACGTACTTGATGAGGCCCATGCGTGTGTTGCCGCAGAGTTCTGCCTTCGCATTCTTATAGACCAGTTCGCAGGTAGGAGAGCCGTGGATGCCGAGTTTGTTTTCGATGTGGCGCACGTCAACGCCTCCGTTGCGCTTGTCATAGATGAACATGGACAGTCCGCGTCCGTCACGTGTACCCTCTTCCGAACGTGCAAGGACGAGGTGGATGTCGGAATCGCCGTTGGTGATGAAACGCTTCACGCCGTTCAGTCGCCAGCAGTTTTCCTTTTCGTCGAAGGTAGCCTTGAGCATGACACGCTGGAGGTCGGATCCAGCATCAGGCTCAGTGAGGTCCATTGACATGGTCTCACCTGCGCAGATACGTGGGATGTACTTCTGGCGCTGTTCCTCATTGCCGAACTCATAGAGCGTGTCGATGCACGACTGCAGTGACCAGATGTTCTGGAAACCGGCATCGGCGGCAGCGATCACCTCGGACAGCATGGAGAAGACGACGTTCGGCAGGTTCAGACCGCCATAGCGGCGGGGCATGGAGACACCCCACAGTCCGGCCTGGCGTGTAGCCTCGATGTTCTCCAGCGTCTTGCTGGCATAGTGCATACGGTTGTCGATGAGGTGCGGACCTTCCTGGTCGACAGCCTCGGCGTTCTGTGCGATGATGTTCGCCGCCACGTCGCCTGTGATGTCCAGGATGCGCTTGTAGTTCTCAATCGCATCTTCATAGTTCACCGGCGCGTCAGCATGTTCAGCGGCATCAGCATAATTACGCTCTTTCAGTTCTACGATGCGTTTCATCAACGGGTGCTCCAGATGGAACGCTATTTCCGGATGGTCAGTATAATAATTTGCCATATTAAAAGTGTAGTGGCCCCTCCCCCTTGCCCCTCCCCCAAAGGGAGGGGAGTAGAATGTTCTGTTCCTGGTGGTTAGGGGTCTTCTTTATTCGTTGTTTATAAAATCGTTTATTTGTTCAGTGACGTTATCAAGTTCCGTGCAAATCTCATCATTCGTGAATCTAAGTACGTTGAAACCCATGTCGTTGAGGCATTCTGTCCTCGTCGCATCATCTGTCATTTGCTGAGATTCATTATGATAAGCTCCATCAACCTCTATAACCAAGTTGTGAGAAAGACATACGAAGTCGGCAATAAAGTCGCCGATCGGGTGTTGTCTTCTGAAGTGGCAATCACCCCTCATACCTCTTAGCTCGTTCCAAAGGATACTCTCTGCAAGCGTCATCTCCTTTCGATTCTCCTTTGCATAGTCCTTCAAGATATGATACCTGTCAGGTGATGAGGTTTCATAACCCAACTTCTTCTTTCTCCTATCCTCGCTCATGGTGGATTGCGTGTCAGATAATAACGTCTTCTGAATATAAGTGGAATAGTCCTATTCCGTCCTTTCAATATCCCTCTGTACATTTCACTCCCCTCCCTCTTGGGGAGGGGCCGGGGGAGGGGTCGTTACTTACTGTTCTGCTTATAATACTTTATCAGCTTCGGCACTACCTCCTCAACGGTACCATTGATGACATAGTCGGCAATGGCATTGATGGGAGCGTCGGGGTCGTTGTTGATGGAGATGATGATGCCGCTGTCCTGCATACCGGCAATGTGCTGGATCTGGCCGGAGATGCCGCAGGCGATGTACACTTTCGGGTGGACGGTGACACCGGTCTGTCCGATCTGGCGGTCATGGTCAGCCCAGCCTGCATCCACGGCAGCACGGCTGGCACCTACTTCTCCATGGAGTTCCTTTGCCAGCTTGAAGAGCAGGTCGAAACCTTCCTTTGAGCCGACACCGTAGCCGCCGGCAACAACGATCGGCGCACCCTTGAGGTTGTTCTGTGCAGGCTCGACATGACGGTCGATGACCTTTACCACATAGTCCACCTCCGGTACATACTTCGCTACATCAGGATAGACAACTTCGCCCTTTGCCTTGCCCTCATAGAGAGCCTTCTGCATGACACCCGAGCGGACGGTCGCCATCTGTGGACGGTGGTCAGGGTTGACGATGGTCGCCACGATGTTGCCGCCGAAAGCAGGACGGATCTGATAGAGCAGGTGCTCGTAATGCTTGCCGGCTTTCTTGTCGTCGTAGTCGCCGATTTCAAGCTGTGTACAGTCGGCTGTCAGTCCGCTGGTCAGTGAGGACGATACACGCGGACCGAGGTCACGGCCGATTACAGTAGCCCCCATCAGGCAGATCTGCGGTTTCTCCTCTTTAAACAGGTTCACCAGAATGTCCGTGTGCGGTGCTGATGTGTAAGGGAAGAGACCCTCGCCGTCGAAGACAAACAGCTTGTCTACACCGTAGGGAAGAATCTGGTCTTCCACTTTCCCCTTGATACCGCTGCCGGCAACAATGGCGTGGAGTTCCACGCCTAACTCGTTTGCGAGCTTGCGACCCTTGGTTAGCAGCTCTTGTGAAACCTCCTGTACGGTGGTTTCCTCTATTTCGCAATATACAAATACGTTGTTCATAGGCCTCACCCCCGCCCCCTCTCCGATTGGAGAGGGGAGTGAAATGCTTCACTTGCTGGGGGATTTTCTTATGTTTATATGATATCTCCCCATAATGTTCTATCTTATGTTTGACAGAACATTCTACGCCCCTCTCCATTCGGAGAGGGGTTGGGGGAGAGGCTTTTATCCGATAATCTTCTCTTCTAACAGTTCCTTTACGAGCCCCTCTACATCCTCGTCCGAGCCGGTGAGCGTCTTGCTCTCCTTTGCCTGGAAGATGATGTTCTGTACTGACTTCACCTTTGTAGGCGAACCGGACAGGCCGCACTGAACCTCGTCGCCGTCAACATCGGCTACCGACCACTGGTTCAGGGTCAAGTAAGGACGCTGCTCGTAGAGCCGTGTCCAAGGCTCATCGCCCTTTCGTTCCATCGGACAGGTAGCATACTTGTACTTCATCACGAGACGGGCATTGCAGGGACGGGCTGGAGCAGCGGTGCCGTTTACCGTGACAAGCACCGGCAGCGGTGCCACGACGGTCTCTACACCTCCGTCGATGTGGCGGCGGATGGTCGCCTTGCCGTCCTCTATCTTGAGAATCTCCTCGGCGTAAGTAACCTGGTTGAGTCCCAGTTTCTGTGCGACCTGCGGACCCACCTGTGCCGTGTCGCCGTCGATCGCCTGACGTCCGCCGATGATAATGTCTACATCGCCGATTTTCTTCACGGCCGTAGCCAGTGCGTAGGATGTAGCCAGCGTGTCAGCACCTGCAAACTTGCGGTCGGTCAGCAGCCAGCCGGTATCGGCGCCGCGATAGAGCCCCTGCCGGATAATCTCGCCGGCACGTGGAGGCCCCATGGTCAGTATCCCCACGGTAGACCCCGGGTTCTGTTCCTTCAGCCTGAGTGCCTGCTCCAGTGCGTTCAGGTCTTCAGGGTTGAAGATGGCAGGCAGCGCGGCACGGTTCACCGTTCCCTCGGCTGTCATGGCATCCTTCCCCACGTTTCTTGTGTCAGGTACCTGCTTGGCAAGTACAACGATTTTCAAACTCATAAATATAATAATGTGTTGTTTAGAAATTCTGTCACGTGTTTGATGGCAAAAGTACTGTTTTTTTGCAAAACAAACAAATAAAAGCCGTAAAAACCGTCCTGCCGTCACTGTCTTGGAACTGATTGGGAGAGAACAGCAGTCAGATGTATCGACATCACACAACGTCTACATCTTACCTCCACATCTACAGGACCGCCGTTTCCCGACTATCCGGGAACTGGATTCCCAAGGCTTGGGAATGCGGTTCCCAACGTCTGGGAACCGCATTCCCGACCGGTCGGGAACATATCAGCCTGACCGGTGCTGTTTTTTTTCTGTTCTTGTTTTGTCATATCATCGGTTTATGTTATCTTTGTAGCATAATGATTGACAGACCGACCGTAGACAGGATTATGAATGCGGCGAATATCGTTGAGGTAATCAGCGATTTCGTTTCTTTACGCAAGGCAGGAACAAGCTACAAAGGCTTGTGCCCTTTCCATGATGACCGTACACCATCGTTCTCCGTCAGCCCGGTGAAAGGCGTTTACAAATGCTTTTCATGCGGTGCGGCGGGCAACGTGGTGAAGTTCATCATGGAACATGAGCAGATGACTTACCCCGAAGCCTTGAAGTGGCTTGCAAACAAGTATCACATCGAGGTACACGAGCGGGAACTTACGACGGAGGAGAAGCAGCAGGAAAACGAGCGGGAGTCGATGTTCCTGGTCAACGAATGGGCAGCGAGGTATTTTGAAAATATCCTGCACAACGATGTTGACGGCATGGCTGTCGGTATGCAGTATTTCCGCAGCCGCGGCTTCAGGAATGACATTATCCGTAAGTTCCAGTTGGGTTTCTGCCTGTCGGGCCGTCATGCCTTTGCTGATGCTGCCTTGAAGGCAGGTTTTCAGAGAACTTTTCTCATAAAGACAGGTCTCTGTTTCGAGCGCGAGAACGGAGAACTTATCGACCGTTTCAATGGGCGTGTGATGTTCCCGTGGATAGGTGTGAGCGGTAAGGTGACGGCTTTCGGCGGCCGTCTGCTGGATGCTCGCACGAAAGGAGTGACCCAGAAGTATGTCAACTCTCCCGACAGTGTCATCTATCACAAGGAACGCGAGCTTTATGGTATCTTCCAGGCGAAGAAAGCCATTGCCAAGTACGACCTCGTCTATATGGTCGAAGGATATACGGATGTCGTTTCCATGCACCAGTGCGGCATCGAGAATGTCGTCGCCAACAGCGGGACGGCACTCTCCGTGCATCAGATCCGCCTCCTGCACCGCTTCACATCCAACATTGTTCTGCTCTATGACGGTGATGCCGCCGGGCAGCATGCCGCCCTGCGAGGAACGGATATGCTGCTGTCTGAGGGCATGAATGTGAAGGTGTTGCTGCTGCCTGACGGAAAAGATCCCGATGAGTTCGCACGCAGTCACAGTGCGGAGGATTTCAGAAGGTATATAGAAGACAACCAGACGGATTTTATCGTCTTCAAAATAAACATTCTTCTCAATGGTGTTACTGATCCTGTCAAGCGTTCAGAAGCCGTCAGTTCGATCGTCCGGAGTGTCTCTGTCATCAAAGATCCGATACTCCGTGACACCTACATCCGTGAGTGTGCCAACCGTACCGGCGTGTCGGAGCGTACGTTGATGGAACAGATGAACCGGAACATCTATTCCGACCGGGAACAGCAGACAAGAGAACAGCAGCAGCAACGGGCTGCAATCATACAGCAGCAGACAGACGGACAGACAGCAGTACCTGCCCCACAGGTGCCGGAAGTGGAACAGATGCTCATGCAGGTCATCGTCAGAGACGGCGAAAAGGTCATCTTCCGTGACGTGAAGGACGAGGAGAGCGGGCAGCTGTACAGTCTGACCGTGGCGCAGTACATAGCCTTTGACCTCGGCAGTGACAATCTCGGCTTCTCGGATCCGCTTTATGCGAGAATGCTCCAGGAGGCTGTAGAGCATAGTGGGGAGGAGAACTTCAAGGCAGAGGAATACTTCATGCAGCATCCCGACATCCATGTTGCATCTGCGGCCGTGAAACTGGGTGTCGACCATTTTCAGCTCTCGGAGAGCCTGCAGGTAAAGGAAACGGAAAAGACACTGTGCGGCCGTGTGGTACACCTCATTGCCGACTTCCGTCTCGATTATGTCTCGTCCCATCTGAAAGAACTCAATGCAAGACTGACGCAGGTGAAGGATGCCGGGGAAATGAAGGAAATCATGGAAGAAATCATGAAGATACAGACCCTCCGCAACAAGCTGGCGAAGAAATTAGGTAGTGATATTCTGGTATGATAGACAAGATAAGAAAAATATTCAGGCAGCCCCTTCTGCTTTCGAACCTCACGCCGGACGAGAACAGGCGGATTGTGTCGAAGGCCCTGAAGGCACTCAACTGTACCGGAGAATGGCAGGAAGAGAAGGATACGGCAACGGTACGCTTCGACTTCCAGAGCGGACACTTCGGCATAAGCATCTCCAGCCGGCATCCGCAGGTGGAACTGTCGTTTCTCTTCTTTGCCGAGGCTGACATGAATGATATAAACATCGTGCGCCAGGTGTGCAACCAGTCCAACCTCAATTCTGACGGTCCACGCTTCACCTATACTGTCAATGAAAAAACGAATGTTATCGACCTGCACATCCTGACAATGCTCCTGCTGGATGAAGACCGTGCCAAGGATATCCTTTCGTCGTCGATGGTGGATGCATTTGCATGGCAGAACTCATTCATAAGACATCTGGGTGAGGTGAAACGTGAAGCCGGGAATGCGGGTACGAGCGACCTGGAAAAGGCTGTGAAAGACTTTTCACGCAGTATCTTCCTCCTGCACGAGCAGGAGCTTTCTCACCAGCAGACGGCACCGGGATGGCGGCATAATGACAAGGAACCGGCCACGCTGGAGCAGTGGATGGATAGGGCTTTCGGCAGGGTGGATGTCATATTCTCGGAACTGACGGTCGTGGCAGATGGGATTACGGTCATCAGCGACCGTGAGGCGATTGCAGCCTACAATCTGTCGGATGCATTGATCGCCGGCGGAGCGTTCGTCCGTCCGAAGGCCATGCTCGACCTGATGTTTTTCCTTCCGTCCCATCCTGCGACACGCCGCCGTATGACTTTCAGCCTCCAGCAGGCAGACAGTTGCGCCGACATTCTCTACTATCAGGTCGCTGCGACGCTGCTACCCCTGCAGGCAGCTTCGGACCGTCCGTTGCATACAAAGGAGATGCAGGTGGAGTCGCATTCCGCTTTGCTGGCATACGACCTCCGCAGCACAAAGCAGCTGCAGGATGAGTTCGTTTATATGTGGAAGGAAGCCAAGATCAAGATTGTCTCCGGCGAAGCGAGGCAGCTTACGGAGGAACAGCAGTTGATTGCCAATGTGGTAAACATGGATGCCGGAGGGTTCGTCTATCGAGGCAAGGCTCTCTATCAGCAGAAGCGTTACTATGAGGCCACGGCAAGCCTGGAGAATGCATTCCGGCTGCTCTATTCCGGCTTTCTGAAGCTGAACAGGGAGGAACGAAACGTCTTCTTCGAAATCTGCTTCATGCTGGGCTTCTGCTACAATGAACTGCGACAGTATGAGCGTGCATTCTATTATTTAACGTTTACCCTGGACCTCCGCCGTGCCGGCTATGCCGAGGCATACGTGAACTGCCTCATCAATATGGGTGACTTCCGATCACTGAGGAGCATAGACGGTTTTCTGGACGAACTGCGCAATGCCGTGTCAGACGGAGACGAAGAAGAGTTGGAGTCCAGATTCCGTCTCTTGCTGCGGTTCCTTTACCGCCGCAAGACCTATGTCCTGATAGAAATGCGCCGGCTGGACGAGGCGGAGAAGATTCTCCTCCGGATGGCTGATGATCCGGACAATGCCGACTTTGCACGGGACGAGCTGGCCTATATCCGGCATCTGCGAAGAACGGGCACTGACAGGAAAAACATCCCGTGAGGATAGGAACGGGAAAGGAGGTAGAGGATGATTTACGTTCACTGGTTTACCCTGGTCATTTATGTTGTCGTCATCATCATGGTGATGGTACGTGTGCTGATGGACAACCGGCAGCCTGCCAAGACAATGGCGTGGATGCTGGTACTGACGTTCATCCCCATGCTGGGCATCATCCTTTACTTCTTCTTCGGGCAGACCACCCGCAAGGAGCGCAAGATATGGCAGCACAGCATGGACCAGCTGACGAAGCGGTCCATGCTGGAGTTCGTTGAACAGAAACGGCTTCATCTGCCAGATGCGTACCGTACGCTCATCAATCTCTTCATGAACCAGAACTGGGCCTTGCCCTTCAAGAACAACGAGACGGAAATATACACGTCAGGGTACGAATTCTTCCCCTCGCTGCTTATGGAAATCGGAAAGGCCGAGCACCATATTCATCTGGACACTTTCATCATTGTCGACGACCCGCTGGGGCGGATTGTCGCTGATGCTCTGATTGACAAAGCGCGGCAGGGCGTGGAGGTGCGTGTCATCTACGATGATGTAGGCTCATGGAAGACGAAGAACCGATTTTTCGACCGTATGCGGGCCGAGGGTATAGAGGTTTATCCCTTCATGCCCGTCCGATTCCCGGTCTTTACAAGCAAGGTGAACTACCGCAATCACCGCAAGATCTGTGTCATCGACGGTGAGGTGGGCTTTATCGGAGGCATGAACATCGCCATGCGCTACGTGAAGGGATTCGGAAAACTGGCATGGCGCGACACCCATGTGAAGATAACGGGTGCTGCTGTCTACGGACTGCAGCGTGCCTTTCTGGTAGACTGGTTCTTCGTGAGCCAGTCGCTGATTGCCGACCACGGTTATTACCCTGTGAACAAAGTAGAAGAGAACGACAGTCTCGTCCAGATTGTGACGAGCAACCCAACAAGTCTGTGGCCGGAGATAGAGCAGGGATATGTCAGGGTGCTTGCCAGCGCCAAGCATTATGTCTATATGGAAACACCTTATTTTCTTCCTACCGATCCCATACTCTTTGCCATGCGTACGGCAGCCCTGTCGGGTGTCGATGTAAGGCTGATGATACCTTACGAGACGGACACGAAGATTGTAGAGTGGGCCTCCCGGTCGTACGTGATGGCGACGGTCAAGGCAGGCGTGAAAGTATATCTGTATAAGGCAGGCTTCAACCACTCGAAACTTCTCGTTACAGATGATGCAATGGCAACCATCGGATCAACGAATGTAGACTTCCGCAGTTTTGAGAACGACTTTGAGTCCAACGCCTTCTTCTATGACCGGGATATTGCCTTGCGTGTGAAGGCGATTTTCCTTGACGACCAGGGGAAGAGCGTTGCCCTGGAGGATGTACGCAACCTTACCCACCGCTCTTTCCTGCAGCGGTTATGGGAGTCGCTGGTAAGGCTGCTCAGCCCGTTGTTGTAAGGATGTCCTGAAAGTCCCACATTGAACTTTTGCCTGCATGGACCATTGTCGGCCCTTTGTCCCTTTTGGTTTTATGCGGCATATTCTGGTCTCATTTTCAGTCGCATATACCGGAAGGAGAGTCTGTCTGCCTGAAAAGGAAAGGACTGCAAAGGTGATTTTCTGGACCAGCCTGGACTGATTGTTTACTTGAATAACGTGAAGTTCACGCTGCCATAACTCCGGTGTTCGAGAAAATGCGGATGGGTGGAGAAGTCGTCGTGTTTGCCATGCTCAAAGACAAGCAGTCCGTCTTCTTTCAAGAGTCCGTATTGGAAGATGAGGTCGGGGAGGGTAGACAGTTCGGGCAGCGCATAGGGAGGATCGGCGAAGATGAGACCGAAGTGCTGATGGCAGTTTTTCAGAAATCGGAACACGTCGCCTTTTACCAGCAGATGGCTGTCGGTGCCGATTTTCTCCATGCACTGACTGATGAAGCGGGCATGGTCGCGGTCTTTTTCGACGCTCACCACCTGCGGACAGCCCCGTGAGAGAAGCTCCAGGGAGATGCTCCCTGTACCTGCAAAGAGGTCGAGTGCCGTGGTTTCTTCCCAGTCGGTGTAGCCGTTGATTACATTGAAGATGTTTTCTTTGGCGAAGTCGGTTGTCGGGCGGGCTTTGAAAGTGCGTGGGATGTCAAAGCGTCTGCCTTTGTATCTTCCTGTGATGATTCGCATTGTTTTTTGTTGTGGGGGTTAAGAAAAGTCTGTCCGCTTCCGGCAGGTATATTCCCGACTGTCCGGGACTTGTGTTCCCGAGGCTTGGGACTTCTGTTCCCGACGGCTGGGAACCGCATTCCCAGCCGTCGGGAATATTTTCCTGTCAGCCCAGGTAAATCGCCTTAAGGTCGTAAGGAATCTCCTTCCGCCCGTCCAGCGGAATGTTGCCGAAGTCGGTTTCCGGGTCGACGACCCTGTAGAGTTTCAGGTACTGTCCGATATGCTCGACGAGCCAGTCCCGATGTGGCAGGTCGCCGATGAGATACAGCTCGTCCTTGTCTGCATCCATCCCCGTCAGCTTCCATATATAAAGAAGGTAATACAGGGCATCATGTGCGTGCGTGGCTTCGTATGAATTACTGAAGCGGAACCGGTTCTGCTGGAAACTGAACACCTCCATCTGTTTCTCATGGAAATAGGCGTAGAGCTTCCGGCGCGGTCCTGCGAAGGATCGTCGGTAGAGATGTGTCCAGACCGACTGCATGAGCGGTTGGAAGCGGATGTCCTGAAAGTGGTCGTCGATGACGAGCCTGAGGTCTTTGTTGACGGAGAAGACGGCAACGGCATTCAGGTCGGACAGTATGCTGGAAAGGATCTCCTCATTGCCCTGCCGGTGGTAGGTGTGGTGATAGAGTGCCTCGGCATCCTGCGTCTTGAACTCATCTGCCGGCATGAGCATCACCGGTGCGTCCAGCTCTGCCAGTACCCGTTTGTACCCGCTCTGAAGCAGCTCCGAGACCGTGAAGGCTTCACGCAGGTTGGCAGCCATGGAGATACCCGCATTGACCTCGTAAGGTTCGTAAACAAGCATGCCGTTCTCCTGCGGGTCACCCACGGCGAATGCCATTGTACTTCTGCCGAACCGGATGGTCAGCCGCAGCTTCTTGTCGGATATGTTATGGTCGGTCTCTGTCATTGCAGATGTCATATTGCTTTTTACCATCTGCAAACTTACGCATTTTTTTCCGATTACGTTTGCTTTCCGGTTGATAAATATCATCTGACAGGTTATTATCGGGTATTAGGAGGATAGATTCCAGGGGAAGCAAATATCCTTTCACTCGCTTTTTCCCTGCTATGACTGTTCTGAAGGCTTTACGGATAGTCGCACAGAATAACGACAAAGGCCCACGGAAGCGCGAAAACTTCTGTGAGCCTTTGTCCATATATATGTCCTGTCCCGGCAGGGACGATTCTATACCAGTCTGTCCAGGTGTTTCTTGAGGTCCTTCAGCTGGTCGCGGACAGAGATGAGGCTTTCCATTATCTTCTGGCTCTTGTCTGCGCCGCTGCGGTTCTCCTGTAGCATCTTGCGGGCAGCGGCAATCTTGAAGCCGCGCACCTTGACGAGGTTGTAGATGACCTTGATCTGCTCGATGTCTTTCTCTGTGTACTGGCGTACACGGTTGCCGGTAGTCTTTGGGCGAAGGTGTGGGAACTCTGTTTCCCAGTACCGCAGCAGACTCTCCGTGACATTGAGCTGTCGTGCCACTTCCTTGATAGAATAATACAGTTTATGCGGATTCTCTGCCATGTCTTGTTTCTTTAATCATTCAAAAATAATAATTCACAATTCATAATTATGATTGTCTTAGTCTGCGAACGACCCTGTTCGTTTTGTACATTCTGTCCTTTAAATCAATTATTTACACAGGCTCGGTGTCGGACAGAACGGATGTATGCTCCTCAAGGAGAAGTTTTTGCGTATTCAGCAGCCTAATTGTTTGCAAAAATACGCAAAAGTCAGTATCTTTGCAACAATTTTAGATAGAAAAATTGAATTAAAAATAAAATAAAGATGATGACAGCAAACGAAATCCGCGACTCTTACTTGAAGTTCTTTGAGTCGAAAGGACATGTTATCGTACCGTCTGCCCCAATGGTTATCAAGGACGACCCTACGCTGATGTTTACCAATGCTGGTATGAACCAGTGGAAAGATATTATCCTCGGAACAAAGGAGCCGGAGCCTCGCCGCCGCACCGATTCGCAGAAGTGCCTGCGTGTGAGCGGCAAGCATAACGACCTGGAGGAGGTGGGACGTGATGCGGCGTTGAGCCACCACACCATGTTCGAGATGCTGGGTAACTGGAGCTTCGGCGATTACTTCAAGGAGGGCGCAATCGATTACGCTTACGAATATCTCGTTGATGTGCTCCATCTCGACCCGAAAGACCTTTACGTAACGGTCTTCGAAGGCGACGAGGCAGAGGGCATCAGCCGTGACGATGAGGCGTCAGGTTACTGGGAGAAGCACTTCCCGAAGAACCATATTGTCAATGGCAACAAGCACGACAACTTCTGGGAGATGGGCGATACGGGACCTTGCGGGCCTTGCTCGGAGATTCATATCGACTTCCGTTCGGAGGAAGAGAAAGCGAAAGTGCCCGGTGAAGAACTTGTCAACAAGGATCATCCGCAGGTCATCGAAATCTGGAACATTGTCTTCATGCAGTTCAACCGCAAGGCTGACGGCAGTCTCGAACCGCTGAAGATGCACGTGATTGATACCGGTATGGGCTTCGAGCGTCTGGTGCGCCTGATGCAGGGAAAGAACTCCAACTATGATACGGATATCTTCACACCGGTCATTGCCGAGATTGAGCGGCTCTCCGGCAGGAAGTACAACCACACCTTCCCGGAAGGTCCTAACGGCGAGGGCGTGAACGAGGAGCAGAAGGTAGACATCGCCATGCGTGTCGTTGCCGACCACCTGCGTGCCGTTGCCTTCTCGATCGCTGACGGACAGCTGCCCAGCAATGCCAAGGCCGGCTACGTTATCCGCCGCATCCTGCGCCGTGCCGTGCGTTACGCCTACACGTTCCTCGGACAGAAAGAAGCTTTCATGTACAAACTCTTGAACGTGCTGGTACACGAAATGGGAACAGCTTATCCTGAACTCGCCGCACAGCGTGAACTGATCGGCCGGGTGATGAAGGAAGAAGAGGATTCGTTCCTCCGCACGCTGGACAAGGGCATCACACTGCTGAACGGCGCAATGGACGAGCTGAAGGCGCATGAAAAAAAGGAACTCGACGGCAAGGAAGCCTTCCGCCTCTTCGACACCTACGGATTCCCGCTCGATCTTACTGAGCTGATCTGCGGTGAGAACGGTTATACCGTTGACGAGAAGCAGTTCAACGAGGAGATGGCACAGCAGAAGGCACGTGCCCGCAATGCGGCTGTCGTTGAGAACGGTGACTGGGAGGTGCTGCGTGAGGGCGAACAGGAATTTGTCGGCTATGACTATGCAGAATACGAGTGCCACATCCTCCGTTACCGTAAGGTGACGCAGAAGAAAAACAGCTTTTATGAGCTTGTACTGGATCATACGCCTTTCTACGGCGAAATGGGTGGTCAGGTAGGCGATCAGGGTGTGCTTGTCAGCGAGGACGAGACGGTGAATGTCATCGATACCAAGCGTGAGAACAACCAGAGCATCCACATCGTCAAGCAGCTGCCGAAGAACGTAAAGGCCGACTTTATGGCCTGCGTCGACACCGAGAAGCGTGATGCCTCGGCTGCCAACCATACGGCAACCCACCTGCTGGACTATGCGCTGAAGCAGGTTCTGGGCGAGCATGCCGAACAGAAGGGATCGTATGTCAGCCCTGATACCCTTCGCTTCGATGTTTCCCACTTCCAGAAGATTACCGACGGGGAACTCCGGCAGGTGGAGAAGATTGTCAATGAGATGATCCGCAAGGACTATCCGCTGGACGAGCACCGTGATACACCGCTGGAGGAAGCGAAGAAGATGGGAGCTGTTGCCCTCTTCGGTGAGAAGTACGGCGACAAGGTACGTGTTGTCCGCTTCGGTCCGAGCTGCGAGTTCTGCGGTGGCATTCATGCCACATCAACCGGCCGCATCGGCTTCTTCAAGATTGTCGGCGAGAGCAGCGTGGCTGCCGGTGTGCGCCGTATCGAGGCGATGACGGGCGAAACCTGCGAGAACGCCATCTATGTCCTCGAAGACACACTGCGCGACCTGAAAGCAATGTTCAACAATGCAAAAGACCTCAAGGCAGTCCTCACCAGATTCGTCGAGGAGAATGATGCCATGAAGAAGGAAGTCGAGAAGTTCCGTACCCAGGCTGTTGACCGTGCAGCAAAGACATTGGCAGAACGTGTCGAGATGGTTGACGGTGTACACGTCATTAAGGCGGTATTGCCTGTCGACCCTGCTTCAGCCAAGGACATTGTCTTCAAGGTGCGTCAGTCATTGCCCGAGAAACTCGTCTGCATCCTCGGCTCTGTCTATGAGGACCGTCCGCAGCTTTCCATCATGCTCAGCGATGACATGGTGAAGGAGCACGGTCTGAACGCCGGCAAGATAATCCGTGAAGCTGCCAAGCTCATCAAGGGCGGCGGCGGCGGTCAGCCACACTATGCACAGGCCGGCGGCAAGGATGCCGATGGGGTCAGTGCAGCGGTTGACAAGGTGATGGAGTTGATTAATTTGTAGTCATATTATACAGGTGAAAAGGGGGCATGTGCCCCCTTTTTCAGTTTCATTCGATATTCCGGGTGATATTGCAATCATTATGTAATTGGAACATAAAGTTACCAGCGGTGAAACAACGATTGCATACACAATGGTATTCGAAGAATAAGATGCGCATTTTTGAAACACGATATGTTCGTCTTTTCTTTTCTGGGAGTGTATTTGCTGTCGACAGACAGGTGCTCCGAGAATAATTTTCCTGTCACTCCCGTCACTTTCCCCTGACAGTCAAGATATTCATATACAGCCTGTTGGCAAAGGATGTTAAAATGACAGCAAGTTGAATTAAAACCTGTGTTATGAACTATTCAGCAGTTCTCATCTTAATTTCGGGTTGATTTTATCACGTGTTACAGGAGCAAAGATGTCCTTACTGCTTGTTTTTTTATCTTCCTCTTCAACAACCTCCTAAACTCTTTGAGGTTGATATTTTTTCTCCCTTGCAACATTCTGATGATTGATCATACTGACTTCAATAATCATCGTCTGCCACCCCCTCCTATCACCTACTAAAGCTACTAATAATTCGTATTATGCTGATATATAATATAAAAGTATTTGCTTATTAATATTATTTAACGCTTTAAACTTGACTTGCTTACGAAATAATCGTAAGTTTGCGGCAGATTAATGAAACATGATTTGAATATGGAAAAACTGACGAAACAAGAAGAAGAGGTAATGCTGCAAGTCTGGCGTCTGGGCAGATGTACGACAAAGGAAATACTTCAGCAATTGCCTGAGCCTCGCCCTCCTTATACAACGACAGCTTCCGTGGTGAACAATCTGAAGCGGAAGGGTTATCTGAATGCAGAGCAACGGGGACTTACCTACCATTTTACACCTCGGATTGCGCAGTCAGCGTACAAGTCGGACTTCATGCGTAACTTCGTAAGCAACTACTTCAAGAATTCATTCCGTGAGATGGTTTCGTTCTTTGCGAAAGAAGAAGAAATTTCTCCTGAAGACTTGAAAGAGATTATCGACGAGATAGAAAAAGGAAACGACTAAGACTATCAGAACAGTATGTAACCTGAATATATAACAAAAACAATGATATTCACCTGAAAATATAAAAGCTATGGGCATTTGTTTTTTGAAGATAAACATAGCACTCGTCATTCTTTTTGGCTTTTACAAGCTAATATTTTCGAGTGACACCTTTTTTTCTTGGAAAAGGGTAGCACTGATGGGAATGTATGTCGTTGCGGTTTTGGTACCGGGACTGAATTGTTCTTATTGGTTGAACAAGAGCGTTAGGGTGGTTTCCATGGCTAACGAATATGCCGATATTATTCTTCCCATTGTGACCATTACGCCGGGTGATAACGGTTCATTTGACTGGGAGGCTTTCGCCATGACGGCTTATAGCATGGTAGTCGCTGTGTTGTTGTTGCGCCTTCTTTGGCAGTTGTCTGCAATTGTCCTACTAAAGCGGAAGTGCAAGACGGCGGAAGTGTGTGGCATAAACGTCTGTCTGTTAGAAGGGGATGAGGGCCCCTTCTCATTCTTCCACTGGATATTTCTGAATCCAATGAGACACAGCCAGCTGGAACTGGACGAGATAATCGCACATGAGCGGGCACATTGCAGACAGCTCCATTCCCTTGACATTCTCTTTGCAGAGCTGTTTGCCATTGTCTTCTGGGTCAATCCATTTGCCTGGCTGCTGAAGCGTGAAGTGAGATTAAACCTGGAGTTTCTTGCTGATAATAACGTCCTGGCAGGAGGACGAGATAGTAAGGAGTACCAATACCACCTGTTGGGATTGGCTTATAGAAAGAATGTAGCTACAATATCAAATAATTTTAATGTCTTACCCCTTAAGAAACGTATTAAGATGATGAACAAGAAACGAACCAATGGAGTAGCAAAAGCAAAGTATGTACTCTATGTCCCGTTGGCTGTAATGCTGCTTGCTGTGAGTAACATAGAGATTGTGGCACGCGAAATCGCCAGTGCTACAACTAACGGGCCTGCAACCGAAGTGAGTGTTAACAAGCAAGTATCCAAGCCATTGATGGTTCAGAAAGAAAGGCCAATGGCGGTTGAGAAGAGTAATGCGGATTTGCCTGTCGGGAAAGAAGAGAAATCAGAGACGGAGGATGTTGTACCATTGACAGCGGAGGCAGAAGTTCCCGCAGTGGAGAATGATGAGGCAGCCACGGAAGCATCTGGAGAGGAGCAGACAGATCAGAAGCAAAAGGAAGGAGACCGAAAGGTCTATACTGTATCCGAAGAAATGCCTTCGTTTAATGGGAGTGTCAATACATGGCTGGTACAGAACATGAAATATCCTGTTGATGCAGCACGCAATAAGGAACAGGGGACCGTGATTGTGAAATTCATCATAACAGCCCAGGGTGAGGTGAAGGATCCTGTCATCGTGCGTTCAATATCTCCGTCACTTGACAAGGAGGCACTGCGTGTGGTTTCTGTAATGCCGAAATGGAATCCAGGGAAAAACAAAGGAAAGTTTGTAGATGTGTACTACTGTATTCCTATCCGGTTTAAACTGAACTGAAACGAGTGGAACCGATTTCTATGAGACCGGGCTGTCAGGCTGATGGGTCTCATGGAAATCGTCTTACAATTTGATGTGCCTTAACTTTAAACAGATCCTGCACTATGCGGAAATTCATAATATGCCTTGTGATTTTATCCGGTATCCCCCTGTATGGTATGTCCCAAAATTATAAAAGGGCTATCGAGAGAGGAGATAGCTGTATGGGAGTGTATGATTACTATAATGCCCTGTCATTTTATAGGCAGGCGCAGGTGCAACATGATGATCATACCATCAGAATGAAACTTGCTGACTGTTATTATCATCGTACATCGTATCAGCAATGTGCAAATCTCCTGCGGGCAGTCCCTGTGGACACGTTGACCCACGAGGCACTCAGGGAATTGTATTATTCGCTTGGTGCAACCCGGAGAATCGCCATGCAGGTCTTCTATGGAATGACACTGGTGGAACGGTTCCCGAGGGACAGCCATGTTGTAGCCGATCTTATCGGCGTACTGTTGAGTCAGGATTATAACAGGCCCGAAATGGCAGTCATGTATGGCGAGCAGTACTGCAAGACGGACTCTTTCAATACGGAAGTCAATCGTGCCTTGGGGGAAGCGTACTTCATAGAGCGAAAGTTCACACAGTGTATTGATACTTATAGACGGGTGTTCGCTGCCGGTGACACGACTTATAATTCGCTCTATTATACGGCAGGAGCATTCGAGTATATGGAGAATCTTGACTCTGCCGTGTATTATTTCACCAAGGCTGTAGAAATGAATCCCAAGATGGCTGTCGGCAACTACAGGTTGGGCATTGTGGAGAATAAGCTCGGACAATTTGATGCTGCCCTTATACATTTGAAAACTGCTGCAGAACTTTATGAACCCAGCAAGCCGCTCATGTTTGTTATTTACAAGAACATGGGAGATGCAAAGTATTGTCAGAAAAACTTCAAGGAGGCTTATCTCTACTGGGGATATGCACTGGCTTATAATGAAGATAAAGAACTGACGGAGAAACGCATTGCATTGAAGAAGCAATTGAAATTATAACTTGTAAAAGAAGGATTGCGGATGTTGCCGGGATGAGAGTAATTTGCAGTTGGAGAAGGACTGTACTCTCCAAAAGCAAACAGAACTTATTGAATCAGGATGGGCTTACTTTCCCAGGAACTTTTCCAAAAGCAATGCGGAATTGTCAATTTAAAGGAGATTCCACATGGGAAATTATGCTGTTTAAGTTTTATCGGACAGCAATGACAAAAAATAATCTATTTGTTTTGCATTTCATTTGATTTAGTGTATCTTTGTGGCTATGAATGCACAAGAAGCACAGAGCATTAAATGGAGTGAGAACATCATCATCGTGGACGGCGACTATATAGACCGTGTCGCTTTCGACCTCATCGTGAATTTTGAACGGATGCTGGACCGCCGTATTCCTGCCGCCGACTTCAGTCAGTGGGTGGTTGACGTTGCGCTTGACGGACTGTTGCGCCCCGGTAATCATGAGACGCAGGTGGTTCTTCTGCATGATAAGAAGAATCAGAAATTAGAGAATTTCGCTCCTTCTTCTTACGGTAACGAACTCAACGGGCAGGCATTCAGGGATGCCAGACTCGGTGAGTTTATCATCAACAGCATTGCTACAGGTGATGAAAACACAACGAAGGATGCAGTTCTGCTTGACCTCTTGAAAACGCTTTGCAACCATGGAGAAGTAAGGCGAATCATGATTGTGCCCGATGCAGAGGATGGGGCATTGCTTCATTCAATAAAGCACACTTTGAATGATGTTGATGATGAACTGAAGCACATCACGTTATTTGCTATGCAGCCCATAGAATGCGGTAACTTCAGACAAGCAATATTGGGGTATTCAATACTGAATGCGATGGGGATTTCTTCTGCGGAAATAGACAGCAAGATAAAATAATAAATAAGACATAATGGGAAAAGTTTTAATGATTGGTGCAGGTGGCGTTGCTACTGTAGCCGCTTTTAAGATTGTCCAGAATCAGGACGTGTTTACGGAGTTCATGATTGCCAGCCGTCGCAAAGAGAAATGTGACGCACTGGTCAAGGCTATTCATGATAAAGGGTATAAGGCTGATATCAAGACTGCACAGGTTGATGCAGATGATGTTGAGCAGTTGAAGGAACTCTTCAATTCATTCAAGCCTGAGCTGGTTATCAATCTTGCACTGCCTTATCAGGACTTGACGATTATGGACGCCTGTCTGGCTTGCGGTTGTAACTATTTGGATACAGCCAATTACGAACCAAAGGATGAGGCACACTTCGAGTACAGCTGGCAGTGGGCTTACAAGGACAAGTTCGAGAAGGCGGGCTTGACAGCTATCCTCGGTTGTGGTTTCGATCCGGGAGTTTCGCAGGCTTATACGGCATACGCAGCAAAGCATCACTTTGATGAGATTCACTATCTTGATATTGTAGACTGCAACGCTGGTAACCATCATAAGGCATTTGCAACGAACTTTAATCCAGAGATCAATATCCGTGAAATCACTCAGAAGGGACTTTACTATGAGAATGGAAAAT
>OGJT01000096.1_pt1 | contig 58034 bp, 53 predicted proteins | sample 1572331 | NCBI WGS metagenome assembly OGJT01 (sample SAMEA2582094, study PRJEB24529) | metagenome | biome: Human gut stool | place: China | collected 2011
TCATTTCTTACGCACAAGGCTTTATGCTGATTCGTGAAGCCTCTGAACAATTTGGTTGGGATATTAACTATGGTGCAACGGCGTTATTATGGCGTGAAGGTTGTATCATTCGTAGTCGTTTCTTAGGTAACATTCGCGATGCGTACGAAGCGAACCCAGATTTAATCTTCTTAGGTTCAGATAGTTACTTCAAAGGCATTTTAGAAAATGCATTAAGCGACTGGCGTAAAGTAGTGGCAAAATCTATCGAAGTGGGTATTCCAATGCCTTGTATGGCGTCTGCAATCACTTTCTTGGATGGTTATACTTCAGCCCGTTTACCAGCAAACTTATTGCAAGCACAACGTGACTACTTTGGCGCGCATACTTATGAGCGTACAGATAAACCACGTGGTGAATTCTTCCACACCAACTGGACGGGTCGCGGTGGGAATACCGCTTCTACCACTTATGATGTGTAGTTAAAAATATTGATAAAAATTACCGCACTTTGAGATATTAAAGTGCGGTATTTTTTTATCTCTTTTTTGTTTATTTTGAGATATTTAAAAAGGCGATAAAAATATTGAAATTCCATCGCTTTTTATTATTTATTAAGCTTTAACTGGTATATCAGCTAATACATTTACTAATACATTCCAGTATGTTGTGACAGTAGAAATCTGTACTTTCTCATCTGGTGAATGCGCATTACGGATAGTTGGTCCTAGAGAAATCATTTCGATATTAGGATAATGCTCTTTGAGTAATCCACATTCCAAACCCGCATGAATGACTTTAATATCAGGTTGTTTACCTAACACTGCAGCATAATGTTTTTGGGTAAGATTTAATATGGAGGAATCATTGACTGGTTTCCAACCTGGATATGGTGCTGAAAATTCAGTTTTCGCACCCGCAAGGTTGGCAACAGAGGTTAATAATTCTGTTACATAATCTTTACCGCTTTCAATTAATGAACGTACTAAAATAGTTCCCTTCACACTGTGCTCTTCGGTCTTTAATACCCCAATGCTGAGTGAACTTTCGACAACATTTTTGATTACATCGCTATTACGAATGACGCCGTTAGGTAATGCGTTTAATAAATGAATGACTTTTTCTGTTGATTCTAAGGTAAAGATAGATTGTGGTTTTTCCGATGATTCTAAGAAAAGCTTAAGGTTAGGTTCAGCAATGAATAATTCTTCTTTTAGTAAAATGTTTAGTTTTTCTACCTCACTTTCAAAAGCATGAGGTTCGCCATTGAAAACTAGAATCGCAACAGCTTCTCTAGGAATAGCGTTTCGAATTGAACCACCACGAATTTCTGCAAGCTGGAAAGGAGAAGTGTTTTGTGAAAGTTTCGCTAATACGCGAGCCATAACTTTGATTGCATTAGCTCGTCCAGTATGAATATCGCAACCTGAATGTCCACCACGCAAACCTTTCAATGTGAGTTGAATTGATTGTTCAAAAGTGTTGTTTTCCCATTGAATTGGGATTGATAAATTGGCATTAATCCCTCCGGCACAACCGATATAAATTTCTCCAACTTCTTCAGTGTCAGTATTGATAAGAATGTCCGATTGTAGCCAATTACGACGGAGGTGTAATGCACCGTCCATTCCTGTTTCTTCTGTCATGGTAAGAAGGACTTCAAGTGGTGGATGTGCGATGTTATCGCTTTCAAGTACGGCTAATGTAGATGCTAAACCGATACCATTATCGGAACCAAGCGTTGTCCCTTTTGCTTTTACCCAATCGCCATCAATATAAGGACGAATCGGATCTTTAGTGAAATCATGTGGATTACCTTCATTAGCCTGAGGTACCATATCCAAGTGAGCTTGCAATACAACAGGTGTGCGATTTTCCATACCTACTGTTGCAGGTTTGCGAATTAATACATTACCCGCCTCGTCACGTTCTGCAAAAAAATGCTTTTCTTTTGCCCAGTTAACAATAAAGTTTGCAAGTGTATCTTCATGATGAGATGGATGTGGTATTGCACAAATTTGATCGAACCATTTCCATAGCAATTGGGGTTGAAGTGTTGTAATTTCAGACATAGTTTCTCCTTTTTATCGAAAAAATTTGAGGAAATAATAGCATAAAATGCTATTTCAGGTTATCCTTACGCAATTTTTATTTATTGACAAAATTTAGGGTATTAAAATGAGTGAAAAATATGTGGTGACTTGGGATATGTTCCAAATGCATGCTCGTAAATTATCAGAGCGTTTACTTCCAGCATCCCAATGGAAAGGTATTATTGCTGTGAGTCGCGGTGGTTTATTCCCTGCTGCTGTATTAGCTCGCGAGTTAAGCATTCGCCACGTAGAAACCGTTTGTATTGCAAGTTATCATGACCACAATAATCAAGGTGAATTGCAGGTTCTTCACGCTGCACAGGTACCAAATGGCGGGGAAGGTTTCATCATAGTTGATGATCTAGTTGATACAGGTAATACGGCACGTGCAATCCGTGAAATGTATCCAAATGCAAAATTTGTGACAGTATTTGCAAAACCAGCAGGGGCAGAACTAGTTGATGATTATGTGATTGATATTCCTCAAAATACTTGGATTGAACAGCCTTGGGATTTAGGATTAATGTTTGTCCCGCCTCTTGCAAGAAAATAAGTTTATTCTTTAGACTTGAATGCGAAATCTCTTTGATTTCGCATTTTTTTATCTCTTAATTTGCCTTTTGAGTTAATCCGTGTCATTTCGGAAACGGGATTATTTATGCTATTCTAAGCGCAATTTTAAAAGGAATCCTTATGTCTGAAATTAAACTTAATTACCATAAAACTCACTTTTTAACGAGTGCGCCGAATATTCGTTCTATTCCTGAAGATACGGGCATTGAAATTGCGTTTGCGGGTCGTTCAAATGCGGGAAAATCGACCGCACTTAATGCATTAACCAATCAAAAAAATTTGGCCCGTACCTCAAAAACACCAGGGCGCACACAACTCATTAACTTATTTGAAGTAGAACCAAATTGTAAATTGGTGGATTTACCAGGCTATGGCTACGCAGCTGTACCAGAGCAAATGAAAATCCAATGGCAAAAATCATTAGGTGAATATTTGCAAAAACGCGAATGTTTGGCTGGGTTGGTTGTGCTGATGGATATTCGCCATCCGCTTAAGGACCTTGATCAACAAATGATTGAATGGGCGGTTTCTGCAGATTTACCAGTACTTTTATTGCTTACTAAAGCCGATAAATTGAGCCAAAGCGCACGTAGTAAACAAGTGAAAATGGTGCGCGAAGCGATTCTTCCATTCCAAGGTGATATTCAAGTAGAAGCCTTTTCTGCACAAAATAAAATTGGTATTGATAAACTTGCAGCGAAGTTAGATTTTTGGTTTTCGCCACTTTTTTCGGAATAAAATGTAAATTTTGCGATCTAGATCACAAGAAAAGCACATGATGAATGATTTCATTATGTGCTTTTTTTATAGTGCAAAAACTATCTTTATTTTTACCGCACTTTAAGGATTATCATGTCCCTTGCTATTGTTTACAGTCGTGCCTCTATGGGGGTGCAAGCACCGCTTGTCACTATTGAGGTACATTTAAGCAACGGAAAACCAGGATTTACACTTGTTGGTTTGCCCGAAAAAACAGTGAAAGAGGCGCAAGATCGGGTGCGTAGTGCATTGATGAATGCACAATTTAAATACCCAGCCAAACGCATTACCGTGAATCTCGCTCCTGCGGATTTGCCGAAAGAAGGCGGACGATTTGATTTGCCTATTGCCATCGGAATTTTAGCTGCATCGGATCAGCTTGATGCGAGCCGTTTAAAGCAATTTGAATTTGTGGCTGAGCTTGCGCTGACGGGGCAATTACGTGGTGTTCATGGTGTAATCCCCGCTATTCTTGCAGCACAAAAGTCGAAGCGAGAATTAATTATCGCGAAGCAAAATGCTAATGAAGCCTCGCTCGTGTCTGATCAAAATACTTATTTTGCGCAAACGCTTTTAGATGTGGTGCAATTTCTCAATGGTCAGGAAAAATTACCACTCGCCACTGAAATTGTGAAAGAAAGTGCGGTAAATTTTTCGGGTAAAAATACATTAGATTTAACGGATATTATCGGACAACAGCACGCTAAACGTGCATTGACCATTGCCGCTGCAGGGCAGCATAATTTACTCTTTCTTGGCCCTCCGGGTACAGGGAAAACCATGTTAGCTAGTCGATTAACAGGACTTTTACCTGAAATGACGGATTTAGAAGCGATAGAAACGGCATCTGTAACGAGTTTAGTTCAAAACGAGTTAAATTTTCATAATTGGAAACAACGTCCTTTTCGCGCCCCGCATCATAGTGCATCAATGCCTGCTTTAGTTGGAGGCGGATGTTAAACATATAAAATACTGTCGAACCATACAAATAATTGGCACTTAATATATAAGATCATTTATAATCTAAAAATCCGTTTTAAGTGTATGAAAAGGATATAGATTATGTCATTCGTAAATAAACTTATTGCCAATGAAGTCACCTACGAACCTTATGACGGTTTCTGCCCTGATTTTTCAGCATATTTCAACAAACTCAAATATCCTGATAACCACAAAGAATTAAATCCAAAACCTACACCACCAATTCAAGGTAGCGGTTGGTATTTCCCTTCTTATGAATATATCGTTGTTTGGTATGATGAGGAGCTGATTTTTCATCGAAAAAACACTCAAGCAAACGTTAAGGTTAAGCTGGTGAATTTAACTAGCCCTACTTATGGATATGTACCTAAACTTAGTGTGTTGTACATTACCGTTCCTATCAATGTCCTTCATTATTTCTCTATCGGTAGTGTTTGGAAAAATGGCAAAGCGATAAAACAAATTCAATTAAAAGAATATCTCATTACAGCTAATCAAGAAGTTAGAGAAAAAAGAGATAACGTAAGTTATTGCACTTTTAACGACACAGAACATCAAAGACGTAGCACCCCATTTGAACCCAATTTATACACCATTGATTCAGATTGTAATAATTACAGATACGACCAAAATCAACTAATCAAAATTCAGAAAGAAGGCACGGATTTTATTGTTCACCCATTACAGCTTTTTTGCAGTCATTATGGAATGTCGGCAGATATAAAGAGAATCTTAGCGACATACAACTGGGATAACATTAGAAAACGTTTTTATTTAGACGAAAACGAAGCATCTTTACATTCTCAAAAACACGTTCTTTTACCAAAACATTTCGTAAAAAAAGACTCTATCTTTCTATACCACTTAAAATACGATGCAACTACATCAAATAAAGTAAAAAAACTTCGTCAGGAGATACTTCTCTCACATCAAACTCATATTTCTATCAATGTTCCGTTTTGGCACACTCAACCCGTACAGCTTAAAATTCGTGGGATTGAGTTGGGCGACGTTGTATTGTGTGCAGAAGTCATTGGTATAAACCAGCCTGAAGGTGATGATATTACACTTGTATTACATCGAAACAAAAAAGCAGATGGTGAAGGATCTCTACCTGAAAACGGGGAAAAGCCAATAATTAAACGATATAAACGAGAAGTAGAAACAGAAAGTCTTGCCAATAAGATTGTAGATAGCGAACCCGATAATAGAACCGTACAAGATATTAAGAAACTGTTTGAGAACTTAGGTAAACAAAGAATTATCAACCAAATCAAACTTGAATCTAAAAACAACAATCCACCTCAAAGACAAGCATTATTACCAAAAGAAGCTAATGCTTCTGGATTCGGGGATTATTACGGTAAAGAAGGCACAACAGGGCTAGCTGTGTGCTACCTAGATGATTCGGCGGAGAATAAAGATATAAGACTATTCCGCTTGTGGGAGATGGCAAAAGATTTTGCTTCATTAAATAGAGGAACCGCACATTGGTTTACCCCAAATTTGGGCTATCGTGATGATGACAATTTAGTGTTTTTATCGCTAGAGCATGATACCGCATTTGCTTACCCTGAAATTGCATTTGTGATTCGTATCGTGCTTGGTAACGAAACATTTTATATCATAGATTTTTCTCAAAAATCACACGATATTTCAATGAGTGGCATCGCCTACAAAGAAAGCTGTGACGAAGATTTCATCAGTCTTAATGATATTCAAAGCAGCAAATTAGCAGAAATACTAAGTGAAGTTATTCTTAAAGAGCAGCTACCAACGGAATACATTTTAGAACAAAATCAATATCAAACCAAAATATCGACGTTTAGACACCCTAGTGCAAAAAGTAGTAATTGGGTATATAACGCTGTAAGTAAATTAACACCCCAAAATTTAATTAACCCTAATAAATGAGCAATAATATGAATTTTGAAAATTTACAAGTAAAAAAAGTTATTTCACACTTTATTCATCAACCTGATTACGAAGGGAATCCCATTCCAGCTATTATTAGTCAAGAACTAATTAGCTTAGATACACTTGCAAAAAGCCTTTTAACTGAGCGGCTGGTAAAAGTCTTAGGAAGTGATTCTAAATCTGTTGAAATGCAAATATCTGATGCTCAAACAGGCAGTTGCTTTGATTATATAAACAAGGCTTTAATCAATAATAGAACTAATTTTATAGAGCAATCTAAAAACATCGCTAATAAGCTTGCTACTATTCAAAATTCTGATAGAAAATATCCAAGCGGATTACTTATCTTAATTTACGCAACCGTAACCGCATCTAATTTAGATTGTATTATTATAATAAAGGCTGAAGAACAAAGTGCATTTCAAAAGATTTTAGATGTAAATACAAGCTCCATTTCTTTAAATATGCTTAATGATTTATTCTTAACTCCACAAAGCAAACTTTATAAAGTAGGGGTATTCATTAAAAACAGTAATGCAAATGCTATTGATTCTTTAGAGAAAATAACTACAACTTATACAGCCATATTATATGATTCTAACTTTACAAAAGATCTAAAAAACGCAGCAAAATATTTCTATTCACTATTCTTAGGTTTATCAATACCTGAAAATGACAAAATTATAACTCAAAAGTTTTATGAAGAAACTCGAAAATTTATTAATAATATGCAAATTTCTTCAGAAAAAAAGATTGAATTACAAAATGCACTCTATACAGAATTAAAGACCAATACATCACCAACAATTTCAACAGCAACATTTGCAGAAAATTATTTAGATGAAAGTGATCAAGATAATTATTTATCAGTTATGTCTGATGTAAATATTCCAGATAGATCATTTACAAAAGATATATCATTAATTAAAAATGTGCTAAAATTAAGACGTTATCATTTTTCCAGTGGGGTAAAAATAATCTCGCCAAGCGAAAGTGATCTAGTAAAAATAATTTCTACTGATGAAGATATTTCGCTAATTGATAGAACACAATCAACTATTATCCGTATCAAAGGTATTTTATCTGAACAATGACAAGAGAAGAATTTATAGCTAAATATGAACAAGACAAACCTATGCTAAGAGCATGGGCGCAGTTTATTATTGCTGAAATTCGTAAACACTTACCAGAGGGATTTGAGCAACATTCTGTAAAAATCCCCGTATCATATCGTCTTAAAGATAACCAATCTATTCTTGAGAAAGTTTTTATTAGAAAAAAAGATAAATATAAAAATCCATATGAAGAAGTTCAAGATAAAGTTGGGTTAAGATGGGTGGTTTTGCTTACAGAACAATTAGAAACTTTTTGTAAAATTATTGAAAATAGCGAATATTGGTCTTTTTCTAAAGATCGAACATTAAATGACTGGGAAGAAAAACCTGATGTTTTTAGCTATCAATCTATTCATTATGTTCTCATAGCTAAACAAAAATTAATATATGAAAATACAGAGATTCAAATTGGCACACCTTGTGAAGTTCAACTAAGAACGCTATTACAACACACTTATTCTGAATTTGACCATGATACAATTTACAAAGGAAATTTAAATAAATCGCCTGAAGTTTTAAGATACCTAGCTAAAAGTATGGCACTACTTGAAACAACAGATGAATTACTATGTAATGCTAAAGAAAAATTTGAACAAATTAATTACCAAGAGCCAAGTTACCCACTCATAAAAAAATCTAATGAAATATTTAAATCATATTTAAAATTTACAGGAAATCAAATACTAGATAGTGAAAAAACAGCATATTTTATTTTAAATAAAATTCGAAGTGTTATTGATGACAACCAGAACTTGTCAGAAGATAATTTTGATAAATTTATTAAATCAAAAGAGTTTATCCTTGAAAAAATTAAAGATAAACAATCATATTTTATTGAATTTACTCAACCTATCATTCTATTAATTTACTTTCTAGTTTTTAAAAATCGAAGAAGAAAAGATTGGCATCCATTCTCGGCTAATATTATGGAGAAAATTTATACTGATTTAGGCTACTCTTATGAACAAGACTAAATTCTTTAAATAAAATGATTAATAAGATATTTTGATAGAGCCATAACCTTTATGGTGATGGCTTTGTTACATTATAGCTACCTAGAACAAGAAAAAACACAAGAAAAATCAACACTTTTTTGCACCTTTAATTAACTATTTAGTTAATATATTTTCAGTCTAGGTTATAATGCTCCATCATTTATGTATAGCAATGCACTTCTCTACTATTATGACGAACAATGTAGATTCAGTTATTATCCTGCCTAACTTCTTGGGTAAAATTTTCGGTAAATTCAAACAAGTTGAGCTTCAGCAAGACACTGTGTTATTGATGGGTAAAGATGGAAAAACGAAATCCTATTCTACTTTCCATATTGAAACATTTCCTCAATTTACATCTTCAATTTTAGGTATTCAGTTAAGTTTCTTGTGTGAACAAGAGCTGGTGTCCGTTCGTTTTCTTTCAAAAGCGAATGTAGAACAGTTTTATCAAGGTTTAGAAGAGAAGATTGCGCAGAACATACTCAACAAACTCAAACCTGCAATAACAACATTTGATAGACTTGCTAAAAATAAATATCTAAGAGATTCAGATATTCCTTTATTGGAAAGTCAACTTGACCTACTTATTTCCAAGTACATAGAGAACAAAGAAATTCTTCATCGTTATTTTGATAACCAAACGATTCAGGCACTGGACTACATTTGCAATGTTATGCCTGTCGGAAAAATCAAACAAGAGGTTGTTAGACAGGATTATGAGCGAAAACGATTAGTTGAAAGAAATCATTTCTTTGATGTGATTGAATCCAATCCGTTAACTCAACAGCAAAGATTGGCGGTTATTCGCAACAATGACATCAATATGGTTTTAGCTGCTGCTGGAACAGGTAAAACCTCCGTAATGGTCGCAAAAGCATTGGATTTAATTGATTCGGGTGTAGCAACTAGCGAAGAAATTCTTATCCTTGCTTACAATAAAGACGCGGCAACCGAATTAACAGAACGTTTAGAAGCACGAGCCAAAGCCGCTAATCTTGACTTGAGCGAATCACCAAGTATTTCAACTTTCCACGCTTTAGGACGAAACATTATCAAAAGCTGTGGGAAATCTGTTCGTCTTTCTAAATTTGCCGAAGATTCCGCAAAATTAGATGAATGGTTTACTAAATGGCTTGAGAATTATATTCAAGAGGACCCAGACAATCTACTTTCATTCATTTCATTATCTTATCAGCCGATTGACCCATTTCAGTTTAAAACAAAACAGGAATATGATGCTTATGTACGAGATAATGAGTATCGCACTTTACAAGGTGAACGAGTAAGAGGTTATCAAGAATTACTCATTGCCAACTGGTTCTTTATGAATAATATTCCATATGAATACGAGCCGAGATATGTTTCTAAGCGACGTATTGAGATTGGATTTGATTATAAGCCTGATTTTGGTCTAGGTGACGGGGTTTATCTGGAACATTTTGGTATTGATAGACAAGGAAAAACACGTCCAGATATTGATGCCGTAAAATACAATAATGATATAGTCAGAAAATGCCAGTTACATCAAGAGCATAACACGACATTACTTGAAACCTATCATTATAACTGGACCGAAAACAATCTTTATAAAAGATTAGAACAGCTAATGCACCAACAGTTTATTGCTATTCGTCCGAAAACCGATAAAGAAATAAGGGAAGCACTCGAAAATTCAGGTATTTTTAAAGAAAGTAAAAACAGATACCTCAAATGCTTACAGGCAATTCGCACAGAAAGATTGGACTACACACAAGTATTAAAACGCTTGCAAAAAGCGAATGTAGCTCACGCTAGACAGTACACCGATTTCTTAATGCGTATTCACGACGCTTACGTCAAAAAACTTAATGAAGCACAAGAAATCGACTTCGATGATATGATTTTGCAAGCGACTATGCTAATTAAAAACGGTAGCTTTACACCTAAATGGAAGCATATTCTTGTTGATGAATTCCAAGACATCTCTATGGCGCGTTTAGAGCTATTAAAAGAAATTTACAGTAAAGGACCGCGCCCTATTTGGACAGTGGTAGGCGATGACTGGCAATCTATCTATCGCTTTTCAGGTGGTAAACTAGAAGTTACTACACAATTCGGCAAAATGATTGGTTCTCACACGTTAAGTAAGTTAGAGAAAACATACCGCTATAATAATAGTATTGCTGATACCGCAGGGCATTTCATCATGCGAAACCCTGAGCAATACAAAAAAGACGTAGTCACGCATACACAAGTGAATGATTCGTGCGTACACTTGTATGATTCCTATGTAATGAAAGAAGGTAAACGAGAAAGTAATATCAGCCTTAAAGCATTAGAAATTTACAATCAAATCCGTAAACAGCACCCTGACGCTTCTATTGCGATTCTAGCTCGATATAGATATTTAATTAAAGAAGCAAAAGATGTCATTAAAGATACCAATGTGAAATTTTGGACGTTTCATGGTTCGAAAGGTTTAGAAGCAGATTATTGTATCTTACTAGGGTTCTTTCAAGGTAAAACAGGGTTCCCAAATAACAATAAAGAAGATGCTGTGGTTGAAGCATTGTTACCTACTCTTGATGATTACCCTCATTCAGAGGAACGTCGATTGTTCTATGTTGCCTTAACACGTGCAAAAAAAGAAAGCTACTTAATTGCTGATGCTACTGCACCATCAGAGTTCATCAATGAATTGCTTTCACCGCAATACAATATCGACATTGTTTCAGAAGGCTTTAAGGATAAATATAGAAAAATCTTTAAATGCCCTGTTTGCAGCACAGGATATTTTGCCTTGAAAGTAGGCAAGTTTGGTAATTTCTATTCTTGTACATCAGGTTCAGTTTGTCGTTCTTCGCCCAGAGTATGTGAAAGATGTGGTTCACCTTCCATTGATACGGAGAATGTAAGCACCTGTCAAAATCCAAATTGTCGAAACTCATTCCCTATTTGTGATAAATGTGGTCGTCCTATGCGATTAAGAGAAGGAAAATTTGGCAAATTTTGGGGCTGTTCAGGGTATGGAATTAAAGATGACCCGTGTTCAAATACCCGAAAATATTTCATGTAGCGACCTTTATATGATGTCAAAATGGAGAAATGATTATGTCAAATAACACATCACCAAATTACATTACTAATTCCTTAGAATTATTGATAAAAATTGCCGAATACGGCGATGTTAATGCACAAAAAATGCTTGGGTGGCATTACTTAAACGGGTTTGCTATTGAAAAGAATACAAAACAGGCTTTTATTTGGAACAGTAAGGCTGCAAAACAAAACGATATCGAAGCCTGTTTTATTATCGGCTGGCATTACGAAAACGGTGTTGGTGTAGAAATCAGTTATAAAGATGCACTTGAATGGTACGGCAAAGCAGCAAGAAAAGGTCATACCGAAGCCGCACTAAGACTTGCAGAATTGTATTTTTATGGCACTCAAAAAGTTGATGACTATCAATTCAATATCGAAGCTAATTTAGAAGAAGCTATTCATTACTCGGAACCACTCGCTAAAAATGGGAATACCGTTGCACAGCGTATATTCGCACTTTGTCTGATAAAGGAAAAAGACTTTGCAGCGATCCGTTATCTTGGAAAAGCAAGCAAACAGGGCGATTTAATTGCCACAGAACGCCTTATTAAAATCTTAGAGAGAATGAATAGTGCACCTGATTTAGATCAGGAAATTTATACTTATCTCGCCGAACTAATTGAAATTTTTGACAGAAATGTAGAATTTACTGATTGTGTATCTATGTTTAAAGATATAAAAGGCTTTGTTATCTATTTTTACCAAAAAGCCATTGAACAAGGTAGCACAACAGCTGAAGCTTGTTTAATGAAATTTTATGATAGATATAAAGATGACTCAGCCATTTCTTTGATAGCTAATAATAATCAAGAAGCTCAAGATTGGAAGAATTTTGCTTCTAAGAATTACTTATCTGAAAATCTACAAGAAGTTAAAAATCTCGCTTTAGAAGGTGATATTGACAGTCAATTGGCGCTTGCTAAGTTTTATCGCAATTCTGATAAGACTAAAAAATGGCTTGAAATGGCAGCATTACAAGGTGATGAAAACGGTCAATATCTTCTCGCACATTTCTATGAGGAAAATAAAAACTATCAAGAAGCACTTAATTGGTATAGAAAATGCAACCATGAACACAATTTACCTGAAGCTCAAGAACGTATGAGTTACTTTTTCGAGCATGGATTCGGTGTTGAGCAGAATGAATATTTAGCCTATTTTTGGGCGAAAATTGCGGCGGATAATGGCAATAATGATGCTAGAGATAGACGTTCTTCATTATCCATTTATTCTGACGAGTACACCAAGTAATTATAAATTAGGAGATGTTATGAGTAATTTCAAAATATGGGCGATTTTATCGGGCTTAGATTTAGTGTTAATGATGATGCTAGATAGCCGCTTAACTTCTATATTTGTAGCCTCTATTCTTCTTTGGTCTTTAATTTTCTCAGTAAGAGAATATATTTCTAAGAATTATAGCAATATATTCCATTGGATAATAGTTATTCCAGCTACAATATATTTATTTTATTCTGGAGTAAATATATGGCTGATAGTTCTTTATGTGATATTTGGGCTTCTCTCTGGTATAAATGTACCAGATATGGAAAAGGATAGAAATTCAATAGATGATATTGTGATAGCTATCACATTTTTGTTTATTTGGCTAACTAGAGATGTCTCTTTTACGTATAAGCTCATAGCTCCAGTAATTTTTGTTGTATTTTATGCTATGGTAATGAGTGAAAAAGAGAAAAAAGAAAGAGATGCAGCTAGACAGCATATTAATATTGATGGTAATGATTATATGATACCGCAATGTAATAAATGTAACAGTTATGATACCATTTTGGTTGAACTTGAGGAATTATCAACTTCTTATGGAAATACAGAAGGGTATGTAGAGGAACGATTTTTAAAGAATGTCGTAAAAGTAAGAAGAACACGTTACACCGATTATAATTTAACATATAAATGTAAAAATTGCGGAGAGGTTGGTGTTAAAAATTTACAAACGCGGACTAGAGAACATATTTAATACCTTTAAGGTAAATTATATTGAATAAGGGCAATCTTAGCTATCTAAGATTGCCCTTAATGCTATTAGTTAAACTGTTTGTTTTATCTCAATATATCGCTAAAAAAAGGTACTTAAAGTCCGTAGATGATGACTATATTTGCTGATGTAATTAGAAAATGGGTAAAAATGAATATTTAGTTTGCTTTGGCAAAAAAGTAAAAGAATTAAGAAAACAAAAAGGGTTAAGTCAGGAGGCATTAGCTCTACTTTGTGATCTTGACAGATCTTACATTGGCGGCGTTGAACGTGGTGAAAGAAACCTAAGTTTACTCAATATTCATAGAATTGCAACAGCACTTAATGTTAACGTTAAGGAACTTTTTTAGGGGTTAAGTTATGTCTAAATATCAACACGATAGAATTTTTACTGATTACATTTTCAAAAATCTAGCTAAAACAATAATCTATCCTCAGCTAAACTGGGAGGAAGTATATACAGATGAAAAAGAACTGGAAGAACTAGATATTCATAATGGAATTGACACAAGAATAAAAAATGAAAATAATCAAACTTTTGGTGTACAGTATAGATTCAGAGATGCATTTTATGCTTCATATAACGATTTTACCTTTAGATACAAAAGAGAATACAACCAAAACAAAGAAAGAATTATGTCTGAATTTTTTAAAATTAAAGCAAAATATTTCTTATACGGAATATCTAATGGTAAAAAATTTGAAAATGCATTAAAAACGAATACAACTTTTTTAAAGTGGGCTGTAATTGATGTTGAAAACCTATTGAATGCTATTGATAGCGGTCTTATTGTTATAGATGAAACTTTACAGGGTATAACTTGTCAATTAAGAAACGGAAAAATGTTTTGCCCAATAAATAACAATAAAGATAACTCTTCATCTTTCGTTCCTTTTGATATTCCTATCCTGAATCAAATTAGTAACAATATAATTATTACATCATCAGGATTCTAATAAGATTAAAAAATATTTATACAAAAAAAGAGCTTAATTTAATTAAGCTCTTTTTTGTTTAATCATCTGGGTGTATCATCTCTTTTATACATTTAATTTCTTTGTCATTAAGATTATACTTAGCAAATAGCTCATCATCAGTCCAAGATTTTGAAAAATCTTGTGATGGCACATATAAATAAGTTCCTTTTGTTGCGTGCTGTGTATTTTTTCTAAGCGTGAGCATAAAATGAAAAAAACGAGTATTTATATAACTTATTACATTATCGCATATTTTTTTATTTTCAAAAGGTCCTATAACAATATAGGTTTCAGTACAAGCGGAATTAGGTTCCGAATAAATAGGGTTAACTTTATCGGTTTTACCTTCGCCACTTCCTATAGCGTACGGAATAATAACTTTATGTTGGTTTACCCAGCGTTTGTTAATAACAATTTCATCTTGTGAAATATATTCTATACCTCTATTTTTATATAATTTAATTAGGTTATCATCCTTAGACTTTTTAACTTTATAGTTGGTAGCTAGACCAAACGGCTTTCTTGAGCTAATTAAATCAGAAAAACTTTCTTTACTTAAATTTCTGACTTTTCGGAATATTGATATCGCCTCATTATAACGAATAAATATATCAGTATCTTTTTCTTTTAATGGTCTTTCCATTTTTGAAATTAATTTATTTTTTTTATAAGTACATATTAAACAATCGCCTTTACTATCTCTATTCCATATAAAGTAATTAACACCACCTTTAATCTCGACGTTTGGGAAGCATTCAGATGCATCTGGATAATCATGAACTTGTCTAATAGATAAATCTTCAAGCATAATATCCCTAAATTCATCTAATCCTTTACCGCCGGAAAACCAACGACTGGGCGTAATCATGCATATATAATTTGGTTTTAGTTTCTTAGCCTGTTCTACAAAATGTTGATACACTGGTTTGGCACTAGATTGTGCCCCCCCATCTTTTAATTGGTATGGCGGGTTCCCTATTATTACATCAAATTTCATTTTCTTACTCCAAATAATTCATCACATTTTTTCTCAAATTCATCACTTAACTCTTCTTTTGCATAAGGTGTTGTGTCTAAGTAAACAATATGAGAATGGTTAATACTTTTTGCTTTCTCATCAAAACCAAAGATGAAGTTTTTAGCTATGTTATAAATGATTTCACTCGGTGCAAATCCATATACTTGATTTTCAAGAATATGTTTCAAACGCTCATCAGGATTAGGGATTTTATCCTCAAGTCCGACGTATAACCGTTTCACTATTTCAGTAATATAGAGACCTGATTTCACATATAAATCAGCAAACGTTTTGGTCGGGTCACTAAAAATCTCAGGATTTTCCTCTTCCAGCTTATCAATCATCAGCTTAACCACTTTTTTAGGCGTAAAAATCTGATTAGTTTTCTGAGCTGGAATATAATCAAAAATATCCTCTTTCTGACTTTCATCAAAATAATTAGCTAATTCACTACGCTTTCTTAAAAATTCTTGAACTGATTCATTAAATACAGCTTCATCAAAGAAATTATAGCTATCCCTAAGCACTCTAAATTGATCGAGAGTAATGCCTGTAACTTCTTTAAATACATCATCATTAAGCGTTTGATCGAACGTTGCCAGAGTTGTATCTGATTTGCCATAAGCCATTAAAAACGATGGTATTGTTCGCGAAAAACCACGCAATCTTGCTCGCACATCATCTTCAACTTGATTTTTCTTGTTATCTTCCGCTTTCTCTAAAATCGTTTGAGTGGATTGTTTTGCTAGTTCTTTTGTTTCTGTTTCAACCGTAGAGAGGAGTTGTTCTTTAAATTCATCATCAATTACCTTCCGCCTTTCTTCAAAGGCAGTCTTAGCTTGCTCTATTTCTACTTGATTATGAGTAGAAGCAATTACTTTTTGTAACTCAACTTCGGCTTCAGCTTTCTTGATGTCTGTTTGTTTTTGAATATATTCAATCTTTTTCGCTATAGATTCTGCTGATTTTTGAACAACACGTTCTGCAAATTTAGCAGATAAATCATTTTCTTTTGCTAAGTCTTTGATACCTTGCATAGCTTCTTGCTTAAAACTTTCAGCAACAAGATTAGAAATATTGTCATTTGATGAAATAACAGCTTCCTCAGCAGCTGATGTAATGGTTTGGTAAACTTTTTCACCAAAATGAGCTTCTGTTTTAGCAATAACAATATCTTGATTTACAATAACTTGATTATCTTCATCTAACTCAATACCTTGAGTTTCAATATCATCATTAGTTTCTCTTAGCCTTGTTTTACCAACATCAACTGGATTTAATTGTTCTAAAATTTCGCGTACTTCTGATGATGCAAAAATACCTGAAATATTTTGGAAAAGTAAATTTGACATAAATCCACGACGAACTACTTCTTGGGCTTTAATCGCTTTAGGAATAGTAAGTACTTGATTTACATCAAGCTCAATCATTTTTCCTTCATTATCTTCTGCAATTACAGGGAAAAAGTTGAGCAATAGTTTGATATTATCTTTACGAGTTTCAGATGTGCCACCACCATTCGCAGTATGGCTAAATAGGTTGTTCGCAAATTCATCGTAAATAATAAGAGTTCGTTCCGGAGCGAAATCAAAAACATATGCATTTTGTTTTTGATAAATGTTGCCATTATATTCGTAACTCCATGCATTTTGTGCGCGAAATGCCGCTTGCATATATAAACTTGGAGAACGACAATTTGTAAGCATTAAGACCGCTGTCCATTCAGGAATCGTAATACCCGTAGTTAATTGTCCGACTGAAAGCGTAATCGTTTTGTCGTTTTCCTTGATTGCCTGCTTAACACGTTCAAATGATTTTTGATTAACAATTTGATCGTCAATTTGTCCATCACCAGCGGCTAAAACAATCTTGTAATTTTCAAAAACAGGGTGAGCTTCAAGTAATTTTTGCAAGGCTTTTGCACTTGCCACACGATTTAAAAGCCAAAATGTATGTTTCAGCTCATCACGCAGTTCTTTTGTTGAAAATGGATATTTCTCATTACGAGTTAATGAATCCAACCATTTTTTAACATCATTTTCGTGAATAAATTTTCCATTATCACCTGTTTCAAAGAACTCATTTAAGTCAAAAGCATAGTCAATATTTTGACCGTCAATTTTTGCTCCTTGATTAACCTCATCGGTAATCATTTGGCTAATCTGATACGAGAATAAGTTTAAACGAGGTAGATTTTCATACGGATTATTTTGCTCAACGTTATGCCAGTTTTCTTTAGCAGATTGCTCATCAGCATAACTCCAGTTGAAAATCTCATCTTCATTGAATTTACCTGAAGCGACTGCTTTAAATGGCGTACCTGATAAATGTAACGTGAAATTACGAGTAATGTTATCAAAAGCAATATCTGTTTTAATTGTGTCAACGCCTTCATGAGCTTCATCAATAACAAGCAAATCCCAATCAAGCTCTTTTACCCATGATAATTTATCAAATGTACCACCAAACGAAATACCACCTTTTAAATCTTGTAGAGAAATAAAAGCAATCATTCTTCGTTTCCCAGTCGTATGCTGCTGTTCTAAAAACTCATCACGAGTTAATACAGGGCGATTTTTCAATGAATCACTTGTAGATACAAAAGCAAAATCTGTTTGCCATGCGATAAATTTAGAAAAATCATCAAACCACGAGTTTGCAATAGCAGGACGATTCGTAACGATGAGAACTTTTGATATGTCTAATTGGCGAACAAGCTCATAAGTTGTTAAGGTTTTACCAAAACGTGGTTTAGCATTCCATAAAAACTCACTGTTAGGGTTATTTTTGATGTAAGCCAACGTTTTCTCGACAGCATTACGCTGCTCAGTTCTTAATTGATAATCTAGCTTTTCTTGGTTTTGTTCGTATTTTTTGCCAATAAAATCATTGAAATGTTGAAGAGATAGGTTAGGTGTACTGTTATAGTAAAACCATTCTGAGTTTTTACGCTGTTCAACCCCCTTAAAATTTCTAAGGTAGGTATGAAATTGTTTATCTTTGAACCAATCATCTGAATGAGTGAACTTAGCAGGTGCAGCCCATAATTTAAGATATTTTAGATTGATAGCAGCTGTTTTAGTTTGCTCAAGAATCCGTTCATCAACATTTTGCCGTTCGGTATAACCAATTTTAATCCAGCCATTATTTTCAGCTACATCAGGCAATGTATAAGCGTAAATTTGAGGGTAAATGAATTTAGTTGTTTGGATTAAAGTATTATCGCTCATTATCTCGGTATCTCTTTATCAAAATATTCCATCTTTTTAGTTTGCCAATTCATGATTTTCACACGTTTACCAATAGATGACGTGATAAGTGTAGATGCTTCACCAAAAAGATTAAGTTGCTGTTCTTTCGCAACTTTTTTTATATCAGATAAAGGAATAATATACTTTAACCCGTCCATTTGGAATAGATTATAGCTGATTATTTCAGCAATAAATTTAAAGTTGTCAAGCAAAGGCTCTTCTTGCCATTTAGCAACGTAGTAATCACGGTAAGTATAAAGTAAATTCTCGCGAGCCAACAAAAGTGAATCACCATTCCATTCAAACCCGTAAGAGGATTGGTAGGCGAGTATAGCTAAAGATAACCATTCTTCTTTGTTACTAATTTCTGATGAAATACGTTTTAATTTTCTATCAACAAATCCTTCGCGTTCAGAAAGAGGAATAATATTTCCTGTTTCCATATTATAACGTGTTGCCATATAAGGTGCTTCACCACACGTTATTTCTAACCACGTTCGCGATACATACGTTTTTACGTCATCATTAAAATAGTCTTGTTCAACCGCATCATTCTGTTTCTTAACAATCCACGTTGGCGTAAAAACTTCTGCCTTAGATTTTGTTCGCTCTTTCTGAATATCTTCTGATTTCAATGCTCTCGGCATAATAAGACGTTCCATTTTGCCTGTAATTAATTCAGGCTTAACTTGAGCTGTGGCAGCATAATGTTTAGCACCATGTTCAATATAGTTATCATTAGCCCAAATAATGTTTTTAATGCTTTTTTTAGTGGATTTTGTTCTGTCAATTAATAATAAATCAAGGATTTCAGGCATCTGTTCACGAATAAAATTTTCTGAAATATCCGCAGAGGTATTATTTAGGCTAATAATTTTATTTAACATAGTTATTCTTAAAGTTTAAAAATTTCTCTACCTATCCGAAACAGCTTTCGCCACTCACTTAGATAACGTTTCTCAAGCCGATTTCCTTTAATAATCGCTAATCGCTTATCAAACCGTCTTAATATGTGCGGTATAGTAGCGAAAGCAATCATTTCATCGTTTTTTTGTTCTTCCTCAAGCCATTGTTTAAATTGAGCTTTTAAGGTTAAGTTTTTTGTACTGTTCATCGTGTTTCTCCAGTTAGTTGATAGGTTGATAACTGGGCGACACTTTAACAATTAAGCGGTTTCTGTCGAGGAATGTGTTTCAATTTTTCGAGCAAGATCGCAAAAATAACATTTTTTCTCGTCAAAACTGCGGTTTTATGCGCAGGTAAATGTCTTGTGGAAGGAAATAATCCTTCGTGTTATCACGGTAATAAGCCACGCCATCTAGCAGTAAAATTGCATCAGCTTTTGGCTTTTTGATTTCAACACCGTGCAAGCTATATAGCACAACAGCAACCAGCTCCATTTGTTCGGTGGCGGTTAATTCTGTTTGCTTGTAGAGTTCTACTAAACGTTTTGAATAATGCTTTTTGAGCCGTTTAGCTTTCATCTGTTGAATGAGTTTGCGGTCAATGTCTAACTCACGGTGGTATGCCGATTTCAGGTGATTAATGAAACCTGTAATTGCCGCCATTTGACCTATTTTCTCACTCAAGTAATGGTTTAACTGTTCCTGTGTAGGATAATCTGTAACCGCTTGAGAGTTGATTAAGTCGATAGCTGGTTGCAAAGCTAACCGTACCGATTTAAGTGATGTTTTACCACTATCAAAGCGCTGTTGTAGCAGATGATAGTAACTTGCGATACAAGGCACCGATTCTTTCAATTTATTGAATAGTGCTTGTATGCGTTCTAGTTCAGCTAAATCGTCTTTTAAGGCTTCATCTATAACGATTTGGTGAGTATCAAGCAACCAACGCAATACAGTTAAATTTGCACGCAAGCCGTTTGGCTTAAAGTGCGTAACTAACTCTGCATAATCAGGGATTTTCTGCCAAATATCATCGCAATCAATGAAGAAACGCATAAAATCCGAGCCTTTATGCAAAGCAACGCTGATGCTACATTTTCGCATATACCAGAAAATGAATTTTTTGTAGGCGTTTTTTACTGCCTTATTACGAAAGATATGCACATTTAAGCGAATCATATTGAATAATAGCGTTCGTCTTGCACAATCAGGGCAAACACTTCCATAACCTGATGGCATTTCACCTCTGCATTTGGGGCAACGTGAGAGAAGTTGTTCATCACATTTCTTGCACAACTGCTTTTCTTCATTGTGAATCTTGCGATAACGACGACAGTTCTTGCAAGTGCCAAAGGTATATTTACGGTAGCAAGACAAACACACAGATTCATTCGTAACAGGTGAACGGTATCTATCGCGTGTCATTTTACCACATTCTGAACATTCTTTTTCTTCACGGAAGTAGCGAACACACGCACTGCATACTGCTCCGTAAGGGCTTATCATACCGACTTCAAAAGTGCCAGCTACCTTACCACAACGCACGCAATCCGTCTTTCTTTCACACTCAAGGCAAAGTTCACCACTACGGTGAATACGTTTAAGTTGTCCGCAGCCTTTGCATACTTTCTTTTTAAACCATTGGGCGTAGCAATTCGCGCAATAGTATTCCTCTTGGAATTTGCGTGTAACTTGAGCTTTGCCACAAATAGAGCAGCTATTTTGAGAGCGAATTTGAGTAATGTTCATACTGCGATTTGTAACTGTCGTTTTAGCCGTTCCCATTGACGGTTTAAACTTAAAACAGAACTATTTTTTGAACTACGCAGAGAGGCTTTGCGTGTTACTGTTTTGCCTTTTAACGCCTGTTTAAAGAATGTTTCAAGCTCCACTGGGTATGTTTCAAAAGCAAAGGCTTTTTGTGTGATACCACTTTGTTTTATTGCCTGAATAAGCGTTTCACGTGGCATTTGAAGTATTTTAACCGCATTAACGATTAAATGCTTGCGTTCTTCAACTGGAAGCACTTCAAAAGCAAGTGCGGTTTTCGTTTGGCATAATGCCGTTTGAGAAATACCGAGCTGCTCAACAAATCTTGCTATTGCGTGAGAGGGTTTTACCATAGCAGCACGACGAATAAGATTGATAAAGTAGCGTAATATCGCAAAGTAAGCTTGGGCGTTTACTTGTTGCTGAAAATAATATCCTGAATCAGTTTTAAATACTTCATTAAGTAACATCAAGGCTTCTTTTTCCACTTCGGTAAGTTTTTCACCTGCTACGGATAAACGCTTACCGCAGTGATGGCAATGGTTAAGCTGTCGTTTATCCGCTGAAAGCAAATGCGGTTGATAAGGTTCGCCACAATGAGGGCATTTTGTTTCAAGCAATGTGTGATGTTTCAAACAGCCAAAATGCCACGCTAAACGCCATTCATTACGCAAATAAGGGGTTTCTTCTAAACAACAAGCACAATACGGTTGACCGCTACGATATGAGCGATTTCGAGAACTTCGCGGAAGTACCCATTTGGCTTGACCTTTTAACAACGTCTGTTCACCATTAATCGGTTTTAAGACTGAATAAAGCGAATGGCAAGTTAAATCAATCTGTCTATTCAAGGATAATTCCGTTATATTCGCATAAATCTGCGGTGCTATCAGCTCGAATCCTCTGTCTAAATCAAGCGTCCATAAACGCCATTTATCCCAATAAAATCCAGTAAAAATGATAGGCTCCGTGCCACAATCTAATGCTGCACGAATAAGCCATGAACTAATACTTTCGTTTGGGTAAAGTGATGTTCGGATAACACCTGATTTTACCCGATAATTTTTCGGAAGCCCTGTGTTGGTTGTACCCATGCGTTATGCTCAATAATATCTAAAGTGATTTGCTCTGTACCAGTGTTGATAGCTTCAACGGCACAAGCGGTTAATAAGCGATGAACATTGCCTAAATTACCACCTGAAATCGTATGAATTCGGGTTGCTAATTCAGGCGATTGAAGGTTAGAACATTTCTTCAAAGGTAAAATACCTTGAAACTGGAATAATAGTTTTTGAAATTCCTTATCCAATTTCCACGTTGGTAACTCGGCAACATCAAAACGGCTCGCGTGTTGAGGGTCAGTATGTAGTACCCGAATGGCATCACGCGTACCTACACCCACAATCGGGATTTGTAGCTCGTTACACAACATCTTAATCGCATTCATTACCTGCCGTTGCTGGCGTGCTGTTCCAACTAATAAGGAATGAAACTCGTCAATAATCAACATTTTTACTTTGAACTCGCGAAACAAATGAATCGTTTGATAACGCAATTTAGCAACACTATCTGTTGCCCGATAGGGAATGTAAAAACGTTCCAATAATGAAATATAAAGCTCCTTTTCATTCGCACTAGGTGGTGCTTCCGCTAAGATAATAGGACAATTACCATCAGCATTCGAATCGACAAAAGGTGTTCCATGTAAATTATAAAAATGGCGTATTAACGTGGTTTTTCCATTATTCGAATCCCCAACGACTAATAAATTTAACATACGAGGGCGTTTGGGTTTATGCATTAAAGAAACCAAATTATCAATAATCTTATTTGCAACGGCATAACCAACCCAACGTGGTTCATCTAAAAACTCAATCCGTTCCTGATTGCTTGCGGTCACTAAATGACGAAATTTTTTGTGAACATGCTCATATTGCTTTTCCATTATTCAATCTCCCCAAACGTGAAATCATCATCTAACAGCAAATTAGAAACAGGTTGTTTGATTTGCTCTTTTGGTTTACTTTCAGGTAATACTGTTGGAATAACCACTTTACTTTTCGCATGGACTTTCTGCCGTTGAGCTTGTCGTCGTGCTTTTTTCGTACGTTGTGCCGATTGTTCAACCAAATCACGCATTTCAGTTAAAGCATCGTGAATTTGCTGTGAGTGAATAAGTTTTTCATCTTTATCTTTCAAAAACTGACGAACTTGCTTGTATTCCCAAATACTCATATCAGGTAAAGATTGGTCTGCAAATGGAATAGGAAAATAATGCTTCAATTTCGGATCGTAGAACCAAATTTTTCCGATATTTCGTGGGTCACGACGGAATAAAAATTCCTTACTTTTACCTTTTTCATCTGAATCGTTGATATACATATTCAACGCAGCATCATAGTAACGTAAGCCATCAATGGTTACACCATTATGCTGAATAGTTCGTTTCTCACTTGGCAAGAAATCAAGTAGTAACGTTTGTTCATCAGCTGGCATTTGATGATAACCACTACCAGCATTGTTGTTATCACCAAAAATGCCTAATCGCCATTTTTGAACTGGCGACATACCTAACGCAGAATGAGTGCGTTTGTGATACACATTTACGATGTAATTGATTAACCAAGTTTCAAATTCATCTAAAGTCATCACCGCTTCGGCTTCTGATTGATAAGTATCTTTCTCTTTTATATTAGAGAACGTTGTTCCACTTAAACCGTGAACTTCTTTCATAAAAGTACCGATTACACGCTCAATGTGTCCACCAAATTCAGGGCGACCAACAGGGCGGAATTCAAGTGTAATACCGTGCATTTGACAAGACTTCGATAAATCCAATGAACGGAAATCTGCACCATTATCAACGTGGATCTTATTGGGATAACCAAATACCGACCATTCACCTTTTACATTATGGTCGAGGAGCAAACGTTCTTTCGGCAAAATACTACGAGCGATACACATTGCAACTGATGTTACTGATGGTGCATCAAGTGACAGGTAGTACCCTGTAATCATTCGGCTATGCACGTCCATTGCCAATGTTAAATAAGGTCTGCCAATCGGCTTACGATATTGGTTATCGACAATAATTAGATCGACAGGTGTATGGTCGATTTGAATAACACTTAAAGGGTGATCCGCATTCGGGAAACTATTTGGCTTTGGTGTGAATTTGTTTTTCGCTTTTTCCTTTTGTCCGCGTTTACGCAATTTTTCTTCTTCTGAAATACTTGAAATGCGTAAAGTGATTGTACGGTGACAAGGGCTTTTAATACCTTTTTGACTTGCCACACGCTGCACTTCACGAATAGTTTGCTCGGCTGTCGGACGTTGTTTGTGTAAGTAAAATTCGTTAATCACGGTTGTTACCAGCTCATCTTGTTCTTTGGTTAAGCGTGAATTACCTTTCGCCCAACCGCGTTTACGTTCGACTAATCCTGCGATAGAGCCAAGTGACTCATACGCCTTTAACCAGCGATATAAACTGCGTTCACTTACGCCTAACTCCGCTGCACGTTCCTTAATCGGTTGATTTCTTTCCAATAACGGCTTAATCATTTCATAGCGTTCAAGTGCTTTTTCCCAATATTCATCACTGATTTCACTTAAATCCACCGATAAATCTTCACGCTCGTTAATTTTCACATTTTCAAGCTGATAAATGCTGGCAATTTTGCATTGGCGCGTATGAAGGTTTCGGATCAGGACCTGTGCATTTTCATTAAGATATTCCACCAGCTCGCATTGCTCGCCGTTCTCGCGGTTTATATAGATGTTGCCTTTCTTTAAAATAATGCGTCCACGCGTTAATCTTGGGTGATTGCGTGGGTGAATGAAGTTAGCTGAATTAGTCATAGAACCCCCATACTTCGGTAAATTCGGTGATTGGCTCAAACCAGTTACAGGTTAATTGTTTATTCACCAATAAATGATAGATGATACGCAGTCCTTGTCCGCGATAAAGCGAGTCGCCAAAGAAACGCGCCAGTAGGTAATCAATGTTCGTTATCCCCATTAACTCCACTTGAGAAAGTACCGCTTGAATATCTTCGGGGTCGCATTGCAGCCGTTTGTAGCGTTGTAGGAAATGAATGTTGAGAAAAGCATTATGGTAAATTTTATCTTCATCGTAGATATGAAAGACACCATCGTTTTCTTTGGCAAACGCCATTGCCGCTTTCCATTTTTCTTTCCACTCTTTCCAATGTGCTTGCCATTGTGATTTCGGTTTGACTTCGACTAAAAGTGAGCGTCGTCCGTCTTTGAAACGAATCAGGTAATCGGGTGTGTAAGGATAAGTCATACCGTTTTTTACAAACAGTATGCGTGCAGGTTGTGCAATAATTTCCTCTACCGATGGTAGGTAAGTGAAATAAAGCAAAAAATCTCGTTCAAGAGTAGATTCGTAAGGTATGCTTATTCCCTCTCTGAAAGGAAGAAATCCTGATACGCTAAAGCGTGTGGGTTTGATCTTACGAACTTGTTTAAAAGTTTGTTCTGTTTTCATAAATAATTTGACTGCTATTGGTATGTTTTAGAATAAATTGAAAGCTATTTGCATGGTTTTTGCCTTTAAATAGTATTTTTAAATAGTAAAAAATAGGCTAACACCTTATTTTACCGTTCTAAGTTTTGCCTATTATGCCACTTATTTGTACGTTTTACAGCGGAACGATCCCTAAACCTGGCGAAATATCCTTAGCCACAAATGGCGTACTTTTTCTTGATGAACTTCCAGAGTTTGAACGAAAAGTATTGGATGCACTACGTCAGCCTTTAGAAAGTGGTGAGATTATTATTTCTCGTGCTAATGCCAAAATCCAATTTCCAGCTCGTTTTCAATTAGTAGCAGCGATGAACCCAAGCCCGACGGGCCATTATACTGGAACACATAACCGCACTTCACCACAACAAATTATGCGTTATTTGAATCGACTTTCAGGACCATTTTTAGATCGTTTCGATTTGTCTATTGAAGTGCCTTTATTACCACAAGGTAGCTTACAAAATACGGGCGATCGTGGCGAAACCAGTGCTCAAGTTCGTGAAAAAGTGTTAAAAGTACGTGAGATTCAAATGGAAAGAGCGGGAAAAATTAATGCTTATTTGAATAGTAAAGAGATTGAACGTGATTGCAAGTTAAGTGATAAAGATGCCTTTTTCCTTGAAAATGCGCTGAATAAACTAGGGCTTTCTGTTCGGGCTTACCATCGTATTTTGAAAGTTTCTCGAACCATTGCCGATCTACAAGGAGAACAACAAATTTCTCAACCGCACTTAGCGGAAGCTTTGGGGTATCGAGCAATGGATCGTTTGTTGCAGAAATTGTCGAATATGTAAAAACGCGTGGTGAGAATACCACGCGTGAAAGGATTAGTAAGTGCTTTGGGTATCTTGCGTACCACTAATAATTGCAATGCCTGCACTTGCACCAATGCGAGTTGCACCTGCTTTAATCATTGCAAGTGCGGTTTCAGTATCACGCACGCCGCCTGATGCTTTAACACCAATATTGCCGACCGTTTGTTTCATCAATGCAACATCTTCTACGGTCGCCCCGCCTTTGTTGAAACCAGTTGATGTTTTAACAAAAGCTACACCGATTTCTTTACAAATTTCGCAGGCTTTCACTATTTCATCTTTAGTGAGCAAACAAGTTTCTAAAATCACTTTTAATGGCTTGCCATCACAAGCATTAAATACAGCTTGAATATCTTGTTTCACAGCATTCCATTTTTGCGATTTTATCCAACCTACATTAATCACCATATCAATCTCATTTGCACCTGCTTTAATGGATTCTTGTGTTTCAAATGCTTTTACAGAGGTTAAATTCGCCCCCAAAGGGAAGCCAACTACGGTACAAATTTTTACATTTGAGCCAGCAAGTTTTTCTTTAGCGAGTGGAATATAACCAGAATTGATACATACAGAATAAAATCCGTGTTCAATCGCTTCATTACAGAGTGTCAAAATATCTTGTTCATTTTTTTCTGCGGTCAGTGCAGTGTGATCGATATATTGAGCTAGTTGATTTAGTGTCATTATTTTTCTCCTTTATTTATGTTTTACCTATTGTAGCAAAAATCCCTTGTTTTTGACTGTGCTTTTATGCTTGATTACAATCATCTCAACGAGAATAAGGAATAAAGAAAATGAAGATTAAAAAACTACTTAAGAATGGATTATCCCTCTTTTTAACTTTTATTGTGATGAGTAGCATACTGGATTTTGTTCGTCGCCCTGTAGTGCCAGAGGAAATAAATAAAATCACGTTACAAGATCTTCAAGGGAATACGTTCTCTCTTGAAAGTCTTGATCAAAATAAAGCGACGCTGCTTTATTTTTGGGGAACTTGGTGTGGTTATTGTCGCTATACTTCGCCGGCAATTAATTCTTTAGCGAAAGAAGGTTATCAAGTTGTATCGGTGGCATTACGTTCAGGCAATGAGACGGACGTAAATGATTATTTAAGTAAAAATGACTACCACTTCACTACGGTTAACGATCCTAAAGGGGAATTTGCAGAACGATGGCAAATTAATGTGACGCCTACAATTGTATTGTTGAGTAAAGGCAAAATGGATCTTGTTACGACGGGCTTAACGAGTTATTGGGGATTAAAAGTGCGGTTGTTTTTCACAGAGTTTTTTGGCTAAGCGGTAGAAAATCTATTACAATACGCAGACTTATTTCAAAGAGGACAGAATTATGATTATCGTAACAGGCGGCGCTGGTTTTATTGGCAGCAATATTGTCAAAGCATTGAATGATTTAGGGCGCAGAGATATTTTAGTAGTCGATAACTTAAAAGATGGCACAAAATTTGCCAATTTAGTTGATTTAGACATTGCAGATTATTGTGATAAAGAAGATTTCATTGCTTCGATTATTGCAGGCGACGAATTTGGTGATATTGATGCGGTATTCCACGAGGGGGCATGTTCTTCCACTACGGAATGGGATGGCAAATACATTATGCACAACAACTACGAATATTCTAAAGAGTTGTTGCACTATTGCCTTGACCGCGAAATTCCTTTCTTTTATGCCTCAAGCGCAGCAACTTATGGTGATACCAAAGTATTCCGTGAAGAACGCGAATTTGAAGGCCCATTAAATGTTTATGGTTATTCTAAATTCTTGTTCGACCAATATGTGCGCAACATTTTGCCAGAAGCGAAATCGCCAGTATGTGGTTTCCGTTATTTCAATGTTTACGGGCCGCGTGAAAATCATAAAGGTTCTATGGCGAGTGTAGCATTCCACTTGAATAACCAAATCTTAAAAGGCGAAAATCCAAAATTATTTGCAGGCAGCGAACACTTCCGCCGTGATTTTGTTTATGTGGGCGATGTGGCAGCAGTGAATATTTGGTGTTGGCAAAATGGTATTTCGGGTATTTACAACCTTGGTACAGGAAATGCAGAAAGTTTCCGTGCGGTGGCTGATGCTGTAGTGAAATTCCACGGTAAAGGCGAGATTGAAACCATTCCATTCCCAGAGCATTTGAAATCTCGCTATCAAGAATATACGCAAGCAGATTTAACTAAACTTCGTTCAACAGGCTACGATAAACCATTCAAAACAGTCGCGGAAGGCGTAGCTGAATATATGGTATGGTTGAATAGAAAATAAACCGTAGGTTTGCCTACTTCCAATCAACAAAGTGCGGTTAAAAATCTCGGTATTTTTGACCGCACTTTTATCTGAAAGACAGAAAATGAATATTCTAATTATTGGCCCATCTTGGGTTGGCGATATGATGATGTCACACAGTTTGTACCAGCAACTGAAAATTCAATATCCAAACTGCAATATTGATGTGATGGCACCGAATTGGTGTAAGCCTTTGCTTGCGCGTATGCCAGAGGTGCGTAAGGCGATTGAAATGCCATTAGGGCACGGGGCCTTTGAATTGGGAACGCGTTATCGTTTAGGAAAGTTTTTGCGTGAACAATATGATATGGCAATTATTTTGCCTAATTCATTGAAATCTGCGTTTGTTCCTTTCTTCGCAAAAATTGCTCATCGTCGAGGTTGGAAAGGTGAAAGCCGTTATATTTTATTGAATGATTTACGAGCCAATAAAAAAGATTATCCAATGATGGTTCAGCGTTATATTGCATTGGCTTTTGAAAAAGATGCCGTACCAAAAGCTGATGATATTCCTATCTTAAAACCCTATTTGACGATTGAGCCAGCGCAACAAGCTGAAACCTTAAAAAAATTTGAAAAACAAACCGCACTTTTAGGCGAACGTCCAATTATTGGTTTTTGTCCTGGTGCAGAATTTGGCCCAGCAAAACGTTGGCCATATTATCATTATGCAAAATTAGCAGAAATGTTAATTACTCAAGGCTATGCGGTGGAGCTATTGGGTTCTGCTAAAGATGAACCCGTGGGAGAAGAAATTCGTCAAGCGTTGCCAGAAGCGTTGTGTGAGTTTTGTGTCAATTTAGCAGGAAAAACCAATTTAAATGAAGCAGTGGATTTAATTGCAAATTGTACGGCAGTCGTGACCAATGACAGTGGTTTAATGCATATTGCGGCAGCAGTAAATCGTCCATTGATTGCACTTTATGGCCCAACGAGTCCGCAATATACGCCGCCACTTTCAGATAAAGCAACGATTATTCGTTTAATTGAAGGCGGATTGATTAAAGTTCGTAAAGGCGACAAAGAGGGCGGTTATCATCAAAGTTTGATTGATATTACGCCAGAAATGGCATTAGAAAAATTAGAGGCATTATTAGCAAAATGAACCCTTTACGCATACATTTACAATTAATTGGAATGGTGATTTTATGGGGAGCCTCTTGGCCTTGGGGGCGAGTAGTTGCCCAAGCTATGCCGACATTTATTGCTTCAAGCGTGCGCTTTTTTTTCGCCATTATTCCACTCATTATTTGGCTATATGCGGCGAATCGTTTCAAATATGCTAAACAACTGCGACCTAATCAATGGTTTGGGTTATTGTTAACGGCTTTGCTTGGGATCTTTGGTTATTCGACTTTCTTTATTTGGGGTTTGAAATATGTTCCAGCAGGGCAAGGAACGATGGTCGTTGCCTCTAATCCCGTCTTTACGATGTTTTTTGCGATTTTATTATTTAAAGAAAAATGGAATCGCTGGGTTGTATTAGGGATGATTATTGCAATTAGTGGTTCTTTGTTAGCCATGACAAAAGGGAATCCAACTAACCTCTTACAAAATTTTGGATTCGGTCAAATGTTATTGCTTTGTGCTTTAGTTTGCTGGGTTGCTTATACTTTATTGGCTCGTAAAGTATTAATCGGAATTGATTCACTCACCGCTACCACGATTTCTTCTACTTTTGGTTTTTTCATGCTGACGTTGGCAGCGTTATGGACGGAAAGTGCGGAAGATTGGGCAACCGTATTTCAATTAAATGGATCGCAATGGTTTAGTTTACTTGGTCTTGCATTCGGCTCAACGGTATTGGCTTATGCATGGTATTTTGATGGTGTGAAACACTTAGGGGCGGGCAATGCCTCGGCCTATATTATTCTTGTGCCGATTTTAGGCATTTTATTTTCAGCTGTTTGGTTGAATGAACAAGTGGATTTCTCTTTAATTATTGGGGGCATTTTAGCCGTATCTGGGCTTGGGATTATGCACTGGGGAAGAAGGTTAATTAAATGAAAGTATGCGTGATTAAGACTTCCTCTATGGGGGATGTTATCCACACTTTGCCCGCCTTGACTGATGCACAAAAGGCGATCCCCAGTTTAAGCATTGATTGGGTGGTGGAAGAAAACTTTGCAGAAATTCCACGTTGGCATTCCGCCGTAAATCGCGTGATTCCTATTGCTTTGCGCCGTTGGCGTAAATCACCATTTTCCATTCAAACAATAAATGAGTGGAAAAATTACCGCACTTTGTTGCAGGCCGAAAACTATGATGCGGTAATTGATGCGCAAGGACTCATTAAAAGTGCATTATTTGCAACTCGTTTCGCTCAAGGTGTGAAACATGGCTATGATCGTCAAAGTATCCGAGAGCCGTTAGCGTCTTTTTTCTACGATAAAAAATATGCTATTTCCTATCAACAGCATGCGGTGGAACGAATTCGTCAGCTTTTTTCCCAGAGTTTAGATTATGAATTACCTCAGGTTCAGGGTGACTATGGTATTGCTCGCCATTTTCTTCATCAAACTTCAGAAAAAAACTATGTGGTATTTATTCATTCTACAACTCGGGCAAATAAGCATTGGGAAGAATCAGAATGGCAAAAATTGATTGAAAAAATTACCGCACTTTCTGATTGTGAAATTCATTTACCTTGGGGAAATGAACAAGAAAAAGCGAGGGCAGAGCGTTTGGCTCAAGCTCATTCTAATGTGCTCGCGTTGCCGAAATTAACTTTAACGGAGCTTGCAAAACAGCTTGCGAATTCAAAAGCCGTAGTGTCGGTGGATACAGGCTTGGCGCATTTAACTGCCGCTTTGAATAAGCCCAATATTACGCTTTATGGCGCAACGGATCCTAAATTGATCGGCTGTTATGGTAAAAATCAGCATTACTTATCGGCAAGTTCAATGAAAGAAATTTCAGCTGAACAAGTGTTATCACAATTGCTCACTTTTATTTCGTAAAAAATGCTCGCACTTGGCGAGCATTTTTATCTTTTATATTTTCTTAGTCTAAGGCTTTACCTTTTAATTCAGGGATTAAGAAAATTGTCGCTAACATATCAATTACGTAGATAATCGCAAGTAGAGCGATGGCCGTTTGGAAAGAGTAGGCGAGTACAACAGCGCCCACAACCACAGGTCCAAATCCACCTACGGCACGACCAATATTGAAAAGTACGTTTTGTGCCGTTGCTCGAGCTTCTGTTGGATAGGCTTCTGCCATTAATGCACCGTAACCACCCATCATTCCGTTAACAAACATACCTAAAAATGCCCCTGCAAGAAGCATGATGCCAGGATCGGTAAGTTGTGAGTAAACCACGATACTTATCACTGCGCCTAATTGGAAAAGTAAGAAACTTGGTTTGCGTCCGATGCGGTCAGCGAGTTGTCCGAAAATCCAAATGCCAGCCATCATGCCACAGACGGTAACGGCTGTCCAAAGTCCAGATTTAGTTAAACTGAATCCCAGTTGTTTTGATAAGAAATTAGGCAACCAAATCATAATACCGTAATAACCGAAGTTTTGTACGGAGGTGAGTACCACGATACCAAGGCTAATTTTGCTCGTGGCTTTATCTTTAATAAGAAGCTGGAATGAACGTAATTTATCAGTAAAACTGGATTGAGTTGAAAGTGCAGTTTGTTTTTGAGTGAAAATTTCAGGTTCGTGCAGATGAGAACGTAAGAACCAAGCGACAAATGCAGGGAAGATACCCACCAAGAACATTCCACGCCAGCCAATATGCGGGAGCAATAATGGTGTCAGTAATGCAGCACCTAACACACCAGCTTGCCAACCCAAGGCAACATAAGATGCAGCTTTAGCTCGGTGACGTGCGGGCCATGCTTCTGCTGCTAGAGCCATCCCAATTCCAAATTCACCGCCTAAGCCAATGCCAGCAATTGTGCGATAAATCAGTAAGTCCCAATAACCTTGTGCAATCGCACATAACCCAGTAAATACCGCAAAGAGAAGAATGGTCCAAGTAAGTACGCGTACACGACCGTATTTATCGCTTAATGCACCAAATAAAATGCCGCCAAATACTGCGCCAATAAGCGTCCATGTCACGAGAGAGCCACTCTGGGTGGGGGTTAGATTTAAGTCTGCGGAAATTGCGCTAAGCATGAAACCTAAAATGAGAAGATCGAAACCGTCCATTGCATAGCCGACGGCAGAGCCAATTAAGGCTTTCCAGCCATAACTGTTTACTTTGTTTGTCATGATGTGTCCTTTTGTTACTCGCAGGTAACATTTAAAGTGAAAAGAGAGGTGATTAAAAAATCGGTGGCTAGTTTACTGCATTGATGAAAAAATTCAATGAGCGTAATAACAAAAATAATCAGAATAAGAAAACTGAATTTGAATAAGAAAGAAAAGTGGAATGATTAGAGAATAAAATTAGGATGGCGGTGAGAAAGGGATTCGAACCCTTGATGCAGTTTCCCACATACACGCTTTCCAGGCGTGCTCCTTCAACCACTCGGACATCTCACCGTAAAAGGTGCGCAAACTATAAAGATTTGCTCCAGTTTAGTCAAGTTTTTTGCGCTAGAACATAAAAAACTTTTAAAAGTTTCGCTAGAATAACCGCACTTTATTTATCGTTTGTAGTTTTTTATGCATATTAAAGCGTTATTTTCTAAAAATGTTTTTTTAGCCGTAAAACCCTTTAGCGCGCTGAAAGATTCTTTCCGTTTAGGTTATTCGAAAAAATCGCTGATTCGCGACATTATTTCAGGGTTGACTGTTGGTGTGATTGCAATTCCGCTTTCCATGGCCTTGGCGATTGCGAGTGGTGTGCCGCCACAACATGGTCTTTATACGGCGATTATTGCGGGTATCGTTATCGCGCTGACTGGTGGTTCTCGCTTTAATATATCTGGGCCTACAGCCACTTTTGTTGTGATTCTTTACCCAGTTACTCAACAATTTGGGCTCAGTGGTCTTTTGATGGCAACATTACTTTCGGGGCTAATTTTAGTTTTGATGGCGTTATTTCGTCTAGGGCGTTTAATTGAATATATTCCGTTGCCCGTCACCTTAGGTTTTACTTGTGGGATTGGTATTACTATTGGTACTTTGCAGATTAAGGATTTTTTGGGGCTTTCCATAGAAAAAATGCCGGCGCATTATCTTGAAAAAATCCAAACAATTTTTACCGCACTTCCTACGATAAATTGGGCGAATGCAGCGGTTGGTATGGTAACCCTATTAGTCCTGACTCAATGGCATAAATTGCGTTTAGCGGTGCCAGGACATCTACCTGCTGTGATTATTGGTACGATGTTAGCTCTAGTATTACAGTATTTTGGTTTTGAGGTGGCGACGATTGGATCTGCATTCCAATATACTTTGCCTGATGGTTCCATTGGTCATGGGATTCCTAATGTATTGCCAGATTTTTCTATGCCGTGGAATATTCCTGATGCGCAAGGTCAATTAATTCATTGGGATTTTAATAGCTTACAAGCTTTGTTACCTGCTGCTTTTTCAATGGCGGTATTGGGCGCAATCGAATCACTTCTTTGTGCCGTGATTTTAGATAATATGACAGATACTAAACATCACTCTAATAACGAGTTATTAGCGCAAGGCTTGGGGAATATCATTTCTCCGTTTTTTGGCGGGATTACGGCAACAGCTGCGATTGCTCGTTCTGCGGCTAATGTGAAATCAGGGGCAGTATCGCCAATATCGAGTGTTGTGCACGCAATACTTGTTTTATTCGCTTTACTTTTGTTTTCGCAAGCCCTTTCTTATTTACCTTTGTCATCGATGGCTGCTTTGTTGTTGGTGGTGGCGTGGAATATGGCAAGTGTGCACGATATTATTCACCTTGCTCGCCGTTCAGGCAAAAATGAAATGGCGGTGTTGCTGACTTGTCTTATTTTGACTGTATTATTTGATATGGTGATTGCGATTAGTGTTGGGGTGTTACTTGCAAGTCTCTTGTTTATTCGGACGATTGCTGAGATGACAAAAGCCATTGAACACAATGCGCCTGAAGATTTGGATGATGTTTTGGTTTACCGAATTAGTGGTCCGCTTTTCTTTGCCGCTGCGGATAAATTATTTGCGGATTTGCATGATAGAACAGTTCATACCGATCACGAAATCAGACATATTGTACTGCAATGTGATGCAGTGACCGTGCTTGATGCTGGTGGAATTCATGCGCTTACCCGATTTGTTCAACACATGCTGCCCCATCAACAACTTTACTTGTGTAATATGCAATTCCAGCCGTTGAGAATGTTAGTTAAATCTAATTCTTCGCCAGATATTCAAAAAATTAATTTTGCGGCAGATTTAAACGAAACTTTCCATAAAATTCGTGACTTTGAAAAAACTACCCAATAATGAAAACTAAAGCGTGCTAGAATAGTACGCTTTTTTATTACATCGTTCTAAACCATATCAAGGAATAATTATGCGTCCAAATAATCGAGAAAATAATCAACCCCGCCAAATTAAAATTACCCGTAACTACACCAAGCATGCTGAAGGTTCTGTGCTTGTTGAATTTGGGGACACCAAAGTGCTTTGTACTGCAACCGTGGAAGATGCAGTGCCGCGTTTCTTAAAAGGACAAGGGCAAGGTTGGGTCACGGCTGAATATGGAATGTTGCCACGTTCAACACATAGTCGTATGCAACGTGAAGCGGCTAAAGGTAAACAAGGCGGACGCACAATGGAAATTCAACGCTTAATTGCCCGCTCTTTGCGTGCGATGGTGGATCTTAAAGCACTTGGTGAACGTGCGATTACTTTAGATTGCGATGTTATTCAAGCGGATGGCGGCACACGAACTGCATCCATTACTGGTGCAGCAGTCGCATTATGTGATGCGATCAATGGTTTAATTGAGAATGGCACGTTAAAAACTAACCCAATTAAAGGTTTAGTTTCGGCGATTTCTGTAGGGATTGTTGAGGGGCAAGCTGTTTGTGATTTGGAATACGTGGAAGATTCTGCAGCGGAAACCGATATGAATGTTGTGATGATGGAAGATGGTCGCATGATTGAGGTGCAAGGCACCGCAGAAGGCGAGCCATTTAGCCATGAAGAATTATTAACATTATTAGATTTAGCGAAACAAGGCTGTAATCAAATTTTCATCGCTCAACGCGAAGCACTAGGCTTATAAACACAGTTTATAGGGACTAAAAAATGGAACAATATAAACGCGATTTTATCGAATTTGCTTTAAGCCGAAATGTATTGAAATTCGGCGAGTTTACTTTGAAATCGGGGCGTAAAAGTCCGTATTTCTTCAATGCGGGTTTGTTCAATACGGGGGCAGATTTAGCGCGTTTAGGCGAGTTCTATGCTGCGGCAATTCAGGCAAGTGCGGTAGATTTTGATGTTGTTTTTGGCCCTGCTTACAAAGGTATTCCAATTGGCACGTCAGTTTCGGTGGCGCTATTTAATCGTTATGGTATTGATAAACCCGTGTGTTTTAATCGCAAAGAAGTGAAAGATCACGGAGAGGGCGGCAATTTAATTGGTAGCCCATTGCAAGGAAAAATTTTGCTTGTGGATGACGTGATTACGGCGGGTACTGCGATCCGTGAATCTATGGAATTAATCAGTGCAAATAAGGCAGAGCTTGCGGCGGTATTAATCGCCTTAAACCGTAAGGAACGAGGAAAAGGCGAGCTTTCAGCAATTCAAGAAGTAGAACGTGATTATCAATGCCAAGTGTTATCAATCATTGATTTAGATGATTTGATGCAATTTATCGAACAAGATCCGCGATACAGTAGCCATTTGCCAGAAATGCGTGCTTATCGTGCTGAATTTGGCGTATAAAACTTGAGAAATAAATTTTTGTCATCATTATAAATAACATTATAAAAATAACCGCACTTTGACTTAACAGGGGAAAGAATGGGATTTATTGGAAAAATTATAGGCGTATTTTTAGGTTGGAAAGTTGGTGGATTTTTTGGTGCGATTGCTGGGCTCATTTTAGGTTCCATTGCAGATAAAAAATTGTATGAGCTTGGTTCGGTAAGTTCTAGTTTCTTTAAAAAGAAAACAACGCGTCAAGACTTGTTTATGCAAACTACCTTTGCGGTGTTAGGGCATTTAAGTAAATCGAAGGGGCGTGTAACAGAAGAAGATATTCAATTAGCTAATCAATTAATGATTCAGCTTAAATTGGATGATGCGGGGCGTAAATTAGCTCAGGATGCGTTTCGTCGTGGTAAAGAATCTGATTTCCCGATTCGTCAAGTTATCCGTGAATTTCGCATTGGCTGTGGGCAACGTGCTGATTTATTGCGAATGTTCTTACAAGTCCAAGTTCAAGCGGCTTTTGCCGATTCAGAACTTCACGAAAATGAGAAAGAAGTACTTTATGTGATCGCTGAAGAACTTGGTCTTTCTCGTATGCAATTTGAACAAATGATTGCAATGGAAATGGCTGCTCGAGCTTTTACTCAAGGCGGTTTCTATCAGCAATATCAACAAGGTGCTTATCAAGGTGGCTACCAATATCAGCAACAAAATAGTGGTGGTTACCAACATGCTTCTGGCCCAACTTTAAATGATGCCTATAAAGTATTGGGTGTGACTGAGTCCGACGAGCAAAACACGGTTAAGCGCGCTTATCGTCGTTTAATGAATGAACACCATCCAGATAAACTTGTGGCGAAAGGTTTACCGCCAGAAATGATGGAAATGGCAAAAGAAAAAACTCAACAGATTCAAGCCGCTTACGATTTAATTTGTAAAGCAAAAGGCTGGAAGTAGTGCGTGTTATTCTTGCGCCTATGCAAGGGGTTCTAGATCCCTTTGTACGTCAACTTCTCACCGAAGTGAATGACTACGATTTATGTATAACAGAATTTGTTCGCGTAGTTGATCAACTTCTTCCTGAAAAAGTATTTTATCGTTTATGCCCTGAATTAAAAAATCAGGGCTTTACTTCTTCTGGCACGCCTGTGCGAGTGCAGTTGCTAGGGCAGCATCCAGAATGCCTTGCTGAAAATGCGATTCGTGCGATCGATCTTGGCTCTCATGGCATTGATTTGAATTGTGGTTGCCCTTCTAAAACAGTGAATGGCAGTAATGGGGGGGCGGCATTATTGAAACAGCCTGAATTGATTTATCGTGCCACTCAAGCCTTGCGCAGAGCCGTGCCAAGTGAATTCCCCGTTAGTGTAAAAGTGCGGTTAGGTTGGGATGATATTTCTCAAGCTTTTGAAATTGCTGATGCGGTAGATCAAGGGGGAGCAACAGAAATTACAGTTCATGGACGTACAAAAGCAGATGGTTATCGTGCTGATCGAATTAATTGGAAAAAAATTGGCGAAGTCCGAGAGCGTTTATCCATTCCAGTTATTGCTAACGGAGATATTTGGCATTGGCAAGATGGGCAAGATTGCTTATCTCAAACAGGTTGTCAGGATTTAATGGTGGGACGAGGTGCGTTGAATATTCCGAATTTAAGCCATGTTCTGAAATCAAATGCAGAAAAAATGACTTGGAATGAGATTCAAAAAATCTTGCAAAAATACGCTAATGTCGAAAATGAATATGACAGTGGTTTTTACCATGTGGCACGAATTAAACAATGGTTACGTTATTTGAATAAGGAATATGATGAAGCCAACCAAGTGTTTGATAAGATTAAGACTTGCCAAACTGCTGAAGATTTGAAATTACGTTTAAATGATAAATAAAAAACCTGCTAATCAGCAGGTTTTCTTTTTCTAAATTATTTAAAAACTCACCGCACTTTTTAATTTTTTTAGTGCATTGGTTTCTAATTGACGGATACGTTCCGCAGAGACATTATATTTTGCTGCCAAATCGTGTAATGTAGCTTTGTTATCATCTAACCAACGAGCTTTGATAATATCCTGGCTACGCGCATCTAGGCTTTGTAGCGCAGCACCTAATTGCTCGGTTGCTTGGCTTTCAAAGTTTTCATTTTCAAGCTCTGCTGCGAAATTGGAACTTTTATCTTCCAAATAAAGGGCTGGAGAATAAGTCTCTGTTTCTGCATCATCAGTGGGTAAATCAAAACCTACATCTGCACCGCTCATACGCGATTCCATTTCGATTACATCTTCTTTGGAAACACCCAATTCGTTTGCTACGATATCAACTTCATTTTCATTGAACCAGCCTAAACGTTGTTTAGTTTTGCGTAGGTTGAAAAATAATTTACGTTGAGCTTTCGTGGTTGCGACTTTTACAATACGCCAGTTACGAAGAACATATTCGTGGATTTCAGCTTTAATCCAATGCACGGCGAATGAGACCAAACGTACACCAACTTCAGGGTTAAAACGTTTAACAGCTTTCATTAAGCCGATATTGCCTTCTTGGATTAAGTCAGCTTGTGGCAGACCATAGCCAGAATAGCCACGTGCAACATGGATCACGAAACGAAGATGCGACAAAATGAGTTTTTTCGCTGCATCTAAATCCTCGTGATAATACAAGCGCTCTGCCAATTCCTTTTCTTCCTCTGCGGTCAGCATCGGATATTCATTTGCCGCACGAATATAACCTTCGATACTGCCTTGAGGAACTAACATCATTTGTGTTTCTTTATCCATCGTTTCCCTTCTTTATTTTGGCTTTTGCCAATCAATGTACTTAGTTATAGCACAATAAGCTATCTTATTGAACCAATTTGTTAATAAGACAGGTTTTATCAATCAAAAGTTCAATTATTCTAAATAATTCTGATTAATTAGCAAAGAGGAATGAGGGTTAAATTAAGATTTTCATTAATGACTTTAAATAGTAAATCGATGTTCGGATGCTTGCCTGGATTCGCTTTTGCATCTTCAATGTGTTCTGCAAACCATTCAACGCCTTGTTGTGCAGAAGTGCGGTTTAATTTTCCGTTAAATTTTTCAGCCAATGCATTATAAAGGCGAAGCGAACCTAATTTACCAGGGATAGCTGGAATGTTGTGGATAATCGTTTCACCATCTATCACATTTAAACCAGTTAAATGATCGATTGCGGGTAAGGTTTCTAAAATTTCTTTAAAGCTCATTTTGCTTTTCCTTAATTGTTTTCAATATTATTACGACATGTAAAGTCGCGTATAAAGCACTTCGTGTTGCATAGCCCGAATATCATTCGCCAGCGTTGCCGCACCAAGCCAATCTAAATCGGGTTCTAAACTTAATTCCACTACTTGAACAAGAGATGCTCGTAAATCGAACAAAATATCTTGCCCATCCATTTGGCTGAGAGGAATGAGTTTCACGCCGTTAGTGATCGTACCGACTGCCGCATTGTAGTAAAACGCATAAAGGGTATCTGCTTTGCTGAGCCCCATCGCTTGCGCCACCATAGCAAACACTATCGGGAAATAGCCCTGCACGCGTTTTTCTGCAATCGCTTGCTGGTAAGCTGTGAGCAACGTATGTGTTTCGTAGCGAATAAAAATTTTCAGCAATCGTACGCCGAGTTTAAAACTCCCTTCACGGCTTTCACGTGCCACTTTGGTGGCAGAAAGTTGCCAATCCAGCTCACACAAGCGGTCGAAATTACCCTCACACATTGCATCGAAGGCAAGGGAAAGATACGCACCGTCGTTGTAAATCCAGTTCTGCAACAGCTGGGTTTGCACATATTCTTCAAGGGTCGTTTTGCTTTCCACCACACCTTGCTGAACGAAGGTTTCCAAGCCGTTGGAGTGATTAAATCCACCAATCGGCAAGGTGGGATCAACCAAGTGCAACAACGCACCTAAATCCATTAAAGAGCGGTTTAATGTTGATGCCAATTTCCATCTCCGTGATGATGATAGCTGCCGTGTGAATGTGTGTGATCGTGACTGTTCAAATGCACGTGTCCTTGTGCCGAATTGGCACGTAAGGCTTGGCTTAAACGGCGTTCCGCTTTTTGAGGATGAAATCCCGCCGCTTGCAGCCACTCGAACATCGGTTTATCGTAAGGCAACGTGACTTCATCACCATCTAAAAAGAGCGGTGAATGTTTGTTGCCGATTTCATAACAGGCTCGAGCCATTTCAGGCAGGGTTTTCGGCGAAAGCACAATCACTTCGCTTGGCAAGATTTCGATCACAATCGCCAACTCATCACTGATAAACACCACATCATTGTGTTTTAAACGTTGCCCTTCTTTTAGCAAACGAAAGGCAACTTCGCGCCCCGTATTTGTGGTTTTACGCAAAATATTCCGTTCGCTTTCATACCACTGCAATGCCACGCGTTCAATGGTTTGATGTGTAATTTTGCCTTCAGTTTGGAGGCTAACTAAGTCGCCTAAAATAGTATCCATAATAGGCAAAATGGGGTTGAGGATTTTCATTTTTGTATTACTTATTTTCTTCGCTAATTAAGGCTGCCAAATCTCCCCTTTCCCTCTTTGCTAAAGAGGGGATTTTCCTTATAAATTGGCTATCATCTGACTAATTTATATTTACCATATCAAAATAAAACAATGATATAAAATCTCGCTCGTTTTTCCCCCTCTTTAGCAAAGAGGGAAAGGGGAGATTTGGCAGAAGAAAATACAGAGAAATTAGATTATTTAGACCAGTTTCGTGACGCAAAAAATGGTTACAAAGTAGGAGTTGTCTCGCTTAAAACCTCATATTTTTCATTCATCTCTGCCGCCCAAGCGGTTAAATTTGGAAATTCTTTTGCAAGATCTAATCCAATTTTCTCAGCTCTAAACAAGAACCAATCAATGACTGCAACCGCCGTTAACGTACCAATGTTTAATTCCGTGCCAAACGGTTTTAAATCTTGCTCAAGTCTTGCAAAACTTTGACGATTACGTTCGGTTAGTTGTTGATGGCGATCTGTCCACCATTCACTTTCAGGGCGAAGCATTTTTTCAGCCATCATTGGCACGGTGTTTTCCATAATGCCATCGGCTAAATTATGCAACGCTAACGCTGCCCAGCGTGGTTTGCCGCTTTCTGGAATGAGTTTAGGTTCTACCTTGCCTTTTTGATCAAGATATTCACAAATCAGCAAACTGCCATAAAGCCAATTACCACAATTACGTTCTAACGCTGGCACTCTGCCCAGAGGATTTTCCTGATTATGCGGAGAGCTTGCATCAAATGATGAACCAATTTTAATCAGTTCTGTTTTGTCTAAGAGTTGTTGATATTTCAATGTTACCAGCACTTTACGCACATACGGGCTGGTGGTGGAGTACCAAAGTTTCATTGTAAATTCTCCTTAAAATTTGACCGCTCTTTTCTGCTTAGAACATAAAATATCGTTGTCCCAATGGCACCGTATCCACTGGTTCGCAAGTAATGAGTTCGCCATCCACTCGCACTTCATAGCGTTCTGGATCTACCGTAATTTCAGGTGTCGCGTTATTGTGAACGAGATCTTTTTTACCCACGCTACGGCAGCCTTTCACGGCAATGGTTTCTTTGTTTAAACCAAATTTTGCACGAATATCTGCTTTTTCAGCGGCTTGTGAAACAAAGAATACCGCAGTTTGTGCTGTTGCTAAACCTTGTGCACCGTACATCGGACGATAGAATACAGGTTGCGGTGTTGGAATAGAGGCATTTGGATCGCCCATTTTGGCGTAGCTAATAAAACCTTTTTTAATCACAACTTCTGGTTTTACCCCAAAGAACATCGGTTTCCATAACACGATATCTGCAATTTTGCCCACTTCTAACGAGCCAATATGATCCGCAATACCGTGTGCAATTGCTGGGTTGATGGTGTATTTCGCAATGTAACGTTTAATACGGAAGTTATCGTTTCCTTCATTGCCTAGCTCACCACGTTGCATTTTCATTTTATCTGCCGTTTGCCATGTACGAATAACGACTTCGCCAATACGTCCCATAGCTTGAGAGTCAGAACTCATAATCGAGAAAACACCCATGTCATGCAAAATATCTTCTGCTGCAATAGTTTCAGGACGGATACGGCTATCCGCAAATGCCACGTCTTCCGGCACGCGTTTATCTAAGTGATGGCAAACCATCAACATATCCAAATGTTCATCAATGGTGTTTTTCGTAAATGGACGAGTTGGGTTAGTTGAAGCGGGCAATACGTTTGGATACATCGCTGCTTTAATGATATCTGGCGCATGACCGCCACCAGCACCTTCCGTGTGGAAGGTATGAATCACACGTCCATCAATTGCTTTCATGGTATCTTCTAAGAATCCACTTTCATTTAGCGTGTCGGTGTGAATCGCCACTTGCACATCCATTTCATCGGCAACGGTTAATGCAGAATCAATTACTGCTGGCGTTGCTCCCCAGTCTTCGTGGATTTTTAAACCTAATGCGCCTGCTTCAATTTGTTCACGTAGAGGATCTAGGGTTGAACAGTTTCCTTTGCCAAAAAATCCTACGTTGACAGGTAAAGCTTCTGCCGCTTGGAACATACGTTCCATATACCATGCACCAGGTGTACAAGTGGTCGCGTGTGTACCATCAGCCGGGCCTGTTCCGCCACCAATTAACGTGGTAACGCCACTTTCAATTGCATGTTGTGCTTGTTGTGGACAAATAAAGTGAATGTGGGTATCGATACCACCAGCGGTCGCAATTAAATGTGCGCCATTATGGACTTCCGTGCTAGCACCGATAATCATATTTGGCGTGACGTTATCCATGGTGTCAGGGTTACCTGCTTGTCCAATACCGACAATGCGACCATCGCGAATACCAATATCGGCTTTGATAATGCCTAATTTAGCATCAATGATCATCACGTTGGTAATCACAAAATCCAATACATTTGGATTGTCGCGAGTTGCAGTGCCACTTTGTGCCATACCATCACGCACGCTTTTACCGCCACCAAATTTACACTCATCACCTTTTGTCAGTAAATCTTGTTCAATGGTTGCCCATAAATTGGTATCGCCTAAACGGACTTTATCGCCAACGGTTGGACCATAAGTTGCTACATATTGTGCTCTTGAAATTGTTAATGCCATCTTGCCCTACCTTATAATTTGCCATCAATTTGATTATGGAAGCCGTAAATGGTTTGGTTACCACTAAAAGCCACTAGCTCAACGGTTTTGGCTTCGCCTGGCTCGAACCGTACCGCATTGCCAGATGGAACATTTAAGCGCATTCCACGCGCTAAAGTGCGGTCAAATTTAAGGGCATTATTGGTTTCAAAGAAATGGTAGTGAGAGCCAACTTGAATGGGTCTATCGCCTGAGTTAGTTACTTCAATTGTCACTGTTTTTCTGCCGACATTAGCGAGAATATCGCCTTCGGCTAATTGGTATTCGCCTGGGATCATAGTATTTAAATCCTTCTATTTTTTATCTAATCGGATTATGCACGGTAACAAGTTTTGTACCATCTGGGAAAGTGGCTTCAATCTGAACTTCATGAACCATTTCTGCAACGCCTTCCATTACATCATCAACGGTTAAAAGTGTTGAGCCATATTGCATCACTTCAGCCACCGTCATACCATCGCGCGCTGCTTCTTGCAAGTGGCTGGCAATGTAGGCGATGGATTCTGGATAGTTTAATTTAACGCCTCTCGCTTTACGTTTTGCAGCCAGTTCACCGGCCAAAAAGAGCATTAACTTTTCTTGTTCTCTTGATGTTAAGTGCATATCTTCATTCCTTCATTTATTTATCGCACAAGGAGCGCCGAATTTTACGTAAAAAATCCAAATAGGAAAAACATTTTGTCAGAATTTTTTTATTCATAGCCCTTGAAAGCGAAAAAATCTTCCTTATATAAAAACCGCACTTACAAATTCTTAAGAAGGAAATTAATCATGAATATTCGTCCTTTACACGATCGTGTAATTATTAAACGTGAAGAAGTCGAAACCCGTTCAGCTGGCGGTATCGTATTAACCGGCTCAGCGGCAACAAAATCAACCCGTGCGAAAGTATTAGCTGTGGGTAAAGGTCGTATTTTAGAAAATGGCACCGTTCAACCATTAGATGTTAAAGTTGGCGATACCGTAATTTTCAATGACGGTTACGGTGTGAAAAGCGAAAAAATCGATGGTGAAGAAGTATTAATCATTTCTGAAAACGACATCTTAGCAATTGTAGAATAATTAGATAAGGGAAAAGAAAATGGCAGCAAAAGACGTAAAATTTGGTAACGATGCACGCGTAAAAATGCTTAAAGGCGTGAATGTATTAGCCGATGCAGTAAAAGTGACCCTTGGCCCTAAAGGTCGTAATGTAATTTTAGATAAATCATTTGGTGCACCAACTATCACTAAAGACGGTGTGTCTGTTGCTCGTGAAATCGAGTTAGAAGATAAATTCGAAAACATGGGTGCACAAATGGTGAAAGAAGTGGCATCTAAAGCAAATGATGCTGCAGGTGACGGTACAACCACGGCAACTGTACTTGCGCAAGCTATCGTAAATGAAGGCTTGAAAGCAGTAGCGGCAGGCATGAATCCAATGGATTTAAAACGTGGTATCGATAAAGCAGTAAGTGCGGTTGTTTCTGAGCTTAAAAATTTATCTAAACCTTGTGAAACAGCGAAAGAAATTGAACAAGTAGGGACTATTTCTGCAAACTCTGACAGCATTGTGGGTCAATTAATCTCACAAGCGATGGAAAAAGTGGGCAAAGAAGGGGTGATTACCGTTGAAGATGGTACAGGTCTTGAAGATGAATTAGATGTGGTTGAAGGGATGCAATTCGACCGTGGTTACCTTTCTCCATATTTCATCAACAAACCAGAAACTGCAACCGTTGAATTAGATAATCCATATCTTCTTCTTGTTGATAAAAAAATCTCTAACATCCGTGAATTACTTCCTGTGTTAGAAGGTGTTGCGAAAGCAGGTAAACCGTTATTAATCATCGCTGAAGATGTGGAAGGTGAAGCGCTTGCAACCTTAGTGGTGAACACTATGCGCGGTATCGTGAAAGTTGCAGCAGTGAAAGCGCCTGGTTTTGGTGATCGTCGTAAAGCGATGTTACAAGATATTGCAATTTTAACAGCGGGTACTGTGATTTCTGAAGAAATCGGTATGGAGCTTGAAAAAGCAACATTAGAAGATTTAGGTCAAGCAAAACGTGTTGTTATCAATAAAGATAACACAACCATTATTGATGGTATCGGTGATGAATCTCAAATCAAAGGTCGCGTGGCTCAAATTCGTCAACAAATTGAAGAATCAACTTCTGACTACGACAAAGAAAAACTTCAAGAACGCGTGGCTAAATTAGCTGGCGGTGTGGCTGTAATCAAAGTAGGCGCAGCAACTGAAGTTGAAATGAAAGAGAAAAAAGACCGTGTGGATGATGCATTACATGCAACTCGTGCAGCGGTTGAAGAAGGTATCGTTGCGGGTGGTGGTGTTGCATTAGTTCGCGCAGCAGCGAAAGTTGCAGCAAGCCTAAAAGGTGACAACGAAGAACAAAATGTGGGTATCAAACTTGCATTACGTGCGATGGAAGCACCTTTACGTCAAATCGTCACTAACGCAGGTGAAGAAGCATCTGTTGTGGCAAGTGCGGTTAAAAATGGCGAAGGTAACTTTGGTTATAACGCAGGTACAGAACAATACGGCGATATGATCGAAATGGGTATCTTAGATCCAACTAAAGTAACTCGTTCTGCATTGCAATTTGCGGCATCTGTAGCAGGCTTAATGATTACCACTGAATGTATGGTAACCGAGCTTCCAAAAGATGAAAAGGCTGACCTAGGCGCAGGCATGGGCGGTATGGGTGGAATGGGCGGAATGATGTAATTCGTCCATCATCAGGTAAAAAGTGCGGTCGTTTTTCCACAAGGAAAAGCGATCGCTTTTTTATTTACAAAGGTTTACACTAATTTCAAATTTACTCAGGAAATCTATTATGCTCATTTTTCATTCTGACCTTAACCAACAACTTAAATCTGCTGGAATCGGCTTTAATGCAACAGAACTACACGGCTTTTTAAGCGGTTTACTTTGTGGTGGATTAAAAGATCAAAGTTGGCTACCGCTCTTATATCAATTCAGCCATGATAATCATGCTTACCCAACCGCATTACTTCAACCCGTTACAGAAGTTTATGAACAAATTAGTCAAACCTTATCAGATGTTGAAGGATTTACCTTTGAACTTGGTTTAACCGAAGATGAAAATATTTTTGCACAAGCGGATAGCTTATCTGACTGGGCAAACCAATTCTTACTTGGTCTTGGTTTAGCACAACCTGAATTAGCAAAAGAAAAAGGCGAAATTGGCGAAGCCGTAGATGATTTACAAGATATTTGCCAACTTGGTTATGATGAAGACGATAACGAAGAAGAGCTTGCGGAAGCGCTAGAAGAAATCATTGAATATGTTCGCACCATTGCAATGTTGTTCTATTCTCATTTCAACGAAGGAGAAATTGAGAGCAAACCTATATTACATTAAGGAGATCTCGAATGGAATTGGCTTATATGGCTGAATTGCCTAAAGAAGAATTTGGGGAACGCCGCACACGAATATTTGCTCAGATGCAACCTAATTCGGCATTATTGCTTTTTTCTGAAATCGAAAAACGCCGTAATAATGATTGTTCCTATCCTTTCCGTCAAGATAGCTATTTTTGGTATTTAACAGGCTTTAATGAGCCGAATGCAGCACTGTTATTACTGAAAACAGAACAAGCAGAAAAAGCCATTATTTTTCTCCGTCCACGCGATCCGTTACTTGAAACGTGGAATGGTCGCCGATTAGGTGTTGAGCATGCACCACAACAACTTAATATAAATGAGGCCTATTCTATTGAAGAATTTGCTACCGTACTGCCAAAAATACTGAAAAATTTGACCGCACTTTACTATGTGCCAGAAATTCATACTTGGGGTGATAAATTAGTGGCAGAAAGTGCGGTAAATTTTAGCGAGATTTTAGATTGGCGAACAATGCTCAGCGAAATGCGCCTTATAAAATCGCCTAATGAAATCCGATTAATGCAACAAGCGGGACAAATTACGGCACTTGGGCATATTAAAGCGATGCGAGCGACACGCCCAAATCGCTTTGAATATGAAATTGAAAGCGATATTTTGCATGAATTTAATCGCCATTGCGCAAGATTTCCTTCTTACAATTCCATTGTTGCAGGAGGAAATAACGCCTGTATTTTGCACTACACAGAAAATGATCGCCCACTCAATGATGGGGATTTAGTGCTGATTGACGCCGGCTGTGAGTTTGCGATGTATGCGGGCGATATTACCCGAACTTTTCCTGTAAATGGAAAATTTAGCCAGCCTCAACGTGAAATTTACGAGTTAGTTTTAAAAGCACAAAAACGTGCGATTGAATTACTTGTACCTGGCAATTCCATTAAGCAAGCCAATGATGAAGTCATTCGTATTAAAACCCAAGGATTAGTAGATTTAGGCATCTTACAAGGTGATGTCGATACACTCATTGAACAACAAGCTTATCGCCAATTTTATATGCATGGATTAGGGCACTGGTTAGGGTTAGATGTGCATGATGTAGGTAGCTATGGCCAAGATAAACAACGGATACTCGAAATCGGTATGGTGATTACCGTTGAACCTGGTATTTATATTGCAGAAGATGCTGATGTGCCAGAGCAATACAAGGGCATTGGCGTGCGCATTGAGGATAATTTACTCATGACTGAATATGGTAATAAAATCCTAACCGCAGCGGCTCCTAAAGAAATTGCAGACATTGAAAATTTAATGAATTTTTAATAAAAATGTTTAAATTGTGATCTAGTACACAGTTTTTTATTGCTCAAAATGTTAGCATTAGAACCAGTTAACAAGCCGAACCAATCAGTTAAGGAGTCGATTATGTACAAACACGTTTTAGTGGCAGTAGATCTTTCTGAAGAGAGTCCAGTTTTACTTAAAAAAGCGGTTGGGGTTGCAAAACGCCACGAAGCAAAACTTTCTATCATCCACGTTGATGTGAACTTCTCGGATCTTTACACTGGATTGATTGATGTGAATATGTCTTCAATGCAAGACAGAATTTCCACGGAAACACAAAAAGCCTTATTAGATTTAGCTGAAAGTGCAGATTATCCAATTTCAGAAAAATTGAGTGGCAGTGGTGATTTAGGACAAGTTCTAAGTGATGCCATCGAACAATATGATGTAGATTTATTAGTGACGGGACATCACCAAGATTTTTGGAGTAAGTTAATGTCTTCAACACGTCAAGTGATGAATACGATTAAAATTGATATGTTAGTTGTTCCGCTTAGAGATGAATAATTAACAAGAAATTGTTTTTTGAATAATCTGAAATAACTTAAATTTTAACCGCACTTCTCAAATAGCGTCGTGGAGTGCGGTTTTATTTTGGGGTTTTGGCAAAAAGCCTTTTTATAAATTTCAAAAATATGCAAAAATAGGGCGATTTAGTTTTTATTTTTATTATGGGTAACAAGGATTCTTTTTAATGAAAACAACAGCAGAAATAAGACAATCATTCCTTGATTTTTTCCATAGCAAAGGCCACCAAGTAGTTGAGAGTAGCTCACTTGTGCCGGAAAATGATCCGACTTTGCTTTTCACGAACGCTGGGATGAACCAATTTAAGGATGTGTTCCTTGGAATGGATAAACGCCCTTATTCTAGAGCGACCACTGCACAACGTTGTGTGCGTGCTGGTGGTAAACATAACGACTTAGAAAATGTTGGTTATACCGCGCGTCATCATACTTTCTTTGAAATGCTCGGTAACTTCAGTTTTGGTGATTACTTTAAACACGATGCGATTAATTTTGCTTGGGAATATTTAACATCCCCACAATGGCTTGGTTTACCTAAAGAAAAACTATGGGTAACCGTGTATGAAACCGATGACGAAGCCTACAACATCTGGAATAAAGAAGTCGGTGTTCCTGCTGAACGTATTATTCGCATTGGTGACAATAAAGGTGCACCTTACGCATCAGACAACTTCTGGGCAATGGGCGATACCGGTCCTTGTGGTCCTTGTACTGAAATTTTCTACGATCACGGTGATCATATTTGGGGCGGTCCTCCAGGCTCACCAGAAGAAGATGGCGACCGTTATATTGAAATCTGGAACGTTGTGTTCATGCAATTCAACCGTTTAGCTGATGGCACAATGGAAAAATTACCACGCCCATCAGTTGATACAGGTATGGGCTTAGAGCGTATTTCTGCTGTATTGCAACATGTGAACTCAAACTACGAGATTGATATTTTCAAAATATTAATCGCAAAAACGGCTGAAGTTGTAGGCACAACAGATTTAAGTAATAAATCATTACGTGTTATTGCTGACCATATTCGTTCTTGTGCATATTTAATCGCAGATGGCGTTATTCCATCAAACGAAGGCCGTGGTTATGTCTTACGTCGTATTATTCGCCGCGCAGTTCGTCACGGTCACTTATTAGGTGCCAAAGAAGCCTTTTTCTATAAACTCGTGCCAACTCTAATTGAAGTCATGGCAGAAGCGGGCAAAGACGTAAAAGCAAAACAAGTAAATGTTGAAAAACTATTACGTTTAGAAGAAGAACAATTTGCTCGCACTCTAGAGCGCGGCTTGAGCTTATTAGATGAAGCTCTTGCTCAAGTGAAAGATGGCGTTCTTTCAGGTGAAGTTGCATTCAAACTTTATGACACCTATGGTTTCCCATTGGATTTAACGGCTGATGTATGTCGTGAGCGCAATATCACTATTGATGAACAAGCGTTTGACCGCGAAATGGAAGCACAACGTACTCGTGCTCAAGCAGCGAGTCAGTTTGGTGTGGACTACAACAGCATTATTCGTGTAGATGGTGAAACCAAGTTTGAAGGCTATACTGAAGTCGAATCTCAAGCAAAAATCACCGCACTTTTCTATGATGGTAAATCAGTGGAAAGTATCGAAGCGGGTCAAAGTGCGGTCGTTATTTTGGAAAATACTCCGTTTTATGCAGAATCAGGTGGTCAAATTGGTGACAGCGGATATTTGAGCGCACAAAGCGTTATCTTTAATGTGAAAGATACCCAAAAATATGGGCAAGTATTTGGACACATTGGAGAATTAACGCAAGGAAGTTTGAAAGTTGGGCAATCAGTGAATGCTATTGTGGATGCAGAACGTCGCCATAACACATCGCTCAATCACTCAGCAACACACTTATTGCACGCGGCCTTACGTCAAGTTTTAGGTCAACATGTTGTGCAAAAAGGCTCACTTGTTTCAGATAAAGCCTTGCGTTTTGACTTTGCACAGCCAGAAGCAATTACAAAAGAACAATTAACTCAAATTGAAACATTAGTAAACCAAAAAATCCGTGCTAACTTCGCTGTGCAAACGGATATTATGGACATTGATTCAGCGAAAGCAAAAGGGGCAATGGCACTCTTTGGCGAGAAATATGGTGATAATGTTCGCGTATTAACTATGGGCGATTTCTCAATTGAGCTTTGTGGTGGAATTCACGCAAAACGCACGGGGGATATCGGTCTATTTAAAATTATTACTGAAAGCGCAGTGGCTGCAGGCGTTCGTCGTATTGAAGCTGTAACAGGTGAAAATGCCATTGAGTGGTTACATAATCAACAACGCATTCTGATCCAAAGCGCAGACTTATTAAAATCAGACGTAAATACCTTAGTGGAAAAAATCCAACAACTTCAAGACAAAGCGAAGAAAGTGGAAAAAGAATTACAAGGTCTAAAAGAAAAAGCCGCAATGCAGGCTGGTTCTGATTTTGTAAAAAGTGCGGTGAAAATCAATGGTGTTTCTGTTATCGCACAACAATTAGACGGCATAGAAACAAAATCATTACGTGTGATGGTCGACGATTTAAAAAATCAACTCGGCTCAGGCGTAATCGCATTCGCATCAATCTTAGATGAAAAAGTCAACCTTGTCGTTGGTGTAACAAACGATTTAACTACCAAAGTAAAAGCTGGAGAGCTCGTTAATTTAATGGCTCAACAGGTCGGGGGTAAAGGCGGTGGTCGTCCGGATATGGCAATGGCAGGAGGCTCCCAACCAGAAAATGTGGCACAAGCAGTTAAAGTGGCGCAGGACTGGTTAAACAAAAATCTGTAGTACAAGCCGGTTGGTGGGATGCCAACCTTCCTTGATTGATAGGGATATCTAATAAATGCAAACTAAGGAGATAAAAGATGTTAATCTTGACTCGTAAAGTTGGCGAAAGTGTACTTATTGGAAATGATATTTCTATCACGATTTTGAGTGTACGTGGAAACCAAGTTAAACTCGGTGTAGAAGCGCCTAAAGAAGTATCCGTTCACCGAGAAGAAATTTACCAACGAATTAAACAGATGAAAGATGAACAATTAGACAGTTCATCATAATCATAAATAATGGATTTAATATTATGAAAGCAATTATTCCTGTAGCCGGTCTTGGTACTCGTATGTTGCCTGCCACGAAGGCAATTCCGAAGGAAATGCTTACTTTGGTTGATAAACCATTGATTCAATACGTGGTAAATGAATGTGTTGCAGCCGGCATAAAAGAAATTGTGCTTGTCACGCATTCATCAAAAAATGCTATCGAAAACCATTTTGATACCTCTTTTGAACTAGAAACGATGCTAGAAAAACGTGTTAAACGTCAGCTTTTAGAAGAAGTGCGTTCTATCTGTCCAAAAGATGTAACTATTATGCACGTTCGTCAAGGTAACGCTAAGGGCTTAGGTCATGCTGTTCTTTGTGGTCGTCCAGTAGTTGGTAATGAGCCTTTTGCTGTTGTATTACCTGATGTATTGTTAGCCGATTTCAGTGCAGACCAGAAAAAAGAAAATCTTTCTGCGATGATTAAACGCTTTAATGAAACTGGCGCAAGTCAAATCATGGTAACGCCTGTTCCACAAGAAAATGTGAGTAGTTATGGTGTTGCAGACTGTGGTGGCGTCGTACTTAATGGTGGTGAAAGCGCAAAAATTAATAACATTGTTGAAAAACCAGCTGTTGAAGAGGCGCCGTCAAATCTTGCTGTAGTTGGTCGTTATGTTTTCTCAGCAGCAATTTGGGACTTGTTGGAAAAGACGCCAATTGGTGTTGGTGATGAAATCCAATTAACCGATGCTATTGATATGCTCATTGAAAAAGAAACTGTTGAAGCATTCCATATGACAGGTGAAACATTCGACTGTGGTGATAAAATTGGCTATATGGAAGCTTTCGTAGAATACGGTATTCGTCACGAAAAATTAGGTAAAGAATTCAAAACCTTTATCAAAAATTTAGCAAAAACGCTATAAATAGTACTAATACAGATAAAATGGACAAAATGAAAGATTTTGTCCATTTTTGTTTTATTATTAATATAGAATATTGCTTTATGCATAAATATGCACAATAATAGAATAATTAATTAAAATAAAAAGGAAAGATTATGGCACTTTGGGGTGGGCGTTTTACGCAGGCGGCGGATAAACGTTTTAAAGATTTTAATGACTCGTTACGTTTTGATTATCGTTTGGCAGAACAGGATATTCAAGGCTCGATTGGTTGGTCCAAAGCCTTGGTGAAAGTGGATGTATTAACTACCGAAGAACAGCATCAACTTGAACAAGCACTAAATGAATTACTTATTGAAGTGCGGTCAAATCCGCAAGCAATTTTACAAGATGATGCAGAAGATATTCATAGTTGGGTTGAAAGTAAGCTAATTGATAAAGTAGGCAACCTTGGTAAAAAATTACATACTGGCCGTAGCCGTAACGATCAAGTAGCAGTAGATATAAAACTATGGTGCAAACAACGCGTGGTTGAATTACAAGAATCAGTACGTAATTTGCAACGCCACTTAGTTCAAACCGCAGAAAACACACAACAAGCAGTAATGCCTGGCTATACCCATTTACAACGAGCTCAACCAATCACTTTTGCTCATTGGTGTATGGCATATGTGGAAATGTTCGACCGCGACTATTCACGTTTAACAGATGCGTATAATCGTATGAATACCTGTCCACTTGGTAGTGGTGCGCTGGCTGGTACGGCTTATGCCGTAGATCGTGATTCACTTGCGCACGATCTTGGTTTTGCTTTCGCAACTAGAAATAGCTTAGATAGCGTCTCTGATCGCGATCATATTGTAGAGTTGCTTTACATCGCATCCCTCAGTATGGCGCATCTTTCCCGCTTTGCTGAAGATATGATTATCTTTAATAGCGGAGAGGCAAATTTCGTCGAGCTATCTGATCGCGTGACTTCGGGATCATCATTAATGCCACAAAAGAAAAATCCTGATGCATGTGAGTTAATTCGGGGTAAAGTAGGCAGAGTGATTGGCTCATTAACAGGCATGCTAGTCACCTTAAAAGGCTTGCCACTTGCGTATAATAAAGATATGCAAGAAGACAAAGAAGGTATTTTTGATGCCTTAGATACTTGGCAAAACTGTGTGGATATGGCAACGTTCGTATTAGATGAATTGAAAGTAAATGTTGAACGTACTCGAGAAGCTGCGTTAAAAGGCTATTCAAACGCAACTGAATTAGCGGATTATTTAGTTTCTAAGGGTGTACCTTTCCGAGATTCTCATCATATTGTGGGTGAAACGGTTGTTTATGCGATTGATAAAGGGAAGGGATTAGAAGATCTCAGTATTCCTGAATTCCGTCAATTTAGTGAAGTAGTGGGAGATGATGTTTACGAGATTCTTTCGCTCCAATCTTGCTTAGACAAACGTTGTGCAAAAGGTGGGATATCTCCATTGCGTGTTGCCGAAGCTATTGCAGAAGCGAAAATACGTTTAGCTTAATTATAACGTTAAAGTGCGGTCAGAAATTATTTTATATTTCTGACCGTTTTTGAGTGCCTATAAATATTAATTTTCTAATTTATTTTTTAAGATATTAAGTGCGCGTGCTCTATGTGAGATTCTTTTTTTCTCGATTGTATCCAGTTCACCGAATGTGCAATTTTTTTCTGGGCTGAAAAATAAACTATCGTAACCAAAACCATTTTTACCTTTTTCTTCAAACTCAATGAGACCATGGCATTCACCTTCAGCGATGATTGGTGACGGATCATTTGGGTGTTTTAGATAAACGATACAGCTCACAAATTTTGCTTGTCGATTTTCTTTTGTGACATGAGAGAGTTCGGTTAATAATTTTTTGCGATTCTTTTCATCGTTACTATCCTCTCCAGCGTATCGCGCAGAATATAACCCTGGAGCCCCATTGAGTGCATAAACAACTAAACCGGAATCATCTGCGATAGCGGGTAACCCCGATTTTTCTGACGCATAGCGTGCTTTTAATAGTGCATTTTCTACAAAGGTTAAGCCTGTTTCTTCGGGGCTATTAATGCCTAAATCGCTTTGTGCGATCACTTCAAATCCAAGATTGGCTAATACATCAGACATTTCTTTCACTTTACCTTGGTTACCTGTAGCAAGTACGATTTTTTGTTTCATGGCTTATCCTTTATTCTTGAGGTTGATTATAGGCTTCGATTAAATCTGCCCAATTTTGTTTTGTAAATTGAATCTTCATTCTTTTAATTTCTTTTGTAAAAGAGCGGTGTAATCGATTCAAGTTATCTGTTTTCCAACTATCTCCCGATCTTACAGTGCACTTATCGAAATCTAATAACCAACATTGTTTTCTATTTTTTATTTGTTGAACGAGAATGTTATGTACATTTAAATCTGTATGGCAAACCTGCTGATCATGTAATTGACGAATTAATTTTCCTATTTGAGTCCAGATTTCTTTTGGTAAAGGGGTTGCCTGTAATAGTAGGGATAAATCCTGAGCATTTTCAATTTTTTCTGTCAAAATATCCGCTTGATAGCAGATCCCCAATTTTCCCTTTTGAACTCGTGCAGCAATAGGTTTAGGAACGGGGAGCCCTGCTTCATATAAGTGTTGTAGTAAATAAAACTCAGCAAAACTACGGGTTTTCTTGAGAGAGGAGAAATAATAACGATCTTTGTTGAATTTTCTCCATAATCCACCGCGATAATAATGTCTCAGTGCGCAGTTTACGCCTAGATAATCTTCTGTTTGTAGAAAATAAGTTGTGCCTCGGCCTTTTGCCGTCCCAATAATTCTTTCTTGAGTTTGCCAGAATTTAGGTTTAAAGAAGTTACTTTTATCGTTAAAAGTGCGGTCAAAACTGAAGATAAAATATTCATTACCCTGTTGGAATGAGTGCATATTAGTGGAATTGGATGATAGAAAATGTCCTTATTCTACTTTAAAATACATCCAAATTAAATGAGAAAGGATTGCAAATGCCACTTTTCACTCGTGCTCCCAAATCACTTTGTATTCTCCGCCTTTCTGCTGTAGGAGATGTTTGTCATGCCCTTGCTGTCATACAACATATTCAGGCTTATTATCCTCAAACCCAAATTACTTGGGTTGTAGGTAAAACAGAATTCGGTTTATTAGAGGGGATTCCTAATATTACTCTGATTCCTTATGATAAGAAAACCGGTTGGAAAGGTCTTTTCTCATTATGGAAAACGTTAAAGAATCAATACTTTGATGCTTTGTTAAATATGCAAACTGCATTTCGTGCTTCTATTATTTCCTTAGGAATTAAAGCTAAATATAAAATTGGGTTTGGTAAAAAACGATCACGAGAGGGGCAATGGTTATTTGTTAATCGTCAAGTAAATGATCCTGATTCACCTCATGTCTTAGACGGTTTTATGGCTTTTGCAGAATATATTGGTGTGCCAAAAGCTAAATTAACCTGGAAACTTGAAATCTCTCCCCAGGAAAGTGAATATGCATATCAATTTATTGATCCTTCTCGTAAAAATTTACTGATCTCTCCTTGCTCTAGTAAAGTAGAAAAAGATTGGCTCATTGAACGTTATGCCGAAGTGGCAAATATTGCAAATAAACGTAATATTCATGTTATTTTTTGTAGTTCCCCCTCAAAGCGTGAATTAGAAATGGTTGAAAAAATCATAGCACTTTGTGACTTTAAACCAACTAATGCTTCAGGTAAAACTAACTTGAAGCAACTTTCTGCCTTAATTTCTCAAGTAGATTTAGTTTTATCGCCTGATTCTGGCCCAGCACATATTGCAACGGCTCAAAATACGTCTGTTATTGGTTTATATGCTTATCACAACCCATTACGTACGGGCCCTTATCATAATTTGTCTAATGTCGTTTCTGTTTATGAAGAGAATGCACAAAAAGAATTTGGAAAACCATCCTCTCTATTACCTTGGGTAACAAAACTAAAAGGAAAAGATTTAATGGCACAGATTCAAGTGGACTCTGTAATTAAAGAAATGAATAAGTTAGGGCTTTAAATTCAAGGATAAAAAAAGCCCTTTCAAAAGCTGAAAGGGCAAAAATATTTGGAGTCATACTATGAGTTGTTGAATTAACAAATCAGGTATGTGGCGTATTATAATAATAAAATACAAAAATGCAACATTTTTTTAACAAATGATTTTTTGTCATTTAATTATGTGGATTTCTTGTATTGCTATTGACTAAATTACGCATTAATAAGGCGTAGTCTAAGTTGATATCTTGTGGTACGTCTAAGAACACAAAATGCCCATCTCCTAGCGCTGCATCAACCGATTCATGTTTACGATTTAGCATTTTTTCAATTTTGAAATTGATATTCCCCTGAGGGGTCATCATTTCTACATCATCACCAAGTAGGAATTTGTTCTTTACCGCCACTTCAGCCATACCTTGTTCGTTACGTTTACCCGTAAATTCACCGACAAACTGTTGGCGATCAGAAATAGAATAACCGTATTCGTAATTTTGATATTCATCGTGTGTATGACGACGTAAGAATCCTTCGGTATAACCACGATGTGCAAGGGATTCTAAGGTATCCATTAAGCTTTCATCAAATGGCTTGCCCTTTGCCGCATCATCAATAGCTTTGCGGTAAACTTGAGCGGTTCTTGCGCAATAATAGAATGATTTAGTACGGCCTTCGATTTTTAAAGAATGCACTCCAAGTGCAGTCAATTTTTCCACGTGTTGTACTGCACGCAGATCTTTTGAGTTCATAAAGTAGG
>OGJT01000100.1_pt1 | contig 55366 bp, 55 predicted proteins | sample 1572331 | NCBI WGS metagenome assembly OGJT01 (sample SAMEA2582094, study PRJEB24529) | metagenome | biome: Human gut stool | place: China | collected 2011
AAATGTGAGGTATGAGATGAAAAATATATTGATGATGGTAGGAATGTGCTTAACAATCTTGTTCGGCTATAATATGACAAATCCTGTAACAGCTACAAATACACATGCAATACGTGAAGTAAAGGTACAAGCAGGCGATACTATGTGGGATATTGCAGCTCGTACAGCTCATAAAGATATGGATGTTCGAGAAATGGTATATGCCATGAAAGAACTCAACAACATCAGTGATTCTGGTACACTTGTACCTGGTACAGTATTAAAGGTACCAGCACATAATTCTGATAGTCCAGTTAGAGCTTTGGACTATGTGGCTCAAAACTAAATATATATGGGTATAACCCACACGAAAAAGCAGCTACTCAATAGAGATAGCTGCTTTTTGTTATCTAATATATCTCATTATACGATTTATAGATATTATCTTAATCAATTGATCTATAATTATCATCTAAATCGTTTTTCAAAGATTGTTGAAATAGGATTATCGACAAACTTATTGGCTTCATTAATATAACGGCGAACCATGTTAACACTATGATGACGTGTTTGTCTCATAATATTACGTTCTTCCACACCATAAGCTGCGGCAGTGGTTGCAAAGCCATGACGTAAACTATGGGCACCATACATAGTTGGATCAAGACCAATGAGAGAAATATATTTCTTTACAATTTCTGCAATCATTTTATCGGATATGGCTGTTTTACGAAGTGACATATTTTTAGTAAAACCTCTAAATACAGGCCCTTCAGTAATACCAGAGGCACGTAACCATTGCTGTAGGGCACGTACTGCGTCTAGAGGAGAACCGGATAGATGAGGAATCGCTACAACAGCACCTTGACCTTCTTGGTCTGCTTTTGAGGATGGTACAAAGATTTCAACACCTTGTGGAGAAAACTGTAGATGTTCTACTGTAATAGCTGCAATTTCACTACGACGAAAAGCACCCATAAAGCCAATTAAAAGAATAGCCTTATCTCGTAATAATTGTAATTCGGGTACATCTAGTTTAGTCATACAATCTAGAATATCTTCAATATCCTCTAATAGTACTGGTGTTTTACCTTGTTGAAATGTACCTTTTAAACGTCTAATCCCGCGTAACGCTTGTTTTACAATTGGTGCCATACATGGATTATCCCGATGTCCAGAAGCATTATAATTCTCTGAGATAGCACTAATACGACGAGAGATTGTATTTGCCTTAGCATAATCAGCTAGATCATTTATATAGTTTACTATGGTTTCTGGTGTAGCAGGAAAATAAGATACCTTTTGATAGGTACACCAATCTACAAAATCATCCCAATCCGATTCGTAAGCATCCACAGTATTCTCAGCCTTAGATAACAATATACTTTGTTTAGCTTTCATAGACAACTTGGTACTATTCATAAGCGCATCATTATTACGCAAATAGAAATGTTTTTGTTGTTCCTTAGATTCTGACATAATTCACCCTTACCCCTAAAATTATCAATCTAATTGTACCATAGATTAGACAGTAATATGCTATAATTAGAGAATATGATAACTAATTCGGGAGAGTTTATAAATAATGACAAAGAAATATATTTTAGTAGGAACTATGCTTGTTTTCTTAGGGACGAGCGGCTGTTCATACATTCCAACAGAAAATATTTCTTATGGTGTATATTACAATGATACAGATCTATCTAATACACCTAAGAATGAATTACAAGCTCGCTTACAAGAGTTAAATAGTAAAATCCCTCAAACTATATCTATTGATATGGGCAATAATAAAAAACAACAAGCTACCTATCATGATTTAGGGATCCAAATCGATGCAGATGCTATGGTAAAAGCTATTTCTACATATGGCTATGAAGATGATATATGGACACTACTTTCAAATCGATTTAATGCCTTATTCTACGGTCATCATTTTAAGCCACAATATAAGCTTGATGAGGTAAAAGGTAAAACCTATCTAAGTGAATTGGCTAAAACAATTGATACACCAGGACATGATGCATATCTAACGCTTGAGAATGGGCAAGTTGTATTCCATGCGGCTAAAGAAGGTAAGCGTATTGATATTGATGCTACGCTAAAGAAATTAAAAGATGATTTACAGGCTGGTGATAGTATTAATTCCTTATCTATGGTATTTACTACACAGAATACCGTAAAAGTAAGTGATGCCGATTTAAAACCATTGAATACTGTATTAGCTTCTTACACTACAGAGTATGATCCTAGTAATGAAAGCAGAACCCATAATATCCAATTAGCATCTGATAAAATAAACGGTACCCTAATTAAGCCTGGTGCACAATTCTCCTTTAACGATGTTGTAGGTGAACGTACTGCAGAGGCTGGCTATGATGATGCACCGGTTATGATTGATGGCAAATTAGTTCCAGGTATTGGCGGTGGCATTTGCCAAGTAAGTTCTACCATATTTAATACAGCTTTACTATCCGGTATGAATATTATCGAGCGTACACCACACTTTGAGCCAGTAGGATATATTCAAGCTGGTCGTGATGCTACAGTAGCTTGGGGCTATTTAGACTTTAAGTTTAGAAATCCTTACCAACAATCTATTTATATCCTTAGTGTTATGAACAACGGAACGTTAACGATCTATATTATAGGTACGGCTCAAGATAAGCCTAAAAATGTTTCTATTTCTGTAGGAGACTATGGCGAAATTCCTAACAAGACTATCACTAAGGTAGATCCTTCATTAAAAGAAAAAGAAGTTCAAGAGGGACATGTAGGCTTAACAATGAATACGTATAGAACCATTACATATGGTAACTGGGTTACACAAACTGATACTTTTGAATCTGTATATGATCCAGTAGATACGATTATAACAATGCCTCCAGAAGGTACTACTAAAAAAGCAGATAAAAAGAAACCATAATTAAAGATTTTATTAAATATAGCCTAAACTATTGACCATGATGTATAAATAGTTTAGGCTATTATTTGGATGTAAATGAGAAAGCGATATATACATAGTATAAAATACCTAAGATTCCAATAAAGAATATTAAGGATATAATCTACATTCATCCATTCTCACTAATTATCATTTAACAAAATAGAAGAGGAAGCTATGGACACAATCTTACAATTTGATCACTCTTTAATCTTCTATGTACATGATCACCTTGTATATAGTTTTTTAACACCTATTATGGCATTTATTTCAAAAATTACTGGCAGCGGTGCCTTATGGATTGTAATTGCCTTATTATTGATGTTACAGAAAAAATATCGTGTATTAGGCGTAGCTATAATAATTGCATTAGGATTTGTATTAATCATCGGTGACCAAGGTTTAAAACCACATGTAGCTCGATTAAGACCATTTGTAGATTTTCCTAATGTAACAGTACCATTAGAGTCTGCATTACCAAAAGCAAATAGTTATTCATTCCCGTCAGGCCATAGTTTTGGTTCATTTGCATCTGCCATGACCATTTACCTAGGCTTGAGTCAAATAGCGCCTCAGAAGCGATATTTGGGAATTATAGCATTACTTGGGTCATTAGTAGTAGCATTTTCTAGAGTATATCTATTTGTACATTACCCAACAGATGTATTAACAGGCTTAGTATTGGGAATTATCGTAGGCTTCATTGCATGGAAGCTTGCAAGAATTGGTTGGAACTGGTGGACTAATCGCCATAATGATGTAGAATACGAACCATATACATTTAAACGTAAATAAGCTTAATAAGCTAAAAAAACATATAACATAAGGGATTGGGCCATTCAGGCCCAATTTTCTTACTTTAATTTACTTCCGATAATATATCGTTATCGGAAGTAATAGACATTAGGTTTATCTATTAGTTCCTCTAAACGATTGCCAATGGCTTTTCCATACACAGTCCGAATAAGATTACTATTGGAGTGCCCTAGTTGGGCTTGTAGGTTCTTTTCGCTTACACCATTGGCTAAGCTATGGCTCGTATAGTTGAGTCTAGCATGATGTGGTGTCAATACGAATGGCAATTCCAGTGCTTCTGTAGCTTTCCTAAAGATATTCTTAATGGCTACTCTTGATACTGGTTGATTACTACAGCGTCTCGATTGAGCTACATAAGAGTTCTCTAGGTATCCTACAGCTGACCACTGGTGGGCTAAGAGCTCTATAGTTGTCGGATCCGTAACGATGACGTCTCGAATACTAAAGGCTGTCTTAGGTTCGTGATTAGTGCATTGATGTTCATCGAATGTTTTGGTTATCTTTAAGACGACATAGGTACACTGGTCGTATTCCCTTTGATGGACTAAAGAGTGGTCTTTAGTGTACCAAAGGACATCTGACCACTGGAGAGCTAGGGCTTCCCCTATTCGTAACCCTGAGGTAAACAGTAGCCGTATTAGGTAGTACCATCTGTTAGGCTTCAGGTAGTCGAATAGCTGTTCTACCTGCTCTCTCGTTAGGGCTTGCTTAGGCTTTGTAACGTGTGCCTTTGGTGGTCTCCTGAGTTGTTGTGAGAAGTCCTTAGGTGTTAGTTCATCGTAGTAAAGCTCCTTTAAGGTTTTCTTTAGGAGTGCTATACATACCTTTTGTGAAGTCGTTAAGGTATTGATGAAGTTTTGTAATTCCAGTCGTGTTAAGTCCTCAATTTGTCGGTCTTTAAAGAATGGTCTAAAGTGCTTATTAATGAGTCCTTTATAGGTCTTTAGAGTACTAAAGGAGTACTCATTCTCTTTATACTTTAGCCATGTGTCAATATAGTCTAAATATTTCATTGTGTTACACCTCTTTAGAATTACCTAAAGAGTAAATTTGCTACCCTTTAAGTATAACATAAAGATGTGTATGGTATCGGAAGTTGTATCTATTAGTATTCCTAAAGTATCATGCTTACGCAGTGTTCTTTAATTTCCTAATAGCTTTAACTAAAGTATTCTAATTGAGTGCTTATAGTATTCTAATTGATACTAAACTTCGTTAGTTTACTAATTGATCTATAGTATCTAATTGCCACCTCAATGAGTAAAACTCTTTAATATTTGTCTTTAACCACTAATAGTATTACTTGAGTTATTCTACTATCGTAGTTGTCTCAAGAATTCTATTAGTAATACTAAAGAGATACTTTAGTTAGTCGAAGAGTAACTCTTCTATCTTGTGGTGCAATTGAAAAATAATCATAATTGTACTATAGTTATGCTCTTTAGTAATACTATATACAACCTATAGTAGGTGCCTATAGATTGGCTACAAGAGTACTTGACAAGGTGTGATATAGGAGACTATAGGAGTGCTAAAGGAATACTATAGGTTTATGTCGTACAGGATAACCTTCACTCTCTGTGGCGGTTTTGTCGTACTTATGGTACTCCTTAGGTACAAATACCTTAGACAATCTGTAGACGACAAAATAAACCTCTGTGCACGCTCAATAGCCACAAAAACCCTAAAGAAATCGTGTTGACTCCTTTAGGGTTTCATATTAATAATTCTTTAGCATATTATAGGTACTTATTCGTTTTGCTTCAGCTCGACCCATTGGTCTCATTTGGTTAGTCTCGTCTCTGTAGAATATGCCTTTCTCAGGATCCAACCACTGCTCTAAGCGTGCTTCCATTTGTTCCAGTACACCTTGCTCTTCGTCTCTATCCATGACTTCTAACCAGTAGGCTACAGCCATACATAAAGCGTCTAAGCGGTCATCATGTGCCAGTGCTCCTCTGTCTCTACTCAAGCGTGTCATTTGGTAGATTAAAGAGTATGCAGGAGCGTTCTCATAGACTTGGTAGTCATCAAGGATAACCTGCTTATGGATAATCAATTTGTGTCTCATCATGACTGGCTCAAGGGTATCAATAATGCGTGCTTCTTTCTGAGCATAGTTCTTTACTTCAGTAACGCTACAAGGGTGTATGTCGTTAAGTACTGGTTTAAATAGCTGTGAAAACATACCATCACCAAAGTTGCCTTCTACGACAATCTCATTAACTCCATAGATTTTAGCTTTATTAGCCAGTTGTCGAAGTGTACTATCACTGTAGCCCTCTCTAGTACCACCTACTTCAAGTACGAATAGGTAGCCATTAAGATACTTAACGACTGCATAAGAGGTCTCATCTTTACCTCTACCTGAAGGGTCAACTGCCATGACTGTACCAGTGTACTCATAGACTTCTGAAGATCGTCCTTGAGGTTCATAGAAATAGTCGCCTTTAAGGGCTACGCAAGGCAAGTCATTAATGCGGAGTTGTCGGTCATTACTCCAGTACCACTTGAGATTAGCTTCATCAAGCGACAAGTTAGCAATCATTAAGTCTTGTACTTTCAATGGGTACTTCTCTTGGTCGCTCAAGTTAGTGTTAAGCATAAACTGAAGGGCAAAGCCTGCTTTACCATAAGACAATCTACGCTTATAAATTTCTTCTTCATCGAAGCGTCTAGGGTCTGTAGGCTTACCTGCATAGAGGTCAGGGTTCTCGTCATACTTGTCGGCTATAATCTTTGCTAAGCGGTCTCCATAGAATTCTCTTTCAGATAAGCTCTCAGGATACAATACAGTCCAAATACGACAACGATAGCCACGCTGTTGCAGTTCATTGTACAAGCTCATTTCATTCTGAGGAGTACCTAGGTATACGATTTGTCCACCCGGTTTAATGATAGCGTCAAACTCCTTAACAGCTTCATTGAGCTTGTCTCGTTGTGTCTGAGTGCCACTATTGTTAGCTACTTCGACATCATCGGCAATAAGTAGGTCTGCACGACTACCAGTCAACTGCCCTGAAATACCTACAGATTTAATACTAGGAGAAATATCAGGTACGGCAGGACCGACGTCAAATAAGTTCTGTTGGTCTCGTTGATCAGGTCTAGCCTTTAAGTGAGCTAAGAATGGTAGTGTATAGATAATTCGTTTGATAAAGATAGCGTTAGCGTCCGCTCTATCTTTGGAAGCTGAGACTATCTCTACTTTCTTCTGAGGGTCTCTCCAAAGTGTCCATACAGCGTATGCACAGGTGATGAATGATTTAGCTACACCACGGAAGCCCTCGATAATAAAGCGGTCGTTTGGAAGGTTCTGAAGGGTATGAGCTATATCGTATTGGATAGGTGTAGGGTCAGGTAGACTAATCATCTTCCATACCATATAGATAAATACCCTAAAGTCCTCTTTAGCTTTCGCTATCTGTTCTTCAGTCCACTCCATTAATGATCACCATAATGTTCTTCCATGAGCTTTGGTGGGTCAAACACTGGAATTTCATGTGTCTCCTGTTTGACTGCAATAGCTAACTCAGGAGTTGTTTCCAATTTATTGTCTCGAAGGAAGCGTCTAACTTTCTCAAGGAAGGAAGGGTTACGTCTCACTTCAGGGTCTTGCAAGCCTTCAAGTAAAGCGTCTACTTCAAGCTCTGCTAATTGGTCTAAGATTTCAGGTTTAATATTCATTTATTCTCCTTTATTTTTACACTCATATTTTTAGTAGTTGATACTAGGCTTTCTCCTTTAGGTACATAGAGTTTTGAGCCATTGGGTAGTGTATAAATATCAAATAGTTCTTTTCCTTTTATTTTTAATAACTGTTTGAGTAAAGTAAGCATTTACTTATCTCCTTTCTTGCGTGTTGCATTAAGGTCTAGTTTGTTTACTTTAGTTACACCCTTAGGTGTCTTACCCATTCTGTAGTCCCATAAAGGGCAGTCCTCTGAAGGGCAGTTGTCGACTTCTTTAGTGTCGTTACAACAACAATCTAAACATTTTGCTCTAATAGCTTTCATTTGAGTTCTAATTACTTTAGCCATAAGTTCTCCTTAGGAATAATAAAAAGCCCCCTACGGAAGTTCCATAGAGGGCTATTGGTTAGAACCAACCAGTAGCGGTTAGTGTAGTTCTTTTCATATGTTCTTTTTGACTGTAAAGGTCAGCCTTTAGGTCTACGTCAAACTTAGGTGTTTGGTACGACAATCTAGCTCCTGCTGTAATTGCCTTATCATTGTTAAAGTCTGTCTCGACATAAATGCCTTTTTTAAAGCGTGGCTGTTCAGGTACAGTTAAGTCTAGTACTGCTTCATGTACTTCGGTTACGACTAGCTTACCATTGTCTAGCTTATGTTCTTCCTTTACGTTATCTGTAGCAATTTCATGTCGCTTACCATTGACATTGACTACAATAGGCTCCTGCTTAGTCGTGAATTGTACATCGGTATCTTCACGCACTCCTGTAATAGGATCTACAGTCTTTGGTAGATACTCAAAGGTAGTCGTTTGTTTTCTCTCATGCTCTACATGGATAGGAGCCTTTGGTGTGTATGTGGGCTCTACAGGAGCTTCATGAGTACTAAATTTATAAGCAAGTACTGCTACAATTACGACAAAGACAAGTGGTATGATTACCTTTAGCCAGTTCTTAATTGTGTGTTTGTTCGGTGTTCCACTCATTAATGTATTCCCTCACTCTCTGTCTAATCTGCCAGCCTAAACCATACAAGTCCCATCTCATGTCAGGGTCATCGTCATGTAAGCCATAGCCATCAAAGTCAGCAACTTCTGCGTGAGTCCATACGTTACCTTCAGGGTAAATGCCAATCTCTACGCATAGCTTAGCAACAACTTTAGCCATCATATCTAATTGGTCTTGTGTAGGAGGCTCTGAGCCATAATCAATGTTACCTTCAGAGTCTATACAAGCCCCATAGCAACAACAAATAGAAATACCAATAGCACGACTATTGCGTCTCCATGTGTGAGCCTTTAAGTCCATAAAGCTATCCATATCACTGTGTATACTACCATCAGCGTCTATATTTAGGTGGTAGTCTCCAAAGAATTGTCCATAGTGCCCTGCTGTCCAGTGCAAGTAAATCTTGTCGATTGCTCCCCTAGCAGGGACTGTGTAGTCCGACAATTCCTCAAATTTAATCTCTCTCATCAGTTCTCCTTTCGATTTCTGTAGATACTTTCTTAGGCAACTCTGCTATTTTGTCGCCATCTACTCTGTAATTAACTCCAATCTTACTAAGTCCTGCTTCAAGTACTCTGTCGAATAATTGACTGCGTTCATAACCTGCTTCTTTAAGGTTCTCTGCGATACTGAAGAGTTCTGCAAAGATTATCCCTACATATAACAAAAGAGATACAATTTTACCGATGTGGAAGCCTTGTATCTCATATTGAGGGAATAGCAGGTATATGAAGACTGCTAAGAATATGACTGTGGAATAAGAGACAAATTTAATCATGATATTCCATTTGTATTTTTTACTTTCTAAATAGCCAGTCTCCCATGCTCGGAAGAAAACTGCTCTAAACAAATTACATACTGTTGGATCATATTCTTTATCTTTACAATAGCGAATAGCAATAGCTGTCCACTTTGTCAGTGTATCTATAAAGACAATTATGATTACGAGAAGAAGTGCTAGAAGAGCGTCCCCTAGCACTTGAGATGGTATTATCAATATTTACTCCTTTCTTATTGTGGTCTAAGTTCCTTGCCACCATACAAGCGTACAGTACCATTAAGGGAAGTCTGTACACGACCCCAAGATCTCCAACGTGGTGTACCATAAAATCTGTAGTAGACTTCACCATTGTTAGTATAGAAGTATTGCTCAATGAATTGACCATTACCATAATTTACTACTTTAAGGAAGCCATCAGGAATTGTTACACTCCATGGTGTCTGTGCAGGTGCGTTAGCTCCGCCTGCTACTTTAATTTGATATACACCAGTGTTAGTGAATGTATTCCAGTCAGTAGCTGTAGAGACAACTGTGAAGTGTGCTTGCGGTTCTGTAGCTCCACCACCGCCACCTGTAGGTATCTCAGCTTTCTTCGCATAGGTAGTCTCAGCGTCCGCTTTAGATAAATAAGTAGTACTTGCTTCATCTTTAGGTAAAAGTGTAGCTAAGCTAGTAGTATCAGCTTTACTGTTTACTTTTGTCTCTAACTCAGTGAGCTTACCTTCAGTTGTCGTTTTGTCAGCTTTAGTGTCTACCTGAGTTTTAACCTGATTTATTTTACCTTCTAATTCTGTCTTAGCTTCAGATACTTTAGTGTTCACTGTCTCAGCTGTTAAGATATTTCTAAGGTCTTTCTCTGTAGCTACTCTGTAGGTTTGATTATCAGTTCTGTCAAAGTACTCAAAAGTCTTACCTACAAAGAGCGTTCTAGTATCAGCCATGCCAATCTCAAGGTTATCCTTGTTAGTGATACGGAATACATGGTGAGAACCCCCTTTGCTATCTTTAGCCTGTAAAGAGATATTGTTAGGAAGAATAAGTGCTCCTGTTAGAGAGCCACCTGATAACTGTAGATAGCGTGCGTCAGCTTGTGTTTGGTTAAAGGTGTTACCTAAAGAAGTTCTAAGGTCATTAAGTTTAGTGTCGACTTCAGTTTTAAGATAAGCGTCCTTAGCAGTCAGAATGTTGTAAATTCGACCATCGGATCTATCATAGTTTTCTAAAGTTTTACCGACAAAGATTGTGCGTGTATCAGCCATGCCAATCTCAAGGTTATTACCATTGGTAATTCTGAATACATGGTGAGCACTGCCTTTGCTATCCTTAGCTTGTACAGATATACCATTAGGAAGGATAATAGCTCCACCTACTTCACCACCTGCTTTAGGGAAGTATGCTTCATCTGCTTTAGCCTTACTCAAGATTGTCTCGCCAATATCAAGCTCGTTCAATACTCTAGTAGTCTTATTCTTAGTTCTGTCGTACACCTCAAGGGTTTTACCGACAAAGATAAGTCTAGTATCAGCCATGCCAATCTCGAAGTTATCCTTATCAGTGATACGGAATAAGTGATGAGCACTGCCTTTAGTATCCTTAGCTTGTAAAGATACATTGTTAGCTAAGATAGGTGCCCCAGTTAGGTTACCCCCAGTTGTCTTTAAGAAGCTCGCTTCAAGCTGTTGAGTTGCTAAGGAGTTCTCAAAACTTTTCGATGGGTTGCCTATATAGATTTCTACTTTGTGTTTCTTATTAGGTTGCATAATAAGCACTGCAAAGTAGAATTTTCCTTTCCGATACGCAATATCTTCAATTTCAAACTTAGGGTTAAACTCAATGATTTGCTTGAGTTGTCCGAATGGTGTGATTTCTACAAGACTGCCTAAGGTAGCCGACATGATTGCCCCATTGAGCATAAGTGCCCCATTGTTATTGAAGTCGTTGTACTCGTAGTCAATTTGGTAGCTCTTATAGCGTTTGAATGTGTCGCCATAAAGGTTTACTTCACGAAGTCGTTGACTGCCTGATACAGGTACAATGGAAGCATATGTTCTCGTAATTGGATCATACGCAAGGTTGAATACACGCTCCGACAAAGTGATTGTATCCTCAATCTGCATTGTGTTAGCATTGAGCACTGTAATATTGTTACCATTAGCTTTGCCATTGGTTACATAGATTTTGTCGGTATACTTGTTATAAGCCATAGTATTGCAGTGTCCTAAGCGTTCATCTGCAAAGGTGTATGTATTGGTACGCTGTAGTGTATCTGCATTAACCTCATAGATATGCTGTACAGTGCTATCACTATTAATACAAGCAATTACGAATACGTCTTTCTTCTCATTGTATGTGAAGCCTTGTACTTGGTTTACACCCTCATCGTAAGTAAAATCACCTAGCTTAGCAATGTTACTAGCTCCTTGTAGCATAGGTGTTTCATTAGGGTAGAATGGTTTGATATAGGTGTAAGTACCATAGTCCATTACATCAGATACTGTATTGAAGCTCATATGCTCTTGGATAACATAGTTACCTTTAGGAATTAACAGTACTTTACCGCTAAGATTATTATTAGCTGTCTTAAAGGCTTTAGTGTCGTCCGTTACCCCATCACCTACAGCTCCAAACATTTTAACTGATACAATACTTTTAGCTAATTCTGCAAGAGAAGCATTGTCATTAGCAATATCAGTTTTAAGTTGCTTAGTATCATCTAGTACTCGTCTAGTCTGCTGAGCTGTATCAACAAGCTCTTCCGTTAGGTGAGCTGTCTGTGTTTGCTGAAGGTTTAAATCTCTAGCAGTCATGATAGAGCTATCTTTCCACTCTACAAGAGGAATAGTAGCTGTCTCACGATAAATGTAAAGTGGTTTCACTTCTGTAGGTGCGACAACTAGATTTACTGTACGACCATTAACTGTATAGTCTTTGTCGTACTCCAATAGCCTACCATCAACTTCTACTTTGATAAAATCTCGTGCGATATAATCGAAGCTGAAATTATAGGTACGCTGTCCCACTACAGTATTAGTGGTTAGTCGTGGTATCATCTATTACTGTCCTTTCGTTTTTCTATATTCGTTATAAAGATTTACTAATTCATCATCACTCAAGTTTTCTGCATTACGTCCTTTAAGTTCCTTAGGTTTCTCTGCATTTATACCATCTGTCAACTCTTTACGTTTCTTAGGATCCTTCAAGAGTTCTTCAATAGTAGGCTGATGTACCTGTGGTTTAGGTTGTGGTTGTTCTTGAGTTGGTGCTTTAGGTTTATCAGATTGAATTAGTCTAGTGTTCTTGAGCTCTACCTCTTTGAAGTCTCGTTTCTCTTTGTCTGCCATTTCTGCCATACCAGTTAAGAAAATCTGCATAGGCAAGTAGCGGTCTATCGGATAAATAGCGGTAATAGGGTTCTGCCCTTTGCCTGCCTTTTGGTTTTCCTCTAGTGCTCCTAACGCTTCTAAACCAGTGCGTGCTCCATTGTATAGTCTCATTACACTACCTAATACTGCGAATTGCTTAGCTCTGTCTGCTACACTGTCAAGTAATTGCCCATCTTCAGTCCACTCAGGGCGGTCTACAGTTGTTCTAGCAGTACTACCTTTACCCATAAGAATTGCTCTAGCGTCATCACCAAAAGATAGAGACGACAAAATAGAGCTTCTTGTTAAGCCTGCTGTGATGATGTTGTCGGCTGTAAAGGTTTTGTCTAAGTACTTCTGCTTGCGTTTCTCGTCATTGCCATACATATACTCTGCTTGAGCTCTCTGACGGATAGCCCATAGCATACCGCCTGAGAGAATAGTAGATAATGTTTGGATAGTATCTTCACGCTCCCAGTGCTCCATAGTTCTCATAAGGTGGCTATTAAGTGCCATTCGTGAGAAGGCTTTAAACTGCATTAGAATTGGTAGGATATGCCCAGTCATTCTAGTGTTACCTGCACTGAAGTGAGGTTGCATAATAGCGTCCTTAGAGTGTCTATCAAGAAAAGCATGGAATTTGATGTAGCTCATAGGGTCTACTTCCTGCCATTCTCGAAGGCTCTTACGGAGTGCCTGCGGATCACTGTGGTCTAAGTCCGACAAATAGTGCTTTACTGTCGCTTTAAATGTAGGAATGTCGTCAATACCTACACGCTTAAACATACGCTCACTAAAGAGGTTCTTACGGAGAGTACTATTGAATTCATCATTAGCCCAGTCAATCATGTCAGGTACTAAGTCTGCCTTGATAGATTGAATACTATGGTTAGTGATTTGTTGTACTTGAGATAACGTAGAGGTAATGCGTGCTCCTAGACTAATACCATCATGAGCTTGTCCTAAGGCTTCCATATGTAGTCCACCTATGTTGTTCTCAAGATAGTTTCTGTCGGTTACCAGTGGGTTCCACCAATTTGTTTCCGACATATAAGTGCCAATCTCCATCTTTCTGAAGTCTGCTAATTGGTCTGCTGTAACATACTTAGCGTGCTTCAAGTCATGGATAAAGTCATGCAATCGTGGAATGAAATGTGTCAGTGCTCGTGCTCCTACTTTAGCTGTAGCTCCTGCGTGTTCGGCTATTGCGGATAAACCAAAGTTCATACCATTGAGCGTATAGGAAGTGTCTAATAGTAATTGCTGTAGTCTATCCATAGCTGTCTCAGGTGTAGGAATAACGTCCTCGAATATGCGTGCCCCAGTGATGTGATGGAACGCTTTATGGAAGTCCTCATAGCTTAGCTTAGCTTCCTTCTCTGTTACATATCCTAACTTCACTGCCTGCTCAAGTTCATTCTTAATCTTAGTGTCGTAACGATGAGCCAGTGCTCCAATATCGTCTACGTTCATAACCTGCTTGATTGCAATAGCACCGCTTGAGCGGTTAGAGACATAATTCATATGATTGAAGATATTAGTATCTCGAAGGTCTGTATCAAAACTAAAGACGTCATTAAGAGCCTTGTCAGTTGCACCACCTTTGTAATTGATAGGTAGTGTCATACCAGTATCCATTGGTAAACGTCTCTTGAAGTATGCTAAGCGTTTGTCGCCTTTAATATCTTTCATTTGTCCGTCATCGAATGTATGCTGTCCTGCTCTCATGATATGGTCAGCGTAGGCTTCTGCTTCAGTTCTAAGGTCAATACCTTCGTCCAATCTATCTCTGTCTACTGCTTGCTCAATATAAGATACTAAGAAGTTACGTTGAGCTTCCTTACTTACGAATTTCTCCGACATAAGGTTTAGTTTGTCTTTAGATACTCTTCGGTACAACTCAGGGCTACCATCGAAGTCCTCGCTTACTAGTCCTGCCCTCTGAAGGTTCTTTAAGTCTAAATCACGGAAGTCCTTAACGTGATCTACAGTATTGACTATAGTCTCACCATAGTGGCTTATGTCTTTACCATCACGATACTTCTCATGATATGCTTTACTTACTGTCTCTGCGAATTCCTCTTGAGCGTGCTTAGGGTTAAACCATTGACGCTTAGGTCTCTCAAGGTACCACTTACGGAAGTCATTTTCAAAGACTGCCATTTGTATCTTGTAGTCCTTCTGTACGACCTGCTTAGCAAGTTCTACAGGAAGTCCTATGTTTTGCCCTCGGTCTCTTGGGTCAAGCAATAAGGCTTTTGCAAAGTGTCTCATGGTATCCGATGGACTATTCGCTAAGTGCCCATAAGTATTGCCCATGATTTTGTTTAGCTCTGCTTCTTGCTTAATCTTACCAGTGGTACCAGTAGAGCCTTGAGCTTCCTGAAGGACTTTCTCAGGACTGCTTACACCACCCTTACCCATATATAGGTAATCGTCCTCAGGCTTAATTTCTGTCTTAATTAACGCTTGTAGAGGTTTATTTTGAGCTCCAGTAGGTTCAAAGGGTATTTCTTCATCGCCATTCATAATGCGTCCTAATTGGCTCTCAGGGAGTTCAGGAAGGACTACTTCAGGTGCAGGTGAGCCATCAGCAGTGAATGGTATCTCCTCATCGGCTCCTATAGCGTCAAAGAAATGGTTTTCCTTAGCATTTACTGCTTGAGTGATAACTGAGTTAGGCGACAAAGTTACATCATTGATTGATACTGAGCCATCTTCATGTCGTACCACTGGTGTACTGATGAAGTCGTCAGGGTTCTCTGCAACTGTCTTTAGGTGAGCCTTGAGTTCACTATTGGTCATACCATAGGCTTCTTTAGCTTCAGCCCATTCCTTACCACTCTTGTGTCTCAATAAGTGCTCTGCTAGTTCTGCTTCAGATTTACCTGAGCTTTCGACAAAGGCTTCTCTAGTGCTTTTAGGTTTAGGCTCAGGTAGTCGTCCTAAGTCTGAAGCCTGCATTAGTGCTTGTTCGCTCTCAGCTTCTATTTGTCGTCCCAGTTTGTCCATCTCAGGAGTATTACCTACTGCTGTCTTATGGTGGTCATGTATAGAGTGCAAGTAGCGTGCTCCTGCCCCCATACCTGCCCCAAAGAGAAATGCTGTAGTATAGTCAGGTTGATAACCACCATACTGTTGAGCGACATACTGGTCTCCCATATTGATTAAACCATTGGCAAGCCCTAGCTCTGCCATTTGGAATACTTTATTAGCTCCGATGTTCGCTAGTGTTTTACCGCCTAGTCTCATGAGCATTTTACCGACAAGTGCTTCCTGTCCGACAAGTGGTACGAAGTTAAGTGGGTCTGCCACTGTACCTAAAATACCACCGATACTCTTGAAGCCATATCCTGCTTTCTCTACTCGCTCTTGTCTAGCATAGTCCTCACGCTTCTGCTGTATGAGTGCTCCTAGTTGTGCTTGAGATTTAGCATTGGCAAGCAGGAAGTGTTTTGTCTCAAGGTCATTAGGGAAGTACCTGTCGATTGCTTCAAGGTCTGCCTTATTAGGTGCCCAGTTAGGATCTATAGGTTTAATACCTTGAGCTTCGTTCATGTTAGTCCCTGTGCGAAGCAATGATACAGAACCATTGTTGTACCATTCATTCAGGAAGCTGTCCTTGAATTGTTTACCAAAGCCACCAATATTGGTGTCCTGTAGTGGCTCGAATATGTCATCTGAGAAGTCATATATCTGAGGACCGACCCCTTTTTCAAGCCCTGCGAAGCCTGCATAGTGTCGTCCGACATGAGCTCCTGCTACATACTCTTCACCTGCAATTTGTGCCATTGAGCTTGCATAGTTCTCTAAACTATCTGTATAGTAGCCATTATCTCTTAGAATACTTGCATACTCCTCTACTGAAGTTGCATTATGAATATTACTATAGTGTGCAAAGAAGCCATCATGAAGATAAGTAGCATATTCTTCAAGTGTGTCAAAGTGCCCATACTCTCCATCTCCATCAGGCTGTGCCCCTGCACTCTTATGGTACCCAGTGAGTCCACCAAAGTTATTATCCTCAACAGCTAAGGCGGACTCACCATTAGCACTTTCATGTACCATTTGTGCTATTTGTAGTTTCTTGAAGTAGTCTGAAGTACCATATTTACGTTGATATATGTCAGCTACTTCAAGTATTTTAGGGTTGATTTCCATTGATTACCTTTCTTTAAATACCATAGAATGGAACAGCTCCAGTCGCTTCGTCAGCTAATCGTTCTCCTTGAGCGTTCTCTAAGGCTTTATTGTATTGGTATGTGCCTTCTTCTTGAGCTCGTTCGTCAGCTGTAGTAGCACTCAAGTATTGATAAGCTCTGTAGCCTATATCCTGTGGATAATAAGCCTTACCAGTCATTACACCTGCTTGTCGTACATATACAACGTCTTGGTCAGGGTCATAGCTAACCCATGAGCCTGCCCCTTGCTCTGCCTTTAAGCTATCCAATACGTGTCGAATACCTTCACTTGCGAAGCTCTCGCTAGATACACCAGTGTTATTAATGATAGAGCGTGGTAATAGTACACCATCATAGTTGATATAAGAGTGTACTAGATTACTCTTAGCTTTCTCCATAGCTTGGTCTGCACTAAATCTTCCTGTTGCCTTTAGTATCTCTGCTTGGTCTCTGATAGCTCCTAATAGCCCATCAGGTGTACTGTCAGGAATACTAAAGGAGCTCCAGTTACCTGTGCGTACATTCAGTGCTTCAGAACGACCCATAGGAATTGCTCCTACTTCTTTCTTAACTTTGTCTGCTGTATCAGGGTCTCGTAACGCTTGCATACCCATAGCGAATATTTGAGTACCCTCTTGTTGCCCCATGCTGTCTTGTAGACTCGCTAAGGCTTGAATACGACCTGCCCATTTAGGGTTAAGTAATTGGTGTACCATGTTAGGTCTAGCTCGATACAAAGAGACTGCTAAGCCGACAACTTCAGGTATATTACCGCTCTGATCCATAGACGCTAAGCCTACTTCCATTTGGTCTGCCATAGTGGTTCTCATAGCATTACCGATGAGTGGGTTTGCTAAGACATACTGCAAGCCATCATACTGACCGCTCAATAGTCTTTGTCGTAGCATTTCTCTAGCTCCACTGATGAATACATCAGGGTCTATACCCATATCCTTTAGGTCTGCTTCACTTCTAGGGAATTCCATACCATTCCATGACGCTTTACCATTAAGCATTGCGTCAAACATTGGTTGAAGTGTAGCCATTGCATTGCTTCTAGCTAATTCAGTTTTCTGCTTCATGAGTGCTAACTTTTGCTGTCGTGCTATCTCTGTTTTGATATTGGCTACTGCATGGTTGTACAGTGGTGCTACCATTCGGTAGTCTTCAGGGCTTTCTTCTTTAAGACGATTGTAGATTGCGTCAAGTGCTTCTATACTTTTAGCCCCTTCGATTTCCTTATTAAGAGCGACAAATCTATCATTACGAATTTTTGTAGCTTCAGTGTTAGCACTGTCTTTGTATTCCGACAAATCAATCATGTCTTTAACTCGATTTCTGTCGTCATACTCCATATCACCAAAGGCTTCTATAAGTCCTGCATTACCAGTCTTAGAGATTGCTTCAGCTACATTAGCTAACAATTTGTACTCAAGATTGGTATCACTTGTAGCTGTCTCACGGATATTCGTCAAGATAGCGTCAAGGTATGGTGTACCTTCTTCTACAGAAATGTTAGGGTTATTCCGTGCGAAGTCTCCTACCATTGCAGTAATACCATTAACACGCTCTAGTTTTAACTGAGTCTCTTTACGTTTCGTAAAGGTGTCGAATACTGCCATCTTAGTTGCAATGTGTTGCTCTTCAAGCCCATTTTGAAAAGCGTACTGGTTCTCGATGTTTTCTTCCGACATATAGTCCTTTAAGCGTGCTTCGTAAAACTCATCGAAGGTATTGAATTGTCGTGGTAAGTCAGGTTGCTGTTTATGTTGGTCATCATAGATATTCCAGTCGGACTCTATGCGTTTCCCCATCTCAGTACCCCTCATGCGGTCAATAGTAGCTACTGCATACTCATTGTCCTGAAGGTTGAATTTACCACTGGTTGCTAGAATTTGTCGTGTAGTCAGTCCTTCTTTTTGCTCTTCAGTCATACTTGTGAATACTTGAGGAGCTACAGCTTTCGCTATCTTTTCTTTACGCTCCTCTTCATCATGCGTATACTGTCTCCACGCTACTCCTAGTTGCGACAAGCCTGTTGCAAGCATATCACTAGCATTGTTAAAGCGTGCCATCGGAGCTCCTACAGAAGCTACATTAGACAAATTCTGTTGATATGTTTGAGGTGCATTAGGCATAAACTGTTGTGCAGTGCCTACAGAGCCACTCACTTGTGTGTTATTGTTTGCCATCTATAGCATACCCCCATTAAATGTATATTGATTACTGTTCTGATCAAACCCAATTCGTGGGTTACCAAATCTGATAGGACTTCTAAAGGAAGTGCTTAATAGCTTAGGATAGTCCATATTTATCGACAAAGCTGTAGCGAAGCCATTAGTATTGTACTGATAGCTTGCACTATTTGTGTCGTATCGAATATTAGGGTTACCATAATTGATTGCCTTAGGGTCATTAACTGTATACCCTAGCACTCCTCGTCTAGTGTCTGCAAGGCTGAAGCCATCGTTAGCACTGGTTCGCCATGGGTTTTGACTAGCACTCCTAAAAGAGTAGTCAGGTGTCCATCGGCTTACTGTACTAGCTATATGAGCTCCACTGGTTCCACCTACACCTTGACTGTCTCCTATCTTAGCAAGTCTATCAGTATTCATGTTCTTATAAGCGTTGTAGCTCGACAATAAAGTACCTGCTTGGCTTATAATACCGCCTAATAGAGTTGGAATTCTTGGTGTCTCAAGGTGCGACAAATATTCCCTAGTGCTGAGAAATGCTCGTTCTTTGTTTTGGTCAATCTCATCACTCTTACGGATATAGTTGTCTTTAACTTGAGTTGTCGCTCGGTTGCCATCGGCTTTCGTTGAGCGTACTAATAGCTTAGCTGTTTTACCATTTTGGTATTCTCCAGTGCTTGCCTGTACGCTTGCTTCAAGCCCTCGTGCCTGAAGTCTAATTGCCCCCAACTGAGCTACACTGGCTTCAAAGGCATTTCTACGTTCATTCTCAAAGTTACTAAGAGAGTAGTTCATAGTCTTAATAGCCCCTTTAGCCTGTGCTATAATTTGGTCTGCTTGAGCTTCTGCTTGTCGCCTAGAGTTCATATAGTTGCTATAAGCACTCCATAGGTCTAAGCCCATACCAATCTTAGAGTTAGTCCCTAAAGATCCTGTGGAAGCTAAGCCACCTGCACTCATGAGTTGGTTTACTCCAGTCCCCATATGTCTCCTTTCTATATCTGTCTAAATTTATATGTTACAAGCCCTTGCCATACTGTCGTGTTAAATGCACTCGGAAGAGGGCTCTTGTTTAATACTGTTACTTCTGTGTCTGTGTTACGTCCCATTAGTGGTACTCTAAACTCTCCAGTCTCCAGTGGGTGTATACCAACTTGGTTACTTGGTGTACCGACAATTCGTGCTGTCATCTTATAGTGCTTAGTTGATTTACCTGTAGCTCTTACCTCTACCTCGAATTCTCCTGTCTTATCATAGTTGATATTCAAGAAGCGAAGTTGTAGGCGGTCATTAGGTATCGTATCGGTACCAGTCTGAGTAGCCTGTTTGATAAAGAATGTACTATAGGTAAACTTGAGGTCATAAGGTACACCTACATAACACTCAATGTCTGCCAGTGGTTCGACTTGATGTGGAATTACTACTGTATCTTTACCTGTATACACTAAGCCATTCTTTAGTACTATTGTGTAGTCTCTAGGTTCAGAATAAGCGTCCCCATAGATTGATTTAATATCATATCGCATTTCCTTAGCGTTCTTATCGAAGGTGCCTTGTAATGTCGTTTTAAACTTTCTGTCAAGCATTACACGATAAGGCTCATCGACAAAATCTTTTGTGTTGTAGCTAATAGGCATTTTCTCAAGGAACGTATTGCCACCTCGATTGATGACTATGTACATCATAGAGTTGATAAAGTCCGCTCCAATAATTTCCCCATCGAATGTCCATCGGCTCCAACTAGCTTGTGCTTTAGTGTCGTTAAGGAATAGGAATTTATAAATGTACATTGTGTCTCTTTGGTTGTCGCTAAGTAACATTAAAATGTTCTCATTGCCACAAGCCTTGAGCGAATATATTTTATTCTTTAAGAAGTTCGGAACGTGCCCAGTGATATCTGTAGCGTTCTTTTGTGTCGTACTATCAGCAACTGCGAAGTATTCCTGTACTGCTGTGAAGTCAGTCTTTTGAGCTGTGAAGTACAAGTTACGACCTACACCAATAGGTTTTATCCATGTGTCTGCGTCAAACTCAGTTACCTGATCTATGACTGCTGTCTTAGGGCTAAGTACACCTTCGGCTCTCAATACGAATTGTGTTTGAGCACTGAAGAGATATAAGTCCTGATTGAAAGGTACTGCATTGTACAAAGTACTTACTCGGTTATGAGATACTTGTAAATCAATAGGGTCAGTGTCGACAACTCCTGTAGCACTATCTACCCAAAAGTTAAAGAAGTCTGAAGTTTTCGACAAGTTTACTGCTTCACCTGCAATAATTCCTAAGCGGTTCCTGAAGAAGAATATGTCATTAATCTTTTGTCCTACAAAACTAGGTACAGGGTTACTATCGTCATCGCCTGTTTCCCTAAGGTTCCATTCAGCTTCTTTACAAGTAAATGTTCCGTTAGCTTCTCTTCTGATGATATGTGGCATTGTGTCCCAAAGGAATGATATTGGAATATTAGGCTTAGGACATTCTTCCCATAGCTTGAGCCCTGCATTGTAACGTACATAGTAGTCGTCATCTGTAGAGCGTTCCCCTTTAACTAACACTGTGTAGCCGTGAGGAGCTGAAGAAGGCAATAAGTCAAACTTAGGTGTCGTATTAGTGAATAGTTTCATAGCTTCACCATTGAAGCCATCAGATACTGAAATGTTATCTAAATTACCTATAAGTTGTAGCCAGTTGGTTCCTTTGATAACCTGCAAGCCTTTTACCCCATCAGGAGCGAATGTATCCCTCTCACCATACTCTCGTCCCTTGTAGATGTATACAGTTCTTAAGATGTATCTCTCACCATCTGCCGAGTCGCTTTGTCTTCTTTCCTTTTTAATACCATATGAATTCAATTCGGTATCATTCATATCCTTAAAGACTTTTACAGTGCCACCTGCAAGTAGCTTAAATAATTCACTACTGATATTGTCTGTAGCAATTTTAGTAGAGTGCCATGCTTCACCACCATTAGGTGTCTCATAAGAATACTCTTCGCCTTGTATACGTATTGTATATTTTCTACCATACTGCCCTTGACGTATTACTACTAGAGCCCCTTGTGTATCCCATATGTTAGGAGATCTATGGTTTTCATTTATTTGAGCAACTTTAGTTGTATTAACGATAAATGTATGGTCTGCTACTGTAATTGCCTTTAGCTGTTCATTTGGTCTATCACAGGTTACATATTGAGTTGACGTATTAGCCATGTACACTGTCTTCTCATTGCCATTCAAGTCGAATATACGAATACCAGTACCTGTGAAGGCTACAATGTATCGCTCTGTGTCGTCTCGATTAATGATGTGAATTTTAGTATTTAGTGGTAGTGTAGGAAGTTTCTTAATGTGTTGCGTTGGTGGTCTCTTCTGTAAACCACCCGCTTCTGTAGAGTAGCCATTGATTTGTTCCTCTAGCTGTTCTGCATGACGCAACTTAGGTGGCTGTTGAGATATACCTGCAATGAGGTTCTTAATGGTTTGCTGTACAAGTGCCATCTGTTACCCCCTATTCATATAAGTTTGTATTGCAGGGTTCTGAATGATATTAGATTGCTCTAAAGTTATTTCTGCTTCCATCATCTGCATATACGCTTGAGACTCTTCCTTTTGAAGCTCCTGCATAATCGTAGGGTCTCCTAGGTAACGTGCGACAAAATGATTTGCTGTGCGTACAGTAATATATTGTCGGAATACCTGTGGCATTTCTTCAAAAGGTACATATTGAATTACTTTAGCTTCCAGTGGTGAGTCGAAGCGGTCATTGTTGTTTGTTACATCAAAGAGCCACTCATCACGCTTGCGTACTACTCTCTTGTCGGTAAACTGAATAGACAAGATTGAGTCGTCCCATAAGATACGCTTAGAGTGCTCATCAGGAATTAATATGAATGGATCTATAGTATTAAACGTCCACCCCATTACCTGTATAGCTCTCATTTCAGCTTCTAACATTCGTATTGCGTTTAGACAATCGACATTCTCACTATTCTCTAAAGTGTCTATAGGAGCTTCACCCATAGCTCCAATAATTTCGTTCACTGCGTCCAGTTTGGATAGTGGTGTTAAAATCATGTGTTCTCCTTTAGACAAAAAAGGGGATAGCCATAAGACTACCCCCTAGAGTTACTTTAGATTATTTAGCCAAGATAATACCAGAAGCTTCAGGACGTAAACCGCCATGACCTACTGCGTTCTTAGCAATAATCATATCTGCTTGCAACTCAGCACGGCGAGCGTGTTCTAATTGCAAGTCTTTAAGTTTTACAGTTGCTACTGCTGTACGATGAGCACAAACTGCCAATGCGTTTGCATAATCAGCAGGGAACTCATGACCTTCAGGATCTGTACCAAGCATACCTGTTTTGTCGGCACCGCCTGCTTTCAAGTGTGGTACTGCTACGATTTTGAAGCCACAGAGTTTATCAATGTTACCATCGACAATAGTTGCTACTGCACCATAGTCTTTATTGATAGCGTCTTTAGAAGCAATCAATGCACTCTCAACTTCAGGAGTGATGTATGCAAAGCGTTCTTCTTCAGGTACATACTGGGAAGTCCATTTAGATTTCATTTCAAGCAAGCCATCAATTACAGCTTTACCTGTCTCATAGTTAATACCTGCACCACCTGTAATAGTTTTCTCTACGACAACACCTTTGCCTAAGCCTGCAATGTTCTCTTTGTTAGCTTTTACAAGTTTTGCAATTTCTGCTACTACAGCACCATCGGAAGCAATAGCTAACGCTTCACCTAATTGCTTAGCATATTCGCTTCGTACTTCATAGTGAAGCATAGCTTCGTAAATATCAGTGATAAGTACGTCAGCTGTCAATAAGCCATCAATGTTGATGGTAATTTCATTGTGTGGAATTGCTTCACGAAGATCATCAAGATTGGAACCTGCTGGCAAGTAGTGAGCTTTACCACGACCCATTACTGGGAATGTAGTAGCTTTACCATTGTCGATAGATTTCGTCATATGGTTACCCATAACTTTGCCTGCTCGTGTGAAGGCTTTTAATACATCACCACTGAATACTTTAAGAAAATTTGCTAATTCATCGCCTGTATTTTGTACAGAAGCGGGTTTTTGATAGTTTGTTACACCTGCCAAATTTGTTCTCCTTTAGATTAGAAATTAGAATTAATAATTTTTTGTTCCACTTGTTTACGATAGATTGGGTCTTTGTCGTAACGTGGGTCATTCATTGCGTCTAACATTTGTTGTTTAGACAAGTAAGCGTTTGTGTTGTCGGCTGTGCCACCTGTGGACTGCCCTAAGATTGTTTGATTAGTAGTACCATTGACTGCCTTCATGTTTGCTTTTACACCTTGGATAACCATATTGATTACACCTAAGTTGCCTGTATTAATCGTGTCGTTGAAGTCTTGTACTGCCTTATCACCTTGAGAGCTAACGAATTGAGCTACTTGTCGGTACTCATCTTCACCACCTGCAAAGCCTACGACTGCGTTATAGAATTTCTCTTGAGTTGCTTCTACACCACTGATGTATGCGTCTACGACTTCTTTTGGATAACCTGCGTTTGCTAAGGCTTCTAAAGAAGCGGACGACAACTGACCATTTTTGTTGTACTCATCTTCAAGAGCTTTAAAGTCTACGTTACGCTCTGCTAAGTCTTTCTGTAGTTCTTCTGTAGCCTGCTGTTGTTGAGCAAAGGCTTCTTGTACTGTATTTGTCTGAGCGTCAACTGCTGTTGTAGCGGTTACCTCTGTAGTTTCTGTTTGTGTGTTTTCTACCTGCGGTTGAGCTTCAGTTTGTACCTGTTGTTGATCCTCAGTCATCGGCTCTGCTTCGACAATCTGAGTATTGTTTTGGGCATTAGCTACAATGTCCATCTAGTTCATTACCTCACTTTCATTCATTGCTCCTGACATAGCTTGCTCTACTAGAGCTTGCTCCTGTTGAGCTTCCATAGCTTGTTGTTGTTCCTGTTGCATTTCCTCATCTGTCTTGATGAGTCCTGTAGTATCAATACCTAAACTTGTCGCTATTGCAGTGAGCCATTGGTTTACCTTCATGTAGCCCATAGCGTCAGGCATTTGACTTACCACTCCCATAAATGTCATAAACTTATTGAAGTCATGTCCTCGTCCTAGTGCTTCCATACCAGTTGTAATTGTCGGCTCTACGAAGCCTTCAGGAAGTTGTGCGACTTCTCCTCGTGCCATAAGGACTGCTAAGATACGTCTCACTAGTGGCAACTGGAATTCTTGAGTTAAAATGCTATATACACCACTCAAGGTGTCCTCAAGTTCACTAGCGACTGTCCTGATTTCCTCTGCGGTTACTCGTTCAGCGTTCCGTTGGACTACGCTAGACAAAAGAAAAGCAAACGATAAGCGTTGCTCAATAGAGTCAGCAGTAGCTTTTGTCGTTTGCATATCAGGATATTTATTTAATTGAAGTGGTTGAATGTCCTCTACACGACCGCTTACGAAGTCGCCCTCTTGAGCGTTCTGTAGAAGTTTAGGTCTAGTAATACCATTAGGGTTCACTAGATATAACGTGCGTGCACTGATGGAAGCCATGGTTACAAGTGCTTTTGATAGTTTCTCAAGACTCGTTAAGTCGCCTAAATATTCCTCTACCATAGAGCGTCCATAATCTTCGTTGTCGCTCTTTGTCATTCTTAATACAATGTATGGGAATTTATCTTTAGGATAAGTCTGTTCACTACCTGCAATTTGTACACCATCGACTTCACTGAAGCACTCATAGTTGTCGTCTACTAAGTCGCACTTAGTGTATACTTCAACTTCCTCATCGTCCTTCTTATCAGGGACTAGATTGTATGCTTCAGGTGGCAACGTGCGTTTCAGTAGGACGTCTTTAGTGATCAATGTTACGACTGTCCCTACACCATCACGCTGTACTACATAGTGGTTTAGGTCATAGAATTTTGTACCATCTCTATCAGGTGGCAAAAAGAGTGTTCCATTACCAGTGATTAATAGGTGTCGGTTAGCTTCCTGAGCGGTGATACGGACTTGGTTCTCTTCCATAAATCTCATACAAGACTGCTCAATTCTCATGAGTGCCTGCTCGACTTCTTGGACTTTCTGTTCGTATACCTCAGGTGAAGCTCCTTGTAATTGTTGCTTCATCTCTGCCGACAACCCCAATTTAAAAAAGCCCTCATTCGGTGGGAATAGGGCAAGGGTTAGTTTTGATGTTAAGTTGTTTACTCCTCGTGCTCCAATAGACTGATAAGGTGTACTAAATTTCTTGTTACCATCATCGTTTTTGTCGTGGAATACATGAGGAAGCGTTAGTTTTGCACAAGCAATCGCTCGCTGTACATAAGGTTCTCTTTTAGTTTCTAATTGATTGTATAATGCTTTCGCTGATATACCTTGGTCTTGTGGTTGTTTAGATTTTCGTTTCTTAACTGCCATCTATACGTTCACCCCATTACCTCGTGTATCTCCTGTGTTCAGTCCTGTAGTAGGAATTTGTAGGTCTTTCTTACCTCGTGCCTTACGTTTACGCAAGCCACCACCTTTAGTGTCGACATACTCTTGATCTGTCTCATCGACCCCTTGAGGTGCCTGTGGTGCAGGAGTAGGAATATCAGGCTCTTTCATACCAAAGAGTTTCTTTAGTCCGCCCATAGGTCTCCTTTCTGTTACATATTCATAGGGTTATAACTGTCTGTATCTCGTTTGATTGTTAAGGCTTCCCTGTTGCGTCTAACATAGTTCGGCTGTTCGCCACCTAGTTGTGCAGTCTCAGGAGCTTCTGCTTGAGTGTAGGGTACAAGGTCTTTACCAGTTACCTGTGGAACAGCTTTAGCTTTACTGCCCCATTTCTGAGCAACTTTATTAAGTACCATGCCTACTGCAAGCTGAGCTAACATAGTGCCCATCTATTTCCCCTTTCTTTATTTAAAACATTAAAGTTCTCTATCTTGTGGTGCAATTAGAGTTTATATTCGTCTCTCCATGTGCTGAGACAATTAATAACTTCATCTACAGCCATGATAAAAGCAATCTTTTGCTCTGCATTTAGGTCATCTCTCCTAAGAATTGAGTGAGTATCAAAGGCTCTCTTGAGCTCCTCAATGATAATCTCATCGACTCTTGGTACTGGTCTATCAAGGTTACTCATAGGCGACCACCTTTACCATATCGGTACAGATAGGTTGGAAGCCTGCTTTCTTATAGCCATTCAATACCAGTCGCTCAGTCTTACCTGTAGACAAAACATTGCCACTGATAATGAGCTCTGCTTCATAACCTCTAGCTACTCGTTCAAGCTCTTTAATAGCTTCTCGTTGAATACCACTGTAGCTAGTGTCGATACAGAATACACTTTCTTCCATTACGACAACTTTGTCAGTCCACCATAGTTTACCTATGTCGAACATTAAGAGCCCAATAAGACTCCCTGTAGCGTTATACCATGCTCTGATTTTCCCCTTAGCGTTCTGTTCAATGATATGACTATAGACTGCTCCTTGGCTTCCTAGAGCTTCTAATAGGTGTCCTTTAGCTTCCCTTTTGAGTGCATTGATATAAGTCATTGCGTCCTTCTCAGGGTTTCTCAAGTGATACTCCTTTACTACGGTGTCCATAGTTTCACTTCCTTCTTTGTCTTGTTGTAATAACCTTTTTGTAAAATGAATGATAATCTAGCGTTGACTAGAGCTTCCTCTTCAGTACTGCCATTGGCGACATAAGCTCGTACTACAGTTTCCCATGAGCAGTCCTCATCAAGGATACGTTTAGCTCGTACCTCACCAATCTTAGGACAGCCTTTATAGTTGTCTGCTGTATCCCCAATTAGTGTCTGATACATATGGAAGTAGTGAGCTTCCTCTTTTGTCGTATCATAAAACTCATTACGCAAGAAGTCATAGAAGCGACAAGGAATACTTCTGAAGTCCTTATCACCACTGATCATGATAGAGTTCTTGTCTGCACTAATACCAATACAGTCGTCTGCTTCAAGGTTATCAATCATCATTACCTTAAAGTTCTCTTTAACCCACTCTCGCATTGGAATAAACATCATTGGTCTACGCTTAGATTTTCTATTAGCCTTGTATTCAGGACTGATAGATTTTCTGAAGTTACCCTTTAGGTCAGTCATAGCCATGATAATTTCGTATTCGCCTTCGACATTCCAGTGGTCTAAGACAAGTGGTACTAGCTCTGCAAGGTGGCTATCGAAGCTCATGGTAGCATCAGGGAATGAAGCACTGAGAGTATAGAAGCCATCTCCCCAGTCATGTTCAGTCTCTGCGTTCTGTAACGCTAGATAAATCATCATGTCTGCGTCAATGAGTAGTTTCGTCTTTGTCGCCATCTGTCTCCTCATGTTCCATATTCTTTTCAGTCCATTGGTTTAATAATTCTTTATACTGTACTAAACATAAATAAAATTCTTTATTCTTCTCCTGAAGTTCTTCAGGTAAATATTTAGTAATGCCCCAGTCGTCCACTAAGTCGCCTAACTGCTCATCAATAAGTACGACTGCCATTACTTCCTGTAGTTCTTTTGTGATTTTCATTAATGACACTCCGCCCAGTTCTTACCGATTTTACCTTCGGTATCTAATTGAATTCTAAATTTAAACTCTTCTTGTACGTCTCGCACTGCTAGTTGTGCTTCCTTAACGACAATCTCTGCTATTTCTTTAGTTCTACAAGCTACTTGAATTTCATCGTGGATCCATGCCATGAGACAATAATCTCCGTCCCAGTCATGCTGAAGTCCCAGTGCTTGTAAACGCTCTTCAGTTCTTGTCGTCCATCGTTTACAGATGAGTGCCCCTGCTGATTGCAATAATAGGTTCAGTGCACTATGCAATGAGCGTACATGAAGTTTTCTTCCGTCAAGTCCTTTAAGCCACTTACGTTTGTACCTGCGACAATGTGCTGATACATCATAAGGTGCTAAGGTATCCTTAATGCTACTGGATAACTTTTTGATTGCAGGAGTATTCTTTAGGAATTTAGCCTTGAGTTTCTTTCCGTCCTCTTCGGTTCCTCCGACAATCTCACCAATCTTTGCATTACCGCCACCATAGAGGAACGCATAGATAAATGTTTTAGCTTGATTTCTTGTCTCAAGCCCTGCGTTCATTTGGTTAGCTGTATGAATATCACCATTGAGTATCTCATGAGCATACGCTCCGTGGTCGAATGGTGCTAAGAAATGAGCTAAGCAACGCAACTCTAAGCCTGAGCAGTCAATACCTGCTTGGTACCACCCTTCAGGTACTCCAAAGAGTTCTCGACATTGATAGCCATAAGGTTTGTCAATAGCAGGTACTTGAGCTACGTTAGGGTTGCTGTGAGTAGCTCGTCCTGATACTGCTCCATTAGGGTTTACCTTGCCATGAATTCTATTGTCGTCTCCTAGTAGCTTGAGCCATGCTTGATTACCATCTGCTAATTGTCCTAAGCGTTTAGATAACATGAAGGCAGTACTGTAGAGTTGAGCTATATGTCGTACTTCATCACTGGCTTTAGGGTCGTTGATGATTTCCTGTAGGCTCTCTTCGTCTAACTTGAGTTTCCTATTGGTCTCCTCTCCGTCCTCATCAGTTTCGATTTCGTACATTGAGTCTAACCATTGGTATCCAAAATGCTCACCTAAGATATACTTCAGTTGATCTCTTGAATTAATCTTAAATTCCTTGTACTTCTGTACTGGTACTCCTGCCTTGTATCCTAGCGTTTTATTGTCTCGCTTAGGAATGAATATTCGGTCAGGAATTTTTGGTACATACTGCGTAAGTTCTTTGGTGATACGCTCATGTTCTTCTCTTAGCTCTGCTTCAAGGATAAGTGCTTTTTGTTTGTCGAATGGGAAGCCATTCTTTTCTTGCTTTTGCATTAACCATTGAGCCTTATGTTCAATCATTGAAGCGTGCTCAGTGAAGCCTTTGTCGACAAGTTTTTCGTACAGCTTAGTTGTTACCACTACGTCCTGCTTATTGTAGGCAAGCATATCTTCATTAAAGACTGCCCATACGTCGCCTTCATTATCTTCGCTGTAGGTACCCTTGAGTACTCCTAAGCGGTACCCAAAGGCTTCTAAGCTGTAGCGTCCATAGAGTTTCTTGGGTAGTACTCCTTTTCTCATCAAGCCAATATCTACGTCCTTCATATTGGAATAGACAAGTCTTGCTAGGATAAGTGTATCAACTACCTTTTCGTGCTCAAATTTAACCCCATAGAGCTTCTCTAAGCATGGAACGTCAAACGCTATAACATTGTGCCCACAGATTTTGTCGGCTTGTAAAAGTTGCTGTACACCTTGCTCAATCTCATTAGGTCTGTACTCATAGAATTTGTCTGCTTTAGTATCATAGATTACCATGCAGTGTACTTTAGTTACAGTATCAAGAAGTCCATTTGTCTCAATATCAAATATCAGCATAGTTCTTTAAGAGCCCTTTTAGATAGCTGTTTTGTGTTTTCATTTCAGCAATATCGTGCTCGTTCTCCTCGATTAGTTTTTCAATTTGTCGCTTTTGTTGGGCTCTCAGCCACCCTTGGAAGTCTAAGGCTCCTTTCTCTAGCTTGAATAAGATTTTTAATAGCAAAGCGTACAGCTCCTTTCTTTATTTTTTCATGTAATTTCGTGTAGCGTGTTCTTTACGTCTACCTTCAGAATAGTTACTTACTCGTCTTAGATAACCAATAACTCGTGTACCATAGTCAATCTTTTCTGTCTCCCCACACTTCGTGCAGTGATCCTCAGTATTAACATTGATGTATCCACAGTTATCACAGATGGTTACTAAGCAGTTGAATGTCCAGTAGTTACAGCCGTATTCGCCTGCTAGACAAAGTAATTTATATGCCTGCTCTTCAGTTAAGAGTTGAGCGATGTTAAGATGACAAGCACTACCACCATCAAGATACTTAACCATGTCTTTACCATGTAGCTTTAGTCGGTCAAGGATAGTCATGTCCGTATTTTCTACAGGATAGAAATAGGAATTGTAGCAGTCTCGATTAGTCTTAATGTCGTCAGCTTTATCCCATTGAGCGTTCTTTACACCTAAGTTCTCAGCAGGTACAAATTCAGTATTGAAGCGTACCTTGTAGTCCTTATAGGCTTCTTTGTTGAGTGTATAGATTTGGTTTAGGAACCCACTAACTGTCTTGATGTACAAGTCAGGGTCTTTCACTGGATCTACACGAAGATATTCCATGCCCTCAAGCATACCATTGATACCAATAGTACAGAATTGCTTATCAAGACTGATGAAGCCTGCACTGTATGCAGGAAGCAAGCCTGCCTTTAGGTAGTCCTCAATGACTGCTCGGTGAGCCATTAGATACTTTTGTACTCGTTTGATTAAATCAGGGAACGCATAGATACCTTTATGATGACGTTGGATAAAGCGGTTCATGTTGATAGTGATAACCTGTACACTGCCAGTAGATACACCACCTGCACCTAAAGTGTAGCTAAAAGTATTGTCAGCAAGCTCATTGCGTAAGCGACAACAACTTGCTAAGCTGTCTGCACTTTCACTTTGGTAGACAAAGAAGGATAAACCTTTACTCATGTGCTTAGCTAATATATGTGCAAAGTCATCGTCCTTAGGTTTACCAGTCTCCTTGTCGACAAGCACTGCACTTGTTAGCACTGGGTATGTCAATAGTTCTTTCTCTCGTTCTTCACGGAACCAGTTCATAAAGAAGTCCTGAAGTTTAGAGATACTTTGGTAGTTCGCTTTGTCGCCATCAGGGAACGTGAATTCACCAAAGACGCTCTCAAAGTAAAACTTATCGAATACAGAGATATTCCAAAAGACGCTTTGGTTACCTCGTGCACTTGCAGGTTGATTGATTGCATAGACTACACCTTGTAGTTCTTGAGCAATTTCTTTAGCATTTGTCTCAAGGTAATTGTCGCCATAAGACTTGCGTGCAAAGTGGTCGAAGTACATTAAGAATTCTACTGTTGCGATTGCACCTGCGAAGCCACTGGCTACTTGATAGACAAGGTTTACGAAGCTACCACAGAATGACTGTAGATTAGTAGGAGCAGTGGAAGTACCGCCTAAAGGTTTAGTGCCCTCGAATAAATAAGGGAACATATTGATACTCGCACAGTATGGTCGTAAAGAAGTCTCATCGTGAATGTAAATGAGATGGTTCTTAATGTCCTGCTCGTACTGGTGAGCGTACTCACTACCGAACATTTCGATAAGTTTAGCTTCGACAAGTGCTCGATTGATTTGAATTGTCTCGAATTTGTATAGCTCACTCTCAAGGATACCGATGTTCTTACCATCGACATTACTGTTAGGATCTACAATAGAGCCATCAGCAGTATTGAAAGAGTCCATATAGTTTTTGATAAAGTTTACTTTTGTTTGAATTTGGTCATCTGTAAGTTTGTTAAGTAATTTTTTAGCCATTGTTCTCCTTTGTAAAAAATGATGTAATATTTGTCCATTCGCCATTAGGCAATTTGTAAAGCATTTTTTGGTTGGTCGTTGGGCTTGCTAAGCCACCTTGACATTCAATGTAACGTCCAATCTTGAGCCATGTTAAGTGCTCTTTGTTATAGGGGAATTCAATACAGCCATGGTAGAGCCCTACTGGATATTCCTTAGAGATAGGCTTTACGATTTTCTCTAGGAATTCTTCAGGGTCAATCTCATAGTTTGTCGTACCACCCATGAATACAACTGCGGTGATACCTCGTTGTGTCTTGATGTATTCCTTTAGGTCATCTACAGTTAGCCACTTGGCTCCATCGTCCGTCCAAAGTTCAGGACTATGACAGCCTTCACAGTGCTGTAGACAATTACCAATTTCAAAGAATACTGCAATTTCATTAGGTAGTTCTGTTAGAGTTACACCTTGTCCCATTACTGGAATTTTCATAAGGCTAACTCCTTTGCTTTGTTGTAGGTTTTCAATAAAGTAATGTACTTGATCTGTGCTCGGTCGTGGTCAAGTAGATTTAAAGAGCTCATCATTTCATCTTTAGCATCCGCTACTTCACTTTCTAACCAGTCCATGTACTTGTCGTTATTCGTCAAAATTCAGGAACCTCATTATCACTTTCTATGTCGTTCATTAGGTCTGCGTCAGGAATTTCTAATCGGTTTTTCTCCTTGTTAAACCAAAGTTTTCCACCTATTCCTGTATCACCAGTTTGGCGACATTTTAATACTCGAATTTGTACTAAGTTTTTCTTTACATCACTATCAGCTTGTTGGTTGCGTTCTAGTGCTATGATTGTGTCCGACAACTGAGCTATTGCTTGACTTCCTCGCAAGTCCTCTAGGGATATACTTCCGCCTTCTTCAGCACTCTTCTTGCCATCTCCTCGTTTAAGATGACAAATACAGATAAGTCCTACTCCTAGTTCTTCGCATAGTTGTCTCAAGCGTGTCATAAGAATATCAATCAGCTTCCGCTCGTTGTTACTCTCAATGCCACTTACAGCTATACTGATATGGTCTATAAGGATAAAGTCGCACTTTTCTGTTACAGCCATATAGCGAATAGCATTTAGGATAGCGGAGTTATCTAGTGAACCAAAGTGGTTATACATGACAAACTTACCAGTTCCTAAGGTGTGATTAAATGCTTCAGTGTATTGGTCGTTAGATATACCTTTACGACTAAGGTGTACTGGTTTGTTTAGGTATAAACCGATGTAGCCTTTAGAAGTCCTAAGTACGTTCTCCTCTAACATCATTGAGCCTATCTTTAAGCCATGCTCCATGACTAAGTGGTAGCCTATCTCTCGGATCATCGTGGACTTACCTATACCAGTACCTGCGGTTAGCATTGTGATTTCACCTTTGCGTACCCCTCGTATCATTTTGTCTGCTTTCACAGCCCATGGTAGGGAATACCCAGTTACTTCTTCAGGCTCTTCAAGTAGGTCATCAAGTAATGTGTCAGCATTGATGATGTTCTCAGGTGTTACCTTTTTAGCGTTCTCTAGAGCTTCTAAAAGTTCATTGCCTTTGTCGTTGATATAATACTCGTTAGGGTCTTTGTACTGCTTTAGTACAGCTATACGGAGCTTCTCAGGAGACAAAATACCTTCAATTTCTTTTGCACCTTTGCGTCCTGCGTCATCATTGTCGAATACGACTACTACCTCGTTGAAGCCTTCAAGCCACTTGAGATTAGCTTCAAATACTTTCTTAGCACTTTGCACTCCGCATGGAATACTTACGACTGGCTCTTGATTTCCCAGTAGTTGGCTAACAGTTAAGCAGTCGATTTCACCTTCAGTAATGATAAGACGTACTCCATTGTTGTATAGTTGTTGTCCAAAGAATGTCGTACTTAGTTTTCCCTTGACTGCAAAGGACTTGTCTTGGAAGCGTAGCTTTTGTCCGACAAGAGTACCATTTTCATCAAAGTAATTAGCTACTTGGCAGGGCTTACCTTTGTATGTCGTATAGTAGTACTGGTATTTTCTACAGGTACTCTCTGTGATACCTCTAGCCTTCAAAGGTTTGAGCGTCATATCACTGATGAAGTCGTCATACTTAGTTGTCGTTTGTGTCTCATTGCTATTGTGCAGTGCATTACAGGAATAGCAATAGGTATGCCCATCAGTGTATTCGCTTAGAGCGTCTGATGATCCACAGTCAGGGCAAGGTAGATGAGCCCTTAGAATTTCTGAAGAGCTCATCGAATGGCCATATCTTCGACTGATACGTCTACATCGTCAGGTTCTAAGTCGTTGCTTGAGATTGCTTCGGTAACATAAGCGATTGCTTCGTTCTCCGTTACGTCCTCTAACTCAACTTCGTAGAGCTCAACTCGTTTAGCATAGATAGTGATAGACTTATGTTTCCTGTCCATCATGCACTGGTACTCTCTAAGCTCCTCTCGTGTATCACTCAATGATTTCAACTCCTTTATATTTCTCTCGTAGTGCATTGAGTATAACTTCAAGAGCTACTTGAGCTTCTTCTGTAATGTCTGCTAGTACACTGATAGTAGTGTCATAGTTGTCCATTTCACCAAATGCAACTGCTTCTTCAGGACGGAATTTATTTACTTGTCCGTCAGCAGTAATAAGGTAATGATGTGGGAAGAATAAGTAGCCTGCCTTTTGGCTGTTCTTCAAGATAACCTCAGGGTCTTTGTCATGCAATGCGTACTGAGTTACTTTAATGTATTTAGTCTCTTTACGTTCCTTTAGCTTTCCGTATGTTTTGATTATGTTCACCTCGCTTTCTCCTCTATCCATTTCTTAGGAATGACTGTACCGATGTGATATTGGAAGCCATTCTTTTTACACCAATCGCTGTATTTGTTAGCCTTGGTCTTGTTACTGATATATTGGTCTTTCATAAATAAAAATCTTATGTCTAACTCAGGGTGTTGCTTCTTGATTGTTAAGTGCTTGCTCCTGTCCTCAGGCAAAAAGAGCCCTTTGGCTTCGACAATAATGCCGTTCGACAAAATGAAGTCAGGCTTATAGTAGTGCTCAGTTGTGTAGGGCACTTTCATTGTCTCGTATTCAAAGGGTACTTTTGCTTTCTCAAGGTTAGCCTTCACTTGGCTCTCAAAATTACTGCGTGTAGATTTGTCGGCTCGCTTCTTAAAGCCCCCTAAGCGACTGAAGCTCCAACCTTTAGCCATTAGTGATTACCATTCAACGTCATCACTGTCGCCTACTGCACCTTCGCCTTTAGCTTCTACATCGAAGCCATAGCCTTCAGCACTACCGCCACCACTGTATTCTTTAAGGTCTTTCACTAGAATTGCATTGAGACGTAAAGTGATACCATAGTTCTTAGCGTTCATGATGTATGGATCAGCAGTAACAGCTACTTGTACAGTAGAGCCGTTACCGATTTTTGTACCTTTAGGAAGTGGCTCACCATATTTGTCGAATACTGGAAGTGTTTTCTTAACTAATTCTCCAGTTAATTTATTCTTGTACTCATGTTTAGTCTTAGCTTTAAAGCACTCTCCATACTCTTTGTCCTCTTTAACCGACAAGTTGATTGGTACTTTGCGATTAGCTTTCTTGTCTAGTTGTTCCTCTACTTCGTTGAAGAGTTCCTCTAGTGCGTTCTTGAAGGCTTCAGTTTTCTCATCACTTTCTAGTTTCACCATGATGGAATAGCCAATCTCATTGCCATCGTATGTCTCAGGGCTGTCAGTGTGTGCCCAACAAGCCGTGCCGTTTAGTTTAAAATCTTTTCCTAGTTTTGTTTTTGCCATCTATATGTTCTCCTTTTGACAAAATAAAAGAGCACTCATTAAGAGTGCCCTTAGAATATATTTAGTTACTTACCAGTACTACCGCTTTCAATTCCTCGTTCAGTGTCCTCGATTACTTCACCTTCGACAAATGCCATCGGTACTGTTTTCTCAAGCCAACACTGAGCAATTCGTTGTCCTTCTTCAAGGTATACAATTTGTTTACTGAAGTTGCGAACGTATAACATTACTTCACCTCGGAAGTCCTCATCGACAATTCCTTCAATGTTAGCTAGTGCGATTGGATAATCTCGTCCTACACTGGAACGCAACTGGATCCGCAATGTATGTCCTTTAGGAATTTTTACCTTGAAGCCTAAAGGAATTTCTGTAGCTTTTACTTGTACTGCTACTGGCGGTACTGAGACTGTCATTGGAATTGCAATGTCCATACAGCCTGCTCCTTCAGTTTTAGCTTCAGGAATTACTGCTTTGTCGTTAAGTAGTTCGATGAGTACCTGCTCACCATTCAGTGTGATTGTTTCTTCTTGTACTTTCTTAGTGCTTGTGCGTGCCATTATTTCTCCTTTGGTTAATGTGCTTGTTTAATAATTGTCGTAATGATTTCTTGAGCGTTGCTTAGGTTATCAGGTGTTATATGGTTAGCAATGTACATAGCGATTAATGTATTTTTAGATGGAATAAAGATAGCTAATAGAGTGCTAATAATAAACACCACCCATATTGCTTTTACCTCATTAGAGCTTCTTTCATCATAAAAGTCATAGTCTGTATAAACTATAGCTAAGGCGGTTACTGCAAGTATTGCTACTACAGCTAAGATAAGGATAAGTGGGTTTACTAAAGATAATGTATAGACTAGCCATGGGCTGATGATTGGTTCCATTAATTTTACTCCTCTTCGATTTTAAAATAACGTCTCCACCATATATCTGCTGAGATACCTACTCGTGTACTATTTTTTAGCTCATTTTTTCCAATATTACTTACTGTAGTACTTAATAGTCTTTCATATGGTAGATCTACCCCACGATTTCCGTCAGGCTTCTCTGTTACAATTACTATAGTTCCTACTGGTAGCAGTTCCTTTAGTTCTTCTACAGTAAAGTACTCAGCGTTGTACCACTTGTTTGGTTCTAAGGTTTTCTTTGGTTCTTCTTCTAGTAGCTCTAGAGCTGCTTCAACTGCATACCAAGCACGCTTACTTTCTACTGAATGGTATGCTATAGTTGTCTTCCAACCCAGTCCTTCTTTTTCATCTAGTTCAATAAGGTAATCAGTTCCATCTTGTCTATTTCTAGGTTCTCTAATAACTACACCTTTCATTTTTCTCTTAATAGAGCTATCATTTACTATTACTCGGTCTCCTACTTTAAACTTATGTTTAACTTCAGGCTCCTTTGGTTCTGCTTTAGGTGTATAGACTGGTACTGGCGGTTCTCCAATAACAATGTCCCTGTTATCCTTATCTTTAGTCTCAAGCACTTCAATTAGCTTCTCAGCGTAGTGCTTAATTTTCTGTGCGTCCGTTAAGGCTTGCCCTTTGTCTCGCAAGGTATACTTAATGATGTTACCTTTAAGGTATGCGACAAATTCCTCAGTGGTGAAGTTCCGCTCCATGATTTCCCATGGTTGAATGTTTAGTTCTTCGTAGTGTTTGCTATTTGTATTCATGATGTTATCTCCAGCCCCAATTACTTGTTAAGTATGTTTGAATTAAGAATAATAATTGTAGTCGTCTGTAGTGCACTTGTTGTGCTCTGAAGTTTTTAGCCATTGTTACTCCTCGATGATTTTAAACCACTCTTTCATAAAGACGTCCCCTACACTAATAAATACCTTTTCACTCCAATTACCTTTTACAATATCCTTAACTTCTCTTTCTACTGTTCGTGTAGGTGGTTCTTTTTCCATGCCTTCATATCTTGTGTTTTCTTCTACTTCTACTAAGGTTCCTGCTTGTAGTAGTCTTTCTAGTTTTTCTTTAGTAAAGTCTGTAGTATGGTACCATTTGCCTACCTCTAGCTCCTCTTCAGTAGTCTCAGGCTCGTCTATTAGTGTTAGCTTTCCAGTTAGTGTGAAGCTCTTAATAGGTGTGCCTTCGTCATCTAATAGGAATACTTTCTTTGCTAACTGCTCTTCAAGATCTGCTACACGCTTCTCAAGGTCTTTTCGTTTTTCGTTTTGTAAAACTGCTAGGCTTTCGCTTAGAAATCTATTTTGTTCTCTAGTGTAGAATAGGTCATGTCTAGTACTTTCTAGCATTTCTTTAAGCTCTTCATTTTCTTCCATAAGCACTTTCTTTTCTGCGATAAGCTCTTTACAGAATTTAATTAATGGTTCGTATGTTGGTCTGAAGCTAAACATTAGTAATCTACCTCCTCGTTTAACAATGTTTCTTTAACTGCTACTGGTAAAATTCGTCCAGTTGTTGTCTCAATGTTCATTAAGACTTCTTTGTCGTGTACATTGGTATCGTCAAGCTCAATGCTCACTACTTTTAGTGTTCTCATGTCAATTAAGTATTTCATCGTTCGTGTGTCCTTTCTATTAACTCTAGTGCCACGAATAGAAGAGCGTGAGTGCTCCTCTATCTTGTGGTGCAATTAAAAATCTTAGTGAGTTTCTTGCGAATACTTAGTGAAAAATGAAGGTGCTTGTTAGGATATTCTCTAGGTTTAGATTGCCTTTAGGTGGCTCAGGAATGTCCGACAAATCTTCACCTGTCATTTCTTCTACATAGTGTTTAAACTGTTCAATAGGTTCGTGTTCTGTATATAGCTTATATAACTGTTCACGGATAACCACTTGCAGGTGTCTTGCTTCCCCTAGTGATGTACCGAAGCTGTCATGTATTGTCGTATAGTTAGACAAGCCTGCTTCGTTTACTACCATCATCAAGTGTGTACTATCTAAACTATGGATGAAGTTAGGGGCTACACCATTCTTTTGACCATTAGCGTCTAGGCTTTCATCTTCTGCTATGTCTTGGTAATATCCTCTCCATTGACATTTATCACCGAAGCGTGTTCTGAAGCTCTTTTGTACCATTTTGAGATACTGTTGCTGTACTGGAAGTCCCAAAGGTGTCCACCAATTAACAGGTAGTCCATGCTTAGTGAGCACTTTAGCTAGTGCTTTTAGATACTTCATGCCTTCTGTAGCACTGACTACTGTGGTCTGTACTTCTTGCCATACCAGTTTTGCTAAGTATTTAGCACAAGGTACAGCAAAGCGGTCGAAGTGTGGGTTCCCTTTTGTCGTATCTTCATGGATCTGCTCTTGGAAGCCGTATTGCCCACTACCATAAGCTAGTGTCATTACGTTACGCTTCACTACCTTGCGTGTAACCCCATGAGCTAACCATGCTTGAGCCATTGAGCGTGTCCCAAAGTGTACTCTTTGTCCACCCCCAACTTCTTCCTTTTCGACTTCATCTAGTGTTCCGCTTACTGCGTCCTCTTTGACAATCTTGAGTACCTTATCGGCTACTTGTTGATAAATGTCAGCAGGTCTTTCATGGTCAATAAGGTTCACTGCACTTCCGCCTACTTCATCTCTAAGCATTGCTGAGTAGTGCTGTAGTCCTGAGCAAGTACCATCATAGGCGATTACTAAAGGGCAACTGTAGCCTTCATATGTCTTGTTCGCTTGGTAGTACTCAAGAGACTTAACGTATTCCATAGCCCATGCTAGGAATTGTAAAGGCTCATCTGCGTCAGTCCACCAAAGGTAGTCCAAAGGGTTCTTTGCACTGTCGACAATATGAGAGTGGTGAGCTTTCACCCATTCAACTTGCTCTGCATGAGATACTTTGTCGTTGCCCCATAGGTTCGCCCCTTGCCAGTACAGGAGCTCTATATCTTGGCTATCCTTGAGTGGTACAGGGTCGCTGTAGATGATTAGGGACTTCATGAAGTCGTCGCCTTGGTGGTTAAAGAGTGGAATAGGATATATACGTCCACGGAAGTCGATATTGCAAGGGAAGTAGATATTGTCATATCCCTTGAATTCTTTAGCGTATCTAAAGATCCTTAACACTCGAAGTGCTTTACTGCGTCTTGCTACTTCAATTTCTATCCATTTTCCGAAGCGTTTATTAAAGTCTTTCTTTGTCTCTTTAAATTTCATTACAGGCTCTGGCTCATGTGGTTCCATACTTGCTATGCCTGCTAGTCCACCACCTTGCTCAATGATGTTATTGATAACTTCATACATATCTTTATTGATACGATAAGATGTTTCTTGAATTTTATTGACTGCCCCATATATCTTGCTCAAGTCAACGTCCCTGATTTTCTTTAGGTATCCTTTGACTACCTTTGTCTTACCGACAAGGTGATTAATTCTCATGAAGTGTAGGCGGTTCGCCATCGCTCCATAGTATCCGCCATGACTTAGGTCGTCCCATGGTCTAGGCTTAATGATTGTTGGTGTGCGGTCGACAATAAACTTACTAATAAACTCTGCATTATATCTATAGGTATCTAATAGTGCTTGAGTTGGCTCTAGGTAGTGGATACTGTTTTTACATTCTGTAACCTTGATTAGGTCTGTAGACTTCACTAGGATATACAAAAGGTCTACCCCTAGTAGCATGATTACTGCCTTTTCAAACTTAACCCACTCAAATTTATTTTTCTTCATGACGTTGGCTATATGTCTTTCTTTTTGCCCTTGGTAGGCTCTCTTATTGAGCCCTTCTTGGATACGATTGACTTGAGTGCCTGTTCCGTCCTGCTTTAGGTACGCTTCAGTGTATCCGTTGTAGTATAGAGATTTACCTATTTGAAAGGCTACACTCGATACGTTCGCCTTGTGGTCTGTCGCTAGGGTCTCATTGATTGCACGCTCTAGCACTGTCGCACAAATGTTTAGTATCAAGTTTTCTCGTCCAAAGGCTTCTAGCATTGCTCTGAGAAGTGGTACATATTTCTTGCTCACCCCTCGCTTTGGCTTGGTCTGTTCGTCTATCCATGATCCAATGTTAGTGGCTAGGGCTTCGACAAATAAGTTTTTTAAGCCACTGCCTAAAGGTTGGCTAGTTATTCGCCCTTGGTTTCTTGCCTGCTCCAGTTTTTTCTTGAATGTCTCTTGAGCTAGGGTAGTATAATATTGTTCAAGTTCTATTTGTTGCTCTAGTGTTACGCTTTTCATATGTCTTGTCCTTCCCAGTGGTCGGCTGTAGGCTTACCGCCTTATACGTCTTGACCACCCTATGAGCCTAAAATTGGGTATAAAAAATACACCTATCGATAAATCAAGGTTTCAATAGGTGTATTTAATTAGGTATCCTATGGGAACACTGCCAGCGTCTCCGCTATGTCCTCATAAGTTTTGTTATAGAGTTGATACAGTTTTTCGTGTCTCATGGCTTCCATGGGTGCTAGCTCTCCGCCATTTTCCTTTGCGTCTGCTTCTATCTTCTCTATGCTGTCCCTTAGTTTGTGCAGGGTGTTCGCAAGCTGTCGGCTTGCTATCTGAAAGCTCCTGCACTGGCTTTCTAATTCTTTTTTAGTCATTAGTAGTCCCCTATAAAATTAAAGTAACGCTCTAGGCTTATGTATTTCTCTAAGCCTTCCTCAGTACCTATATATAAATATTCTTCGCCGTCTGTAGGCTTGTATCCGTTCTCCTGAAGGAACAGCGTGAAGGCTTCTTCAGTTATGCCAGTTTCTTCAAATAACCAATAAGGGACTGGTCTGTATCCTAGCTCTTCGGCTTGTCGTTCTGCTACTTCCCAAACCGTTAAGGTCTCAAGGTCTCCTCTTAGGTCGTCGCTTACAATTAATTGAATTATTAATAATGCCTTTTGCTCGCTGTGGTGTTCCTTTAGTTGCTCGAATAGGTCTCTAGTGTTTAACATGGTTATGTATCCTTTCTTATAAGTCGTATAACATACAATCTAATTCGCTTTCTTTCTCTTTGGCTTTTTTACTCATGAAGTCGTTTGTTGTTACTTCACTAATAGCTAGTAGTTTCCCTCTGAGTAGGTCTACGTCCATATATTCAGGGTGTCTTTTTGCTTTGTAGGCTTCTCTTATCATTGTGTCCGCCTCTGTCATATACTTTTCATAGGTTTTATATAGTTTTGTGTATGCGTCCATGCTTCATATCTCCTTATGCTTCTACTAACTGCACTTTATAGCCTTCCTTTTTAATCAGCCCCTGCAAGGCTTCCGCTAATAAATAGAGCTCGTATGATGTTAGCCCATCGCCTACCCATTCCACTTGTCCGTTATCTTGGTATAGAATATATGAGCTTTCATCGTGAATTATTTCTATTGTTGTACCTGTGATTTGACTTATAGCAGTCTCTAGGGCTGTGAATACGTCCCATTTACTTCCTTCTTTGTCTAAAATCACTCTTCCGTATTTTGTTATAAATGCTTGTAGTCCTTGCCCCAGTTTCATTGTTTCCACCTCTTGTATATACATTTTGTTATTACATGGTATCTAAAAAATATTATTCTTCGTTATCTATCTGTGCTATGCATAGGTGAGCCCAAAGGGTGAGCCCACCTATAATGATTGCTAATAGTATCATCTATACACCTCTAATACTTCTGAGTACTTGCATAGGTACTCTATGCCTTCCCAATATTTTTCTTTTTCTTCTGCTGTTCCGTATTCGTCCCCACCTTCTGCCCATTTTGGCTTACTATCGACAAATATAATACTATCTTCATATCTTAGACAAGTGCGGTAGCTTTTTAATACATCAATACATACCCAATCAGGGAGCTCGTTCCCTATATTCTCTAAGGTAGTCAAGACATAATCTTCTAGGTTGTCATAAAATGTGAAATCATAATTGTCGATTAAGTCTATAATATCTTTTAGTGCTTCGCCTTCATTCAATAGAATATGTGTAGCTCTCTTTTGGTTTTCGTTCCATGTAATAATACTTTCTTTTAATTCTTTGTATTTCATTTTTATTACTCCTCTTCTTCGTCCTCTTCTGTAATACCTAAGCTCTCATAGATATACTCATCATCAAACCAAAGAAAATCGTTTATTTCAGTCATTTCATGAAGGTCTAGCTCTTCAATTAAATATAAAAGGTCTTCCTCTTTGTCGTTCTCTTTGATATACTCAAGGGTATCAATAGCACCACTCCAACAGTTTTCTAATAAATCCATGAAGTCCATTTTTGTTTCTGTGATTACTGTAATATACATATTTACCGCCTTTCAGTACATTTGTTAGTACATCATGTTTAAAATTTTTAGGGGCCCAGCCCTTATCTTTAATTACATTATACACTTGTTAGTACATTATGTCAATACAAAAGTACAAACTTTTTATATAAGTTTTCAGTTATTTTGTATTTACAATTTGTTTATACTTGTGTTATACTATAGGTGAAAATTAATACTATTTTTTACTCTTCTGAAGGGGTGGCAACTCATGGAAAAGAATTATCAATTATTATATTACTATGCAAGTCTTGACGCTGATAGTACTATAACGCTTCGTATCCCTCATGAACTTAAAGAAGGTTTTCAAAAAGTATGTAAAGATGGGAACATAAGCAAGGCTATTCGTGAATTTATGGTGAATGAGATAGCTACAAAAAGCGTTGCTCTTCCCAATGATGATGGTACCTATACGATTAAATTTAGTCATCTAGTTAATAGAGATTAATCTACCACGATCTAAAAATTGCATATGTAAAAATCGACACAAAAAAGGCAACTGATGAAGCTGTGAATTATAGCTCTTTCGGTTGCCTTTTGTATTACTTTAGTACACTAAAGTTTTATATAGGTAATTTGTGTTGATTAATAATTAATCTATTTGTCGTACCACTGGTTATCTAAATGAGTACGACAAAAACTTATTGGTTGTCGGATCGTTGATGAGTACTTCAGAGTTCTTATGTATTCTTAATGACTCCTTCACTAGCGTAACGTAACGGAATGAGCCGATTGTGCGTAGCTCGATTGGCGACTGTAGTGAAGTGTAGCGACACTCATTGTTCTATAGTGATAGTGATTGCATGGCACTATAGCAGTACCCATTGTGTGCAACGTGTATTCTATTGGTATGCTTGAGTATTGCTGTTAGTACCCTCATGAGAATTACGTTGTGCCCATTGGCTTTTCCAGTGGTCGTCTGTCGTTAGGTACATCACTGTCCTACACGGAACACTACTGTGTGCACTGTAGCTATCACTTCAGCACTGCCTATAGCGTACCTATCTGTGCTGTCGTGTTGTGTGCAATTAGTCTCTCAAGGGCTGTCCATAGCCCTCAATCAAAAAGAGACTAATTGTGCACAACAATGACTGCCTGTGGAGAACAGTTGGATATCCTTTAGTGTGCTAAAGTATTCCTTAGCTAGTTCTGTGGTTATCCATCAGGTAGTCATTAATAGTCGTCATTGGTTAGTTGTCGGTACTCTCCAGTGAACGACGTGAAGTCCATAGGACGGAGCACGGAGTGAACCATAGGTAGTCAATAGTTATGCTATACGATTTGTACACTATGTCTACTGTAGGTGGACTAAAGAGTGCTAATGTATTTCTGCGGTGTACAAATTGCACGTCAGCAGGATTAAAAATTAAGTTCTCGCATACAGTAACTAAGCCCCACCCTTTAGGAATACCTGTGGTTGTGCGGAGCGAACATGCTCTAGGTAGTAGAGGTAACTCTGAGTGAACCTGCGGAGTGCCAAGCGTGAGCGAAGGTACGACAAGGCAGGGGCACAGGGGGCTCAGGCTCTAATCTTAATAGTATATATGGGCTCATAAAATTTTGTAGCAATTTTCCCCTCTAGGTGGACATTAGGGACTTATGGTTAATATATCGTTATCGGAAGTAATATAAAAACAAAAGAAAAACTAGCTTATATTGCTATAAGCTAGTTTATGTAGATTAAATCAAATAATAAGTTAAAACTAATTATTTATCATAACGAGTCTATTCTTTTTATATATTTAGCGAGCTCAGGCTCATTGATAGTCACTTTATCAAATTTAGGTTCAATGATTATACGGCCCTTATAATCCATTAAACCATATTTACCATCAGACTTATAAACAAATAAATCTTTATAAAATGACGTTATGTCATCATCAAAATATGGTAATTTGAATAGTTTATAACCTAAATTAGTATCAATCACATATTTTGTTTTATCATAGGTTGCTGTAGTAACTTTATTTAATACATAAATAGGCTTAGTTGTATCTATACTATCATATACTTCATCAAATAAAACACCATATTCAGCATTAAATATATGACTCCCATTAGAATCCTTTAATACAAAGCTACGATCACTTAATTGTTCATAAGAATCATAGTTCATGTGTACAACAATTTGATTTAAGGAGTTAATAATACCATACTTATTATTTTCATTAGATACAACAAAATAATTAAACTCATTACCTAAATGTTGTATAGATTTATAATTTGCAGGAATTACTATTTCATTCTCACCTATTCTCATTCCATACAAAGTATTACCTTTTTTATCTACTTGACTAAATAATTCATAGGTATCTGATGGTTTTCTACTATATAGACGTTCTTCTGAATATCCAGCTGTTCCCGCTCCATTTCCAATAAGTTCTTTATAGTCATCAGTATTAATAAGATGATTTGCTTCATTTTCGGTTAAAACAACTCCATCTTCTGTAACATATTTAGTATAACCATCAAAGGTATGGATTATAAATAGCAGTTTTTGATCTTTCTTAGATTCTAAGAAGTCAATATTCTTCCAACTATCTTTTATAGGATTAGTAAGAATTTGATTACCATTATTTTGGTTATACAAATACCAATAATCTCCTTTTCGTCCTAATATTAAATTTTTATTTACACTACTATATTGATTTACTACATCATTAATAGCATAAGTACCATTTGAATTAACTAATTTAAATCCATCACCGGTTAATGCTTTTGCATGGTCATAAGAAAATGCATATTCATAGCCTGCAGGAAAATATGCTAATTCAACTAAATTTACATATCGCTTTTGACCATTTTCATAAAAGGATCCATATACGTAGTTATTGTTATATCCATCCATATACTCTACATGCAAATTATTATAAGGACCAAGTATCCAACTCCCATTTTCATCGACGATAGTCTTACCAGCTGTGGATTCTAATGTAATATATTCTTTTGCAGATGTTATATTACATGCAGCCAATGCTATAGCTAATCCTAATATAAATTTTTTCATATATCTCTCCATAATATTACACAACACAATAATAATTAATTTCATAATACCATAATTAACTTTTTTAATTAAATGATTCCTTTACATACGCTTACAAATTATAACTATCTAATAAAAACTTACTATTTTCCAAAATTATATATTGAAATTTTTAGAATTAAGTTGTAAAATAAGCATATGAATTATGTAATTTACTCATATTAACTCTCATGGAGGTATTATATGTGCTGGTGTGATATCGTAAGTAAAGCTAAAATTGGCAGTTTAAAACATTTAGGTAATGGTATGGAAGGTTCTTTAAGATTTTTAGCAGAAATCATTGTAGGTCTTAGTATTCTTCGTGTATTCGTAAACTGGATTTTTGGCATTTAGACCTTACAATTAGGGTTATAGGACAAAAAGTGTTGCTGTTAATGCCGATGGAACTAGTTAAATACTAGCTCTATCGGCATTTTATCTTTTTGAGTAACTTTTACATATAGGACAAAAAGTGTTGCTAAAAAGTCGGAAACCCCTTGATTTTACTGACTCAAAAAAGGTTTTATCTTTCTAAAGAGATATATTTTTTAGAAGGAGTATAATTATGAAACTAGTCAGATGCCCTAATTGTGGTTTCGTCTGTAAGAGAAATGGTAAAACAAGTGCGGGTTCTCAACGTTGGTATTGTAATCAATGTTCTTGCTCATTCACAAATAAAGTGAATAAAACTAATAATAATTTACAGATATTTTTGGATTGGTTATTTGGTAAACACACACAGTTAGATATGGCTGGCGATGGACGTTCATTTCGTAGAAAAACATCACAGTTTTGGGAGCTTTGGCCATTACCACCAAAAGTTGAATCATCAAGTAGTGTGGTATTTGTTGATGGTATTTATTTAGCTAGAAATGCTTGTATTTTAATCTGTTGTAATGAGACGCATGTCTTAGGCTGGTATGTTTGTAGATATGAGCATTCTAAGGCTTGGGAGGCTTTATTACGACGTATTTCATCACCTATAGTAGTTATATCCGATGGTGGTACCGGCTTTCAAAAGGCATTAAAAAAAGTTTGGCCGAAAGCCAAACTACAAAGGTGCTTATTTCATGCATTTCAACAAGTAAAACGCTATACAACAATACGTCCTAAAACGATTGCTGGTTGTGAGTTATATGGAATTGCAAGGGATTTATTAACAATACACACGCAAGATCATGCTATGAAGTGGGTACAAAACGTTATGTCATGGAAAGTACGACATAGGGTATTCCTATCAGAAATAACAGTTGATGAAAATGGTACGATACGACCTAAACATGAACGACTTATAAAAGCAGAAAATTCCTTAGTTAAATTGATTAACAAAAGATGTTTATTTACTTACTTAGATGCATCGTTAACATGTACCTGCCCAGCTACTAATAATCGTATAGAAGGTGGTGTAAATGCTCAGTTACGCACTATGTTACGTAATCATAGAGGAATGTCTATTGAAAGACGAATAAAAGCGGTGTTCTGGTGGTGCTATATGCACTCACCAAACCCGCTTTCTAATGCAGAAATACTTAAGGTTATGCCGACCAACAAGAGTATTTCTGATATATATCATACCATACATGAACAATCTAGGTTAGAAGCTTCTATTCCGACTTGGGGTGATGCTATTGTTTGGAGTGATTTGCATAATTATGATCGCCTATTTACCAATCTTTGGGACTAAAATAGCAACACTTTTTGTCCTATAACCCTACAATTAAATAGGAATATATAAAAGACGCTTAGATTACTAAGCGTCTTTTTTAGTATGTTATTAAGTTATCAAGCTTTATATATCTATATATATCGCTAGATTATATTATTGATATGCTTCGCTGCAATCAATATATTCCATAATCAATTGGCAGATTTGACCATCTTTATCAAATGCCCAGTATACAGGGTATAAACCATCACCAAATCCCGATTGAATCATAGGTACTGTTAATTCAGTATCAGGAATTGTAAAGTTGATCCAATCCCCTTTAGAGCGTTGGTATTGAGGATATGCCATAGCATTTAATTGGAATAAATCGCTATAGTAATCATCGTAAATGTTCTTATCCGGATAGTTAGTATGCCATTGATCGTAAAACTTTCTGTAGGTCTCAATAGTTTCAGCATCAACTACTGTAGCAAGACCAGAATCTACAGGGAATCCAATGTAGCTTTCACCATCATCAAGATCTGTTAAATCTTCTGTACCTTTTAATGCTAATTCATAATTCACAGGCTCATTACCACTAAAAACAACGCGGCTTGCTACATAACGGTATTCATTAGGTTCCATTTCAATAATTTTTGTTTCCAACAAGTACGTACCTGGTTCTACCGTTCTAATATATGTATCCGGTTTATTAGGTAGTGTCACCAAAGGATCACAGCATGTAATATGTCCTGTTGGAAATGTTACAGTCCACATAGGCAATGTATGCAATGGAAATCCTTTTAACTCTTTACGGTTAAATAAATCATGATATGGTACGGTAGGTTTTAATTTACCTTCAGAACCTAAACGATTAAACGCTTGAATCCATTCACTTGTTAATTTAGATTGATCCATGTTACTCCTCTGCTTCGTGTTTACAATGTACATACTCGCCTTCTAACACTTCGTAGGCTGCGGTTTTGCGAATAATTTGTTTAACTAATGTATCTAACTTTGAACCATTTGTATAGTCTGCAGGTGCATAATAACGTATGCGGTGATGACGCATCATCTTATACACCTTATCTTTATCCTTCTTAACAGGATCATAAACACCTATGGAATGACCGCCATTAGCATTAACCAAGCTCATGCAAGGAATATCTGTATCACTATCCCCAATATATATCATATTGCGAAACGGTACACGTTGATCTTCAGGCTTAACATACTCATTAACACCTGTGTCATTGATATCTAAAATTCCTTTTTGAATACGGAATAAAAACTGTGTTTTATTTGTATAATTAATGGCTTGTGCAGGCCATACTGCTACGCCTTTGTCGTCGAACATGAATGCACTGGCATAGATTTTGGTGAAAGCTCGCTCTTTCGCCATTTCAGTACCTTCTATCATCTCTTTTAAACCAGAAGATATGATGTAATGTTCAATGCGTACACCGTGTTCTAAACCATATTCACGAATACGCTCAAACCAAGTGCGAACACCTTCATATAGTTCCACTTGATTCCCATATTCCATAAGCTTTTCTCGAGTTACATAAAAACGGCCCACTGCTTCTTGAATCATCTTGTACATATAAGCCAAGTTATTATCCATATCATTTTTCTTAGCCAGTTGATTAGATTCTTGCCAGAACTGTTTGATTTGCTCTTCATCATAGCCAACAGATTGGATAAAGCCTTGTGCCTGCATATCATCAGGTGTTAAGGTCTTATCAAAATCATAACACATAGCTAGTACTGGCATAGACGATTCAGATGATTGTAATGATTCTTTACTGTCAGTCTTATAGGTGATCATACTCCACCTCCTTGTAATAATACATAAACAATTAAAAGTAGTTTAACTCTCTTATATTCTTGAGGTGACCCAACCCCTTTTGTCTATATTTTACACGATACGTCAACGCTATAGGCGTAAAAGCAGGTCATAATTCTCCTTAAAATAAAGAATCTTGTGTGTAATTTGTATCTACAATCCAGCTTTTTTCCGTACTCTCTTTAATAATTGCTGTTTTTGAAAGTTTTCCAATAAGCAAGCTAGAGTTCGGATCATGTAACAAGCAATTTTGGCGAACTGCTGTCTGATTTGTATTGGCATAACAATAGCGACAGAAGTGACTACAGCTATCATAAGCTCCTATATCACCATGCAAATAACAATTACACTCTGGTCTAGCTGGTGTACGTTTCGGTGCCTTTAATTTTACGTTCCAAGCACGTTCATAACAGTCTAGCGTAAGACAGCCCTCTGTATTAACACCTAATTCTTTGAAAACGTCCCCTTCTCCACAGGTTTTAAGTATCATATGATGAGAATGAGCTATAGATACTAATTCTTTAATGATCTTCGTTTGAATATCTAAACTCGGTCTATAACCTTCGGGAAAGTTCTGAGCTACCTTATCAAATATATCTATGAAACTGACAACTACAGTATCTGTGTAGCCTTCTAGAGACTTAGCCATTTTATAAAAGCTTTCAAAATGAAAATCAATTGTATAGTTGTGGGTTAAAATAATAGGATCATAACGCCACACCATGGACTGAGGATTACGTTTTGTAGATATATGTTTAAATCCGTCTATTACTAAATCCACTTGTGGTACATTAGTCTCTATATCTGCTCCATATGGAGTTATAGTCATATGCCAATACTGTCTATAATCATTTATTTCATGTAAGAGCGGAATGAAAGGCAACGGATTCTTTGTACAAAACGCAATACCATCTACAACCTCATGATTGATAGGATATCGTGTTATCTGCATTGGATTATAGGGATTGCGTACATCTACAAATCCTTGGCGGACGCGATTAATTAACCATTGCCCATAAAAGGCAGGAATATCCGTACGCTGTCCCGTCTGTAAAATCATTGTCCTGCCCTTTCATAAAACAAAAATATAGATGTATTATATCATATTCAATATTAATTATTTATGTAGTAAGTGTGATATTTATAGTATGGTACATTCTCATTTTATGGTACTATTAAGTGTATTTAAAATGAGGAGAACTAAAAAATGAATGATATATTTGAAAAAAATCATCCTATGAAGGATGATAAAAAGTTTATTACCTCCTATTGGAGTGACCGAGCTCGTGATTTTGGCTCTTTACGAGCTAAAGAATTAGAAAGCCCTAAACTTAAGCTTTGGCGTGATGAGTTAATGAGTCATATTTTTGATTCTGACCGTTCTTTACGTATTTTAGATATTGGTTGTGGTGCAGGTTTTTTCAGTATTATTCTCTCTGAAATGGGTCATACAGTACATGGTATTGATATTACCCCAAATATGATTGATGAAGCTAACCAACTGGCCGAATCACTAAATTCTGATGCTACCTTCTCTGTTATGGATGCTGAAAATTTAAGTTTTGATACGAATACATTTGATATCGTTGTAGCTCGTAATGTAACATGGAATTTACCACATCCTGATAAAGCCTATGCTGAATGGTTGCGTGTCATCCGTCCTGGCGGATTAATTCTAAACTATGATGCGGAACATGCACGCAATCATCATAATTTACCACAATCTGTGCATCATGCACATGAACATGTGAGTAATGAACTAAAGGAACGTTGTCATACCATTTATCATATGCTCGATATTTCTTCCTTTACACGTCCACAATGGGACATAGAATTGCTCACTAAGATGGGTGCTAGTTCTGTATCTATTGATCCTACTGTAGGTCCTCGTATATACAGCGAAGAGGATGAATTCTATATTCCTGTACCTATGTTTTTAGTGAAAGCAATTAAATAATCATTTAATAATTGCTAATAACTTAGTAAAACTATTATATACAACACAAAACCCACTCCATGAAATCTCATGAGTGGGTTTTCTTTATATACTAATCAATACGTTAGTTAAAAAATTTAGTTACTAAAATATTCTTGAGCCTTAGTGATTTCTGCGCGAAGTTTTTCTTCATCAATTGTAAGCAATTCTTTGTCTTTCATAAGGACTTTACCGCCTACAATTGTAGTATTAGCATCAGAACTGTTTGCGGAGTATACAAGTGCTGCTAAATCGTTGTAACGAGGCATCCAGTGCATACCAGATACATCATATAATACTATATCTGCGCGATACCCTTCAGCCAATACACCTAGATCTTTATAACCTAAGGCTTTTGCACCTTCTACAGTGCCCATATTCCATGCAGCTTGTGCAGGAATTGCTTTTGGATCATAGAGACGTGCTTTATGTAAGGTAGCAGAAAGACGCACTTCTTCAAGCATATCCGCATTATTATTAGAAGCGGACCCATCTGTACCAAGACCGACTGTAATACCTTTGGCAATCATTTCAGGCACTGGTGCAATACCACTTGCTAATTTAAGGTTAGATTGTGGATTATGGGCAACAGCTACATTATTTTCTGCCATAATATCCATATCTTCGTCTGTTATATGAACACAGTGTGCAGCTAATGTAGTATTCCAGAATAGCCCTAAATCATGCATATGAGCAATTGGTGTCTTTCCAGTAGCTTTTATAACATTCTCTACTTCCCCTTTTGTTTCGGACAAGTGCATATGAATGCCACAATTTAGTTCATGAGATAAGGCAATAACCTTTTCCATATACGCATCTGGACAAGTATATGGTGCATGCGGTCCAAGTAATACCTTGATACGGTCATTATCAAAGCCATTCCATGTGTGGAATAAATCAGCATTTTCAACTAATGCTTGATCTGCTGTTGGGGATACACCTGCTAAGCCACGAGATAGTACGGCGCGAATACCCGTTTCTTTTACTACCTCAGCAGTAGTATTCATGAAGAAATACATATCGCTAAAGGTTGTTGTACCAGAACGCAACATTTCAGCGATGCCAAGTTGTGTGCCATACCGTACATATTCATCGTTAAGCTTTGCCTCAGTTGGCCAAATAGCAGATTCTAGCCAGTCCATGAGCTCAAGATCATCTGCATAGTTTCTAAATAAACCCATTGCAATGTGCGTATGTGTATTAATAAGACCTGGAGCAGCCAATTGGCCTTTCCCATCTAATACATCCTTCGCAGACTCTTTAGTCTTTTCTACTTCACTATTCTTTACAATGGATGTAATAAAGCCATTTTCAATTTCAATGGCATGATTCTTGAGAACGCCCTCATTAGTTAAGACGTCTACATTGGTAATCAATAAATCAGACATAAGCTTCCTCATAGGTATAACCGAGCTAAAATAGCTCGGTTATATTTGGTTAATTAATTTACTTTTGTAAGGTAATCGATTTGTTCTTGTGTTAAAGAATCTAAGTCGTAACCCATGGAGTTCAATTTAAGTTTTGCAATTTCCACATCTAATTCATGAGGCAATACATATACCTTAGGGTCCATATCTTTACCATTATGTAAAATATGTTCTGCTGCAAGAGCTTGCATTGCAAAGGATAAATCCATGATTTCTGCAGGATGACCATCACCAGCAGCAAGGTTTACTAGACGACCTTCAGCCAATACATAGAGTTTACGACCATCAGTCATAGTATAACCTTCGATGTTTTGACGAACTCGTTCATGACTAACTGCAAGTTCTGTAAGATCAGCTACGCTAACTTCACAATCAAAGTGACCAGCATTACACAAAATAGCTTTATCTTTCATTACTTCGTAATGTTCTTTCACGATTACATCTTTACAACCTGTTACAGTACAGAAGATATCCCCTACTTTAGCAGCTTCAATCATAGGTAATACTTTGAATCCATCAAATACTGCTTCAATCGCTTTAATTGGGTCTACTTCTGTTACATATACATGAGCTCCAAGGCCTTTTGCACGCATAGCAACGCCTTTACCGCACCAACCATAACCAGCAACAACTACATTTTTACCTGTTACAGTTAAGTTAGTAGTACGCATGATACCATCCCAAACAGATTGACCTGTACCATAACGGTTATCAAAGAGATATTTACAGTAAGAATCGTTTACTGCAATCATAGGGAATGTCAATTGTTTTGCATTCTCTAAAGCATAGAGACGATGTACACCTGTAGTTGTTTCTTCACTACCACCTAAAAGGCGTTCCTTAGCATCTTGGCGTGTTGTGTGTAACAAGTTTACCAAATCGCCACCATCATCGATGATAATGTGCGGTTTATGATCAAGTGCCTTATTAAGGAAATTGAAGTATTCTTCTTCTGTACAATCATACCAAGCATATACAGTTAGGCCCATATCAACGAGACCTGCCGCTACATCATCTTGCGTAGATAATGGGTTGGAACCAGTTACGATAACATCAGCACCGCCACGTTTTAAAACTGTAGCTAAATACGCTGTTTTTGCTTCTAAGTGAACACTTACAACAATAGTTTGACCTTTGAAAGTTTGTTCTGCTTCAAAACGATCGCCTAATGTATTTAATGTAGGCATAAAGTTAGAAACCCAATCAATTTTCTTGCGGCCTTCTGCTGCTAAATTAATATCTTTGATTAAAGATTGCATAATATCTCCTTTTACTCATAAATCTACATCATAACAATAATAGATTATTTAGCTTCTACAATTTGATGTAGTTTATCAATAGACTCTTCATAGTCTGGTTTTAAAACACCTTCTTCAGTAATGATGGCAGTCACTAGTTCATGTGGCGTCACATCGAAGGCTGGATTAAGAACATCAATACCATTAGGTGCTGTTTGAACACCATGTAGAGATGTTACTTCATAATCGTCGCGCATCTCGATAGGAATATCCGTACCATTTTCAAGGGTAAAGTCAAATGTACTATATGGTGCTGCTACATAAAATGGAATATTATGGAATTTAGCTAATACTGCTACACCATAGGTACCAATCTTATTGGCTACATCCCCTTTTGTAGTGATGCGGTCAGCACCGACAATTACGGCATCAATGAGACCATGTTGCATGGCATAAGCTGCCATATTATCGGTCTCAAGTGTTACAGGGATACCATCCTCATGAAGTTCAAAAGCAGTAAGACGAGCACCTTGTAATAATGGTCTTGTTTCATCCGCATACACGCGTTCTAATTGTCCATTTTCATGTAATTTACGGACAACACCAAGTGCTGTTCCTAAACCACCTGTAGCTAATGCACCAGCATTACAATGTGTTAGAATACGAATATTTTTTTGACCTTCAAATAGAGTTACTCCTGCTTCAGCCATACGACGGTTCAATGACACGTCTTCTTCGTGAATTGTAATAGCCTCTTTAGTAATGAGCTCTACTACTTCACTCATAGAAGACATGCTTTCAACATGCTCTTTTACAAGAGAAATAACACGATCTACAGCCCAAG